>Ga0208274_1000016_pt1 | contig 102683 bp, 93 predicted proteins | sample ETNtaG_22_FD_185755 | JGI IMG/M metagenome (GOLD analysis project Ga0208274, IMG submission 185755) | Marine microbial and viral communities from oxygen minimum zone, Eastern Pacific Ocean - ETNP201306SV43 (SPAdes) (version 2) | ecosystem: Environmental > Aquatic > Marine > Oceanic ... | reverse complement strand
TAGGCTATGAGAGCAAGGGTTTCCAGAAACGCACGAGTATATCTCTGGGGTTTTTCTTCCCACAGGCGGTCTACCCATTTGCTGTACTCGTGACGAACCTGGAACCGGAATCCGCTGGCAACCTCTTTTAATTCGAAGCCCCGACCTTCACATTCATCCGCAATCTCGACCAGTATTTTCTTAATTTCCACCCGAGCAGGTTGGTTTCTATCGAATAGCTGAATCAGTGCATCAATGCTCAACGGCTTATCCGCAGCAAGAATTGCACCTTCAAGAATCTGTTTAATAGCGGGTATATCAGTCATTTTTGTTATTACGGCTTCTTTGATTAGTTTGCTTCACACGATTTCGGTGATCTTTTCGTCAGTTGATTTACTTTTTATGTGGATCGGGGCAAAGGCCTCAGTTTGTACAATCTCTAGCATATCTTCTTTGATCAATTCCATCAGCGCAAGGAAGGTTACTATCACTCCAGAACGACCCTCTTCAATCGCAAACAGAGCGATAAAAGGGATAAACTGATCCCCCGCCCGCTGGACCTGATCCAGAATACTCGACATCCGCTCTCGTGTTGACAAGGGTTCAAGCTCAATTCTATGGCTCGAGTAACTCTCTGCACGCTTCAATACTCTGGCCAGCACCACCAACATTTCCTGCAGTTGCACATCGGGTAATGGTTTTTCTCTTTTGGTTTCTGGTACATCAGCCGTGGCTACCCAGTAATCTCGATTCATTCGATTCAAATCATCAATATCCATCGCTGCCTGTTTGAACCGTTCATACTCCAGAAGACGACGAATCAGTTCTGCTCGCGGATCATCTTCGTCCTCGTCATCTTCTGCATTTCTTGGTAGTAGCATTCGGGATTTGATTTCTGCCAGCAGAGCAGCCATGACAAGATATTCCGCTGCCAGTTCCAGTTGCATGTCTTTCATGAAATCGATGTAATCCATGTACTGCTTTGTGATTTCGGCAACTTTGATATCCAGAATATCCAGATTCTGACGTTTGATGAGATACAGAAGTAAATCCAATGGCCCCTCAAACGCTTCCAGAATAACTTCGAGTGCATCGGGCGGAATGTAAAGATCGATAGGAAGTTGAGTAACGGGTCGTCCTTCTACCACAGCGAACGGCATTTCAGCCTGTCGCGCACCTTCGCTGGATTGGGTCAGGCGTTCCTCATCAATCACTTTATCCTGCTCATTATCGGTCGTATCTGACATTTCAATTATCCTGAAACAAGTCTGTCAATCCTTATCAGCGGTAAGTCAATCCCATTGCCTGACGCACGTCTTCCAGAGTTGCTTTCGCAATACCTCGTGCTTTCTCACAGCCTTCAGCAACGATAGATTTCACCAATTCCGGGTTCTCTTCGTATTGCTTCGCTCTTTCACGCATGGGTTGCTGCTCGGTCAGAATCGCTTCAATCAGTGGTTTTTTGCAATCGATACAACCAATATCTGCACTGACACAACCCTCTGTAATCCAATCCCGGGTACCGTCTTTCGAGTAAATCTCATGCAGCTTGAAGACAGGACATTTCTTGGGATCTCCTGGATCATGACGCCGTACACGAGCAGGATCAGTTGTCATGGTTCTGATTTTCTTCTCCACGGAGTCGGGTTCTTCACGGAGTGATATATGATTCCCATAGGATTTTGACATCTTGCCACCATCAAGACCGGGCATCACAGATGCATCCGTTAACAGCGCCTGCGGTTCGGGTAAAATGACCTTACCGCCTCCTTCGAGAAAACCAAATAACCGGTCCCTGTCTCCCAGAGAGATATTCTGTTGTTCCTGCAACATCGCTCGGGCTTTCTCAAGGCTGTCCTGATTGCCTTTCTCCAGAAACTCTTTGCGAAGTGCCCGATACATTTTTACATTCTTCCGGCCCAGTTTCTTGATAGCCTCTTCTGCAAGCTTTTCAAATCCTGAGTCCCGTCCAAATATGTGATTAAATCGCCTGGCTACCTCCCGTGTCATTTCCACATGAGGTACCTGATCTGCTCCTACCGGCACATGGCCTGCTTTGTAGATCAGGATATCAGCACTCTGCAGGACCGGATAACCCAGAAAACCATAAGTCGAAAGGTCTCGTTCATTCAGCCTCGCCTGTTGATCCTTGTAACTTGGTACCCGTTCAAGCCACCCCACGGGCGTAATCATCGACAACAGCAAATGCAATTCCGCATGCTCAGGGATTCGCGATTGGATAAACAAGGAGGCGGAACCAGGATTTACCCCTGCGGCTAACCAGTCAATCACCATAGACCAGACATTGTCTTCGATAATCTCCGGCTCTTCATAGTGCGTGGTCAAAGCATGCCAGTCAGCAACAAAGAACATGCACTCATATTCATGCTGCAGTCGTATCCAGCTTTTGAGAACACCATGATAGTGACCCAAATGTAATTGACCCGTCGGGCGCATACCAGACAGCACGCGCTTCTGCGATTCTAGCAAACTCAAGATTTCACCTGGTACTCAATGGGAGTTGGGAACTGTCTGTTCAAGGACTCTTTTCAAAGGATTGTGGCGGATCGTTTCAGGCATTATATATGAAGGGCACTCAGCAACCAATTGGATCCCCAGATGGGTCCTCAGATGGGTCCCAACTCTCGGCAAATCAGCCTGGCTATTACCCAGCACCAAACAACTCAAGGTCACCACAACCCTCCCTTATGATGACAGGGGCATCTTCTTCCAGATTGATGACACTGGTCACTTCAAGGCCACAAAATCCACCATCAATGACAAGATCCACCTGATGTTCAAGGAGTTCTCGAATCTCCGCAGGGTCAATCAAAGGATACTCCTCACCAGGCAAAATCAGCGTCGTACTCATCATCGGTTCGGCCAGCTCGTTCAGCAGAGCTCTGCATATGTTGTTATCAGGCACCCTCAATCCAATGGTTTTGCGTTTAGGATGCACCAGTCGTCTGGGTACTTCACGTGTCGCCTGTAACAGGAAGGTATAGGGTCCTGGCGTTGCGGACTTTAACAGGCGGTAGGCGCTGTTGTTCACTTTTGCATAAGTCCCAAGATCCGACAGATCACGGCAAACCAGACTCAAATTGTGATCATCGCTAAGTCGCCTGATCTGGCGAATGCGCTGCAAAGCTGACTTGTCACCGATATGACAACCTAATGCATAGGCTGAATCAGTGGGGTAGACGACCACGCCTCCGGCACGAATGATATCAACTGAATGGTGAATCAACCTGATTTGCGGATTGTCAGGGTGGATTCGGAAGAACTGGCTCATAACTTCTCTGAAACTGCTTTATTCAAGAAACGACATTCTAGTTCATGGCTTTGCGAAGCAAAACAAGGCTAAAATGACCCTACAGCGACAGACAATACTACCTCAGAGCACCATGAAACAATTTGCCGAGTATATCCCTATCGCCATATTTGCTGGCGTTTACTTCTATACTAGAGATATTTTCATCAGTACAGCAGTGCTGATGGCAGGCATGTTGCTGCAAGTCATCTTTGAGTTCGCCACGACCAAATCCGTCAGCAAACGAACCCTGTTCATCTTCGCCATGGTGGTTGTTCTGGGGGGCCTCACGCTGGCATTTCGCAATGAAGCGTTTATCCAGTGGAAACCAACTCTGGTCAACTGGGCATTCTGCATCGCCCTGCTCGCGGGCCACTATTTCAGTAAACAAAACTTCCTTCAAAAGATACTGGGTGAACAAATCCAGCTACCTTCTCATGTATGGAAAAACCTGACACTGGGCTGGAGTCTGGGTTTCTTTATCGCCGGAGCCCTCAACCTGATCGTCGCTTTCTACTTCAGCATGGATTTTTGGGTCAGTTACAAGCTAATTGGCGGCTTTGCAATTACTCTTGTCTACATCATCATCACCATGATTTATCTGCTGAAGGGTGGTTACATCGAAGAACCCGAAGCTACTGATTCAAAATCTGATCCTGCTGATGTCAAATAAGCCCTAAGTATAAAAACAGGAACTGCATGTTATATGCGATTATTAGCCAGGATATCGAAGACAGCCTGGCACAACGAAAACAGGCGCGTCCGCGCCATTTGAACCGACTTGATCTCCTCCAAAAACAAGGAAGGCTGATCCTGGCCGGTCCACATCCGGCTACTGATAACGATGATCCTGGCGATGCAGGATTTACCGGCAGCCTGGTGGTCGCGGAATTTGAATCAGTCGACGTAGCTCAACAATGGGCTGACGCAGATCCCTATGTAGAAGCGGGGGTTTATGCCAGTGTTATTGTTAAACCTTTCAAACAGGTTTTCCCGTGAGAATGAAACTCTGCCGAATGACCTTCGTTCTCAACCTCGGTATTACCAAGACGGTGCTGGCAGATCAGGTCTACGCCGGTGACACGCTCTATATTCAACTGAGAGGTGGTCAGTCCAGCGAACACCGAATCCTGCATCAGGGTATCCGCAGTGGCACTGTTCTGGAAAGGCTTGAAGTCAACGAAGATACCGGCTTCAGCCGTGTGTGCACAGCAGGCGGGCTGGAAGGCTGGGTTCAAAGCCAATATTTTGTAACAGAACTAATCGCAGAAGATGTACTGGATGGCATCAAGGAGAAGCTGGCCAAGATGGAAGCCAAATACAAAGTGGTCCGGGAACAAATTCGTGATCAACAGATACGCAGTCAATCTTACCTCGATCAGATTGAGGCATTAAAACTGGAAAACACTTCCCTCAAGCATGAACCGACAACAATTACCGATCTTGTGGGCAACATTATTGCCATTGACCAGATAAACGAGCAACTGCAAAACGAGAGAGAGCTGCTCAACCAGCAGATTGATGACCTTGTAAAAGGCATTTCTGAATATCGAGATACTTCAAATCAGGACTGGTTCATGCGCGGTGCCGGTACAATCATGCTGGGTCTGCTGTTTGGTTTCTGGGTCGCCCAACGTGTTTATCACCGACAGACCAGCAGTTGGACATAGCGTATACATCATGATGACCAAGCTTAGTGTCAACCTCAACAAGGTCGCTCTAATCCGCAATTCACGGGATACCACGATTCCCAGTGTTGTCGATGCGGCAAAAACTGCCATTGCCGCTGGCGCCCAGGGTATTACCGTTCACCCCAGACCCGATATGCGTCACATTCGCCCTGACGACGTGCTGGCGCTGGCTGATCTGCTCACCCGGGAAGAATATCGCGATATTGAATTCAATATTGAAGGCAATCCATACGCTGGTCCGGAGGAAAACGGCTATCCTGGTTTCATCGAACTGGTTCAGCAGGTTAATCCGCAACAGGCGACACTGGTGCCTGATGATCCGGTGCAACTTACTTCTGACCATGGATGGGATTTGACCGGTGAGTCCAACCGACTGAGAGTCATTGTCGATGAACTTCAACAATCGAATATCCGGATCAGTCTTTTTATGGATCCGGATTATGAACAAATCGAGCACGCCGCACAGCTGGGGACTAATCGTATTGAGTTCTACACAGGACCCTACGCAGACGCTTTTCCAAATCACGGCAACATTCTCAAGCCGTTTATTGAAACTGCCAAACTCGCCAGTCAACTCGGTCTTGAGATCAATGCCGGGCATGATCTCAATCTGGACAATCTGGAAACGTTTTGTACAGAAGTACCCAATGTGGCGGAAGTCTCGATTGGGCATGCGATTATTACCGATGCACTCTGGATGGGACTTGCAACCACGGTGGCTAAATACCGGACGATTCTGGATTCGGTTTCTTCACAGTAGTTATCCAACTTTAAAGCAGATTGTCTGACAGTGCCCCTTGACCTCACTAAACCCTTTTTAACGCGGTGTTATCCTATTTTTAATCAATGTCGTCGGCCACGCTTAATCATAGAACATGAAGTGTTATTCTCAAATCTCGCCTGCATAGCCCACAGTCAAAATAGCCCACAGTCAAAAACTTGCGTATGATCAGCGCACCAAAAACAGAATAGCTAGCAAGTTATGAATTCACTGCCCAAAATCCTGATCATCAGCTTGCTCATCTCAGCGATGGCATTTCTGCTACTCAAATACATCGGTACCTCTTCACTGGTCATTCCCTCTTCAATAACCGAAGTGCTTGAATTTGTTGTTCTCCTGGCCGCTATCATCGCAGCCAGCGTCATCAGCAGCAAACCTTCTACACCATCAAAGGGAGAAACCGGTACCGTGAAGTGGTTCAATCTCAAGAAGGGATATGGATTTATCACCCGTGATCAGGGTGATGACGTATTCGTTCATTATCGAAATATCCAGGGTAAAAGTCGACGAGCCATCTCTGAGGGCCAGCGAGTTAAGTTCATTGTTATTGACGGTGACAAGGGCCTTCAAGCTGACGAAGTAGAAGCGATCTAGCCGAAAATCAAATGCACCAGATCGTCTTCGTGGTAGCCAGCGACATCGTCGAATCCATGCAAATTGACGAGAATCCGACCGATTCTTTTCCCTGCATGTCAACGCGGGAGTTTCATCGTGACGCCAGAGCCCAGTTATATTCCCTTGTGACCGGTGAATTTCTGGACGAGGCTATTCAGATGGAACTGCTGGACAGGGTTTTTACGGATGATGGTCCCTATATCTACAGAATGGCCGACCCTCTCAAGGTGGCACTGGCAAGGCTGGAAGAAGATCAGGTTGAGGACTTGTCAAAGCTCTGGATGCAGTGTGACGAAATCGAAAGGCTGAATCTGGATGAGTCAGATCTGCACGACTTCATGTACCAGCTGATTCACTATTGCCAGGTTGCCGTTAATGATGACCTGTGCGTCTGTATCTACTCGGATGATTAGTTCATGAGCAAATCACGGGTCGTTTATTCCACTGATCAGGGGCGACATTGTCCTACCTGCTCACAGCCGGTCAACGCATGTCGCTGCAGCAACCAATCCATCAGTAACATCACTGACGGTGTCGTTCGGCTGCAACGACAAGTAAAAGGGCGGGCGGGAAAACCGGTTGTCATCATCTCAGGGTTGGGATTGAACCCATCAGAACTCAAGAAACTGGCAAAAAAGCTCAAGTCCAAATGCGGCGCGGGTGGCAGCATTGAGAACAATGACATTCTGATTCAGGGAGACAAACGAGACCTTATCAAGTCCGAACTTGAATCATTGGGATTCATCGTAAAACTGGCAGGAGGTTAAACCCGTGGAAACCCTAATCACCGTAAAACAGCTTACTGAGCAACTCGCTAAACAGCCCGAGCATGTTGTTCTGGTCGACTGTCGTTTCTCTCTCGCTGATGAATCTTTCGGAAACAAAGCCTATGAGATTTCACATATCAGTGGTGCGATCTATGCCGGTCTGAACAAGGATCTGAGTGGTCAGATTGTTCCTGGCACAACAGGTCGGCACCCATTACCTGAAAGAGACGAATTTACAGATAGGATTCGTCAGTGGGGTATCACAAACGATCAGCAGGTCGTTGCCTATGATGATGCCAGTGGTGCATTCGCCGCACGACTCTGGTGGTTGTTTCGCTGGCTGGGTCACAGGAATGTTGCCGTTCTGGACGGAGGATTCAAAGCCTGGGTCGATGCCGGAGAGAACGTAACGGATAAAGTTCAGGGCACTCAGCCCTCTCATTTTACGCCTGCGGGTCATCTGACATCGGTTATCAATGCAGATGAACTGACTGAATTTGAAGGTCTTGTCACTGATGCCCGTGAGCTCGCTCGATTTAGAGGTGAAGTTGAGCCGATTGATCCCATCGCAGGTCATATTCCCAATGCCAGATGCCTACCTTTCACCAACAATCTTACGCCATCCCAGAATTTCAAGTCGATGGTGGATCTAAGACAGCAGTTTAGAGACTTTGGTATTTCGGAATTAAAATCAACCGTCTGTTACTGCGGTTCTGGCGTTACCGCGGCTCACAACATTCTCGCGCTGGTACATGCGGGCTTTCCAGAACCCACCTTGTATCCTGGTTCTTGGAGTGAGTGGATTACCGATCCAGGTCGACCGATAGCGACCGATGAGTGAACCTCGATATTTTCTGCCTTATGCTGATATTTCCTGGCAAAAAAGCAATACCCCTTACTCTCCTGTGTTTGACGACATTTACTGGAGTCGCAACGAAAATCCAAACTCCTCTCTGGCTGAAAAGCAGCATGTCTTTATCAATGCAAGTCACCTGAGTGAACGCTGGGCCCAGTTGACACCCAGGGACGAATTTACAATTCTGGAGTTGGGATTTGGCTTTGGGCTTAATTTCTCATTGGCATGTCAGCTCTGGCAATCAATTTCAAATTGCGACCAGTCAATCCTGCATTACGTTGCCTTCGAGCAGTATCCGGTAAGTCCTGAAGATCTGACCAGGATGTCAAATAGTCTTGACGATCAGATACTCGACCGGCTGATCACAGCGTATCCCAGGCCGATACCCGGACCACATTATATCTGGATCAGTGACAACATCTGCCTTACGCTGATTCTAGGTGATGCCGTTCAAGCACTACCTACCCTTTCGGCAGAGATTGATGCTATTTTCCTTGATGGTTTCAGCCCCGACAGAAACGATCAGTTATGGTCAGGGCTTTTCCCCACACTGTCTGATCTTGCGCGACCGGGTGCCACCCTGGCCACCTACAGCGTTGCAGGACAGGTCAGGCGAGATCTTTCGTCTTCGGGCTTTATCATCAACAAGATAACCGGCTATGGTGAAAAGGCAGAGATGCTCCAGGGTCGCAAAGTCGGCTCATGGCTGGCACGGTCTCGTCCCAACGATAAAACCAGTATCATCGGCGCAGGCCTGAGTGGCATCCATACCGCCATTGCTCTCTCAAAGCGTGGCATCGATGTCGACCTCCACGACGCTTCAGACAAACCACTGGGTGCAGCATCCCGATTGAAACAATTAGCAGTTTCACCGCAGCTCGCCGCGGTTCCGGAAAAGACCAGTTTAATTTCTCTGCTCGCATTTGAGTTTCTGATAAGAAATACCGACTATCATCAGTCAGGCAAGCTCCAGCTGTTGAGTGAATCCAGGGAATTACAGAAAGCAAAAAAACTCACCGACTTGTGTCCAGATCATCTTCTGCATCTGGTCTCTGCTGACGATGCGACCCGTTTGTCCGGAATTACCGTCAAGGACCCATGTCTGCACTTTCCGACAGCCGGATGGCTAGATCCCTCTCAGTTGATCACCCACCTCAACCGCGTGGATGTCAATCTTAACTCATCAATCAACTCAATCGAAAAACATGATTCCGGATGGCTGATTGGTCAAGACAATCACAAGAAGACGAGCACAAGAAATCTTGTGCTGGCCACAGGTGCCGTTCCATCCCCGTATCTGGCACCGCTTCAACTTGTGCCTGCTCGAGGTCAAAGCCTGCGAACGACAGGTGAAGTCCCCTCGCCACGAGTAATCTTGTCGGGAAACGTCACCTGGTTTCCGAGTAACAGTCAGGAATCAACCCTCTCTGCCACTTTCATCCGGGAAGACAGTGGCGAAGACATCAGGAATGAAGAAACAAAGCTCCTGCTGACACTACTGAAGGACATGACAGGGATTAATATCCGGCGGGTAGAATCTGCCACGGGGGTGCGGTCCACCACCCGCGACAGGATGCCCGTCGTGGACAAGGTCCCTGACTGGGGAGAACTGGCGGATTACTGCCAGCTCAACAAGCGAACTCGAGCCGAACATTTTGATGGTAATCAGCCAGGTCTTTACTGTGCCACGGGTTTTGGTTCCCATGGTGCGACCTATGCCCCATTGTGTACCGAATACCTGGTTCGAATGATCTTAAAGGAACCTCATATCCCTATCCCCGAGTTGGCTGCAACCCGATTTGCGTTCCGGGATGCAGGAATCAAATCTCAGTCTAACCAGGATTCTCGTCAAACACGCGAACGTTAATAACACCTTCGATGCCTGCAATATCAGCAATCAGATCATCGGTAGGCTCTGTTCCAAGATCGATCAGATTATAAGCCACGTTTCCCTGACTCTTGTTTAACATGTCGATGACATTGATATTCCTGTCAGCAAGAATCGACAGAACACCACCCAGGAGTCCGGGGACATTCCTGTTCGCGAGCGCAATGCGGTAACCTTCTGTGCGCTCAAGACTCAAAGTAGGGAAATTGACTGAATTGCGAATATTTCCATTCTCGAGAAAATCGATGAGCTGATCTGCCACCATCATCGCACAGTTCTCCTCCGCCTCTTCAGTACTTGCACCCAGGTGCGGTGTCGCCATCACGCCTGGTTTACCGATGAGCACAGGTGTTGGGAAATCAGAAATATACTGCGCTAATTTGCCGCTCTCTAATGCTGCAAGTACGTCTTCTGTGACTACAATTTCTTCCCTGGAGAAATTCAACAGAACCGCACCGTCTCGAAAGTATCCCAACGCCTCAGCATTGATCAGGCCACGATTGGCTTCCAGGGCAGGTATATGCAGGGTGATAACATCAGAACAGGCCAATAATGTCTGCATGTTTTCCATACTCTGAACCTGACTGGATAATCGCCATGCAGCTTCTACGGAAAGTGCCGGGTCATAACCCACCACTTCCATGTTCATTTGCAGTGCCATTTCGGCGACCAGCGAGCCTATAGCGCCAAGCCCAATCACACCCAGTGTCTTTCCTTTCAATTCTGAACCCTTGTATTTCTTTTTACTGGCTTCAACCAATTGATTCAGTTCGGACTCGTCGCTGTAATCCGACAGGGTATTCACATAGTCAATTCCCTGAATGATACCCCGACGAGAAAGCAGCAGACCTGCCATTACCAGTTCTTTAACCGCATTCGCATTGGCGCCTGGCGTATTGAAAACAACGATGCCTTTTTCAGTGAAGTCAGGCACTGGGATATTATTCACGCCAGCGCCAGCACGACCCACAGCGAGCAGCCCGGGTGTCGCATCCTCAGAGCTCATTTTATGACTTCGAAGCAGAACTGCATCGGGATCTTTGACTTCGCTGTCAACTACATAGCCATCTGCAGTAAACTTGCTCAGACCCTTATTGGATATATTGTTGATGGTTCTAACCTTGTACATGTATTTCCTCTCGTCTTCCTATCATGTATGAATGTAACAAAGCCGCAGATTCTACACGAACCCATAATAGGTGACTCGAAAATCTTTTAGCTTTATTCTCACCATGATTATTAACCATTCTCATAAGAACCAGATCCGGATTGAATTCGACACGGTAAATAGGCAGGAACTCTGAATGGCACGAATTGACAGTTTGAAAATTTTTTATGAAGTCGTACTTGCACGGAATTTTTCCACCGCTGCGAAAAAGCTTGGATTAACGCCTTCAGCTGTGAGCAAGCAAATTGGCATGCTTGAAGATCGTCTCGATGTACGGCTACTCAATAGAACAACACGGACAGTCAACCCTACGGAAGCAGGGCAAATCTACTTTGACCGTGCCAGGAGAATCCTCGAGGAACTGGACGAAGCCGAATCATTAATCGCGGACATGGATTCAAACCCACGGGGCTCACTCAAGATTGCTGCAGAACCCATATTTGGTCGAGCCATTCTCGCTCGAATCCTCGCCGATTTTAACGAAGCCTACCCAGAAGTAAGACCTGAGCTCTTTCTGACTGACCACTCACTGGAACTGGTTAAACAGGGATTCGATGCCGGCATCCATTTAGGACACCTTCAGGATCCTTCCCTTACTACCACTATGATCGCCAATCACGATGTGATTCTCTGTGCTTCAGATGACTATCTGGCCCGTCATGGCACTCCCAACAAGGTTGATGACCTGCATCATCATCACTTGATCAAAATCTCAAGTATGGAATTTCATCAACCTCGTCAGATTGATGACTATTTTGAAAATATGAATATTCGGCGTGGATTCCGTGTCATTGTTAACGATACCGATATGGCCTATCACGCGGCGATTGCAGGAATCGGCATTGCGCCTTTGCCTAACTACCTGGTCATGCCACAGATACAACGGGGTAGACTGGTTCATGTTTTACCCTCACTGTCAACTGAAGCTCATCCGGTACAACTCGTCTGTCAAAAAAACCGCCATATCTCTATCAAAACAGAGAGTTTTCGTACTTTTGTTGTCCAGTATTTCAAGCGTTAACTCCGTCTGAAAACCGTCATCTAAAAAGGTGGGCTTAGCATGGTATCGACTGGTGTCAAACCTCTGACACCCGTACCATTTATGACATCAATTTGCCTGTTCGTCCAGGAGATACTTGAGCAACTTATGACCTCACATTCCAGACCCACAAGGCATTTCCCAATATCGCCAATGTCCTCAGCGAGTATGGTGCAGACGCGGCCTACACCATTAATGTCGTTTCCCCACAAATAGCGGATTACTACGAAACTACCCCACCTGAGCGGGCCCTAAAATACCAATCTGCCTTTTTTGGGTATTCACTACCCGCTCAAAAGTATTAAGATAGCCTACCACCCTGAAGGACTGCGCTATGAAAAAGTACCGACAAGTTGAGCAACAACCTCAAGAAATCCGCTATATCGATGTTAACCAAACGATTGATCCAGAAAAGATTGAAGAAATTACTGAAGTCTTCAAGACACCACTGGTCAGCACATACAACTGGGACTATTCCATACCCGACTCGCGTATTAAGCGACTCTATGATTTGGGGAAACAGCTCAACTGGAATGTCGAAACCGATCTCGACTGGGATAACGGTATGGTTTCAAAAACCGTATTCCCAACCGACGAGAAGTACAATCCCTATGCCGGATTTAAACCCTACGATGACTTGAGTCACGAGCAAAAGCTTGAGTTTTCCTGGCACAGGGCTGCTTTATCGGCGAGTGGCATGCTGCACGGTGAGCAAGGTGCGTTGCTCGTTGCAGCTCAACTGGCATGCTGTGCCCCTTCATACGAGGCAAAGCTCTACGCTGCATCACAGACATTTGATGAAGCCAGGCACGTCGAGTTCTTCAACAAATACATACAGAAACAGATTGGTATCATGTACCCCGTGGGTGCGGGCCTTAAAAGCCTGCTTGACAAGATTCTCACCGATGAACGCTGGGATCTGAAATTTATTGGCATGCAAATCATCGTCGAAGGGCTTGCACTGGCGGCGTTCAACACCGTAAAAATTCAAAGCAATGTCCCGGTTCACAAGAATGGATTGCACTTCGTAATTCGTGATGAAGCTCGTCACGTTACCTATGGTATCAACTACCTTGAGGAATTTGTCAAAACCCTCTCCAAGGAAGAACGTGAGGAACGCGCACTGTTCGCATTTCAGGCAGCGACCGGCATGGGCGGTTCCCGTGGCAATCAGCTCAGATTCTACGAGCGACATGGCTGGAACAGTGATGAGGTTAAGGAGCATCTTCGCAGTGGGAATCTGGATCGGACGAGCCTGGAATTTCGTACACAACTGTTTGGACGCATCATGCCGAATTTGAAACGTGTCGGCTTGCTGACCGATAACGTCAAGCCGATGTGGGAAGCACTGGGGGTATTGGATCTACAGGATCTGCCTTCGGATGGTGCTATCAATTGGGATGAGATGGCCAAACCCCTGGTTTACGAGGAGATCGCTGATTCGGTGGTCACCAACCCGGCTTGATTCGTCTGAACTTTACCGGGTGAAACACCTGGGCTTTCCCGGTGAGTGATCACAGTTGGGCGGGGGCCACTTCAATGGCCCCGTTACGGCAATGAAGAGACTAGTATTCTCTGTTGTTGTCGCTCTTATTCGTCTTCACTCATCGTCCCGGATTCTACCGCCTTACACAGACTTGCTGTCTGGTGACCTAAAGAATGTGGTGCGATTGCCGTGTCATTCCGGACGCAACCTGTGTTACTGCTTAAAATCAGCAACAACAAACCTCGTGCTGGAAACTTATAGTTCATCCGCATGACCTCGTTGCCTGATAGCAAGACCCACAAATACCATGCCGAACACGACTGCCACCAGGACTTCGAGCAAGACATCTGACAACGCACGTGTATTCCAGACCGTCGGCAGGTGTGACGAAATCATCGCCCTGAAGTCTTCCACGAAAAGGTGCGTTGTCATGAAATCGCTGACTGCTGTGCTGTTAGTAAAGACTGATTCCAATATACCCAGGAGCAGCGGTATACCAACCACCCATCCGAGTGGTACCGATTTCGCCCATGCAGAGATAAACAGTACCCAACCCGTAAAAGGCGAACACCACAGGACCCAGAACAATAAGAATCCAGCCGTGTATAACCAACGTGAGATCAGGTTTGCAGGAGCCCACAAGGTATCCCATAAGTCAATCGGTTCGCCAAGGGCCAAGACAGTCGAAACCAGCAATAGTGCGATATGGCTCAAAACAATAAACACGAAAAAGATGACCGGCGCCAGAACGATCGCCGTTAACAGTTTCGACAGGACAGTCATTCCGTCAGAAACAGGCAAAGACTTCCAGAACAGAATGCTGCGATCCTTCCTGTCCTCATACAAGGAACCAATCAGGTAGAAGACAATCACAAAAAACAATACAAACAGCAGGACGGCACTGACGCTGGCATACAACTCGTCCAAAGTACGTTCTTTATAGCTGAAAGGCGCATTGGACATTATTCTCAACTGCCTGCTGACCAGGGGGGCAAGGGTGGTCTGCTGACTGTTGATGTCTTCAGAAGAATTCGGTCCCACTTCAAGACGGTAATGTTCCTCGGCTGAACCGTCACTGTTCGACTCGCTGACACTCACTTCAGCGAGATCGAATCGCAGTCCTACTCCCATCAGAATCAAGATCCCGATCATCAGGGTCGAAATCACAGCGGGCAGATACAAAAAGACAACTCGGTGTTCCCAGAATTCTCTTTTCAGTAAAATGGGGAGTTGATTCATGGCTTATCGCCTCTGTATCTTGGCAACAAAAAGATCTGCCACACTTGGTACATGAAGTTCTCCCAGGGGATTGAGCAACTCGATATCGACATGTTCGAAGATCATGCTCTCCTTTCCCAGGACCTCTCTGCTGCTTATTGGACCCAGTTCCCGAGCTCGCTCAATCTGGTCGGGATTCACCAATACTTGTCGATACTGCTCGGATAAATCATCCATCGAACTATCCAGAACAATCCGACCACGATCTATAAATAACAGATGACTGAGAAGATTCTCTATTTCTTCGACCTGGTGTGTGCTAACGATGATGCTTGTTTCATGATTAAAATAGTCATTCAGAAGCCGATCATAGAATTCTTTTCGGTACAGAATGTCGAGTCCAATCGTCGGCTCATCCAATACCAGAAGATCCGCATCAATGGCCATCACCAGAGACAGATGCAGTTGAGTCACCATGCCTTTAGATAATTGCTTGACCTTTTTGCCGACTCTGATATCTGTCGAGGACAGCAACTCCAGCGCTCGCTCGCGACTGAAGCGGGGATGGACTGCATCAATGTAGTCAATGACCTGACTCACCTTTATCCACCGTGGCAAGACACCTACATCTGAAATAAAACACACATTCTGCATAATCCGTTGTCGACCTTCCCTGGGATCGATTCCCATCACGTTCAGGTCGCCATCAAAATCCGTGAGTCCCAGCATGGCTTTTAACGTGGTGGTTTTACCTGCGCCGTTCGGACCAATCAAACCCACGATAGCGCCTCGCTCAATATTGAAACTCACCCCGTCAAGGGCGACAAAGTCCCCGAACGATTTCGACATTCCATCGACTGTGACGATGCTTGATAGCTCGCTCATTAGCCATGACTCCTGCTGTTTAGCAATTCTTCGCTTGGTAAACCCAAACGCGTTATCTTTTCGTTAATCTGTGGCCATGCTTCATCCAGAAAACGATTCCGCTCCAATTCAGTCAATCTTTTCCTCGCACCTTCTTTAACAACCATACCCCCCAAGATGGACGCCAGGATGGACTCCACAATTCGATCATGAAGTTGCCGGTAGATTAGGTCTTTAAGTAAGTGCCATCCACCCCTGAGTATGATCATGTATCCGACACCTGCCCAATCAACGCCGAAATGAGTGTCACCCCATCCAGGATCTCAAATGACCGCAGCGCTTCGATTCGTCCACTCTTTTTAAGGTAAAGTTCACTCAAAGCGGCGATCAGTCCTTTCGGTTCAAGCTCATCCTCTGACAAGACATCACTGAGGCCCGCTTTTTGAAAGATCCCGGCATTGACGATCTGATCACCACGACTGGCTTCGACTGACAAAGGAACCAGCAGGTGCGGTTTTCTTGTTAACAACAGCTCATAGATAGAATTGGCACCGGCTCGAGACATCACAATGTCGGCTGCAGCCAACACATCACCGAATTCCTCGTGCAGATACTCTTTCTGAAGATAACCAGCGCAGTTGAATGCTGAATCGATATTGCCCTCACCCACCACATGAATCACATGATACGAGGACAACAGTTCAGGCTGACAGAGACGAACACAGTTATTGATCGCTCTGGCACCTAGGCTGCCACCAAAAATCAACAATATCGGTTTGCTAGCGTCAAAGCCAAGATATCTGCGCCCACTCTCTGCATCTCCTTTGAGCAGTGACTGTCGAACAGGCGATCCCGTCACTTTTGTTTTCCCGACAGGGAGAAATGCTTCGGTTTGAGGAAAATTGACACAGATGTACCGTGAAAAGCGAAAACACAATCTGTTCGCAAGTCCCGGCGTGATATCAGATTCATGACTGATGACCGGTATTCGACAGATCCAGGCGCCGACCACCAGGGGTACCGCGACAAACCCTCCCTTTGAAAAAACTATCTTCGGCCTGTGTTGAAGACACAGGATAATACCCTGCAGAATGCCTAGAATGATCAGAAAAGGATCCAGAAAGTTCTGCCAGTCAAAATATCTGCGCAGTTTCCCAGTTGCTATTGAATAGTAATGAATACCCAGCGGTTGAATGAGATTATGTTCAATACCGTTTTTAGAGCCTATATAGCTGATATGCCAATCATGCTTTTTCAGGTGTTCAATGAGCGCTATATTGGGTGTCACGTGACCTGCACTACCACCACCTGTGAAGAAAATCTTCTTCATCACAAACTCAAGGTCTGTTTCACAAATGGAATCGTTACTCTTTTCCCCTGACAAAGTGTTTCAATTTCAAGTTTATGCACCAGATCGAGCAATTGCCCCATATCTCGTCCAGACCGGCTCAAGATGAACCGACCCACATCTCTCCCAAGGTAAAATCCCTGACCGTGTGCTCGCTGCATCAGTACGCTTAGTTTTTCTTCGTCATTGAGTTCATCGGTTTCGATGGGCATCGCGGCAACCAGACGCGAATGCAGATCCGGCAGCTTAACCTTCAATCCTGAAGCCCGTTTAGGTCCGGCAATGAATATTCTCTTTCCCTGATCCTTGACGGCATTCATCAGGTGGAATATCGCTTCTTCCCAGTCGACATCACCAAGTACATCTTCGATATCATCAATACAGATAACCTCAAGCGACGCCAGACCATCCAACACCTCGGGTGACAGATTTCCTAGACCAGCTAAATAGATGGAACCGACATAGTGGTGACAGCAAGACTGCAACAGATGAGTACGACCAGATCCTGGTTGTCCATAGACATACGCCCAGGGACCCGCTTCCAGCACAGATTTTGCTGCAACTCCTACATAGTTGGCAAATGTGGCGTCATCTCTTAACTTGATGTCGAGAGTAAGCTGTTTATTCACTGTCTTTCAGATCAATTTGGGACTGAACGACACTTTCAGAAGCTGAATCACTTTCCTCATCGACCGCACCGTAATAGTCGCTGTCAATATAGCGGTTGTGCAGATGGCGCACGAATACCATTATCACTGCTGCCACAGGCAGAGCTAGAAGGACACCCACAAATCCAAATAACTGCCCACCAGCCATGACGGCAAAGATCACCGCCACCGGGTGCAGACCAATTCGATCACCCACCAGAAGCGGTGTAAGCACCATCCCCTCCAACGCCTGACCAAGTCCAAATACCATGGCGATATAAACCAGTGGTAAAAATTCGTGAAACTGAACAACAGCAGCAAAACCCGCGGCAGTGATCCCTACTATGAAGCCAAGGTATGGCACGATACTCGCCAGGCCAGCCAACATACCGATTAAAAGCGCAAGGTCCAGTCCCACCATTATCAATCCAACTGAATACATACCTCCCAGAACAAACATCACCAGCATTTGGCCACGCAGGAAGGCACTCAGGACTTCGTCGCATTCGGTCACCAGGCTTACGACCGTTTGCTCAATATCTCGTGGTAGGATTTCCCTCATATACCCAACCAGAACGTCCCAGTCCCTCATCAGATAGAAACCAACAACCGGAATAAGTGTAATATTCGCTATTCCAAACGCCAATGCCAAACCAGAGGCAGTGAGCTTGGCAAAAAAAACACCTGCAAAACCACCAACCTGGGTCCAGTTCTCTGTGAGTTTTTCCCGCAACAGGGCCAGATTAATATCAAATGGATCAATACCAAGACTTTCCACTAACGGTCTGGTTGTATTCTGCAGCCACAAAATGAATTCGGGGATGCTTTTCACCAGAGTCGCCACCTCGGTAATCAACATCGGCAGGAGAAGAAATATGCCCGTAACAGCCAGTATTAACAACAGCAGAAAAACTACAAGAACACCTCCTGCTCTCCCAACGACTGATTCGAGTCGATCAACAACAGGATCTCCCAGATAGGCAATACCCATGCCGACAAGAAAAGGGGTAAGAATCGGCTGCAGCAGATAAAGCAAAAAAATAAAAACAACAACAACTGCGAGAGCCAACATCTTCTGAAAGGCGTCTAATGTCTCCATAGTAATAAGTCCAAATTATTTCAACCAGCGATAGTTGAGCAACGTATTTTGATTGGATGTATTTATCAACATCATCTTCTCATCGAACTCAATGATCTTGATTAGCTGAGCAGTTTGCCCTTCTGTACTCAGACGAAACAAAACTTCCGTGCCACGTACCTCAGTGACGCTGCTATCCAATACTGGCGTAAGAGACTCAAGATATCGAGTCACTTCTGCGTAGTCACTCAGACTGTCAATCTGATCTATTCGTAATTCGATAATACTCCGGGATGAATCAAGGGCATAGCGCGCTGCAAGTGAATCTGCCAATAGATCCACTATGCCAGAAACCAGATCCGTGACGCTAGGTGCGATATTGCTGAAACTAGACCATTCTCCGTCTACTCTATAAGACCAGCTTGCTGACCATTGGCCTGAATCAGATTTCTGAATGCGCGCAGACAAGATGCAACCCGGATTGTATCGATCAGATGCTCTTTCAACCCTTGCCAAAAATGATCCCCATACCTCAGCCGTCGATACCTGAGCTTCGTCTTCCAGATCCAACAATGGGTATAGGAGAGGTAAACCTCGCTGATTTGCCAGATCATTGACTGCAGTCAGGACTTCGCTTGAATCAGATTCAGACAACAGACGACGACCTTGCTCATCACTCACCGCTAACCAGAGCAATACCGAGGGCCGATTGCTCCCCCATACCGGAAATCCTGAATCTCGTAACAATCTGGCTATGGCATTGGGTTCATAATGCAGGCGTAAAATCCGCGCTGGTACGACTTTATCTCCAATTAGAAAGTCCCGGTCAGTGGACTGATAGCTGTATTGAAAGTAGTAAGAAGCCGGATTACGCAAGGCGTTCGCAATCAGGCTGCTTTGCTGTACTTCCGTTGTACCGGAGACTCGAACGAGCACCTGCAGAAGACCTGCACGAGCACCTGATTTGAGCTGTTTATCTTGCTGACTGGTGACAAAGACCTCCGCCACATAGAGATCGTCGACGGTGATTGCCTGAACGCGATCTGGTCTAGCCAGAATCAGCAGTAACACTAGAAAAAAAGAAGCGCTTCTATTAATACCGGAATTCCTTTGCTTTCCGCCCCAAGTAGGATGAAATCAGTGAAGCAGAATTAATATTGAATTTTTTCTTACTTCACGCATCCAAATTGTCATAGACTCGTTAATGATTTACAAGTTACCAATCGCTGCGAATGGAATTTCTTGATAGATGAGACTCGTTACTACCATTATTTTGGTTTTTCTGGTCATTTCATCCCTGGCAAAGGCGGAACCCACTCTATTTCGAGCGGTCTACCGAGCAGACTACAGGGGGCTGCCAATAAGTGCCGAAGGTATTAGGGAGTTGCGAAAAGATGAGAACGGCATCTACACCTTGTCATCGACGGCGAATTCCTTCTTTGCTTCCATCACAGAATTCTCGAGGTTCAAAATCAAGGACGATCTAGTTGTTCCCGTGGAGTATCAGTACCATCGTTCAGGCATCGGCAAGAAAAGAGATGCTGTCCTCAGTTTCGACTGGGATAAGATGCTAGTCCTGAACGACCTGCAATCACCGCCATGGGAGATGGCAATACCAGAAGGCACACTGGATAAGCTGCTATATCAGCTCAAAGTCCGGGAAGATCTGCTGGCAGCCCACCAACAGGGATTACCATGGCCTGAACTTCACTATCAAATTGCAGATGGTGGCAAACTCAAGCACTATGAATTCAAGGTTATTGGTGAGGAAGAAATTGAAACACCTATTGGTGTATTCAGCACAATAAAAGCCACTCGTATCAAACACAGACCAAAGCGCAATACAACCTTCTGGCTGGCACCCGAATATGATTTTCTTCTGGTTCGATTCCAGCAGGTAGAAGACGACAGGGGCTTTGAACTGCTTCTAAAAGAGGCAGAGTTTGACGGCATAAAGCTCTAACAGTCAGTTTCCTAGGTCTTGGGTAAAGTCACACCTCGTTGTCCCTGGTACTTTCCGCCTCGATCCTTGTAGGATATTTCACATTCCTCGTCAGACTCAAAGAACAACATCTGCGCGACACCTTCATTTGCATATATTTTCGCCGGCAAGGTTGTTGTGTTTGAAAACTCCAGCGTGACATGCCCTTCCCATTCGGGTTCAAGTGGTGTGACATTAACAATGATTCCACAGCGCGCATACGTCGACTTACCCAGACAAACCGTCAGCACGCTGCGAGGAATTTTAAAGTACTCAATCGTACTGGCGAGAGCGAAAGAATTCGGTGGGATGATACAAACATCACTCTTGACATCTACAAAACTGTCCTCATCAAATGCTTTCGGATCTACCGTGGAGGAATGAATATTGGTAAACACTTTGAACTCATCAGAACATCGCACATCATACCCATAGCTCGATGTTCCGTAGGAGATCAATCTATGCCCATCCGATTCTCTTACCTGACCGGATTCAAATGGACAAATCATCTCCTGCTCTTCCGACATTCGGCGAATCCAGCGATCCGACTTAATTGACATTGTTTACCTCTGAAAGCAAATAAAGCGCAGAATCATACACCAAGCTGATTCACAAAACCCGACGGTCAGTCATCCACGATTCGTATTGTTGGTGTGGTTTTTTCAACCTCTTCAATCTGTCGATGAACCGCGACTGCAATCTGCTTAAACAGCGGGGCTACCTCACCATCCGGATCGGATAAAACAGGTGGCACCCCACCATCTGATTGCTCTCTGACTGCCATTGACAGTGGTAATTGCGCCAGCAGATAGGTTGAGTAGTCTTGCGCAATCTGTTCACCACCACCTGTACCAAAAATAGCTTCCTGATGCCCACACACGCTACAGGTATGCAAGCTCATATTTTCAATAATTCCCAACAATGGGACCTCAACCTTGCGAAACATCTCAATGCCCTTGCAGGCATCAAGCCGTGCAATGTCCTGAGGGGTTGTCACGATTATCGCCCCACTAAGCGGTACGTTCTGGGCCATGGTTAATTGAATATCACCCGTACCGGGCGGCATATCGACGATCAGATAATCAACATTCTGCCAGTTTGTCTGGGTCAGCAACTGTTGCAGGGCGCTACTTGCCATCGGCCCACGCCAGATGGCGGGTGTTCGGTCAGAGGTCACAAAACTCATGGACATCACCTGAATACCATGAACCGAGATGGGTTGTAGAAGATCGTCAGCCACCTCAGGTTGAGTTTCCTCGCTCACCCCCATCATCAATCCCTGACTGGGTCCATAGACATCGGCATCCAGCAGACCGACAGTATGTCCCTCCGCAGCTAGTGCCAACGCCAAATTGGCAGACACTGTGGACTTGCCAACGCCACCCTTACCGGAGGCCACGGCAACGATGTGTTTTACACCTGGTAAATCATATTTCTGCGGTCCTGCGGTCGCGATGTACCTTCTCCTCTTTTGGCTTTAATTTTCTTAGCAGTACATTATATGACTGCCGGGACTCGAATTGGGATGAAAATCGTGGCTTGCATCGGTATATTTGCATCCTCTAAAAGCAGCCTGAAATTTAATAAACATGACAAACCGCAACATCCTGGTGACCAGTGCACTTCCAAATGCCAATGGATCCATTCATCTCGGGCATTTACTGGAGCATATCCAGACGGATATTTGGGTTCGGTACCAGCGCATGCGAGGTCATCAGTGCATCTATGTCTGCGCCGATGATACCCATGGTACTGCCATCATGTTGAAAGCAGAAGAACAGGATGTCGATCCGGAAACGCTGATTTCGCAGATAAAGACTGAACACGAGAAAGACTTTCAGGATTTCTTTATCAGCCATGACAACTATCATTCGACCCATTCTCCCGAGAATGAGGAATACAGCTCCCTTATCTATACCAGGCTCATGGACGCTGGTCATATTGTCGTTAAATCTGTCGAGCAACTGTATGACCCTGAAAGGCAGATGTTTCTTGCTGATCGTTTCATTGTCGGAACCTGTCCCAAGTGTAACGCTGATGATCAGTATGGAGACAACTGTGAAGCCTGCGGCGCTACCTACGACGCAACAGATCTGATTAACCCAAAATCGACAATCTCAGGTGCGGACCCCGAGCTGAAGGAGTCCACTCATTTCTTCTTTGCCCTCTCAAATTTCACCGAATACCTGAAGAACTGGACCCGAAGTGGTGCTCTGCAGGATCAGGTGGCCAACAAACTGGCTGAGTGGCTGAACGCCGGTTTACAGGACTGGGATATCAGCCGTGATGCACCTTACTTTGGATTTGAAATACCCGGACAACCAGAGAAGTACTTCTATGTCTGGCTGGATGCGCCTATCGGATACATGGCAAGTTTCAGAAACTTCTGTGACAGGAGTGAGGGTATTGCATTCGATGACTTTTGGAACCCGGATTCAGAACATGAACTACATCATTTCATTGGTAAAGACATCATCAATTTTCATGCCTTGTTCTGGCCAGCGGTGTTGAGCAACTCCGGATTCAGGACGCCGACTCGAATCCATACCCATGGGTTCATCACGGTGAACGGGCAGAAAATGAGTAAATCCCGTGGTACCTTCATCAACGCCGGGACATATAAAGAGCATCTGAATCCTGAGTTCCTGCGTTACTACTACGCAAGCAAACTCACCAACAGCATTGATGACATGGATATCAATCTGGATGATTTCATTCAGAAGGTAAATTCAGATCTGGTCGGCAAGGTGGTTAACATTGCAAGCAGATGCGCGGGATTCATCAGAAAACAATTCAACAGCAGGCTGTCATCACAACCAACCACTGATCTCCTGGCAGAATTTGTCAGCCAGAAAGCTGAACTTGAGCTTAACTATGAAGCGGGCGAATTCAGCAAACTTATTCGTCAAGTCATGTCGATGGCAGACAAGGCAAATCAATACATTGCCGAACACGAGCCCTGGGTCAAGATAAGACAGCCTGGCAACGAACTGGAAGTTCACAACGTCTGTTCTGACGGCATCAATATGTTCAGAATCATCGTTGCCTATCTAAAGCCAGTATTACCTGATCTCGCTGAAAAGTCGGAGAAGTTTCTGAATATCGATCCTTTAGGTTGGCAAAGCATCGACTCACCCTTACTGAATCATGAAATCAACAAGTTCAAACCCCTCCTTGCCCGGGCTGAACAAAAGTCGGTCGAAGCGATGGTTGAAGCATCCAAAGAAACTGAGTCACTGGTCCAACCAGAGGAGGAATCCGTGGAGCAGATTTTAGCGCAAATCGATTATGATGACTTTGCAAAGGTAGACCTCAGAGTCGCAACCATCACCAACGCTGAGGCTGTTGAAGGCGCAGACAAACTGCTTAAACTAAGTCTCGATATCGGCATTGAACAACGGGTTGTTTTTGCAGGCATCAAATCCGCGTATGATCCTGGCCGGCTTATCGGTAAGCAAACCGTGGTAGTCGCCAATCTGAAGCCTCGTAAAATGCGTTTCGGTGTCTCCGAAGGAATGGTACTCGCTGCCGGACCCGGGGGAGAGGATATATATCTGTTAGAACCACATACCGGTGCGACAGCTGGCATGAAAGTGACATAACACAGCACCCAAAGAATATAAAAGATGCCAGAACCGATCGTAATATTGCTTGGCACGATCTTTGTTAACAATTTTGTCATGGTGCAATTCCTGGGGTTGTGTCCATTTTTCGGAGCAACTCAGAAACTCGACGCCGCGATCGGTATGGCAGCAACCACGACTTTTGTACTGACGCTCGCATCTGCCTTGAGTTTTCTTGTTGAACACTATCTGCTCATACCTTTCGGTCTGCAGTACCTCAGAATCATCACCTTCATTGTTCTCATTGCCACGCTGGTACAGTTCTCCGAGATAGTTATTCGCACCACTCAACCAATGTTGCATCAGGTGCTGGGAGTTTTCATACCCTTGATTACAACCAACTGTGCTGTACTGGGTGTTGCCTTGCTCAATATCAGACACACTCATTCATTTCAGGATTCAGTGACCTACGGCCTTGGTGCGGCACTTGGATTTTCATTCCTGCTGATTGTGTTTGCTGCCATGCGGGAGCGCCTGGCTGATGCAAAAGTACCAAGAATTTTCCAGGGAACGGCCATCAACATAATTACTGCAGGCCTTCTTTCGCTTGCATTTATGGGTTTTACGGGGATGCACTGATGTTTCCGCAACTTCTCCCGGACCTGATTCTTGTCACGACCATGTGCCTGGTGGTTGCTCTTGCCCTGGGGTTTGCGTCGATCAGGTTTCGTTCCGACATTGATGAGGCTGTTGAACAGATCAACGAATTACTGCCTCAAACTCAATGTGCTCAATGCGGACACCCGGGGTGCAGACCCTACGCACAATCGATCGCCTCCGGTGAAGCCATCAATCGATGTCCGCCAGGTGGTCAAAGAACGATCAGCGAACTTGCCAACCTGCTGGCAAGAGAAACGCTGGCATTGGACGAAACGTTCGGAAAAACCGAACCCCCGCACATTGCCAGAATCCGCGAGCGAGAATGCGTTGGCTGTACATTGTGTATTCAGGTCTGCCCTGTTGATTCTATTTTTGGTGCTCCGCAACAAATGCACGTCATCCTGGAACAAATATGTACCGGATGTGATCTGTGTGTACCGTCCTGTCCAGTTGATTGTATTGAATTACTTGAGTTGCCTCAGAAGTCGCAACCGATTCCTGCCGACAGCGCTTTATCGATACTGGCTTGCATTCGTTGTGGTAATTGCGGGAGGCAATGTCCACAACATCTTGCGCCTCAGGAGCTTCTATGGCAATCAAATTCCAGCAGTGCCATGGATCTCCTGTCTCTGAATGATTGCACCGAATGTCGACTCTGCGATCAGCTTTGCCCGAGTAAGATCCCACTCACAAACTTTTTTTCCGCTCTCAAGAAACAGCTGAGCCAGGAAGATCAGGATCTTATCCGGGCCAGGGAGTCAGAACTGAGGTTCATACGTCGAAATGACCGGCTGGATTCCTCAAAGTCGAAACTGCGAACACGAGCAACCTCAGCTGATCGAGCTGAAATAATCGCCCAACTGAGAAAGTCAGAATGACAGCTCCGGGCTTCAGCTTGGTTTCGACACCAAGGATCATGTCCGTCGTCCTGTTGGCGTTACTGCCTGGTCTGGGTGTAAGTGCCTATTTTCTTGGACCGGGTGTTTTGGTGAACGTGTTGACAGCAACCGCAACAGTTCTCCTGCTTGAAGCATTCATTCTGAGAATTCGCGGTATGAATATGGCCAGTGTATTTGATGGTTCAGCGGTCTTGACGGCCTTTATCCTCGCGCTTGCGCTGCCACCTGATCTTCCTTTCTGGATGACGGCCCTGGGCAGCGGTTTTGCCATTGTCTTCGGTAAGCATCTTTATGGTGGACTCGGTCAAAATCCATTTAATCCTGCCATGGTGGGCTACGCCGTTCTGATCATCTCATTTCCGCTTGCCATGTCGACGTGGCCGAGCATGGTAGACGGAATAACTGCAGCCACGCCACTGGACACCATGAAATTTCGCGGGACAAAGACGGTTGAAGATATCTGGGTAATCGAAAACGGATTTACCAACCTCGGGGGTGTTGGCTGGCAATGGATCAACCTCGCTTATCTGGCTGGTGGCGCTCTGCTCTTGTTGCTGAATGTCATCCGCTGGCAGGCTCCCTTAGCCATGTTGTTAACCCTTACCGTCCTGTCAGCGGTATTTTACGATAGCGGTTCTGCCCAGAGTCTTGGTTCTCCGATGTTTCATCTGCTTTCAGGCGGAACCATGCTGGTGGCTTTCTTTGTTATCACTGACCCTGTCACCTCACCTGATTCAGACCTCAGTCTTTTAATATTTGGCATTGGAATCGCCCTCATTACATTCACTATCCGCTCAATCGGTGCTTATCCGGATGGATTTGCCTTTGCTGTACTCCTGATGAACGCAACTGCACCCTTGATTGATCACATGAGGCTCAGGATCGCATGAGGTCACTTCAAGGCATAGTAGCAAGACTCACCACCATCGGGTTCATCTGTGCGCTAGGGTTGAGCTTTACCAACTATTCAACCAGATTACAGATTAGCGATAATCGCGCTAACCATGCGACTGAGAAACTGCTGTCAATTCTGCATGCCGATGTTGATGTCAGCATTGATCCGCTTGGCAACAACACTTATCAAATCTCCCGGAATGGTGTGACTTCAGGTCATATCTTCGAGATTTCAACCACGGAAGGATATAACGGAGAAATCAGACTCTGGTTAGCAGTCGATCTGGCAGGTACTGTCCTCGGTACTCGCGTTATAAATCACCAGGAAACACCCGGGTTGGGTGACAAACTGGATATTGAGGTGTCGAACTGGATTCTTGGATTCAACAACCAATCTCTCGACTCCATCATCTGGGCTGTGAAGAAGGATAAGGGTGACTTCGATCAGTTTACCGGTGCCACTATAACCCCACGAGCTGTGGTAACAGCAGTCAAACTTGGGTTGATCGACTATAAAAATAACCGGGACAACTGGATGAGCAGTTATGAACGCTAAACAGATAACGACAGAGGGACTCTGGTCTCAGAATCCGGCGCTGGTCCAGATGCTGGGGTTGTGTCCTCTTCTGGCTGTATCCAATACAGTGACCCAGAGTCTCGTCCTCGGTCTTGTTACGCTAATCGTGCTGACCTGTTCCAACCTGATTATCAGTTTAATCCGTCGGTGGCTTGATGATGCAACCCGGTTACCCGCTCAGATCATGATTATCGCGACATTTGTTACGCTGAGTGACCTGCTCCTGCAAACTTTTCTGTTCGAAATCCACCAGCGAATCGGACTGTTTGTCGCCCTCATCGTGACCAATTGCACGGTGCTGGGCCGGGCAGAGAGTTTCGCCAGTCGTTACCCCGTCCGATACGCCGTTCTGGATGGGTTTATGATGGGGACGGGATTTCTGTTGGTCATCGTCTGTATGGGATTTGTGCGTGAAGCACTCGGACAGGGTATGCTGTTCAGTCAACTGCACATGATTCTCGGCGGTGACCAGACAGACTGGCTGGTCATATTGCCAAACGATGGTTTCCTGTTAATGATACTGCCACCGGGTGCTTTCCTGATCCTCGGCTGTCTTATTGCCTTGAAAAACTGGATCGAGCTTTACGTTCAAAACTGAATCAAATCCTTATGAACAAAGAAAAGAGATATCAGATACTCACTCGCCTGCGGGATGAAAATCCAACGCCAACAACCGAACTGGTCCATGGCTCTACATTTGAGCTATTAGTGGCGGTGATGCTGTCGGCACAGGCGACTGACGTCTCCGTCAACAAGGCGACGACAAGACTCTATAAAATAGCGAACACGCCAGAGAAAGTACTTACTTTGGGAGAGGCTGGCTTGAAGAAGTACATCAGGACAATCGGACTCTATAACAGCAAGGCAGCTAACGTGATCAAGACCTGTAAGATTCTCGTCACGGCGCATGATTCGAACGTGCCGGATAATCGTGAGGATCTTGAGGCATTGCCGGGAGTCGGGCGCAAAACCGCAAATGTGGTGCTGAATACAGCGTTTGGTCAACCCACCATGGCTGTGGATACGCATATATTTCGTATTTCGAACCGTATCAGGTTTGCGCCGGGTAAGACTGTGCGTCAGGTTGAAGACAAACTGGTGAAGGTGATTCCTGATGAGTTTATTCTGGATGCTCATCATTGGCTGATCTTGCATGGTCGATATGTTTGTACTGCCAGGAATCCTCGTTGTGGGGCTTGTGTGATTTACGATCTATGTGAGTTTAAGGGTAAGAAGCAGGATCTTGACTAAAGACTGTTTTAATTAAGTGTTGAAATAATGATGGGAACCCGGAGCACTTTCTGTGAGCTGCGCCTGCAGCCCCAGAGGGGCTCCCCTCCCACACTCACCTATCTCTAACGAGGACTAGAACCTTGCTACTTATCAAACTTACGGCCTTTTTTACTGGCTACTTTCAACCGCAAAGCATTTAGCCGAATAAAACCCTCAGCATCTTTCTGATCATAAGCACCCGCGTCATCCTCAAAGGTCACAATATTGGCATCGTACAAACTGTCCTCGGAGGATTCCCTGCCCACCACCGTCACATTCCCTTTATACAGTTTCAGCCTGACAATACCGTTTACATACTGTTGAGACTCATCAATCAGCGCCTGCAGAGCCAGTCGTTCTGCTGACCACCAGAAACCGTTATAGATCAGCTTGGCATACCGGGGCATCAGCTCATCTTTGAGATGTCCCAGCTCTCGATCAAGAGTGATCGACTCCATGGCTCGATGACCTTTGAGCAAGATCGTGCCTCCCGGAGTCTCATAACAACCTCTCGCTTTCATTCCAACGAATCTGTTTTCGACTATGTCGACGCGACCAATACCATTTTCTCCACCCACTTTATTGAGGTGCGTCAGAACCTTTGCAGGTGACATCTCCTGTCCGTCAATCGCTACAATGTCACCATTGCCGTAGGTCAGTTCAATGTAGGTAGGGGAATCAGGCGCAGCTTCAGGGGACTTTGTCCAAAGCCACATGGATTCCTCCGGTTCAGCATTCGGATCTTCCAGCACGCCGCCCTCATATGAAATATGCAGCAGATTCGCGTCCATTGAGTAAGGCGATTTCTCTCCCTCATGCTTTTGGTCGACCGGTATCTGATGTTTCTCACAGAATGCCATGAGTGCCTCACGGGAAGTCAAATCCCACTCGCGCCACGGCGCGACCACCTGAACATCCGGCTTTAGCGCGTAGGCACCCAGCTCGAATCGAACCTGATCATTGCCCTTGCCGGTTGCGCCGTGTGAAATTGCATCTGCACCCGTCTGATTAGCTATCTCAACAAGTCGTTTCGCAATCAACGGACGTGCAATCGAGGTGCCTAGCAAATATTCACCCTCGTAGATGGTGTTGCACCGAAACATGGGGAACACGAAGTCACGAACGAACTCCTCCCTCACATCTTCAATAAAGACCTCGGTAGCACCACTATCCAGGGCTTTTTGTCGTACGGGTGTGTAGTCGTCACCATCGCCGAGGTCAGCAGTGAAGGTGATGACTTCACAGTCGTAGGTTTCCTGCAGCCACCTCAAAATAACAGTGGTATCCAATCCTCCCGAGTAGGACAGAACGATTTTGGCAATATCAGGCATGCCTGAAGTCTCGCAAAAAAGGCGCTATATTAACAAATTATGGCGTACAGACTAGCGCTTATTCAAGACTGACTGATTCAGGTCAGAAATCCTGGCTGTTGGTTATTGTCTTTCAGAATCCCTTTGAATCCCACCAGCATCCCTGCAAAGGGTAGTCAAGAAAATTCCATAGCCCTCCCTTAAACCTGGCATTCCTGCTGAATCCTGCCCGCTGTGATTGTCAGCTCTCGGATAGGTGCCATAAGATTACCGAACAAGTTTGCTTTATCCTCTTTGTGTATAATGCGAAGCACTTCTGGCTGACAGACCGATAATGCGCAGTATTACCCTTATTCGCCCCGATGACTGGCATGTCCACCTGCGCGACGGGGTATATCTGAAAGATACCGTCGCACACATCTCAAGGTATTTCGGTCGAGCCATTGTTATGCCTAATCTTGTACCCGTTGTCGACAATCCGGAAACGGCCAGACAATATCACGACAGAATTGTTTCGTTAGTGCCCAAAGACTCAAAATTCAAACCCCTGATGACCTTGCATATTACGCCGGAGACCAGTGAAGAAACTGTTGTCAACGCGAAGCAACAAGGATTCATTTACGCCTTCAAGCTGTATCCCGCTGGTGCCACGACAAATTCTGCTTCCGGGGTGTCAGATATCAAAACTCTCTATCCGGTTTTCGACGCAATGCAGACTCATGCCATGCCGTTATGTATCCACGCTGAGGTAACCAGACCGGATGTTGATATTTTTGATCGCGAGGCTGCTTTTATTGACGAGTCGCTATTACCGATAAGTCGGCAGTTTCCAGAATTGAAAGTGATTATTGAACATATCACCACGAAACAAGCCGTCGATGTCGTACTGGAAGCAAATGATAATATGGCCGCAACGATTACCCCTCATCATCTCCTGTTTAACCGAAACCACATGCTCGAAGGGGGTCTCAAGCCTCTCTACTACTGTTTGCCAGTCCTGAAACGCAGCCATCATCAACGAGCTTTGATTGATGCTGCCACATCCGCTAACCCAAAGTTCTTCCTGGGCACTGACTCAGCGCCGCATCCGAGAATGGCTAAGGAAAAGGTCTGCGGATGTGCTGCAGGAATCTACACTGCCCATGCCGCCATTGAATTGTACGCTGAAGCTTTTGACAATGCCGGATCACTGGACAGATTGGAAGCATTCAGCAGTTTCAACGGGCCGGATTTTTATGGTCTTCCCCGTAATCAGGATACAATAACCCTGACGAACCAGGCCTGGGATGTCCCTCAGGCATTGCAGTTTGGCAATGATGAAGTGGTTCCGATTCGAGCCAATGCAAAAATTCATTGGACTGTAAGGAATTAAGGAAACTTTTGATCGACTCAAAATCCCCTATCGCATACCGATTTCGAGGCTATCTTCCCGTCGTCTTGGATCTTGAGACGGGTGGGTTCAACTCAAAAACAGACGCATTACTGGAACTCGCCGCCATCGTTATTGAAATGAACGACGATGGACTGTTGGTTCCAGGAGAACAGTATTTCTTTAATGTCGAGCCATTCGAGGGTGCGAATATTGAGCAATCATCCCTTGAGTTCACCGGAATTGATCCTACAAATCCCCTTAGATCATCGGTTGATGAGCACAAAGCACTCACAGAGACGTTTCGCGGCGTACGCAAAAGCGTCCGCGAAACAGGTTGCCAGCGAGCGATACTCGTTGCTCACAATGCTTCATTTGATCAGGGATTCCTTAATGAAGCATCAGCGAGATGTGCCATTAAGAGAAATCCATTTCATCCATTCTCATCGTTCGATACGGCAACATTGTGCGGGTTAGCTTTTGGTCAGACGGTACTTGCCAGAGCCTGTCAGGCGGCAGGCATCAGCTTCGATACTAATCAGGCTCATTCTGCTCTATATGATTGTGACAAAACAGCAGAAATGTTCTGTCATATTGTCAACCGATGGAAGCAACTGGGAGGGATGCCAGGACACAAGTAAGGGGTGAGATCCCCAGACAACCAGACGATGCAGGAACTATGTCTCAGCGCATGACATTGGTTCCGGCAATCGACATCACCAGCCCGGAAACAGCCATTGCGATGGTTAGAACACCAACCAGATCAGTCAACCATATACCACCAGCTCCGAAAAACATCCCGCTGTGCAAATCAAGTATGAATTTTTGCCAACTTACACTTTCACTCAACAGCAGACTATTCGGTACACTCCCTGCCTCAGACCAGACCACTGTTCCGCCATCAGTGGGTCCGGGTTGCAGTTTCAGCGTTTCAACGTCAAAGCTGTAAATGTCCTCACCCAAACCCAACAACAACTGATTCTTATGTGAAGCGATCCGCCGAACATTTTCAGGAAATCCAAATGAGCTTCCAATGCGTTCACTGAACTGATGATCTGATGAAAACACCAGGAGTTCTGACAGACAAAGTACGGCAGCTTGATCGTCGATCCGGATCGCACCATTTATTTCTTCACACAATGAGACTTCTTTGCGGTCAATAAACAGTTTGCCACCGATCACATAGTAGTGCCGATCATTCAAGTAATAGCCACTGACGTCTTCGGTTGAATAGTATCGACTGGCAATGAATGCAGGTACGGTTCGTTCGTCAAGCCGCATTGCACCGGAGTGATTAAGCGCAATCCCCGTTAATGAAATAACAACCAGAAAAAATGCCAGAAACATGCCAACACTGTGATGAACTGCACGAATTCGGGTAAGACTGCTAAAGCTCAACATCAGTTTCTGCTACCGCACTTCCTGATGAGCGTACTGGTTCTGACGGTTCAACAAGGTGGTATGCAGAAAAAGTGCATACCGGGTCACATTCGAAACTGCACGAACCGATAAGGTCGCCCCTGCAACACCGTCGATTCGTTGACTCAGCTTTCTGTTTGCCTTCAGAAACAGTCCTTTAAACTGTCTTGTAAAGAACGGATGCCTGACCTCTCCACCTCTCGGCTCTCGAAACTCCAGAATTGACACATCCCTGATCTTGTTGTCCGTGATGACAATACCAATAGTAATGGGTTTCTCTTTACCGATTTCATCCAGTATCCAGGCGGTTGTTTCACCTCTTTGCCAATAACGCAAACGTATACCAGGATAGCTGTGTCCCAGGACATCTTTCGCAGCTTGCTGATGTTCAGTCTTTAACCATAGTGTTTTCATTGTCGGTGTCTGATCGAAACTCCTGTTCACAAAGTCAACCGGAGACATATAAACTGCCGCGAATACCAACTCTGTGCTCAACATTAGACCGGCAGCACAAGCCAGCGAAGCGAAACGAACTACCATTCTCTGCAAACACCAATGAAATTTCATACTTATCTTAAAAACTATATCCAATACCCAGATTGAATCCATCCACATCATCCCCATTGTCGTTATCCTGTCGCTGGTAGTCAGCTTTGATAACAACGTTTTCATGGATCCAGTAATTTACACCGACATCGAACTGATTCTTCTCACTACTGGTGATGTCAGAACCAGCGGTCAGGTCATAGCTGCCAAAGCGTGCAAACAGACCAAAACCATTGTCAAACCGATAGGAAGGCTCGATGTACCAGCCAGTCTGTTCATCTGCACCAGAATTGAGCAATTCGATTTCATTGTCGATATCCCAGCGTGCGTACAGGGCACGTAGGCCAAATCCACCCCGTCGAAAGTTGACGTTAGTTTCAAACAGTGTCGCAGAGATTTCACCAACCCCAACTCCTTCGTCATCACCTTGTGCCAGATCAGATTGATACTGAAGAGTGGTATTCCATTGGAATCCGGGGTGACCTGAATACCTCAGTCTGACGGTGTAAGCGAGGTTTTCTGCAACGCCCTTGGCTACCTTCTGTCGCGCCGAACGAATACTGGATCGTTTTGAAGCACTGTTATTATCCGTATCCAGATTGAGTCCCGAGTGTGCTGCCAGGTCATAGCCCCAACCTGGCGCTATCTCACCCGTAAAACCAAATCCAGCCTCCCACCAGGTGGAAGGAATAATATTCTTCTCAACGGCATTTCTTTCAACCCCATGAAAAGTATCAGGCTCATGTGTTTCGTTCAGGATACCAACAGGTACCAGGAAAAGTCCCATTTTACTGTGATGGTTATCTGCGTAATCCCACTGAACAAAAGCCTGCTCCAACTCTATCTCACCAGGTTTACCGTCACCTGCCAGGGCGTGTTCAACTTCCAATTCTGAGAAAAATGAGAGTTCATCAGAAAACTGATGGGACATAAGAATGACAAAGCGGTGATAGTCAATTGAGTTGCCACTGTCGAGATTGTTGTAGTGAAGCTCTCCATAGCCACCGAATCGCGTATCAGCCGTTCCATTGAACGACTCGCTGGATTCGATGGAAGAAACCGTTGCTTCTAACGCGGTTTCAGTTTCAGTAATTCGCGTCGTTAATTCACTGCTCTGAGACTGCAGTGTTTTCTGTGCTTCCTGTAGTCGAAGTTGGTTCTCAGCCAGTTCTTGCTGCAACTCGGCAATCTGTTCCTGTTGCCGTTGAACTAACAACCATATCTCTTCCAGATTCGGCGTCTTGGCATAGGTTGCCTGTGTAAAGACGAATGCCAAAATTCCTAATATCGTACATTTCAATGCTTCGTATCTCCCTGTTTTTTTCACAGAGGGGATACTATATAAATGCCAATCTAAATGCAAATCGTTATCATTTAGATTGAAAGGTTATTTCATAGAAGAAAAGTCCTGCAATGATTTCCTACTCGGTTGAGTCTTGTGTGGCGGGTGAGTCGTCAGTTGAAACCGACTTAATAATGGGCTGCAGTTCTCCACTCTGGTGCATCTCAACAATGATGTCGCAGCCGCCAATCAGCTCGCCACCGACAAACAACTGCGGAAATGTTGGCCAATCCGAGTACTGGGGCAGATTAGCTCGTATCTCAGGGTTCGACAGAATGTCGATATAGGCAAACTTTTCTCCACAGGCTATCAACGCCTGTGAAGCCTGTGATGAAAAACCGCACTGAGGTTGATCTGGCGATCCCTTCATATACAGAATTATAGGATTGCTTTCGACCTGATCTTTAATAGTTTGCATTATGTCCATGGAACCATTCTCTTCAATTAAACCGGAAAGACACTAATTCTATCGTTTTTTCCCGCTGTTTGCTTATCCTTATGCATACTAAATTTATGCTTAAATCATGCGCGGTACCCAGCTATGCCTGACCATAGCCACCTCCACCCGGTGTTTCTATTCTAAGTACCTGTCCGGCATTGACTCTCTCATGACATTTTCCCGGCAGCAGCCTGCCATCCAGACTGTTCTTTCCCCTGGCACCAGGTTCACCACCAAAAAGACCCCAGGGTGAATGCCGTCGACGCTCGGTTAACAAGGTCAGTTCCGTTGGTTCCAGGAACAGGAATTCCCGAATCAGGCCATCACCGCCAACCCTGACACCCTGTCCGCCTGAATTCTCCCTGAGCGCATATTCCATAATCCGAATCGGGAAGTGACTCTCCAGACTCTCGATTGGTGTATTAAGCGTATTGGTCATGTGACATTGGACACCTGAGTGGCCGTTTTCACTCTCACTTGCTCCCATACCGCCCGCAATCGTTTCATAGTAATCCCAGGAATCATCTCCATCACGTGCACCCATTGCCACATTGTTCATGGTCCCCTGGCTCGCGGCGGGAACCTCGTTTGGCACGGCTTTTGACAGTGCACCCAGTACCACATCCACTATTCGCATCGAGGTTTCAACGTTACCAGCCGCTGTCGCTGCGGGTCGTTCTGCGTTAAGCACTGAACCTGCTGGCACCCCGATAGAGATACAGCGGAAAGTGCCCGCACAATTTGGTGTCTGCTCCGGTAACAAACAGCGAAAAGCATAGAAAACAGCTGCTGCTACAACAGACACGGGGCAATTGATATTACCTTCAACCTGTTTCGAACTACCGGAAAAATCCAGGATGATGGATTCCCCGGAAACAGCCAGGTTCACATCAAGCACAACGTCAAGGTGACCGAAGCCATCATCATCCATCAGATCACTGAAATGATACCTGCCATCAGGAATCTTCCTAAGAACACTTCGGGCCAGCTTCTCTCCATAGTCGTTGATGAGTCCTATACCCAGCATGAACTGATCCAGCCCGACTGATGAGACCAGTGCCCGCAGGCGTTCTATACCAATACGATTCGCACTCATCTGTGCAGCAAAGTCACCTGTTGTATTCGCGCCTGGTAATCCGGTGAACTGTGCCAGTATCTTTTCGTCCACTTTACCTTTGCGAACGAAAATCGAAGGAGGAATGACAAGACCTTCCTGATCCATTGAATTGGACAACGGCATTGAGCCCGGTGTGGTGGCACCAATGTTAGCGTGATGGGCACGATTGGCCACAAAGCATATCAGTTCTGTTTCATCAGCAGTCCCGGACAGTTTCCTTGCGAAGACAGGTGCAATCACAGTGACATCCGGTAAATGTGTCCCGCCCAAAAAGGGATCATTAACAACCAGCATGTCCCCTTCCTGCCAGTCAACTCCTTCGACAATACTGGTCATGGCATAGGCCATGCTGCCCAGATGAACCGGAATATGTGCCGCCTGGGCAAACAATTCTCCACTTGCATCAAACAGCGCACAGGAAAAATCCAGCCGGTCCTTGATATTGGGAGAAAACGCCGCCCGTTGCAGAATTGCTCCCATCTCGGCACAGATAGATTCAACCCGACTGATAAAAATAGCGAGATCGATGGGTGACATGGTCAGAACGCTGAAAACTTGACTTTCGAGTTTACCGGAACTGGTTTATCATCGCCCCTTTTTCGCAATCAAGCCCGGTAAAAACAGGGGATAACATGTCCGATGCAATCATGAACACATACGGCCGACCGGAAATCGCTTTTAAGCAGGGCGAGGGAGCCTGGCTCACGGATGAAAGCGGCAAACGGTACCTTGACGCCCTTGCCGGAATAGGCGTCATTTCACTGGGACACGCGAATCCAAGGATAGCCGAAGTGATCAGCCAGCAGGCCACTCAACTTCTGCATACGTCAAACCTCTATCGTATCCCTGCCCAGGAAAAACTCGCTGAACTACTAACCTCAATATCTGGTATGGACAATGCGTTTTTTGGGAATTCAGGTGCTGAAGCCAACGAATGTGCAATAAAAATCAGTCGGCTCCACGGTAAGCAAAATGGCATAGACAACCCAACCATAATCGTCACCGATGCCTCCTTTCACGGACGCACACTGGCAACACTAACGGCCACAGGCAGTCGCAAGGTTCAGGCTGGTTTCGAACCATTGGTAAATGGCTTTGTTCGTGCGCCATTTAATGACGTCGGGGCCATCAGGTCTATCGCCAAAAACAATTCGAGCATTGTGGCTGTCATGATCGAACCTATTCAAGGCGAGGGCGGCATCAATGTCCCCGATGAAAATTACCTGAAGGAGATACGAGCCCTGTGTGATGAGCATGAATGGTTTTTACTGCTTGACGAGGTTCAAACGGGCAATGCGAGAACCGGAAGTTACTTCAATTATCAGCAAAGCGGCATTCTGCCGGATCTTGTTACTACAGCGAAAGGATTAGGAAACGGCATGCCAATTGGCGTCTGTCTGGCTCGCGGAAAAGCCGCTAAGGTATTCAAACCAGGCAACCACGGTTCAACCTTTGGTGGCAATCCACTGGCTTGTTGCGTCGCTGCTGCCGTTGTGGAGTACATCCAGGAGAATAAGATTGCTGAACGTGCCACCGAAGTAGGCAATCGCATTATGGACGGTTTAAGAGAGAGACTATCCGGTCTGAACAATGTCGTTGATATTCGCGGCAAGGGACTCATGATTGGTGTTCAACTTGATTCACCTTGCACAGATCTCGTTGCGAAAGCCATGGACAAGGGATTACTCATCAATGTGGCTACTGACAATACGATTCGCCTGTTACCGCCGCTGATTATTTCTGATGAAGAAGCAGACCAGATTGTCGGTATTATCTCAGGTCTCGTCGAGGAAATTTAACCTGTCGCTTCGCTGACCACAGGATTCTTTTCTATCATCTTGTCGTAACCTTTCGATAAGCAGACGCGATGTCACTTATTCGCATGCCACAGTTACCAGGGTGGTTTTAGGTATTATTGATTGTTACCTGGGGATTATTATCTTCCATTTCACTGAGACCACAGACCGCCAGATTCTGAACAGGTCCCTGAACAGGTCCGACTCAATTGAACCGTGAATCAACCTACAGCAATTCAGTTATGGGCATTTTCTTCTCAATGCTATCAAAACGTAGCCGCTTTGTATTGTCACTCGGCCCCCTTGAAACTCAAGCCAGTGAGGGCCTGCAAGTGATCCTGCTTGCTCTGGCATCTGAGTGGGGCCTGAGGCATGATACTTTAAAAGTGATCAAGGATAGGCATGAGTTTGTTGATTTATCCACCCCCTAAGCGAGTTAGATCTGCTCGCCAAATACTCAATATCCGCGAGCGGTCATACCTGAAACTAACCTCAAGCCATTCTGACTATTTTTGCGGTGCGGTTCGTCGATTCGCCGATGCCTCTTCCCTGATCATAACTTTTGGCCAGGTCGAAGACCGAAAAACACTGATTACGCTGTTTTTGAAAAAATCAAAGCTAAAGCCGGAGGCCTATCAGATCAGGACCTCTAATCGGGGTTACTTGCTCTATTCTGGTACGGAAATCGGCCTTTTTCGCGGGCTGGCTACACTTCAACAGATAATCAGCGCTGATCACCACGAACTGCCCCATATCAGTATTGAGGACGAGCCAGACTTTCAATTTCGCGGGGTTATGTTGGATATCAGTCGCTGCAAGGTCCCTACACTGACAACACTAAAGGGTCTCATTGACAGCTTCGCCCTGCTCAAATACAACCAACTGCAACTCTACACGGAGCATACCTTCGCCTTCACCAACCATCAGCAAGTCTGGGCGCATGCATCTCCGTATACCGCAGCCGATATCCTGGAAATACAGTCATACTGCAACGAACGGTATATAGAGCTGGTACCCAATCTAAACTGTTTCGGTCACTTTGAGCGCTGGCTCCGATATCCTGAATACTTCAAGTATGCCGAGTGTCCGCAGGGATTCGCACACCCAATTGACGGTCACCCTGTCCCTTATGGCAGCACTCTCCGACCCAACGCACTGAGTCTGAAACTACTCGATGAACTGCATGGGGAGTTTCTCCCTAATTTCGACAGCGGCTATTTTAACGTTGGCGGAGATGAGCCCTGGGAATTGGGCAAAGGATGGAGCAAATCACGTTGTGAGAAAATTGGCTCTACCAACGTATACATTGATTTCTTATCTAAAATCAACAAGTTAGGCGCCAAACGCGGTCGACAAACAATGTTTTGGAGTGATATCGTCCTCAAGCAACCTGAATCTCTGAAACGTCTGTCGCGAGATTCAATCGCGATGAATTGGGGGTATGAAGGGGATCATCCGTTTAAGAAAGAATGTGAGCAGATGGCCAGCCAGCGCATTCCCTACTATGTCTGCCCAGGTACTTCCAGTTGGAACTCTCTGACGGGTCGGATCGACAATGCGACCAGAAACCTGTCAAATGCCGCCAGGAATGGACTTCGATATGGTGCAAAGGGGTATTTGGTTACGGATTGGGGAGACAACGGACACCATCAGTATTTGCCGGTCAGCTATCCCGGATTCGCACTTGGGGCATGCGAGAGCTGGAATCACAGGAAAAGTGCCAATATTGACCTGATTGACCTGGTTAATCAGATCTATTTTCAGGAGCCAGACGCGAATGCAGCAAGACTGCTGGTCAGCCTGGGAAAGGTACTGGAACTCGCTCCCTCGCCAATACGCAACGCCACTATATTCAATCGTCTGTTGTTCTGGCGGATGCAGAACGAGCCGGGAGATACTCAAGATATTTCCAACAGGGCTCTTCGAAGCTGTGATTCAGCACTGCAAGACATAAAATCGGAGCTAGCCTCGATCCGAACCAAAGATCAGCGACTCCTGAAAGCGGAAATCAGAAACGCCATTGCGATGTCGACTCATGGCCTCAGAAGGCTCATGCACTTCCGTGGTGCATCAATTTCGGCTTCCCAGGGGGCTTCCCAGGGAAGGAAAGTACCTAAGCGAAGTGTCCTCAGGAACGATCTCAGACACATCATCAGCCAGCACAAAGCGCTATGGCTTTCCCGGAATCGACCTGGCGGCCTGCCGGAGAGTGCCAATCGCCTGAAGCGGAGCCTTAAATACCTTGAATAGTCAGACACCAGAATTGGGTCGGTCTATAATCACCTATCACTCAGATTTCATATGCACATCATATGCAGTCAAGCCTTGTATATAGTGATTATAAGGGTGCACAATAGCCGTCCCCTAAGAAGCATATAACCAACGCATTACTAGAATCATAATGATTCAAAACGGAAAGGAGTAGTTGCCCATGCGAGACGTAGTAGTGGTAGATAGTGTAAGAACCGGATTGGCGAAGTCCTTCCGGGGTACGTTCAATTTAACCCGACCTGATGACATGGTCACGCATTGTATCGATGCCTTGCTAGACAGAAACCCAAAGCTGGATCCGAATGAAGTTGAAGACGTTATCGTCGGTTGCGCAGGACAGACTGGAGAACAGGGCGGAAATCTAGCTCGACTCGCGGTCATCTTGTCCAAGCTCCCGATCACAACGGCTGGATCAACCATCAGTCGGGCATGTTCATCTGGTCTTAACTCAATCGCATTCGCAGCCAACCAGATAGGCAGCGGCTGTTCAGAGATCATGATTGCAGGGGGTGTCGAGTCAATTTCTGCTGGTACCAGACAAACCCCGGGCAAGTCAGCCAAACATCCATTTATCGAAGAGAAAGCTCCGGCTATTTTCATGGCGATGGGTAACACCGCTGAAGTGGTTGCCAGACGTTATCAGGTAACCAGAGAAGCCCAGGATGAATTCTCATTACTGTCACAGCAGCGAACCGCGGCTGGTCAGGAAAACGGTATGTTCGACGATGAAATCGTGCCGATGAAGACCAAGTGGCAGAAAGTTGTCGACAAAGAAACCAAGGAAACAGAAATCGTTGATGGAGTCTGTGACACAGATGAATGTAATCGTCCAACAACGACAATTGAAGGACTGGCAAAACTGCCACCCGCATTTGAAGAAGATGGAACTGTCACAGCAGGTAACGCGTCTCAACTGTCTGACGGCGCTTCAATGACGCTGGTGATGAGTGCTGAGCGTGCGGAACAACTGGGTGTCGAGCCAATGGCTTATTTCCGTGGCTGGTCTGTAGCAGGTTGTGAGCCAGACGAGATGGGCATTGGTCCAATCTTTGCGATTCCTCAACTGCTCAAGGCAAAGGGCCTGTCCATGAACGATATCGATCTGGTTGAGCTCAACGAAGCATTTGCATCTCAGTGTCTGTACAGTCGAGACAAGCTTGAAATTGACCCGGACAAGTACAACGTTAACGGTGGCTCAATCTCAATTGGTCATCCATTTGGCATGACAGGTTCACGACTCACTGGCCATATCGTTCGCGAGCTGAAGCGACGTGAGAAGAAATACGGCATCGTCAGCATGTGTATTGGTGGTGGTATGGGCGCAGCTGGATTGTTTGAAGCCTGCTGATGCCTGTCGATCGCGGTTTGCTTCATGAAATCGCAATGAGTCATCGCCTCACGTGAGGTCAAGTAACAAAAAAGGGGACTTCGGTCCCCTTTTTTGCGGTTTCTACCGTGTTCATCGATAACAAGAGAAGCCCAGGGGCTACCAACCACTCAGAATCTGTTTAAGGTGATCCATAAATGCCAATGGTTGATCAAGAAACAGATGATGCTGGGCTTCAGCCATTTCAACTACCTGAAGATCGGGTTTCAACTCCTTCATGTATGCCGCACTCTTGGCACTGAATGACTCACTCTGTGCACCATAGATCAGTGCCATTGGAATACTGATCGATCTATAGTCCTCTTCCAGATTCCCATTTACAGACATTCGAGAATTCAGCTCATCGTCAAACTTCCACACCCAGCCATCTTCCGCATCATCAAATTCAACAGAATGACGAGCAATATGGTCAACGATGTACTGGTTCTCACACTGCTGTGGTGGTTGCAGTCGGAATCTGGCAAGGGCGATTTCTCGACTTGGGTAGATTTTGGGTTTGGTCCATCTTTCTACCTGGGGACCTCTTTCCTCCACATCCTCCGGATGCCTGACACCTGAATCGAGTAACACCAGACCTTTAAAGCGATCCGGATATTTACTGACGACACGCAGCGCCATCATGCCACCAAAACTATGAGCCACCAGGACCGTTTCCTGTGGCATCTGGTTTTCATCCGCAGCAGCCAGAATCTCTTCAGCATAAGTGTCGTTAGAATAAGCATCCCGATGATCGCTATCACCCATCCCAGAGAGGTCGAGAGCTACTGTTTGATGGTCGTCCATAAACGACGGCGCGATGAAGTCCCACCAGTGGGCATGTGCATTGTGACCGTGAACGAACAACAGACCTGATTGAGCCGGCTTACTCCAACTCAGGTAATTGATGTCAATATCCTCGACCTCGACAAAACCGCTAGTCGATTCTGTTTCAACCGCTTCCCAAAACCAGTCTGGTGCTTCAGACATACATTCCTCTCGTAATTTCTAGGCTACCTGCGAGTATTTTCTCAAGTGGTAGTCAACGTTACCAAACAAGGTGTCTATCGTCGTCAATCGTTTGAAGTAGTGCCCGACATTGAGCTCATCCGTCATGCCCATACCACCGTGCAATTGAATAGCACTTTGCCCAACGAAACGTCCACCCTTACCAACCTGCACCTTGAGCCCTGAGATCGCTTTTCTCGCGAGCTCACCATAATCCTCATCCAGACGCATTGCGGCCATATAAACCAGTGACTTGGTTTGCTCGTGCTCGACGAACATATCCACCATGCGGTGTTGCAGAACCTGAAACTTGCCAATTGGCTGCCCGAACTGCTCCCGGGTTTTGCAATATTCGACAGTGGTTTTGTACAACACTTCCATTGCACCAGCAGCTTCTGCACCCACAGCTATGATCGCAGAATCGATAACCTGCTCGATCAGCTTGTAACCCTTGCCCTCTCCACCTATAAGATCACTGTCTGTAACGAGGATATCTTCCAATGTCAATTCAGAAGCCCTGAGGCCATCGATAGTTGGGTAGTCACGCCGGCTCAGTCCTTCTGCATCAGCGTTTATGACAAACAGCGAGATCCCGTCTGTATCACTCTGATCACCCGCCGTTCTTGCAGGCACAATAAAAAAGTCGGCTGATGGGCCACCCAAAACAACCCCCTTGAAGCCATTAACCACAAATCCATTTATACCTTTCTCGGCTCTGGTCGTAATATTGGCAAGATTGAATCGGGCCTGGGGTTCGACAAAGGCAAATGCACCTAGTGATTCACCAGCGATTATCTCGGCCAGCAAAGACTCAATCTGTGCCGCATTGCCACCCTGTTCGATCAATTTCCCAGCCAACAATACGGTGCTGAGGTAGGGTTCGACGACCAGACCCTTGCCAAACTCTTCCATCAGAATCATCGTTTCGATGGGCCCACCGCCAAAACCACCAGCTTCTTCGGAGAAGGGCAATCCGAGCCAACCCAGTTCTGCAAAACTGGCCCAGTTCTCCCGACTGAATCCTTCATCTGATTTCAGCAGCTTCTGACGCTGCTCGAACGTGTAGTCATTCTGAATAAATCGTTGCACGCTATTCTGCAATAAGGTCTGTTCCTCTGAAAACGAGAAATCCATAAAAATAATTCCAAAACATTTCTAGCTTCGGATGATATGGGGTCACCAGAGGCATTTCAAGATTGCTATTGACCGTATATTTGCACTCACCTATGCTGCTTAGGATCCTGATTGATCACTGAATTTCAGAGAAGAAAATATGACAGAACCAGTCGTTGCGCAAAAGGCGCCCTACGGTGTCGAAGTAGAGTCCGGAAAAACCTACTTCTGGTGTGCATGTGGGAAGAGCAGTAAACAACCATTTTGTGATGGCTCCCATTCAAATGGCTCCCATTCAAATGGCTCCCATTCAGATGGCTCCCATTCAGATGGCTCCCATTCAAATGGCTCCCATTCAAATGGCTCCCATTCAGATGGTTCCGAGACTCATAGTGAATTTGCTCCGATGAAGTTCGAAGCTGAAGAATCAAAACTTCTCTATTTCTGCGGTTGCAAAGCCAGTCAGAACAAGCCTTTCTGTGACGGCTCACATAAGAAGTTATAACTCACTCAAAATGATGTGAGTTTTCCAGAGAACATAATCATGGATTTGCCATGTCTAGGTTGCTATGAAAATCGGTTCTTTGACACAAAAATGGCAACACAAGGACGCCAGCATTCGGCTGCGAGCTGTGCAAGCAGCCACTCTGGACCAGGAGATCCTGATCGAGTTGGGCCAATCTGATCCGGACTTTGAGGTCAGACGAACTGCGATTCTCCAAATAAATGATCCTACAGTTCTGCGTCTGCTAGCTGATGACGTCAATGTCAATCAGGTTGCAACTTCACGATGGGCTGCCATTCTGGGTTCAGACCTGGCTAACTTTGATAAAATCAATGAAAACCTGCCGGAATTCCTGTTGATCAGGTTGGTTACTGAAGCAGATCAACCGGATATCAGATACAAAGCTGCTTCTCTGATCACCAACCAGACCCGGCTGGAGGAAATCCTTTTTACTCCGAATCACTCGAGAGTGCACCAGCTATGTGCTTCGAACCTTGATGATGAGACAAAACTTGAACAGGTGCACAAGCATTACCTGGATAAAGACAAGAACGTCGCACGAATTGTAAAAAGCAAGCTTCAGGCAATCAAGAAAGAAAGAGAGCAGGTTCTGCAGTTTGAAACCGAGCTGAGCAAAACTCTTGATGCCATCGAGAAACTCGCTGACAGCGAAAACATTGATGGACTCGAACGTCGGCTATCCGTTTTGAATGACAAATGGGCTTCTCTTAAATCAACCTGTTCAGCAGACCATCAAGATCGATATAACAAGGCTCAGTTTCTCTGTCAGCAACTCATTGATGAAAGTGTTGCTCTGAAGGGTAAACCGATTGAGGAAGCTAAGTCGGTATTATGCTCTCTTCGCAATCTTACTGAGAAATTCCAGGGTGCAGCTAGTGATCTTGAAACTCTGTCGCAGTCCCTGTCTGCAGCCGGGAACTGCTGGCCAAAAGGCCAGGATATGGCTCCTTTCTATTCATTATTCAATCCACTTGAGAACCTCCACAATCAGTTTGAAATCTGGTCGGCAATCTCAAAAGAACTGGCCAGCCTTCACCCTGAACAATTGACTCGACGAATGGCTGCTCTGCAGTGGCCGGAAGGATTTGCGGAACCTGATGAAATTGTCAAAACAAGGATGGGCATTGAGGAACATCTGACCCAAATACAAAAAGCAAAGACCGGTCACAGGAATAGAATTAAGGAAGTCGAAGAAAAACTCAACCAACTGGAATCGGCAATTACCGACGGGCATCTAAAACAAGCAAATAGGCTGCGAACTTCGATCAAAAACAAATTCAACCAATTTCCGGCACCACAGCGGCTTCTCAACAGATCGCACCTACTCGCCACGAAACTCAACGAACTAAGGGATTGGCAGGATTTCGTGACCAATCCAAAGCGAGAAGAACTCTGTATAGGCATGGATAAACTTGCCAATGATCTCAGTATCCACCCACGGGAAAAGGCGCGGGCTATTAAGGAACTTCAGGATCAATGGAAGAAACTCGGGCCGTCAAACAATAAACAGGCACAGCGCTTATGGACGCGATTCAGGAAATTGGGCAACCTGGCGTTCGAACCCTGCGGTAAGTACTTTGAATCGCAAAAGAAAGCGCGCGAGCAGAATTTTACGGAAAGAAAGAAAATCTGCGCCTCATTGGAGTTGTTTCTTGAAGAAAACGACTGGCAGAAGGCAAATTGGAAACTCGTCGTAGATATAATCAATAAGTCAAGACAAGAGTGGCACCAGTACTCTGACATACCAAGGTCTAACAGGAAGAAAATTCAGGATCGATTCAATCGCGTCCTTGACGGCCTTCAGGAAAAACTAAAATCTGAATTCTCCAGAAACCAGGCCAAAAAGTCAGCCCTGATAGAAGAGATGCGAGGATTAACTGAAATTGATGTCCCTATTAAACAAGCAACGGCACAAGCCAGGGTGCTGCAGACAAAATGGAAAGATGTGGGTGTCACCGATCGGTATGCTGATCGGAAGTTATGGAAGCAATTCAGAACAGAATGCGATAAGGTTTTCAACCGACGTGACGAAAAACTTGCGCTGGACAGAAAGAAACAGAACGAGACCGCTGATGCGACGAGAAGCGTACTCAATAGCTTCGACGATCTGCTAAAAAGCGATCAGGCCATTCATCGCAATGACATCAATTCATTCAAGAAACAATTCAATGCAATTTCACAACAGAGAAACCAGAGTTCAATCCGCAATGAATTTCAGCGATTGATCAAGAGCGCCGAGACGATTCTCAGTCAGCAGGCGCAAACTTCAAAGCATCAAATGATCGCTGAACTGAAACGACTGTCTGAACTGTGCAATCAATTTGAAATCGGCAAGATTGACGCCGCTACACTGGATGGCAACTGGCAGAGCGAGGTAGCGCTCGACAAGAAATTCACAAAAAGAATCAATCTACGCCGGGAGGGTTCGAATAAAGCTGATCCGGCTGAAGCCGAAAAACTCTGCATCCAACTGGAGATCCTGGCTGGCATCGAGTCACCTCCGGAAAGCGCACAGGCCAGAATGGCCTACCAGGTCGAAAGACTGAATCGTGAGTTCTCGCAGGGAAATAAGCAAACCATATCAGTAGAAGACCAGTCAACAGGCATCCAGGTCTCCTGGTATTGCCTGCCTTCAATGACGTTGAATGATGAGCTGAACGCCCGGTTTCAACGAGCCGAGGCAGTTCTTGGCATTTGACTCATGAAGGTTAAATCAACTGTAGCGACTTAATCTGACGGCTGTCGGAATACCCGGGGATGACGGTCTGGTTGACATTAAAAGCCGGTCGCTGATGGCTATTGAAGAAATCAGAAGACTGTTCGAAAAGCTAAGTTCTCAAGAGAAAGCAATCGTTATACTGGCACCACCCAGCAAAGATTCACCCACCTCGATCGTTCCCCCATATCGTTCCACGATCTCGATGACGATGGCCAAACCAATTCCCTGACCCGCCTCCTGGGAATCCAGTCGTAGACCGCGGTTAAGAATTCTCGAACGATCCTTCACTGAAATCCCGTTTCCATCATCTTCGACAACGATCACCAGATCGATGTCTTTCTGATGACCAACCTCCACTCTAATATGCTGGCGCCCATACTTACAGGCATTGTCGATGATATTACCCAGCACCTCCATCAGGTCCCTCTCGTCACCGAAAAAAGTGCACTCCTGTAGATTAACTTCAATCTCAAGATTCTTCTCCCTGTAAACCTTCTTAAGGGTTTCGATGAGTTTAACAACGATCGGTTGCACCAGAATCGATTTCTTGATCAGCTGAGTCGAATCCGTTACCGCTCTTTGTAACTGATAACCAACAATCTGGTCCATTCGTGCAACCTGCTCATCAATTGTCTCTTGAATGTCAGAAGCCTTATCCGCGTCCTCGTAGACGAGTTGATTGGCTGTCCCCTTCAGTATTGCCAGAGGTGTTTTTATGCTATGAGCCAGATCTGCTAGGGTTGTGCGATACTTCTCCCTCTGCTGCCGTTCACTGGATAACAGCAAATTCAGATTCCTGGTGACACCGGCAATCTCCGCTGGATAATCTCCATCCAGATAATCCTGTCTGCCATCCTCAATCGCCTTCAGATCCCCTGCAAGATCGTCAAGTGGTGACAAGCCCCACTTCATGACAAGTCCCTGGATCAGTATCAGAACAACCGTGACGCCGACAAGCCATCCCCACAAATTGTTTCGATAGCTCTTGATTTCACCGAAATATGAATCCATTGCTTCAACAACGACAATCGTATATTCACTGGAGGTATCTCCCACACCCAGCCACAGGATCTTGTAACTAAGAAAAAAATATTGATGTTGGTTCGATTGTTCAATACGACCGAGGCGATCTGAACCTGGTTCCAGACCAATATGCAAACCGACCGTTTCTTCAGAGTTTAGACTCAAATCCACGGATGAAGGACTGCGCCACAGCTCGCTGCCCGTATTGTCCAGTATTAAGGCAAACAATCCCGAACCCGGATTGTTGAATCGCGGCTCCTGTAAGACCTCCGGCAACAGCAGTTCCCGGTTTTCGACTTCAGTCACTGACAGGAGACCATAGATTTGAATCAGCAGTCGTTCCGAGACACCCTGTTCTGCACTGCGCTGAAAAGCCTGATCCAGAACCAAACCCATCAGGCCAAGAAATGTAAACAGTACGAGGCTTGCGGTCAGCAGCAACCGATCCCTAAGAGAATAATTCCTGCCCGCCATCTATGTCAGAGACGGCGTAAACCGGTAGCCTTGACCACGAACAGTTTCAATTGGTTTAAGGCAGTTTTCTGGGTCCAGTTTTTTTCGCAGACGACCAACAAAGACTTCGATAACATTACTATCACGATCATAATCCTGATCATACAAGTGTTCGGTCAGTTCAGTTTTGGAAACAACTTCTCCCGGCCTCAACATCAGGTACTCGAGCAAATTGAATTCAAAAGCGGTCAGGTCAACGGGCTTATCTTCCACCCTGACTCGCTTGCCTCTTGTGTCCATATGAATTGGCCCAAAGTCAATCGCAGGTTTGAATTTTCCGGATGCTCTCCGAATCAGTGCTTCAAGGCGCGCAAGCAATTCCTGCACATGAAAAGGTTTAACCAGATAGTCATCCGCACCGGTTGACAAGCCATCGACCTTGTCTTTCCAGTCTCCTCGAGCAGTAAGAATTAATATTGGATATTCCCTGCCATCTTCTCTTATCTTTTCAATGATTTCTATGCCGGACACCTTGGGCAGACCAAGATCAATTACGGCAATGTCGTAGTGGTTCTTCTTCGCTACATTGAGGCCCTGAAGACCATCAGAACAAGCATCAACCACGTACCCATGACGATCCAGAATCTCCAGCAGCTGATCCCTTAATTTGATTTCGTCTTCGATCAATAACAGCCGTTGGTTCATTTGAATATCTCACCATTGATACCATCAACAAAGACAAACTTTACGACGCCGTCACCGGATAATGTTTTGACCCTGTAGACCGGCGGACCTTTGCTTCTAATCAGTTTGATGGAGAGAATCTTACTGCCCGGGACGCTACGTTTGATTTTTGACGCGGCTTGTTGGTTGCTGATACGAGGTCTCTGAGTATCTGACCGGATGTTGTTTGCAGGTGGTGGCGTACGCGCGGCTAACAAAAAGTCAGCCTGCGCTAATCCGGGGCTGGTACCAAGCACCAGCAAGGCCAGGACCAATAATCTACGCATTTATTCTCTCCATCACCTGCCCATTTGAAATGAAATCAGGAATTGACGGGCGAAACTGCCAATCGAAGTCTGATGGTATCACCGGGATCGTTATCCATGCGAGTCGTATAGGTCTCGTTGTTAAATCGATACCGTACCCGATACCCAACGACCCTCTCCTCTTCATGATAGTCATTGTATGTCTTGCACACCTCTTCGGTACCATGAACCGTCATACCTCTCCTCCGAGAGGATACAGAATGACCGATTGTGCCACCAAGCACAGCCCCAACAACGGCACCCACCTGCTTGTTCTTTTTCTTGTGACCGACTGCATTGCCAATCGCACCACCAACAATGGCACCCACTACCGATCCCAATCCATTATCTGGCGCAGACTCACGATAGACAACGTCTTCTACCCAACATTCCTCGCGGGGTGTTGAAATTCGCACATTCTTAACAATGGGTACTGATTCAATCACAGTGCCGTAATCATAGGTAATATCCTGCGCAAGCGCGGACGCTGAAAGCAACAACGCAAACGCTGCAATCGAAACTCTCGTTAATTTCATTTCCTTCACCAGACTTATTGAATGCAGCGGGAAGAATAATGGTTTCCCCCTGAATGAGAGCTGAATAAGCCAGTTGTTCCACCCAATTCCCTGCAAGCCTTCTAGTTAGCGGGATTCAGGTCAGCCCCTAGAAATTCATGATCGTCACCAAGCTGCAGCGTCAAGGCTGAGTCTGCAGGCTGATCTCGCAACATTCGAAGGGAAATGCGTTCATAGTACATAATAAACTCCGCCACCGCTTCGCGATCCATGCTTCGACTTCCACTGGGTGCCTCCTGTTCCTGCTGCCAACGCCAGGTACGTACAGATGCCATATCAGGCACTGCAAGGAAGATGGACTTATTCGTTAAGAATACATCCTGGTAATCTTTAAGCCGATCATTTACAAATCGCCGCCAGGTACCATCGGCATCTTTGGTCACCTCAAGTTGATTGATCGGATCTGCAAGCTCGTCTTCAGAGACGGGACGAGCTCCCCAGCACCAGCCCTCACACAAAATCACTCTGGTTCCTTGTGTCTCAACCAATCTGCTGCCGGTGCGGTCATCCTCAGCTTTACTAAAAACCGGTATCCTTGCCGGTCGGTCGTGGCGCAAATCGCCAATGATCTCAGACAGTAGATTAATATCATGGGTTCCGGGTACACCTCGTGTTAGCAGAAGCGGGTGGACTGCTGATCCAAGCTCAACACGTTGTTTGTGGGTCAGATAAAAATCATCCAACGATAAGATCAGAGCAGAAATCTCAAATAGATCCTGCAATACCGCCTGCAACATTTTTGCAAATGTGGACTTACCACTGCCCTGTGCACCAGCCATTCCCAAAAAGAACTTGTCGCCCGTACCCGACTCAAGTTGATCCACCAGCCAACTTGCGGTGCCATATAAAATTTCAAAATAGTTTTGACTTAGATCTTTCTGATTTTTTTCACGGAGCTGCTGAAACCACTGAACATTGTCATTCATCTTTGCCCGATCAGTGGCCGTCAGCATGCTCATCAGGTTCACGAGATCTCTCTTCTGAAGGGAGGCAGCGCATTTAACAGAAGATTGCCATATCGCTGAGTGACCAGCCTTCGGTCAAAGATGGTAACAACGCCGGTATCCGTCTCCGTACGAAGCAGACGACCGCAGGCCTGCACCATCCGCAATGCCGCATCAGGGATCATGACCTCTTGAAACGAATTTCCACCGTTATCCTCGATCCACTCACTCAACGTTGCACCAACCGGATCATCAGGTACCGCGAATGGGATCTTAACCACGACCACGTGCTGACAGTATTCGCCTGGCAAATCGATCCCTTCTGCAAAACTCGCGAGCCCAAATATCACACTGGAATCTCCAGCATCAACCAGAGCCTTGTGCCTTGAGACGATTTCTGCCTTCGAGAAGGTACCCTGGCTTAGTACTTTATCCATGAATTCACCCGGAAGCGCATCACTGACTCGATACATCTGCCGCCAGGAAGAAAACAGGACCAGGGCACCTTTTACATCCGAAAGTTGGTCAGGCAGCAGATCGGCTACTGCATCGCTATGATCATCCGCGTCTCTGGGGTCAACCTGCATCTTTGGAATTCTTAACGTCGCCTGTTCGGAAAATCTGAATGGACTCTGCAGTGCACGAAAACAATTATCTGCGGTGATACCCGTTCGTTTTTGAAGACGACTGAAATCATTACCCACTGCCAGGGTGGCTGAGGTAACCACCGCGCCAAAACACCGGGACCACAAAATATCGTGAAGCTTCTCTGAGACGGCAATTGGACTCGACTGCAAAACCACTTCATCACCTTCACGAAAATTAATCCATCTCGCACTGGGTGGTTTAGACTTCACATCCTGCAGCATATAGTTATGCCAAAGGTTGGCAGCACTCTCAACTCTTGCGGTCATGCCTGCAACAACGGGAACCCAGACCTCCACACCATCCTTGTCCCTGACAGACGCATCCCCGTCACTCAGTTCTGATTCAACACCACTCTGAAGCAGGCTCAGGTGATGCAGCAGCCTCCCGGTAGCATCATACAATGACTCGCTCATTTCCCGGTACTGGGGACCAACTTCACCCCCTGCGAATCGATACCTCAAATCATTCTCCGCGCCATTCGCCTGCTCACGCAGGGGATCGAGCAGGTGCTTTGCCTGCTCCAGCAACTCAATCAGGTCCTCGGAAGCATTTTCAAACTGGATCAGACTCGCCGGGAGTCCACCAATTTCACCCAGTTCGTCAGTTAGTTGTTGTAACGCACCCGGCAACTGTTCGAGCCAGCCCTGTGTGCTCCTCACCTGAATGAAAAAGGAGAAGTGATTTATCGCCTTGTCCGGAAGATGATGTCCCTCATCAAAAATGTAGACGGTATCTTCAGGTGCTGGCAAGACAGCACCGCCACCCAGCATCATGTCGGACATGACCAGATCATGATTCGTTACAATGCAATCTACCCTGTGTATTTTCTCTCTTGCACGATAGAAATAGCAGTTTTCGTAATGCGCGCACTGCCTGCCAGTACACTGCACATGATCAGTACTGACTGGAAACCAGGCACTGTTTTTTATTTCTTCAGGCCAATTGTCCCTGTCCCCATCCCACTCATTACGACCGAGTTTCACCAGCATCAGTTCATAAAGCAGCTGATGAGATTCCTCCGACTGAAACATCTCATCCTCATAGAAAGCCAGAGTTTGATTGCCTGATTGGTTTTCCTGAAAGGTACGGTCAAGACGGGAAAGACAAAGGTAACGCCGTCGACCTTTCGCTAATGTAAATGAAAAATCCAGCCCGGAATATCGCATGATGTCTGGTAAATCGATATGTACAATCTGTTCCTGCAGGGCGACTGTCGCTGTTGATATGACCAGTGTCTTACCAAGAGCTTTGGCTATAGGTAAAACCGCGATCGCGTAGGCTATAGTTTTCCCCGTGCCCGCACCTGCTTCGACCACGCAGATATTGGTTTCGGTCAGCCGTTGGCCTTCTGAATCTACTTCAATACTGCCTAAGGTATTGGCAATATCTGCAATCATCTGTTTCTGGCAGTAACGCGCCTGATAGTTCTTTGCATCGAGCAGTTGAGTGTAAGCTGTCCGAATTTCAGTTTTGAGTTCATCACTCAACATCGTTATGCTCTTGATATGGTCACGCAAAAAATCATCTTACCACTCATTCTAGCCCTGACCCCAATATGGGCTACTGGAAAGTCCCCACCGGTAGAAAAGCTCAATCTACCTGATGGTTTTGCGATAGAAACCTACGCTGAAGTCTCCAATCCAAGGCAGATGACTCAAGGTGGTAACGGGATAATCTACGTTGGCAGCAGACGATTGGGTAAAGTGCACGCTGTCATTGACCGTGATGGGGACTTCAAAGCTGAAGAAGTCACGGTCATTGCATCAGGGTTGAAAATGCCTTCCGGTGTTGCCTACAAAGACGGTGATCTGTTTGTTGGTGCCGTTAACAGAATCCTGCGTTATCCAGCGATAGATAATCAGTTGGCAGATCCACCACGACCGGATGTGATCACCGATTCACTGCCAGACAAGACTCACCACGGTTGGAAGTTTATCAACTTTGGGCCAGACGACCTGCTCTACATACCCGTTGGTGCCCCCTGTAATATCTGCCTGTCTGAAAATCCTCAGTTTGCATCGATAATGCGACTCGATGTCACAAACCCAACGCTGGAAATCATCGCTCACGGCATTCGCAATACGGTTGGATTTGACTGGCATCCGATCTCAAAACAACTCTGGTTTACAGACAATGGTCGGGACATGTTGGGAGATCAGGTGCCACCCGGTGAACTTAACAGCCTAAAAAAAATTGGCGATCATTTCGGCTATCCTTTCTTTCATGCTGATGGACTGCCTGACCCGAAGTTTGGCGGTCAGGCCAAACCCGCATCAGCCTATCGAGAACCAGAACTCCTGCTGGATCCTCATGTTGCCGCCCTAGGTATGATGTTTTACACGGGTAAAATGTTCCCGGAACGATACAAGAACCAGATTCTCATACCAGAGCATGGTTCATGGAATCGTTCGCCTGAGGCTGGTCACACGGGTTATCGCATTACCGTTGGTCGAAAAGTAGGTCAGCAGATGAGGTATGAAATCTTCATCGACGGTTGGCTTGAAAGTAACAACAAATCGTGGGGACGCCCGGTACACCTGCTACAGATGGACGATGGCAGTGTCCTGGTCTCGGACGACAAGGCAGATGCAATCTATAGAATCACTTACAAATTAGTTAGTCCCTTCTGAACCAGGATATCAGAACCAGAACAGTCGTCGAAACCAACCTTTTCTAAGGCTTTTCTCACAGGTCTTAAGTTGACTATTATAGGATGATGCGCGACTGGCGACTTTCTTCGCCACGGCAATCAGCCAGGCTTTACTGCGATAGGACCTCTTCGCAAAACCACCCTGCCCCTCGTGATAGGCCAGATACAGATTATGTGCATCTGTTTTCTGTATCTTGTTCTTCCTGTAACTCTGATCGTTGTACCAGCCAATGAAATCAATTGCATCATCGAAATCATTCCTGTCAGCACCCCAGCCACCAGTCGATTTCTTGTAAACGCGCCAGGTTTCATCCGTTGCCTGGGCATATCCATAGGCACTCGCCGGGCGTGGACCCGGGATTATCCAGAGTATCTTTTTGCGTGGTGGTTTAGCTCTCGCCTGAAATCTGCTCTCCTGGTATATAAAGGCCATCATAACGGGAATCGATGAGCCCCATTTTCTTTGCGACGCCGCGGCGTGTTTATACCATCGGCCTTTCTCCCTGAATATCTCACACAGATCTTCACGGTTTTTTGGCGGTGAAGACGAACATCCACCAAGTACCAGTAAGATCACCACTATTAGTGCCATTTTCATAAATCATGCTCCAGGAACAATGCCACCAGCGCCTGCTCATCCATAATTGGAATGCCCAGCTCTTGTGCCTTCGTTAACTTCAATCCAGCTGCATCACCAGCGACAACACAGCTGGTTTTTTTTGAGACAGATCCTGACACTTTGGCGCCAAGGGACCGCAATTTCTCCTTGGCCTCATTTCGGGTCATCTGACTCAGACTCCCTGTCAATACATATGTCTCTCCTGACAACACCTCTCGATTCGTTTCAATTTTCTCTTCTGGCCAGACAACACCAGCCGTTATCAGTTTTTCGATCAGATCCTGGTTAACTGCCTGTTCAAAAAACCTCACAATTTTAACCGCAACAACAGGGCCCACGTCCGGTATCTTCTGAAGAGTATCCTTGTTCGCTGCCTTCAGGCCATTCAAATCACCAAAGTATCCGGCCAGACTACGAGCTGTCGACTCTCCAACTTCTTCGATACCCAGGGCATAAATGAATCTTGCCAGTGTTGTCGATTTGCTTGTTTCCAGCGCATCCAAGAGATTGTTGGCCGATTTGGGTGCCAGTCGTTCCAGAAGTACTAGATCATCGACCTTCAGTGAATAAAGATCAGCTGGATTCTGAACCAATCCTTCATCAACCAATTGAACCACCAGTTTGTCACCCAGTCCTTCAATATCCATTGCCAGCCTGGAAGCAAAATGTCGAATCCTCTCTTTGCGCTGAGCCCCGCAGACCAGGCCACCGCTACAACGGGCGATAACTTCTCCCTCCACCAGCATGACATCAGACCCACAAGACGGACAATATTCGGGTAATTCAATCTCTCTGGTTTTCTTTGGCCTTTTCTCCTTTCGTACTGCAACGACTTTAGGAATGACATCCCCGGCTCTCTGAACCAGCACCGTATCGTTAATCACCAGATCCAGACGACGTATTTCATCCATGTTGTGCAGCGTGGCGTTGCTGATAGTGACACCACCAATCTTAACCGGATCCAGCCGTGCAACGGGTGTAATGGCGCCGGTTCTGCCAACCTGAAATTCGACCTCCAGTAGTCTGGTTGTTCCTTCTTCAGCCGGAAACTTGTGAGCGATAGCCCACCTGGGTGTTCTGCTCAACAGTCCAAGTCGAGTTTGCAGATCCATATCATTGACTTTGAAAACCACACCGTCAATTTCATAATCCAGACGTTCACGAAGCATGAGTATGTTTTCGTAATATCTAATGCAGTCTTCAGCACCGTTGACGATGTCGATGACGGGATTCGTTCGTAAGCCCCATTCCTTTAATCGCGCCAGGATCTCACCATGTTTTGAAGGCAGGTCACCACCCTCCACTAAGCCGACTGAATAGCAGAACATGGCTAACCTTCTCTTGGCAGTAAGTTTGGCATCCAACTGCCTGACACTACCTGCCGCTGCATTTCGTGGATTGGCAAACGTTTTTCCCCCCGCTTCTTCTGCCATCTTGTTTATATGCTGAAACACCGATTTGGCAATATAGACCTCTCCTCTCACTTCCAGTCGTCGCGGAAAGCCCGACCCCAATAGCTTCAGCGGCACAGACTCAACGGTTCGTATGTTCTGCGTTATATTTTCACCTGTTGTGCCGTCGCCACGGGTTGCACCTCTCACCAGCCTGCCGTCTTCATACAGCAGACTGACCGCAATACCATCGATCTTGGGTTCACAGGCATATTCAATGGTCGTCGATTCTTCCAGTCGAGTCTTAATTCTTCTGTCAAAGTCACGCAGATCATCCTCACTGAATGCATTGTCGAGCGACAACATGGCGACTTCATGCTGAACCTGAGTAAATCCTTCAAGTGGTATCGATCCTACTCGCTGAGTGGGTGAATCTTCGGTAATCAGTTCCGGATATTCAGATTCAATCTGTCTGAGACGACGAAATAGAGTGTCGAATTCAGCATCAGACAACTCTGGCTGATCAAGCGAGTGGTATAGATAATTATGGTGATTGATTTCAGCGCGCAGTTGCTCGGTTTCGTTAAGGACTTTTTTTGATGCCGCTGTCATATTTAGCGGTACTTATATTGATACTGCCTGATATCCAGACGACAATGCTCTATCGTCTGAGTCGTCATCGCACTTCTGGTTTCATCCTTTACTTCACCACCAAGTTCTTCCGCGAGAGTCTGCGCTACATTGATCATGTCATCATACACGCAGGATGGATCAGCCACTTCATGTGCACGCATGAACATGGTAACGCCTGGCGTTACTATTTCGCCTATGGTGTTCAGGTCAAAAATGCCCGGCTCCACTGCATTGACCAGACTAAATTTCGGATCATTCTGATCATCCAGACGATGAAAAATATCCATCTCACCGAAGGCCATCTGTTGTTCCACCAGCGCCTCAAGCAACACCTGACCTTTAAATGGTTTTCCTGTTGACAGCACGTGAACGATGACAAATTTTTCAGGTATCTCAATTGGAGGCTCCGGATCAAGTCCGATCTTTGGTTCCTTCCTGGCGGCTGTTACTTCGCCATCAAGATCGAGTTCTGACGGAGCTGGTACTATGTGGCTATCGGCCTCGGTATTGATTGAGAACCCAGGGTTATCAATTTGCTCAGGGCTGTTAATCGGCTCAGGGCTGTTAATTGGCTCAGGGCTGTTAATCGGCTCAGGGCTGTTAATCGGCTCAGGGCTGTTAATCGGCTCAGGGCTGTTAATCGGCTCAGGGCTGTTAATCGGCTCAGGGCTGTTAATCGGCTCAGGGCTGTTCACTGACTCAGAGAGATCAATCTGCTGAGGGTTGTCCACCGGCTCCGTTAATACCGGCACATCCTGATCAAGGTTCAAAAGCGGATCGTCACCGGGTTCTATCTTGGTGCGAACCCTTGCACCACCGTTCGGTAATTCTCTAAGCATCGTGAAATCGGCTTCCGTATCTGATTCTTCACCTGCTTCACTCAGGAACGACTTATCCAGTGCCATTTTGAGCGTATTGCGGTTCCTTCGCATCCGCCAGTACCCATGCATCAGAATCGCAGTAATAAATACCGGTCCCAGTACCAGCAACCAGTCTCTCAAATCGAATTCCCCGAGTAACTCTGTCATAAAACTTGACCTTTAGTTCTATAAGTCAATCATCAGACAGCAGCCATCGCTACTGCCTCATCCACTTCTACAGAAACCAGCCGTGATACGCCCGGTTCCTGCATGGTCACTCCCATCAGTTGCTCAGCCATCTCCATGGCAATTTTGTTGTGCGTGATATAGATAAACTGGACGGTACGCGACATCTCTTTCACAAGGTTAGAGTAACGTTCGACATTGGCGTCATCCAACGGCGCATCGACCTCATCGAGTAAACAGAAGGGTGCGGGATTCAAACTGAAAATCGCGAATACCAGGGCGATTGCCGTCAGCACTTTTTCTCCCCCTGACAACAAGTGAATGCTGGAATTTCGCTTGCCTGGCGGCCTCGCCATTAATCCAACGCCAGTATCCAGCAGGTCTTCACCTGTCATCTCGAGATAGGCATGGCCTCCACCGAACACCTTTGGAAACAATTGCTGTAACTTGCTGTTGACGCTGTCGAACGTTTCCTTGAATTTTGTCCTGGTCTCAGTATCAATCTTGCGAATGGCATTCTCAAGCGTCGTCAGAGCCATTTCCAAATCATCATTCTGGGCGTCGAGATACTGCTTTCTTTCGGACTGCACTTTGAATTCATCGATCGCCGCAAGGTTTATCGCACCCAGTCTCTGTATCCTGTTCCCAACCCTCCTGAGCTTATCTTCCCAATCTTCCTCATTGGCATCTTCACTGAGAGACTCAATCACTGCCTCCAGTTCCTGACCATCTGCCTCCAACTGCTCTTTAATGGTCGTTCGTCGAACTTCAAGTGCCTGCCAGTCCATCTTCACCTGGTTCAGACTGCTTCGAATTTGCTCAACCTCTTTTTCAATTTTCGATCGCTGCTGTTCTAAGGCTCGAATATCATGTTCCACGGCTTCGGACTTCTGTCTTACCGCGACCATCTCATTTTCTACCGCAAGTCGTTTTTCGAGGTGTTGTTTAAGCTCAGTTTTAAGATCCAGCTGAGGCTGTTCACTTTCACTGATACTTGCTTCCAGAGCTTGTCGCCGTTCTTTCAGAATCAGCTGTTGCTCTGTTAATCTCGACACGGCATGTTCAGTTGCAGAAATCTGTGACGACAATGTTTGTATTTTAAGGGCCAACTGATGTGATATATCCCGGTCTTGCCTGGCCTTCCCTCGAGCCATTTCCAGTGCCTGCAGTTTATCCTGGCGATCAGCCTGGCGCTGCTCTCTTTGAAGTGTGTCTTTCTCCATCTGGTTCATCGCATCCTGCAGCTGGTTTCTATGCACCTTCAATTGAGTTTGATCATCCTCAAGGTGCCTGGCACTTTCCCTGATTTCATCATTCGCACGCTGCAGATCTGTCTTGACCTGCTCAGCCTGAAGCTCCTTGGCACCAAGCTGTGCTCTGGTTTCACTATGTGCGCTCTGTTGTTCCGCAAGTCGTGTTGCCTGTTTCTCTCGATCAGCCTCAGCGACCTGCAAACTGGCTACACCGGCGTCCAGCTTGCTGGTGAGTTCACTAGCTTCCGCTTCATGCAACTTTATCTGGCTCCCAAGCAATTCAAGTTCTGCCTGGCGTTTGATAACACCTGCGTTTGCATCCTGGTCTTTACTGACTCGTAGCCAGTTGACACCGAGCCAGATACCATCTGTAGTGATCACCGACTGCCCCTGCAGCAGTCTTTCCCTCAGTTGTAATGCAGCATTCAGATCCTGGGCAACAAAAACACCCTTCAACAAATCATTCAGGTTCAGATCACTCGTGACCTTGGACAGCAAAGTTCCCTCTGCCCGGCTTTCAATCCGCGCTTCGGCTTTTCCCTCAGTGTTTGTCAGAAAATTCAATGATCCTTTCTTAAAGTCACCCAGTAACTCGCTGACAGGATCGAGTCCGTCGACACAGACCGCCTGTACATAGTCTCCCAGCACTGTTTCAACAGCCACTGTCCATTCATCTTCAACTTTGATGCGCTCTCCCAGCCTGGTATTGCCATTCAGATTATGCCGTTCCAGCCATTCCATCTCGGCATCATCCTGCTGACCAAGTGCCGCTTGCTGCAAAGCTTCCAGAGAGGCAAAGCGACCAAGAACCCCCTGCAGTTCGCTGCGTTTGTGATCCAACTGGCTGCTGAGACGCTGGTTATCTTCTCGCTGCGTTTCAATATGATCGACAAGATCCCTGATTTCTCCCTCTATTCTTTCGATCTGTTCTTCCTGGTTCCCCAACATCATCTGCAATGGTGGAATTTCTGCTTCTATGGTGACTCCCTGTAGTCTTTCCACATCGCCACGCGACACTGTCATTCGATTGTTTAGCCTTTCAATCGACTGCTCCAGTGACTCAATTCGTGATTGCTGAACATGGCCATGATTCTCAGACTGAGCAGCACTTTGATTGAAAACATCCCACTCTTCCTGCCAGTCATGCATATCCTTTTCAGACTTTAACAGGATCTGAACCGATGCTTCTTCAGTTTCACGAAGATGATTCTGTTGAGGTTCTGTTTGACTCAACTCACGCTTCAATTCACCCAGTTTTCGCTGATCAGCATCAATGTCAGCCCTGATCTTAAACCAATTACTGGATGCTTCTTCGAGATCCTGATTCAGTTGCTGGTTTCGTTCATTTTGAAACTGGATGCTGTCTTCAATTCTGGCAATCTCAGTGCCATGGTCGTAAAAGCGCTTCTGCACTTCATTTGTCTGGTCATTCAATTCAACCAGAACCGAACGTTTCTGCTCAACCTCCGCATCAATTCGTCGCTGGTCAGCTATTTTGGCCTCCTGCGCGATTTGCATTCGATTGATATTGTCTTCTTTCGTTCGTGCATCTCTGCTGATTGCCTGCCATTTCAATCCCTGCAGCTGTGATTGAACCTCTCGCTCTTCCTTTTTGAAATCTCTGTAGCGTTCAGCCGCTTTGGCCTGGCGTTCGAGATGATGGACCTGGCGTTCCAGTTCTTCTCGAATATCACTAAGTCGATCCAGGTTGTCTTTGGTATGCGAAATACGGCGCTCAGTTTCCTTGCGGCGTTCCTTGTATTTACTGATGCCAGCGGCTTCCTCAATATAAACCCGTAATTCTTCAGGTTTTGCTTCGACCAGGGAACCGATCATGCCCTGTTCGATAATAGAGTAACTCCTGGGACCGAGACCAGTTCCTAAAAAGATGTCGGTGATATCTTTGCGACGACACTTCTGGCTGTTGAGAAAGTAATTAGACTGACCATCTCGTGTTACCTGACGCTTGATGGACAGTTCACTGTACGCCGCATACTCACCCGTGAGACTCCCTTCGGCGTTGTCAAACAAGAGTTCAATGCTGGCCTGTCCAACGGGTTTTCGACTGTTGGAGCCATTAAAAATCACGTCAGCCATTGATTCGCCGCGTAAGGTCTTGGCCGACGATTCACCCATGACCCAACGAACGGCATCAATGATGTTTGACTTACCACATCCATTGGGACCAACGACTGCACAAAGATTTGAGGGGAAAGGGACTGTTGTAGGATCTACAAAGGACTTGAAACCAGCGAGCTTAATTGCCTGCAAACGCATAGTTGTATCTTACTCCCTACTGCGAGAATGCGGAACCAGAGATTATGTTCTTGTTAGTCGTCTCTTGCGGAGAGACCGGTTTCCGCAAAACGCGATATTCTATTCTAAATCCCCTTCCGGTTCTCCTATAAAAGAAATAAAAAGAGAAGATGCCTGTGTTCGGATAGTCGAGATCACACCGGTCTGCAAATGATCCTGCATGTCTTCAGACAGTCCGCTGGACCATACCCCAGTTGAGCCAGCAATCAGGCTCTCATATCGTCGATGCCGGCGTTAACACCTGCGGCTGGTGGAATTCGATAATAGTGATCGGTTGTACGCATCGGAGCCCATCGTCGACCCGTCCAAATATGTGGTTCAACATGGTTAGTGAAAACTCAAGATCGTCAACAGGAAAACCAACAGACAAGGGACAGGTCTTGATTTCATGGCGCGTCCTCTGTGAATTTACTGAATTATCCGTCAATACCCATGAATTTTTTGGCTTTGATTGGCTCGTCATACATCAGATTATATATAATGCTGCCTCCTTGATCTCCACAGTTAATCACCAACACTCGCAGCACATGTTATTTAAAAACGCCATCGCCTACCGACTCAGCAAACCATTTAACCTCTCCAGCGAAGATCTGATCGAACAACTTGCAAATAGAAGCTTTGTGCCCTGCTCCGGTTTTAAACCTGCAAGCTTTGGCTGGATATCACCCATCGGTGGCAGTGAAGATTCGCCACTGGTCCATGAAGCAGGTGGCTGTTTTCTGCTCTGTGCGAGGAAAGAGGAGAAGGTGGTTCCTGCCAGCGCGCTAAACGAGGCAATGATGGAGAATGTCTCCAAGATTGAGTTCGTTGAGGATCGCAAACTTCACGCCAACGAAAAGCGCAGCATTAAAAACAACACCCTGGCCGAACTACTTCCCCGGGCACTGGCAAAATCGAAACAGGTGATGGGATATATTTCGCCTGGGGATAATCTACTGGTTGTTGGTACTTCATCGGAAGCAGAAGCAGAATTATTTGTGAACTGCATTCGCGACTCTCTTGGCTCATTCACCGTCGTACCACCTCAGGTCAAACAGAAACCGCAGGATCTTTTTACTCATTGGTTATTGCACAGAAAGTTACCTCCTAATTTTTCTCTGGGAGACCAGTGCGATCTGCTGGATATCGAAGATACTTCAACCATCACCTGCCGCAGGCAGGATCTCGACACCCGAGAAATCCGAACACATATTGAAGCAGGCAAGATCTGCACACGACTGGGTCTGCGCTGGCACGGGGATCTCTGTCTTGCTGTTGATAAGGAACTGAAGCTCCGACAGATAAAACTTGAGAGGCTGAATAGCGATGAAATTGAGGACGAAGATCCAATCGCCAGACTGGACGCTGAATTCGCCAACATGACACTGGAATTCGCTCGATTCCTGCCGGAGCTTTTTTCAGCTCTCGGCGGAGAATCTCCGACTGGCGCGTAACTAGTCGACCTTAAAACCAGCGTTTCTACGAAGGAGTCAGAGTACCCCTTCCAAGAACCAGGTGGCTATACAAAGTAAGTCTGTGCACTCGTCGCTGAGACAACATCCTCCCGCAGATGCTGCCATTCCTGCATGTCCGCATTAACGGCATCAAGTCCATTGGCCAGCACATAAGCATAGCTTCTTTGAAAAGTGTTGAGTTTTGATTTCATTACACTATCACTGTAGTACTTATCATAGGCATCTGGTGACCCCCACCCAAACCACCGGCCTGCCAGGTGTCGGCCAGCTTTCATGCCAATCAATCCAATGCCAGCTCCCCTCGCTGCTTCGAGTACTGGTTTCAAGCCCATCATATCTCTGGAACCAGCCAAGATGTCCTTGGCCTCCCAGTCGTACCAGCCGCCCGGTGTAATTGCAATCTGAGCCAGGCTGTACCATCCGGTATCTGCTGCTGCAAGCAGCACATTTTCGGCATTTTCATGAGTACTTATGCCCAGATGTGATATCTTTCCGGCCTGTTTGGCCGCGTTAAATGCCGAGTAGATTTCTTCGCTTCGAATTACACCGGGATTATTACTCGCCATCAGGTAATAAGCGTCGATATGCTCCGTTTTCATCATTTTGAGGCTGACGTCTATCCAATCCGACCAGTACCTGGCTGCCTGTTTGGCTTTTACCACATTGATTGTTTCGTCTGCGGAAAATCTCCCCACTGGCGCCTTTGAAATTAGAAAGACATCGTCACGATGTTTCTTCAGGAATGGTGCAAGATTTTTCTCCGCGTCACCGTAGTAATCGCCATAACCAACATCAAATACATTGATTCCAGAATCAAATGCCGGTTCAAGCAGATCATTCGCCTGTCCTCGAGACAGCGCAGCGCCACAACCAAATACCAGCCTGCTACCTTCAAAATCCGTTTTACCCAACTTTCGGTATTCCATCTCGGGCCAGCCCTTGACAGATTTAGTGGCCTCATCGACTGCCGCCTGCAGATCTCGTGTTTTCAACAAGGCACCGCCACCAACAGCCAGCATCGACATGCTTTGTAGTAACGAACGTCTCTTCATCTTAATCTCTGCCATGGGTTTCTCCTCATGTATAAACGGTGCATGGACGGCGTATGAACGACCTGTTGTAATTCGATCAGTATACGCTGTGAAATTACACGTTCAAATACCTTTTACGGCCAACCCGCACCAGGAATCTCAACATCAATCGTTTCGATGCAACCATCACGCGCCAAATCCGCACCACTGCCGGACCCTGAAGCCGTACAGATAAATAGCCGTTTTCGATCCTCTCCCCCCAACATACAAGCAAATGCGGGTCTCCCCGTATCGATAGTCTCTGTGATCTCGCCACCCTCAAGTACACGGACCACGCATCCCTCGCGTGGATCGGCAACCCAGATACCCCCGGCTTCATCCAGGCAGATGCCATCAGGCACATGTGGACCAATCTCAGCCCAGACCCGTCGGTTGGACAACTTTCCAGCCTCGTCAATATCGAACGCTGTAAGTTTTGCGGCAAACGTCTCACCAATGATCAGGGTTTTGCCATCAGGTGTAATAACCGTGCCGTTTGGAAACGCGATTCCCTCCGCAGCAACCGATACGACACCATCAGCATCGACGAACGCCAGATCTGCATTACTTGGACTGTTACCCTGAACCTCGATATCGAACCCGAAATTACCCACGTAGGCACGACCCGCGCCATCCACTACCATATCGTTACAGTGATAAGTGGCAACAGAATTGAGGTCAGCGTGCTCTACAAGAGATCCATCTGCTTCCTGCCTGAGTAGTTTCCGATCTAGCATCGACACGATAAGCAGACGCCCATCAGGTAACCAGCCAAGGCCGGACGGCTGGCTTAGCACTTCGGCGATAACTTCAACGTTCCCTTCCACATCCACGGCTTCAACAACATGCCGATAGAAGTCTGAATAGTACAAGCGACCATCGTGCCAGCGAGGACCTTCAGAGAAGGCCAGGTTTTCGACGAGAGTTTTTAGGGTCATTGGGTTTCTCCGGATTATGGGTTGGTTCGTTGTCGGGTTTGTGTTTATGCTTGAAGTACTTTGAACCTGGATACTGTCTGTTTCACGTCCGTGGTTTAGCCGGTACGAACTCCTAACTTGGACTCTCGCTGTTTCACTTTGTGAAATAGCTGCCACCTCTTATTGCGTTTGGCTTTGCCAAGCCACAATTACAAGCTATTGCGTTTGGCTTTGCCAAGCCACAATTACAAGCTATTGCGTTTGGCTTTGCCAAGCCACAATTACAAGCTATTGCGTTTGGCTTTGCCAAGCCACAATTACATCAGTGTTTTCCAGGTCTCCAGGTCGTTGATCCGCATGTAGGTATTTATTTTCTTGGTCTCGCCCATGGTCGCATTGGGGACGTCTGAATAATTGTGACCTGGCAGCAATAACGTGTCATCGGGTAATGCGGCGAGTTTCTGAATACTGTGATACATGTCCTCTGAATTTGATCCCGGCAGGTCAACTCGACCACAACCATTGATAAACAGCGTGTCTCCAGATACCAGAGTATTCTTGATCTTGAAGCATTGAGATCCTGGTGTATGACCGGGTGTATGCAGAAACTCGACCTCCACATCGCTGATCTTGAGGGTATCACCGGAATCCATCGCCACAAGGTCGCTGTCAGAGAGACCCGTGACCTTTTTGACACCATCAGCCTCAAGTTTATGAACGTAAGACTTGACTGGATTGGTTTCCATCAGCTCAGCAACGCCAGCGACGGTTCTGGCACCAAAGGATCCACCACAATGATCAGGATGATAATGGGTAAGAAACGCGGCAGTGACCTTGTAACCTCGTTCATTGACCAGGTTCAACAGTCCGTCAATATCCCAGGCAGGATCGACCACAGCGACCTCCATGCTGCTCCTGGAACCTACCAGATAAGTGAAGTTCTGCATGGGCCCAATCTGTATCTGCTCAATTATCAGTTCGTTATCCATAAAACGTCTCATTCAAAATCAGAGATGGAAATTTCTTTGATACTAACATCAAATAGCGATTTAAGTTTTGGTATGATGCGCCGGTTTACTATGTTAGGTGGCTTTCCATGGCATATGCTGTTATTTCGTCAGCATTAAAAGGCGATATTTCTGTCGGTGAAACAGTGACAGTCAAAGGCTGGGTACGCAGTAAGCGAGACTCCAAAGCCGGAATCTCGTTTATCGCTGTCCACGACGGATCCTGCTTTGATCCAATCCAGGCTGTGGTACCTCAGGAACTGGACAACTACACATCTGATGTACTAAAAATCTCAACGGGAGCGGCTGTTGTCATTACGGGAGAACTGGTCAAATCCGAGGGCAAGGGCCAATCGCTTGAAATTCAGGCGACGCAGGTAGAAGTCATCGGCTGGGTTGATGATCCTGAAACCTACCCTATCGCGAAGAAGCGACATACCTTCGAATATCTTCGCGGTGTGTCTCATCTGCGACCACGAACCAACACATTCGGCGCCATCACGCGAGTTCGAACCACGCTCGCCAATGCCATCCACAACTACTTCTTCGAACGTGATTTTCACTGGATCAACACGCCAATTATCACTGCCAGTGACTGCGAGGGTGCCGGTGAACTGTTCAGGGTCAGCACGCTTGATCTGGCCAATCTACCTTTAAATGAAAGCGGCCGTGTGGATCATGAGCAGGATTTTTTTGGTGCCGAATCTTTTCTGACCGTATCTGGTCAGCTCAATCTCGAGTCCTATTGTCTGGCATTGACCAATGTATATACCTTCGGGCCAACTTTTCGCGCAGAGAACTCAAATACCAGCAGACACCTGGCTGAATTCTGGATGGTTGAGCCCGAGATTGCATTTGCAGATCTGAACGATAACGCAGACCTTGCTGAAAACCTGCTCAAAAACGTGTTCCAGTCTGTACTCGACCAAAGAGAAGACGACATGGCTTTTTTTGAACAACACATCGACAAACAAGTGATCACACGAATGCGGACAGTCATCGACAACAGTTTCGAGCGCATGGACTATTCCGAAGCAATTGATATCCTTAAAAACTGCAAACAGAAATTCGAATTTCCTGTTGCATGGGGACTCGATCTGCAATCGGAACACGAACGATACCTGACGGAACAGCATGTCGGGCGTCCCGTCGTACTGATGAACTATCCTATTGAAATCAAGGCCTTCTATATGCGCTTGAATGATGACGAGAAGACTGTCGCTGCGATGGATGTACTGGCACCAGGTATCGGCGAGATCATTGGCGGCAGTCAACGTGAAGAAAGGCTGGACGTGCTCGAGCGCCGCATGACTGCCCCTGGACTCAAAGACGAGTTATGGTGGTATCGTGATTTGAGACGCTATGGCACGGTTCCCCACGCCGGTTTCGGTCTGGGATTTGAACGTTTGCTGAATTATGTCACCGGTATGGAGAACATCAGGGACGCCATACCCTTCCCGAGAACGCCTGGAAACGCCCAGTTTTAGTCGCCTCCAGCACGTAATCAGCTGTCCGGTTCATCAGCCACGAGTTTACCCGGCCTGTTCATCCATATACTGATTTCAAATCAGTGAAATGTTCTTGACCGGCGGTCCTTGTCGCAGTATACGTCCCTCAGCCATCCTGAGGATCAGCAAGTACCGTCCTTAACAATCGTTGAATATGTTCATCGGATTTGCGACCCAGTGAACTCGTCGGTTCATCCATCAGGATATATTGCTTATCCAGCAATATCAGTCGTGCCAGACACAGTGGGCGTTCATCAACGCTGTAGTCCTTACCGCCCTCTAAAACGATAGCATCCAGATCGAGATCCATACCTTCTCGATATGACATAGAATAGCGATCGAATGTGATATCACCACGCAGTTATCTTCCAGGTGCAGCATTTGCGTCTTCCGGTTTTACCAGGTGTAACTTTGACTCCTGCGTTGTCTCATAAGGCAGGTCAATCATGTAGAGAGCGCGCCTTGCGCGAGACGCAGTCTGTCTCAGACATAACAAATCTCAGGCCAGATTAAAAATTATTCTATTCAGATTAAACCCTGCAGTAATGACAACCGCGGCCAGGGTGACGGTAATCAAACCGGCACGCAGGCCATATACAATAGCAGGCCATATACAATAAATGCATAGACGACCACTGCGTAAAATGATGAGATGCGGCCGTTTGTGAACACACGAAGATCGGTTGGAAAATTGCTATTAAATAGACGTTCGTTTGAATAATGCGCGACACATTAGGTCGATAAAATAAAAAGCAAACAAAATGATCATCATCACTTTGAAGAAACATCAGGTTAAGTAATGAATTTCCCAGCATCGGTGCACATGTTTACGTTGCTTGAAATCAAAGGGATTTGTCTGCGCCGTAATTTCATTTACTAGGTAATCACTCAAGCCTGAACCGTCCAACTTAAAGCCACGCAGGTTGCTGGAAAAAAAGAGAATGCCGTCTTTTTCCAAAAGGCTCATGGCCTGCTCAATCAAACGAACATGATCCTTTTGTACATCAAATACCTGTTTCATGCGTTTTGAATTTGAGAAGCTCGGTGGATCCAGAAATATCAGGTCATACTTTTTCTTTTCAGTCGGTTTTGCGAGCCAGGAAAGGCAGTCAGTCCGGAGGAACCTGTGATTCTCACCGGTCTGATCATTCAGTTGCATATTCCGTTTCGACCAATCGATATAGGTTCGTGACATGTCGACTGTCAGGGTTCGTCTGGCACCGCCTCTGGCGGCATGAACAGTCATTGAGCCCGTATAGGCAAACAGATTAAGCAGGGATTTGCCCTCACTCAGCGTTGCAATCCTGAGTCGCAAAGGGCGATGATCAAGAAACAGACCTGTGTCTAAATAGTCCTCAAAGTTTACCCAAAACTGACAGTTCCCTTCCGGCACCACCTTAAAATTATTCTCTGCAGCCAGTTTCTCATATTGGGAACTACCCCTCTGTCGACTTCGACGCTTCAGGAATATTTCAGATTCATCGAGTCCAAGTGTTTCTTTGATGATACTAACAACTTCCCTGATTCGCACCTTCGCTTTATCTGGATCAATAGACTTTGGTGCTTCATACTCCTGAATATTGACCCACAACTTCTCTCCCTGATACAGATCAATCGCCACAGCATAGTCTGGCAGGTCTGCATCGTACACCCGGTAACAGGAGATATTTTCCTGATCACTCCAGCGCTTGAACTTCTTCAGGTTTTTCTTAAGGCGATTACTGAATCCACGGGCTTGCTCTGACAGTTCTTCATCCGATAACAATCGTGGCAGACGATACTGCCTCAGGATATTAGTTTCTTCTATATCAAAATGCAGCAACTTGCAGGCCAGGGCTCCGTTGTACAAGGCATGGATTCTGTTTGCCCGGATACCCAGGTCTTTGCCTTTGGCCTGATCATCAACAAAAACTGCCACTTTCCAACCATGAAAATGATTCATCAGCACCTTCCCAATCTCCCCGTAGAGTGCCGACAACTCATTCTCGTCACCCAATCGTTTGCCATAAGGTGGATTGAGAACCACCAGCCCCGTCATTGCCAGACCGGTTTGTGTCTTGTCCAACTGGAAACCGAATACATCCTGGTAGTCGATTTTCACCACATCGCCAAGACCAGCCTGGCTTACATGCTGCTCTGCACGTTCGAGGCTTGGTCGATGATGGTCAAAACCGAAGACCTTTGGGGGCTGTTTTAATCCCTCCACCCGCCTTGCCCGGGCTTCTTCTAGCAAGGAAATCCAGTCCTTCTCATCATGCTGACGCCACCCCCGGAATCCAAAATATTCCCGCTCAATTCCTGGCGCAATATCGCAAGCCATCATTGCTGCCTCAACAGGCAAAGTACCGGAACCACACATGAAATCCACAAAAGCACCACCCTGCTTGGCGATCTCGGGCCATTTCGCTCGATACAGAATTGCAGCGGCTAGATTCTCTTTAAGCGGGGCAACAGAACCTCTGGTCCTGTAACCACGCTGATGGAGACTTTCTCCAGACAGATCGATTGACAGTTGTGCTTCATCGTTGTTGATATACAGGTTGATTTGCAGATCAGGCTTGTCGGTCTGGACAGAAGGTCGTTCGCCGGTCGTTTCCCGAAAGAAATCTGCAATTGCGTCCTTTGTTTTCAGCGCCGCATATTGACTATGGCGAATATTTGAATTTGAAACACTGGCATCAACAGCAAGCTTCTGACTCGCCAGCATATGTCTGGACCAGTCAATCTTTTTTACTGAGCTGTACAACTCATCATCCGAGATTGCCCTAAACTTCGCTATCGGCAGTAAGACACGGTTTGCAACCCTGGACCACAGGCAGGCTCGATAGGCATTAACAAGAGTACCTTCGAAATAAACACCTGCACGAGTTTCTTTTACCTGCGATAGCCCAAGCTGCTTGAGCTCTTCTGCAAGAAGGGTTTCAATCCCTTTGGCTGCTGTTGCAAAGAATGTTAATGGTTGCATGTCGCTGCGCTCACACCGTACAGATCCAGATCACTGTACCGTGTTTCCAATTGCAGACGCTCGACCTTTCTCAAGCCCCTGACCACCAGACCATACGAATGATCAATCATCCGTTCAATTTCACCTGAAGGAATAGAGCCATCAAAAACAATGGTATTCCAATGGGCTTTGTTCATGTGATACCCGGGAATAACCGCATCAAACACGTCCCTCAGCATCATCGCCTGTTCAGGATCACATTTGAGATTCATATTCCACAGTCCATTTCTTATCCCAAGTGTCGCAAACATCTTCTTTTTAACCTTGTATACCGCAATATCTATCCCAAAGGGGTAGTCTTCGAAGGCTTCCGGTTTGGAGAGCAGATACTGTTTGACAACTTGCATAGCAGAAGTTTACTGATGGTATCTCATCGGAGCAAAGCCATCTCATGATGCGGGACTGATTGATAGGCGATGGTGAATGCTACTTCCGGTTCAGATACTGGTCTGGTCAGATAGCATGTACCGACTGCAGCAGGCTCAGATCCTTGTGGTTCACGATGATGTCTCTGTCTATTCCGTTACGACCGTCAATGGCGGGAGATGCGGTATTCGAAGAAAATAACGGTCCCAACCGTTGTCAGTGCAACAGCCCGACTCTCGTCGTTGACGCGGATTCAGCCATCAAGGGAACAGTACATCTCTACCACCATGTTTCTACCACCATGTTTCTACCGCCATGTTTCTACCGCCATGTTTCTACCGCCATGTTTCTACCGCCATGTTTCTACCGCCATGTTTCTACCGCCATGTTGATCTCGATATCGATCCTGCTGCAGACGTTGGCGAGATTATCGAACACGATTAAGATTCCTCTGGAACATCAGAGGTTCCTGCTTCTCAGAGGTTATCTTGAGGGGTGGGAACCAACCCAGATCGGACTTGACCAGGCCATCGCGTCATTGGCCTGCTTGACGCGAACGAAATAGTAATCACCGTTGACGCCATCGTTATCCTCAAAATGAAACTCAATATCCCTGTCACCCTGCTGCACGGCACGTCGCAAGGTAACGGTATCTTCATAGACGTCAATTGGAATAGTCCCATGTGTTTTGCCATCAGTCATTTTCTTGAACGATAGTGTCATCTCACTCGCCGGGATTAGCGCTGGTTTTCGATAGATGGGCGGTCCACCGCCAACCTCTCGAGCTGCATCGAAACGAAATTTAATCCTCGCGTTCCGCACTATATTCTTGAGTTGAAGTTTTATAGAACTTGCATCTCCCCTCGATGCGGTAGTGAAGTGCAGCATTCGTGGATTCACAAAATCCCGCTCCAACCTGTTCCGCTCGGTGCTGAAATGATCAGTCGCCTCAAAATCCACGATATCTGCGCCAAACAATTCGAGAGAGCCTGCCCAAACATGACCACCGCGCGGGTTATCATGAGTGTGCATAGGGAATGAGTCACTCTCAAAAGTCACATAAAACGTCTCAAGCTTACTGAAGCGACCAGAATCAATCGTCAGATAGTCCTTCTGCCAGATCTGTTGATCATTTTTGATCAGCGTTATCGAGTCAATGGGTGCGGATCCAATGACTCTACCCTGTATTGCCCGCGATGTTGAGAACTCAGCCCGCTGTCCCATCCCGGTGCCATTTAATCTGAAATCCAGAATGATTTTGTCTCCCGTGGTGGCATAGGTATCGAGAGACTTCATTGCATCGAAGATACTCTCTCGACTATTCTCCTTCGCCCGGACCGCAGCTAAACCTCCTCGTTGGGCAAGGGAGGCTCCTTTTGCGCTGGTATAGCCTGGTTGACTCAGATGATTGTCGCTGGCGGCAATAAAGCCGACACGATGACCGTGAGATAAATACATGCGTCCGAACCATTCAAAAGTACCATGCTGAGACATGATTTCGACCAGGTTTTCCAGTTCCGGATCATTCTGACGATAATCTCCTGCTTGATGCGCGTGAGGAATCACCAGCACATCATTGGTGTCATAGTTTGCACGCAATCCAGCATAGAGTTTCGACAGGGTTGGATAGAACTGCGTGCCTACCCGATTTCGATTATCTACATCTCGAAACAGGACATTGTGATGACCGCCGAACTGATTTCGAGTCGTCCACTCGTACCCAAGGTAACCAACAAATCTGCCTGGTTCCGAGTATTTTTTCACGACGTCTATCAGCACCTGCCATTCACGATCATCCAGCCAGATGTCATGTTCTGAATGAGTCACAAAATCCAGCCTGGCATCATCTTTCGCCCACTGCATAAACCTCTCTGGTGTCCCAATCCCCTCTGCAAAACCGGAATGACCGTGTGTATCTCCCCAGTACACTTTTCGTGCATCTGATGAGACCAGTATGGGATTCCCCTCTCCGGAAATCGCGCCATCTTCAGATTTAATCGTGATCTGGTATGCGCCAGGTTCCTGGATAGAAAGACCTTCCAGCACCGTGATGGCATTCTGGGATGCCTGCGTGCCGGCAATCAACTTTCCATTGGCAAAGACTTTGAATGCAGGTATTGGTCCCCTGGCTCTATTGTAGAAGCGATCTTCGGCTCTTACGGACAACGCGAACTTCTCCCCTGGTCTTAGCACTGACGGAGCAAAGCCATGTACACCGGCGATGTCCGACCCAGTAATACGCACTGGTTGAATCGGTAATGAATAGAACTGATCATCACCATTAAACCGGATATAGAGCGGTATTGGCAGAAAATCAGTCGACGCACTGCTCATCAGGAATCCCCGACTTCCTCCTGACTTGTCGCCGTAAGTGATGGTAACCTGATCTCCTGGTTGCAATGTGCCAGACTCAACTCGAAAAACCAGAGTTGGAATGGGCCTGCGAAAACCGCCGTGCATGCCACCCAGCGGAGCCTGGTCGGCCGTAAATGAAACCTCGGGATTCGAGCTGCGAATGGAAATATAATTATCTGCTGCAGGATCCTTAACCTGATAAACGCCATATCCTGGCATGAAGTGCCTGGCAATCAGAAATCCGCCGCCTGTTTCAACAATTCTCTCGCCAACACGATACTGTTGATTAAGCGTCACCCAACTCCTGGCTTCAAACGGTCCCGTCTCCGCAACCAACTCGCCAATTGCATCTGGGTGCTCATCCAGCAAGGTCAGCTCCTTCAGATAGGCATCCAATCCCATTGCCACCCGCCGGGTTAGTTCACTGGGGGGATTCGGTCTGATTGTTGCGGTGATGTTTACCGGCAGGCCCGAACCCGTCAGGGAATAAGCATTTAGCCACTGCCAGGCAACCATGGCACGATCTCTGTAATTTGCAGTGGTCGTTGGACTAGCCCGGAATTCACTCTTCAGGGCTTCAACCTGCTGACGAAGTTCCGGAGACAGATAATCAGCGCTTCTGACCATCAAAGGGAGTGATATGGCGAGAGCCAATGTCAACAAACGTAGGTTAACGTGCGTTAAAATCGAGTTCATCAAAGTCAGTCCTTGTTCAGAAAGTCACATCAGTTGCATTACTCCATCTGGGATCGTCTACAAGAATCTCCCGGGATTGCCAAATGGTACCGATCGAGTGTAATCAATCATCCCGACACTATCTAGACAAGAAGGAACTAACCGGCTTCACCACTCATAATGTCGATCAATCCGTCAGGTTCAGCGATAAACAGTTCCGTGATCTCTTCGACAGTACGCGGTTTGCTGAAAAAGTAGCCTTGCACCAGGTCACAATTATGCTGCTTTAGAAACTTCAACTGATCTCTGGTTTCACAGCCCTCACATATTACCTTTAGTCCCATCGAGACCCAGTACTCTGTCTCCAGCTGCATTTGGAAGTGTCATACTCGGCGGTCAGACCACATTCATTTTCCCAGCCATCGCAACTGTAAATTTGGCATTACAGACCAATTGACCTAATCTTCAGCTTCATCAGCTCAGCCATTATCATGATGCTGCGCAGGGTGACCAAAGAGCTTTCTATGTCAGGAGGGGAAAACTAATGTCCAACAGAATGAACGGTCAATGGCGACTCAAGTCCAGGCCCGTCGGGATGGTTAAAGAGAGTGACTTCGAGTACTTCGAGGACCCGGTCGCAGAATCGCTCTCGGATGATGATTTTCTGGTCCGCAATCTTTATCTTGCTTTCGAACCTGCCATGCGAGGCTGGCTAAACGATGTAAAGAGTTATGTCCCACCCGTTCAAATCGGTGAGATCATGCGGGCAAGCACAGTCGGTCAGGTGATCGAGTCAAACAATCCAGATTTCAAGAAAGGTGACTATGTATCAGGGATGATGGGTTGGCAGGAATTTGCTATCAGCAATGGCAGACTAGGTGTAATGGGTAACACCGTTAAAATACCCGACGGTGTTACCCCCTACCTGGCATTAAGTGTTTTGGGCGGCACCGGACTCACCGCCTATTTCGGCATGCTAGATATTGGTAAACCTAAACAGAATGATGTTGTCGTGGTATCCGGTGCTGCCGGGGCAACAGGATCAGTCGCCGGTCAGATTGCCAGAATCAGGGGAGCCTCAAAAGTCATAGGCATAGCTGGAGGTGAAACCAAATGCAAATGGCTCAAAGATGAATTGCAATTTGATGCAGCCATCGACTACAAATCCGAAAACGTGAAGGAACGGCTGGAACAGGAATGTCCCGATGGCATCAATGTGTTTTTTGATAATGTAGGAGGAGAGATCCTCGACGATGCACTTCTCAACATGGCTCAAAACGGTCGAATCGTTCTATGTGGTGGTATCTCCTCATACAATGAAGTCCAGTTGCCTCCAGGACCAAAGAACTACATGCAACTGGTGATTCGCAGGTGCACGATGCAGGGATTTATTGTGATTGACTACTTCGATCAGGCAGATAAAGCACGAGCAGATCTGCTGGGCTGGATGGAAGGAGGCCAACTCAAACATGCTGAAGATATTCAGGAAGGCTTTGAAAATACACCTAAAACATTTCTTCGACTATTCGAAGGCAAGAATGTAGGTAAGCAGCTACTGCGCATCGCTGATGCACCGATTACCTAGCTTTCCACCGAAAAGAAATCATTTGCCTTTCTTATCCTGGCAGCTAAATATATGGCAAACCCTAATGGTATTAAGGACTCAAGATCATCATGGCTTCAACTTTCCCTGGTGTCATCGCTTTTTCCTTTATGGTCAGCTTAATCCTCGCAGGCGTGGGGATCAGAGCACGAATTAAATGGATTCAGTCAGCACTGATCCCGGCCAGTCTCCTGGCAGGGATTTTTGGGTTTGTGTTGATCAACCTTGACCTGTCATTCGGACTCGTCAACACAGACTTCACTGCCTTTGCTTTTCATTTTTTTACCCTGAGCTTTATGTCACTCGTCTTGACGGGCAAAGAACACAATACAGCCGAAGAAACTTCAAGCTTACCAGCCGTTACCAGGGGTGGCACCTGGCTGTCGATCGTCTGGGTGATGAGTCTCGTACTACAGGCGCTGGTTGGGCTTGTGGTCATCACACTTTATAACCAACTTTCAGGCAACGAGTTGTCTCACTTCCTCGGTATGATTGCGACGCATGGATTTACGCAGGGTCCAGGACAGGCGCTGGCACTGGGATCAATCTGGCAGGGAGAATTGGGCATCAAAAACGCCGTGGATTTTGGCCTGATTTACGCATCCGCTGGTTTTGTAGTTGCCTTTGTCGTTGGTGTGCCGTTCGCGAGATTCGCAATACGCAAAGGCATTCACTTCAACAAGACCGCTCGTATTGATGATGAATTTCTAGAAGGGATATTGTCCCCGGATTCACACGTATCAGCAGGACGACAAATCACACATCCTGCCAACGTTGACTCGTTGACGTTCCATCTCGCTATACTGGGACTGGCCTACATGCTGACAGATCAGTATCTTAAATTCGCTCAACCCCTGGCAGACGGCGCCAGTCTGGGTGGCGTTAACATGGGATTGATTTTCAGCCACAACCTTTTCTTTTTTCATGGTCTTATTATCTGCGTCATATTAAGAAGTGTTATCGATCGTTTCGGCCTGGGACACCTGATCGACAATGACTCCCAAAAAAGGATAACTGGTGCATCTGTTGATCTGATGGTTGTCGCGACAATAATGAGTATTCAGTTTTCACTACTTTCGGAATACCTGGTCCCGATAAGCCTGACCTGCATCGTCATTTCGTTATTCACTGCGGCCCTCTGTTTTGGATTCGGGAGATTTCTGCATTCCTACCGTATCGAGCGATCCTTGACCGTCTTCGGTTGCTGTACCGGTTCAACCGGCAGCGGTCTGTTGCTGCTTCGAATATTGGATCCTGATCTAAGCACACCGATTGCAAAGGAACTGGCGTTTTTTAACATTGCGATACTCTTTCTTGGCTTTCATATTCTGATGATGATGGCGCCGATACTGCCAAGTTATGATCTTGTGACGATCTGTGCTGTCTATCTTGGTACCTTCCTGGTTGGTGCTGTTGTTCTGACGGTTATCAGCAAGAAGAATATCGTCTAATCCCGCAGATCCTGTTCCGTTATGTACTACTGGTACTGGATTAGAAATTCTTCCAGAGATAACTTCGAGCTGTTTAATGTCCTTTTTCTCCTAATTATGTGGGAACTCAAAATAAGCCGACTGACAGGCGCTCGATGTCAAATGAGTAAGTCGTACACATTGGCAGCACTGGCAGGGGGTCAGTGCGGGTATTCGGCAGAGGCCATTCCAGATTGGGCTTTACTTAAACTTCGGCTCTCTTCTTTCCTTCTGGGCAGAGACACCCTCAGCAGCATCCGGACCCATAAAATTCAGCATCTCAAATGCAAGACTTGCATCAAATGCCGGGGCAGCCTGAGTGACCCACAGATTCAAAGCACGCTTGGTCAGTTGAGTCGCATCCCGGGGGCCACGTGCAATCTTTACAGCGACTTTCATCGCTTCATCCATCAGTTGTTCAAGGGGGACCGACTTGCTGACGAGACCAATCTGATCAGCTGTTTTTCCGTCTACAAATTCCGCTGTCAGCAGGTAATATTTCGCCTTCGCAAGACCACAGAGCAGCGGCCAGATTATATTGGCGTGATCACCCGCTGCCACTCCAATTCGGATATGACCATCGGTTATTCTTGCTTCTTCCGCCATCAAACTGATATCTGCCATCAGTGCCACCGCCAGACCGGCACCCACCGCCACACCGTTGATCGCAGAGATGATGATCTTTGAGCATTGGGTCATTCGATAAACAATGTCACCGGCTTCACGGAATGCAACTTTCATCCCATCATAATTTCCTGCCATGCTGTCGATCCAGTCAAGGTCGCCTCCTGCGGAAAATGCTTTACCAGCACCCGTCACAACCACGACAGATGTGTCCACATCATCATCGATATCGAGCCAGACTCTAGACAGGTGATTGTGAAGTGCGGCATCAGTGGCATTCATCGCTTCAGGCCGATCGATCGTCATCAGCAGAATTCCGGATTCCCGACGTTCAAACGTCAAGCCTGGATATTTAGAAAACCAGTTATCACTCATCGCGCACCCCTTAAGCCATTGTTAATCCGCCACTGACGGATAATGTTTGTCCTGTGATATAGCCTGCCTTCTCTGAAACGAGAAACGAAACAGCGGCAGCGACATCTTCCGGCTTTCCCAGACGTCTCATCGGCACACTTCGTGTCATCGCCTCTATGACCCGACTGCCGTCAATGCTGGCATCAATAATCTCTTCAAGCAATGCCGTGTCAGTTGGTCCGGGGCAGACCGAGTTCACTGTAATCCCATAACGAACCATTTCACGTGCGATGGTTTTGCTAAATGCGATCAGGCCACCCTTGGCGCCCGAATAAACCGCCTCAAGAGCCGACCCGACACGTCCTGCATCGGATGCAATATTCACGACCCTGCCCCACTGCCGATCAACCATGCCCGGTAAAGCCGCCTGGGTGACTCGTAGTGTACCTTTGAAATTCAAATTGATTACTCGATCCCAGAAGGCTTCGTCTGTTTCAAGAAATGGCATCAGTGCATCCCAGCCTGCACAATTCACCAGAATATCGATTTCGCCTGTTTCAGTTACGGTCTGCTTGACGTCATCGCTGTCAGTCACATCCATCAGTTTCGATTCGCACTGGGCACCATCCGAAGTGACAAGCCTGACGGTCTCGTCCAAACCAGCCTGCGATATATCTGTTGCCACAACGGCAATACCATCTGACCCCAGTGACTGGCAGATTGCTCTGCCGATACCGCTACCGGCGCCTGTGATTAAAGCTGTTCGTGTCTGCTCTGGTCGTATCTGCATTGTCTCATTACCTATCCTGTTTCCTGGAATACCGGCCAGCGATCGACAATATCCGAATCCTTAACGATCAGCAGGTCACCAAATTGAAGCATGACAAATTCGCTTTGTGTCGGACGCAGAAACATGTAGTCGTCAACCTTGAGGTCGACCGAATGAGAAGTAGATACCGGTTCCTGATTGGTACTGTGGAACAGCGCATCCGGAACACCGGAGGGTGAGACAATATGTGCCTTCCAAAAACCACCGTACACATAGTAGAGACGTTCCCTGTTGGGGTCCCATGTCGACAGCAATTTGCCAGCCAGCGGCATAACGGGCACTTGCAGTGAGTCGTACCGTTTCAGAATGGGAGTACCGATAAACAATGCGGGCTTGTTGTCTGTGAGATGAAAAGTATCGAAGTCCAGGGGTTTGACCACACCAGAACCTGCGGAAAGATCGTTCATCGTGTTATCACGTTCGTAGATACGCAAGGTATGACTACCGGCGCCATTGAGTGTCAATTGGTTGATGTCAACTCCGGCATTCCTGGCATTTTCCACAAAGCCCCTGTAGATCGACAGTACTGATTTTACTTCTTCGTGCTCAAGCGTCGCTTCCATCCCCGTCAGGTGAGGTTCGTACCCCATAAATCCACCCAGCACGAGATGTTTCGGATCGTTCTGAATCACTTCCAGAATGGGAGGAAGAGCAGAGATGTCAGGCAGACCACCGCGATGTAAGCCAACATCAATCTCAAGATTCACCCTGATCTGGATTCCCAGCTGACGCGCAAGTTGTTGATACTGCGCTAATCTCTCTGGCGCATCGATCAGCCACTGCAGTTGTTTGGATGGATCGAATGCATGATTGCTGCTTTCCTGGTACTTCCTGTAAAAGGTCGCAGCAGCAGCCACGGGCATGGGTTTGCCAATCAATACATCCGCCTGTGGAATCATTTCTGCAACAATGTTGATAAAGGGTTGGTGGAACAACATGAGCGCATTAGTGCTGGCGCGATTCATGACGTGCTCAACCAGCTCAACAGACGGCAGGGACTTCACCACAATCCGATAAGTCTTATCTGGCCCAACCGAGTCAACCAGCGCATCGATGTTGTGATTCATGCGATTGAGATCAATTAACATCACGGGTCGTCCCGGTCCTGAACGCTTCAACAGATCATTCAAATCCGAAAAATACTGATTGTGCGATACTCCCTGATCACTGGGTCGCAGGATCAATGCACCCGCCGCCAAGGCACCTGCACCACCCAACAACACTGTTCTTCTCTTCATGCTCAGGATTATGCTTTATACGATGCCCGATTACCAAGACTGAAGCAATTGGTGTTTAATGTCACAAATCTGAATTGCCAGGAGCCAACATGATAGATCTTGATCGCGAAGATGATGTATTTGTTCTCACCATGAATGACGGTGAAAACCGTTGGAATACCACTTTCGTTCGTGAGTTCGCCCGGGCTCTTGATGAAGTCCAAGCATCGGACGGGCCAGCTGCGCTCATTACCACATCGGCGACCGAGAAGTTCTTCTCAAACGGACTCGACCTGGAATGGCGAACTGCCGAGGGGGAACACCGGGGGGGTGATCGTGAAGCTTTCGGTGGTGAATTCATGTCCCTGATGGCCCGCATCATTACCTTTCCCATGCCGACAATCGCAGCCGTCAACGGTCATGCATTTGGTGCCGGTTTTATGTGTGCACTCTGTCACGACGTAAGATTCATGAGAAGTGACCGTGGTTTCATTTGCGCCAACGAGGTGGAAATAGGCATGGTAATCCCGAATCCTGAACTGGCCCTGTTTCGACACAAGATACCAATGAATGTCTTCTTTGAAACTGTGCAACTCGCCAGGCGATGGACGGGTCCTGATGCACTCGCAGCCGGTATCGTTCAGCAGATAGAGCCCCTGGATAAGCTCCTGGATGCGGCAACTCGTCGAGCGACCGAACTGACTCGTCTAGGCGCCAATAGAAAGATCTACGGCAAAATGAAAGAGGCAATCTATGGTGAAAACGCCCCCATTAACAACGTGCATGGTCCGGCATATATGTTGAGCCACCCGGAGTTGTTTCACTAGTCGGACATGCCTGTTTATACGGTCTGAGCCGGGCGCTGAGGGCTGCGCGCCCCTGGCCGGGCGCCCCAAACTACGCGTCCCGAGCTACGCGCCGCGTTCAATCATCTCGCTTCCGATGGCACCTTCTTGTCGCAGTGCATCAATGTCTTTTTGCTCGAGACCGAGGTCTTCTGCCATCACTTCGTCGGTATGCTCTCCCAGTAGCGGCGATGCCTGAATCGCCACCTGGCTCTTGGACATTTTTGCCGGCCATCCCAGCAGTTTAATATCACCATGATCCGCGTGTTCAACCTCGTGTACGAAGTCACGTTCCAATAAATGCGGATCAGTAAACAGATCATTGGTCTCATAAACCTGACTGGCACAAATTCCTGCTTCCGCGAGCATCTGCATGGCATCCTTTTTCGAATGTTGCCTGGTCCAACTGGCTATCTCTTCAAACATTGCTTCACGATTCTCATAGCGGTCTTTCCTGGTCTTAAATCTTTCATCATCGAACAGGTCGGGTTTACCGATGACATTGCACACCGCAGTCCACATGCGCGGATTAACTGCCATGATAAATACGTAGTCATTGGCTCCACCGGGCGCACAGGGATACAGCGCCATAAAGGGATCGCTGCCGTTACCGGTGCGTGGCGTCGGCACCTTGCCATACTGCGTACTAGAAACCGCTGTGCGCAGATAGTAGGTCATTGCTTCCTGCATGGAGAGTTCGATTAATTGTCCTTCACCCGTTCGTAATTTCTGGGTATAGGCAGCTGAGACCACCAGGGCTGCCTGAGTACCCGTCCCGGCATCAGCCATGGTTGGGCCGGGTCGCATAGGTGGACCGTCAGGGTTGCCCGTTATGGAGAATGCACCCGCTGCTGCCTGTGCCACCATGTCCATGCACTTGTATCCTGAATAGGGGCCAGTGGTGCCAAATCCCTTGATGCGAACATAGATGATCGAGGGATTAATCTCCTTCATCACTTCATAGCCAATATTCAGTTTCTCAACAACACCAGGACCATAGTTTTCAATAAACACATCGTAATTAGGCAGCATATCCAGCAACAGTTGACGCCCATTTTCCTGGTTCAGATCAAGGGTGACACTGCGTTTATTGCTGTTCCACATGACAAAATATTCACGATCCAGGGTTGAGCCACCGATTCTTCCCCGGCCAGGATCGCCGACAATCGGCTGTTCCACCTTGACGACATCTGCACCCAACCAGGCGAGCGCCTGGGTACAGGAAGTCCCAGCTTCCCATTGGGTCATATCCAGAATCCGCATTCCCTCTAACGCCGTCATAGTCATCACCTGATTTAAGTCGTCTGGGTAGCAAATTATTCGACCGGGCTTCGTTTGGCAAGTACTGTCGCGAAACTGACAAAATAAATCGATCATTTGATTTCATAAAGTGCTATAAACAGCTGGAAAATCCCTGTTACAGGGCGAAAGATGGACCACAGACTCTACTTCGTACTCGGCGATCTGTTCGCCAATCTCCTGGTTGGAGCGGTTTCTGGCTGGCTTTGCTGGCTTATTGTTGATCCAGGCTGGAACATGTGGGTGGCCATGATACTGATGATGGCTTTGTGTATGTTTATGTCGATCCTTCTGTGGCTGCCGTTTTCAGTAGTTCTGGGAGTGATGGAAGCGATGGTGCCATTTATGTTAACGGGCATGCTAAGCGGCATGGTGGTTGGCATGTGGCTGACACGTGAACTGTTGGACGCATCCAGTAGCTTTTCTATCGGGGCAGTATGCGGTCTGGTATCTATTGTCTTTATCTGGATTCTGAACAGTGCCCTTCGCGGTACAGAACCAGCGCGCTGGCGATAAGGAGACTGCACCATGCCTGACACAGTGACACAAGCAAAATGGGACAAGGCTGCACCTACCTTCGATATCATGGCAGCCAAAGGCGCAGAAGAAAGGTGGTTGCCCTTCAAGAAGAAACTGTTCAGCAATATGGATGGTAAAATTCTGTTTCTGGCTCTTGGCACGGGACTCGATATCGCATCTTTTCCCGCAGGAAAGGATATAACGGCCATCGATATCAGTCCCCGAATGCTCGAAGTTGCAGCACCCCGGATCGAGGCTTATGACGGCAGTATCGAAACCAAAGTCATGGATGTGCATGAAATGGATTTCGATGACGATACCTTTGATCAGATCTTCACCTCCTGCACATTCTGCTCGGTTCCAAATCCTGTGGACGGATTAAAAGCACTCAAACGGGTCCTGAAACCCGACGGTGAAATGTTTATGTTTGAACACACGGGTAGCAGCTACTATCCTTTCAAGCTGATGATGACGCTGATGACACAGATCTCGCGCAGGCTCGGTCCTGATATGAACCGGACGACTGTCGCCAATGTCGAGGCTGCCGGATTCAGGGTGACCGAGGTGAACAATCTGTTCCTGGACATTGTAAAAACCATTCGGGCTAACAAATAGATCCGGGGCCTGTAGGTGCATTAGCCTTCTCAAGTCCATTGCTGACAAAATCGCTTCTGTTTGTGGCACTGACTGATGGAAAACATTATCTGCGTGCCCTCGATAAGGATACCAGCCAGATAATTCATGAGGTAGAACTGCCATTATTTTCTCAGGGCGCGCCCATGACCTGTGTAGCTGACGGCAAACAGTACATTTCTCTGGCCGTGAGTGGATTCAAGGATTCGAAACTGATGACGCTGGCTCCGCCCTAGAGATCGGGTTTTGTCAGTAATGTTTCGAGTGAATAGGCCTTACCGTTTTTTATGGTCATCACGACGTTGTCAGCATCCTTGATGTCTGCCAGGGGATCACCATCGACCACCACGATATCTGCAAGTTTGCCAGCCTCCAGCGTACCGGTATCATCAATCACCCCTGCTGCGGAGGCTGATGAAAAGGTCGCTGCCCTCAAAGTCTGAAACGGTGATAAACCAGCCCTGATATACAATCGAAGTTCAGCATGCAGACCCGCGCCGTAAGGCACAAACGGCGAATCAGTCCCGGTTACGACCAGCGCACCCGCATCAACCAGATCTCTCAAGGCACGACCATTTGCTTTTGCCACCACAGGTGCAGTCGTTGATCTGGAAAAGAACATCTTCAATCCCATCTTTACTTGCGGGCCATAGAAAGAACTGAATTGAGGCGTCTCGAAATAATCCTCATCTTCTGTTGCAACAACGGCGAAACCCGGCAGTACGACTGTTGGGGTTATACCCATGCCTGATTTTGCTAACAGATTTATCACATCATCATAAACGTATCCTGTCTGTGAAACCTTCGGTTGATAACCTCTTCTGCTGGTACCACCGATATGTTCAACATGATCCATGCCATGACTGACTGCCGGGAAAAGTTCATGGCTGGAGGTTGGAATTCCCATACTATGGGCGGCATCAACCACAAGTTTTTGCCACTCATCTGGCAGGCGAACATAGGTCTTAATAAAATCCAACTGCAGTCGTCTAGTCCGCTCTAGCGCGCGTTCCAGATGTTCGACTGAAACCAGCCCCTCAGCGATAGAGTAATAAACTCGATTCCCATCTGCCAGATAACCCGTAACGTGCGTTCGTGGTCCAATTCTTCTGCCACTGTCCCATGCCTCCTGCCTTTCTTTGGCAACATAAGGATGGGATCCAGGATCACGAACCGACGTGACCCCGAAAGCCAGCCATGTCCGGCCTTGTGATTCACTCAAAAGTCCCATATGGCCATGCATCTCAAATAGCCCAGGCATTACAGTCTTGTCAGACATATTGACGACTCTGAGATCGTGATCCCTGTAAGGTCCAATCGATTTGATCCGGTTGCCAGCAATCAGGACATCAACATTGTGTTGATAGCCATCATTCACCCCGTCGAACAGCCTGCCAACCCGCAAAACCCATTCCTCGGTTTGTGTCTCCTTTTTATAATTGATTATCGGGGTGATATCAGTGATCTCCCCCGTTGCCGAAACCAAACGATGCATCTTGTCACCGCTCATAAACACGGCATACTGATTGCCAGCGCTGAAGGATGGATCATCGGTGAGCATCTGTGTCAACTTGACTGGTTCGCCAGTCCCGTCGACTCTGGCCCGCCAGAGCAACGCTTCCTGGACGTAGGTGAAACTCTTCCCATCTGATGACAGCGCGAGGTTAAACACATCGCGGTGAGGTGTTGGTGTTATCTGCTTTGCCTCTCCTGTTTCAAGATCAATCATCAGCATATTGAATACGCCTTCCCGATAACGACTCGAGTATGGTGCAAGAACTGCTGTAACGATTTGCTTACCATCAGATCGCCAAGAAATCTGTTGGGGAGGAATTGGCTTATAGACTGATTGCTGTTCGCCAGTCTCTACATTCACCACAGTAAGTTGCGCACCCAGCGGATTACCGGGGATCGCCATAAAACCTGCAATGCTCTTACCGTCAGGCGACCAGCTGATTCCATCCAATGACACAGGACCGTTCAGTTCCTTTGCGACATTGTTAGTCAGATCATAAATCCATACCAGTAAACTGCCAGTCCTGTCTGAAAGGTATGCAATGCTCTTCCCATCTGCAGAAAATACGGGACTCTGATCTGCAAACGGATCGTCCGTCAGTTGCCTGAGATCACCACTTGCCACCTCCAGCAGCCAGAGGTCACCTAAAGCAGTAAATGAAACCAATTCACCATCTGAGGAGATCGTGGGTACAGCGATTCCGAATGCTCTTCGTTCAACATCGCTGTAGTCCCGCTTTCTTCGCTCATATGGCTTACGAAGCAGCTGAAATCTTGCAGTAAAAGGAATGGCTATTTCAGTTTCATCAATAATGAGTTGCCTGATTTCACCACTCGCGCTATAGACAAGCGTGTCCTCGGCGGTCCAGGTCGCCCTGAACGGAAAGACGTCCGCATCATCTGCAGACAGTCTTATACTTTTGCCTGAGGCGATATCAAGCAATTTCAATCCGGCACCCAGCCCTGCCTCTGCAGAAAATGTACGAAGTCGATAACTGACGCCTGTGGCATCAGGCTTCCATGAAATGCCTGAGATATCGCCAGCTTCAGTTACCAGTATCTCTACCTGCCGACTGCTCGTATCCATGACACGAATGTCATAGTTTCCTCGACCCGCATTGGCAGCATAGGCTATTTTCGTGCCATCCGGAGACCAGGCGGGGGAGTGCTCGTCTTCACCAGCGGAAGTCAGCTGTTCGAGCTGACCATCACCCAGCAGCCAGATATCATAATTGCCGCCCCGGTCAGACGAAAAAACAATATCATCACCTACCGGGGAGTACGCAGGTTCACGATCATCGTAGGGATCAGAAGTTAACGCTTTCGGGTCTGTGCCATCCGGTCCTATTCGCCAGATATCCCAGTTACCATTTCGATAACCATGAAAGACTATCGACAAACCATCCCTTGACCAGTGTGGTTCGCGGGCATCAAAGTAATAGTCTGTTATTGCCTTTGCCCTTCCTCCACTGGTGTTAAGAGTAAACAGAGTTCCTTGTATACTGGCGACTAACCGCTGACCATCGGGCGAAACCGCAACTGCCATGTTGGTGCCCTGATTGAATTCAACACTGATCGGGGCAACAGTTTCGTCTGGCTTCTCTGCCGTCTTTGAACCAGCATCTACAGGCTCACTTTCAGTCGATAGCGGGCTATCCTGCCCGCAGGCACACAATAAGAACAGAAACAACGTGACAACCATGATCCGGAACATAAGCACCTCTGTTTTTTATCTATCACACTAATAAAACATGTTTTCATTAAGAGATAAACCCTGTCATCCTGGACCTGACAGGTCATGGCCTGTTACGACAAACTAATGTGATATCGTGGACAACCTGCGGGGATACCGATACCTGGAGTTCAATATGAACAGCTTTCCAAAATTCGTCAATGTAAGGGATGACACTAAGCGGATGTTGGCAGGATATTCTCCATGCGAAATTACAACAGGACACCAGAGCAGTTCTTGCAGCGGGGTGACACAACCATCGAACGGGCTAAAAAAGAGGCGTCCTGAAAGGCTCCCTGAAAGGTGGTATCGCTTTTGGCAATCCCTTCGGTTCCAACTTTGAAGGCGACTTCTCACTCCAGCATTCAATGGAAGTACGGTCACGAACCTCGGCATCGAGACCGGACTTGACCTGGACAAACTGATTGAGGCTGCAGCCATCGCCGAAGAAGTGGTCGAACATCCCTTGTAGGGTCATGTTTCAAAAGCCGGACCAGGACACCCAGAAGCAAGCATCTTTATCCGAGGGATATGCCATTTGTAGAGTCGCTGGATGAAGCCGCCCACTTCAGAAAAGGACCATTAGCCTGCACCCATCAGCAAAAACCATGGACTGAGAGCAACGAACTGATGAAGTCCTAATGGATCACGCCTCTCAACCTGGGGTCGAGTACATCCCGTAGTGCATCGCCAACAAAGTTAAACGAAAGTACCAACAGGAAAATCGCAAGGCCAGGTACCACCGATAGCAGCGCCTGTTGTTCAAGCATCGGGAACGCCTGCTGCAGCATGTTGCCCCAGGTAGGCACTGGCGGCTGAATACCGACACCAATAAACCCAAGCGCTGCTTCGGTCAGAACGGCATAGCCCATGCTGAGCGTGCACTGCACGATCACCGGAGCAAGGCTGTTGGGTAATATGTGTTTGAATATGATGCGGAACTGTCCCATTCCCCCCGCCTCAGCAGCAGCGACGAAATCAAGTTCTCGAATCGACAATCCCTGACTCCTTACTACTCTTGCCATCCACGGAACGTTAGCGATCCCGATAGCAAGGATTACCGTTGTCAGAGAGCCACCCAGAGCAGCAGCAAGGCCGACAGCTATCAGCAAGCTCGGAAATACCACCAGAGCATCCATGATGCGCATAATCACATCATCGATGAATCCGCGAAAATACACAGAGACAAGACCCAGGGGCACACCGATCAACACACCGAGTCCAATCGCCCCAAAACTGACAATCAGGGCAACCCGAGCACCATATATCAGGCGCGAAAGTGTATCTCTGCCCATCTGGTCAGAACCGAGCCAGTGCTCCATGGACACACCACTTAACAGCCGATCAAAATCCATCTCCTCTGGACTGACCGGGACAATCCAGGGTGCAAGCAGTGCCGCCAGAACAGTGATGGAAATGACACCGACACCAAAACCAGCCTGTGGGATGCGAAGCACCTTAACGAGCACTTCTATGCCGGGATGCCTGATCATGTATATCTGATCCTTGGATCGAGCCACGCATAAACAAGGTCAGTAATGAGATTCGCAAAAAGTACGGCCAGCGCCATCAGCAGAACCGCTCCCTGCACAGATTGAAAGTCTCTCGCGAAGATCGCCTGGATCATGAACTGACCCATGCCTGGTATGCCAAACAGCGTCTCAATGACTACCGCACCGGCGAAGATGCGCCCGGTCTGAAGACCAAAGACCGTCACCACCGGCAGGAGTGCATTACGCAATGCATGTACCCAGACAACCGAGCGTGGGCGCATGCCTTTTGCCCTTGCGGTACGCACATAGTCCTGCGTCAGTACTTCCAGCATGGCAGATCGACTTTGCCGCATAATCAGTGCCCAGCTGGTAATCCCAAGTGCGAACGCCGGGAGAATCATATGCCTAAAACCCTCTGCCGGATCTTCAAAAATATCCACATAGCCCTGGGTTGGCAGCCAGCCCAGGATGACACCAAACAGCAGGATGGACATAATGCCAAGCCAGAAATTGGGAATGGCAACACCAGCGATGGACAGCACGGTTGCAATGAAATCGACGGGTTTGCCACGATAGACCGCAGAGACAATACCCGCCGGAACACCGATAAGAACTGCAAGTAGCCAGGCAACAATACCAAATTGAAGGGTAACCTGGACACGGTCTTTAAGTTCCTCTGCGACTGGTCTGTAGTTTTGGGTGGAGCGTCCAAAGTCACCCCTTAATGCTCTCGTTAGCCACAAGCCGTATTGCACAATAACCGGCTTGTCCAGGTTATGTTCCTTCCGAATTATCTCAAGCTGTTCTTCGTCGAGTGATTCTCCCGGGCCAACAAGCGCTCGGGCTGGATCCCCTGGGATCGCGAACATCAGCGCGTAGACTATAAAAGTGATGATGGCGAGCACCGGAATCATCTGCAGCAGGCGTCGAACGACATAGGACCACATAGCTACTGCCTCCGGATCCAGATTTCACGCAGATTCATTTTGGCATCCCAGCCCATCAGACTGTCCAGATTCTGGATTTTCTGTGGCGCTGCGGCGTAGTTCACGCCATACAGCAAAGGCACAAACCATGCTTCCCGCAGGATCAGGGCATTCAATTCGTCATAGACCGCTTTTCTTTCAGCAAGAGAATAAAAAGATGCTCCCTGCTCTACCAACCGGTCCACGTCGGGTCGCGATGCATTACCCGCGTTGTAATAGCCATCACTCTTGTACGCCAGAGATGCAAGCCAGTCCGGCTCCGGGTATCGACTCCATCCAGTCAGGTACATGGGGTACTGACGCCCATGAAAGAACCGTTCGGTCGCCGCACCCGTATTCAGCACCTCAATATTCATGGCAATGCCTATTTTTTTCAACATCGCTCGCAGAATTTCAGCAGTAGGGATAAGGGTGGGCGAATTAGTTGTCACAGCCGTGAATTCGAATCCGTTCGGCAGACCTGCTGTTTCGAGGTAGGTTCGCGCTTTGACAGGATCATAATAGGGTCGATCGACCGTGGGATCGTGAACCCAGGCCCCGACAGGCCACATGCCTGAATCCGCCACCATGGCACGATTGAAGAATATCGCCCGGTTGATTATCTCCGGGTCGATGGCGTGAGAGATAGCCTGGCGCAGATTGACATCTTCAAGTACTTCATGGGTGACGTTGAAAACCAGAACAGCCGTGACACCGCCGCCATCCATTATCCTGATCTGAAATCTGTCGTCACGCTGAAACGCAGAGACATCCTTGTACGGCAGATAGGCGACATCGATTTCACCTGTTCGCAAGGCTGATGCGAGCACGGTCTGATCCCGAATAACCCTGATAGTGACCTCATCCAGATAAGGCAGCCGATTCCCGAATTCGTCCGTGCCCCAGTAATCCTCATTCCGCACCAGATGAACCAACGTTCCAATAATGACCTTGTTGACTCTAAATGGACCCGTACCTGCCGGTTCCCATCCATAGTCGTCACCCAGTGCCTGAATCTTTTTCGGGGAATTCATTACGCCACCACGGTCTGCAAGCATATTAAGCCCGGCACCCCAGGGGCCATTGAGATTAAAGCGAACGGTCAGTTCATCGAGAACATCCACCGACTCGATCACGGTCATTGAAGCTCGCGGCGTTGCCCCGGTCGCAGGATCAAGGATCCGCTCGATATTTCGCCTGACCGCATCAGCGTTGAAGGGCTCGCCATCGTGGAAAACGACATTGTCACGAAGATGAAAGGTGATCGCATCCGGATTCTGGGAGATTTCCCAGGACGTCGCTAACGATGTGGATGGCCGTGGTGTGAGATCAGGATCTGCATCCACAAGCTGATCATATATCTGGTGCCAGTAGTAGGCATCACCACCGGAGCGACCCAGAACCGCATCGAGTGAAGTAGGTTCAATGCCATAACCAACCCTCAGATGACCGCCGTATTGATGCCCTTGAGGTGTCTCCTCGACTTTTATTGACTCCCCGATCCGGTTCGAATTCTTATCACCACCACACGCATTCAAAAACAGACCAGTTATGACAAGACCCAGGAAACAGTGACTCTTCATTTCAGATGACACGCTACCTGGTGCCCACGCTCGATTTCTTTTAGAACGGGTTCTTCCTGCCGACATTGATCAGTCACATAGGGACAACGAGTGCTGAAGTGACATCCACTGGGTCGGTTGATTGGACTCGGCACATCCCCCTGCAGAATTGTCGTTCGTTTTTTGGCTGTCGGGTCGGGTACGGGAACTGCCGAGAGTAGACTTTCTGTATAGGGATGTTGCGCATTAGAGAAAATCTCGTCCCTTGAGGCGAATTCGACGATGCGGCCCAGATACATGACAGCAACCCGGTGGCTGATGTGTTCGACAACGGCAAGATCGTGGGCAACAAACAAATAGGCAAGACCTCGCTCTTCCTGCAATTCAATCAGCAGATTGATCACCTGGGCCTGAATTGAAACGTCCAGGGCAGACACGGGCTCATCACATACGATGATATCCGGGTTTAAAGACAGTGCCCTAGCGATACCCAGCCGCTGCCTCTGACCGCCGGAAAATTCATGGGGATAGTTCTCCATCTGCTCAGTGCGCAGGCCAACCCGATCAAACAGTTCGGCGACTTTTTGTTTATGTTCCTGCCTCGAGCTTGATTCATGTACCGACAGTAACTCACCAACGATTTCACCCGCTTTCATTCGCGGATCGAGCGAAGAGAATGGATCCTGAAAAATGATCTGCATCCGCTTTCGAATGGGGCGCAGCTCCCTGTTTTTCATTCGGGTAATATCATGACCATCAAGTTCAATCGAACCCGCGGTAGGACTCAACAGTCTCATCAAAGTTCTGCCAAGCGTGGATTTGCCACAACCGCTTTCACCCACGAGACCAAGCGTCTCACCCGCACTAATAGCAAAACTGACGCCATCCACAGCGCATACATATCCAGCAAGCCTGCCGAAGACACCCTTGTAAATTGGAAAGTACTGTTTCAGATCCCTGACCCTGAGAAGTGGATTCGCAGTACTCATCATGGCATTGAGCCATCCGGATCAAAGCAGGCAACAAAGTGCTCTGGCACTGTTTCTTCCAGAACCGGCACGTCGATACGACACCTGTCAATTACTCTCAAACACCTTGGTGCAAAAGAGCATCCACTTGTTTTTTCTGTTAGGGACGGCACGATACCAGGGATCTCGTTTAATTTTCCGGTTGAGATCCTGTCGCCTGTTTCCTCTGCTGAAGATGAAAGCCCTGCCTGAAGCCTTGGCACAGATGTCAGCAATCCCCGGGTGTAAGGATGAAGCGGATTCGCAAATATACGCTCAACTGAAGCCTCCTCGATCTTTCTCCCCGCATACATCACAATCACACGATCACAGGTTTCTGCCACGACACCGAGATCGTGTGTGATCAACATGACTGCGGTTCCCAGCTTTTGCTGCAACTCACGAATCAGATCCAGCATCTGCGCCTGAATGGTGACATCAAGCGCTGTGGTTGGCTCATCGGCAATCAAAAGCTGAGGATCACAGGCAAGCGCCATGGCAATCATCGCACGCTGCCGCATTCCACCTGATAATTGATGTGGAAACTCCCTCGCTCGGTTTTGGGGTTCAGGGATGCGAACCAGTTCCAACATCTGTTCAGCACGCAGACGGGCATCTGCTTTCGATACGTCCTGATGCCTGCGTATGGTCTCAGCAATCTGATAACCGATGGTCAGGACGGGATTAAGCGAGGTCATGGGTTCCTGAAACACCATCGCAATATCGTTACCTCGAACATCACATATTTCCCGATCGGACATTGTCAGGAGATCATGTCCGTTCAGCTTCGCCACACCGCTGACAACCCGGCCAGGTGGACTGGGAATCAGTTGCAGGATGGACAAGGCTGTGATGCTCTTGCCACAACCCGATTCACCAACCACACCAAGAGTTTCACCCCGATAAACATCAAACGAGAAACCGTTGACAGCTCGACCATCACCGTCAGGCGTTTTGAACTCGGTGACCAGATCACGAACTTCCAGTACCAGCATTCGTCTCTTGGATTTCAGATCGTCCAGGGCATCCTCAGCTTTCAACGCCCGATCCCTATCTCATCTTTTAAGGATTGTAAATTGAGCAACATGGACAACATGATAACTCAAGCTGCCGACAAAGGCGCATTACCTGCGGGCATACGCGGCTCTATTTCTTCGATATACTCTGCTGAACCAGAAGGAAGAATAATCATGACCTCAGTACTGCCCGCACATTGGCCGCGACGATACATTGTAGTGGGCATGGCGTTTCTCTCGGTCTTTATCTGCTACATCGATCGCGTTAATATCTCGATTGCCATTATTCCAATGGCAGAAGAACTCAATTGGAGCCTGCAGACACAGGGCACAGTTTTGTCGTCGTTCTTTGTCGGTTATCTGCTGCTTCAGATCGTCGGCGGCAGACTGTCTGATCGATTTGGTGGAAAAGTTGTTCTTGGCGTGGGTGTATTGCTTTGGTCACTCTTTACCATACTAACGCCACCTGCCGCCATGGTGGGCATCAGCCTTCTGATCGCAACGAGGATTGCCATGGGAATGGGAGAAGCAGTTACCTTTCCGTCAATCTATACGATCTATGGACGCTGGATTCCAATCCAGGAACGCTCAACAGCCGTGGGATTTACTAACAGTGGTATCCCCTTAGGAACCATATTCGCACTTGTTGTCACACCTATCATCGTTCAGCGACTCGGATGGGAGTGGGCATTTTACCTTTTCGGTGCTGTTGGTGTGGTCTGGTTTGTATTCTGGTATCAGATGGTCACCTCAACCCCGGCCCAGAACACAGAAATTTCGAAAGACGAGCTTGAGTTCATCCATGCAGGCGCAGCGAAAGATGAGCCAGGAGACGCTCCCGCAATACTCGATTTTCTCAAACATGCTCCGGTATGGGCAATCATCGTGACTCACTTCTGCAATAACTGGTCTCTGTACGTCCTGTTATCCTGGCTGCCAACCTTCGTGAACAAGGGTCTCGGCGTTGACTATGCCTCAGTCGGCTGGGTGACCATGATCCCTCATGTGGCGTCATTTCTATTTCTTAATATCGCCGGAAACATAACAGACAGGCTAATCCGAAACGGCATGGCTGTCGGCAAGGTGCGCAAACTGATGCAGACCATCGGATTTGGTGGGCTCACCATTGCACTCTTCGTGGTCGGCGAAGTTAATTCAGTCTGGGTGGCAATAGCCATTATGGCAACAGGCAACGCACTCGGTGCGTTCGTGACCGGCGGGTTTGTGGTCAATCACATGGACATTGCACCAAAGCATGCAGGTACACTGATGGGCATCACCAACACGGCGGGCACCATCCCGGGAATTATCGGCGTTTACGTGAGTGGTGTCATTCTCGAACTCACGGGTTCCTGGGCCCTGGTTTTTCAGGTCGCAGGTGGCGTAACACTATTTGGACTGATCGTATTCCTGTTATTTTCATCCAGCGAGAAGATCTTCGACTAGCGATGATTATTCAACATCAGGATAACATCAGTATTAATTTCTCTACTTCTCTGCGACCAGGGTCTTCTCAACAACCCTCGCGAAGAAGCTTGCACCATAGACCAGACCGTTGTCATTGAAGTCATAGTCCTGATTATGAAGAGGATGACTTTCGGCGCCATTACCCAAGCTCAGGTAACAGCTGGGAACATGTTCCGACATGAAGGAGAAGTCTTCTGATCCTGTACCGGGTTGCCCCTCACGAAATACGTTTGCTTCACCCACAAGTTCATCGCAAACATCAGCAGCCACAATCGATGCGGCGGCATTATTGAGCACGGGGTGAAAGATGGTTCGAAAGTCCACATCTCCCTTTGCGCCATGGGCAGCGCAGATGCCATTCACCATTTCAGTCATCCGCGTCTCGATACGTTGCATCAGTGATATATCAAGCGTTCGCACAGTGCCCGCCAATCGCGCGGCGCCTGGAATCACATTGTAGGCATCTCCTGCATGCATCTGGGTGATGGATACAACGGCAGTTTCAGTAGGACGGGTATTTCGGGAGACAATTGACTGCAGTGCAACCGTAAGTTCAGCAGCCACAATCACCGGGTCAATACTCTGATCCGGAAATGCGCCATGGGCACCTTTGCCGGTAATGTCAATATCAAAAAAGGCACCTGCAGCGGTTCTGATACCCGGGACCGCTGCAAACTTTCCCACTTCAAACCTGGGTGCGTTATGCAGGGCATAAAGTGTGTCGCAAGGGAACTGATCAAACAGGCCATCTTCAATCATCGCCTTGGCGCCACCAATACCTTCTTCTCCGGGCTGGAAGATAAAGTTCACCTGACCTCTGAAATCCTGATTGTTCGCGAGGTATTTAGCCGCTGCCAACAACATTGCTGTGTGTCCATCGTGACCACAGGCGTGCATGGTACCTGCATTGGTTGATTTGTAGTCGAAGCCGTTACGTTCCTGAATTGGCAGTGCATCCATATCAGCCCGCAGGCCTATCGAGCGGGTTTCATTGCCGACTTTCAGTACACCAACAACTCCCGTCTTGCCGATACCACGAAACACCTGGATTCCAAATTCCTCCAGTTTCCTGGCCACAAATTCTGCTGTGCGGTTCTCTTCAAAACCGAGTTCCGGATGGGCGTGAATATCTCTGCGCCAGGCAGTGATCTCTGATTCCATAGAGACAATTTCATCGATTAAAGGCATTGCATTTCCTTATTGACATTCCGACGCACCAGGCTCGATGCACTGTCGATTATCCCAGAAGGTTTTCCGTAAGGGAATTGTCCCCATATCATATTTGTCACGGTCTGCGCAGCTGTCGAGCACGATCCGAATGGCACTTACTTAGTTACTCTTACGTCGTTCCGATCCCGCTCTATTCATAACGAAGCGCCTCAATGGGATCCTGATTAGCTGCTTTACGGGCCGGATAAAAACCAAAGAACACGCCAATCACCGCAGAGAACAATAGTGCAAGTCCAACCACCTGCCATTCTATCGAGACCGGCCAATTGGCAAGTTCCGCTGCCGAATAGGACACAACAATGGCAAGAGTTACGCCGACCACACCACCGAAAATACACAGCATCACGGCTTCGATCAAAAACTGGGTCAGTATATCTTTGGCCTTGGCGCCAACCGCTCTTCGGAGGCCAATTTCACGAGTACGCTCTGTAACAGAAACAAGCATGATATTCATTATACCGATCCCGCCCACTACCAGTGATACTGAGGCTACAGCCGCAAGCAACATGTTAAATACACGCCTCGTCTCAGCACGGGTTTCCACCATCTCCGACATATTCCTGATGCTGAAAGTATCATCCTGATCCTCACGAATGCGATGGCGCTGTCGAATGACCTGTTTTATCTGTTCTTCTGCATCATCCATCATCCAATCTTTTTCGATGCTGACCATAATGACACTCACAGCTTTTGCGACACCGCGGTGCCTTCCTAACAAGCGGGCTCGTGCCGTTGCTATTGGTACCATTACAATATCGTCCTGATCACTACCTGACATGGACTGTCCCTTGGCGCCCAGAACCCCCACCACTGTAAAGGGGACTTTGTTCATTCGCAGCATCTGGCCGATTGCGTCGGCTTCCCCGAAGAGTTCTCTCGCCACAGTCGCACCCAGCAAAACAACCTTGGCACCGGACTGAAGTTCAGCCGGTTCAAACATTCTGCCTTCCCTGATTCGCCAGTTACGGGCGATCATATAGTCCTGATCAATCCCCTGGACCGTGGTCGACCAGTTCAGGTTGCCCAATACAATATGTGTACCCCCTCTCATGGTTGGTGCGGCAGCAATGACTTCAGGTATCTGTTGTTTCAGCGCCCTGGCGTCATCTTCCGTCAGCCGCATGCGTGAACCGGATGCCGTTCTGGCGCCACGATTGTGAGAGGTCCCCGGAACCACCATAAAGAGATTCGAACCCAGGGAAGCAATCTGCCGGTCAATTTCCTGCTGGGCTCCCGCTCCCATGGCAACCATGGTGATAACCGCCGCGACGCCAATAATAATCCCCAACATCGTCAGAATGCTGCGCATCAGGTTGGTACGCAGGGCCGTTATCGCAACCAGGATAGATTCAAACAGGCTCATAGCTGAACCTCACTGGCTGCGAACGCATCATTGGTGAATATTTGCTGGTCCAGCTGTTCATCCTTCATTAATTGACCATCCCTAAAACTCAACCTCCGCTTGGCCGCTGCCGCAAGATCAGCCTCGTGGGTAACGAGGATGATTGAAATGCCACTGTTATTCAGTTCCTGAAACAGACGCATAATATCAATCCCGGTATGGGTATCAAGCGCACCGGTAGGCTCGTCCGCAAGCAGTAACACCGGATCGTTTACGAGAGCTCTGGCAATTGCAACGCGCTGTTGCTGACCACCCGAAAGCTGTGAAGGATGATGATCGGCACGATCACTCAATCCGACCTGATCCAGCGATGCTGCAGCGCGTCGGTGTCGCGCCAGCCGGGACATCCCTGAATAAAGTAACGGCAATGCCACATTCTCCAGAGCACTTGTGCGCGCCAGAAGATTAAACTGCTGGAACACAAATCCAAGTTTCCTGTTGCGCAGCTCAGCTAATTCATCGTCAGACATGCTGGCCGTATCTACGCCATCTATTTCAAGACGACCGCTAGAAGGTGAATCCAGGCATCCGCACAAATTCATAAAGGTGGATTTACCAGAACCTGATGGGCCCGTGACTGAAACAAATTCAGCTTGTCGAATGACAACGGAAACATTTTGCAGGGCGTGAACATCAGAATCACCGATATGGTAATGGCGTGATACCGAGTCGACCTTTAACAGAACGTTATTCATCAGTCTGGGTTTCGTATTGCCCTGACAATCACTTTATCACCTTCAGACATCCCCTCGACCACTTCCGTAACCTGGTTATCTGCCAGTCCAATCTGTATCTCAGTTTGCTTCGGTTCCCCATCAATCAGTTGCCAGACTGCCCCCGGTCGAGATGACGTCGGTCGTCTTCGCGGGCTCCCACGACTCATCTGATCGAATTTTCTCTGTTGCGCCGGGTTTAGAAGCACGCTTATTTTCGAATTCATGTTTACTCGCAGTTGCGGCATTCGAGTCCGCATTGACGCCCGGTCACCCGATTCAACCATCCGTCGGGCTTCTTTTTGCATATCCGACACCAGAGATTCAATTTCAGTTTCCTGCAAAGCACTCAGTTCAAGCTCTGTCTTCAAGCGCTGCAACAGATCACCCCTCTTCCCACGACCTCCTGGGGAAGACGATTCTGATTCCTGGGAAAATCCCTTGGGCGCATATCTGAGTGCGGCATTCGGTACCTGCAGGACGCCTTCTCTGCTGCCCAGTACTATCTCGACGTTAGTCGTCATACCGGGAAAGAGAGCCAGGTCGTTGTTGCTTGCCGTAATGATGACTCGATAAGTCACGACATTCTGAACCTTATCCGGTGCTTTTCGTATCTGCTGGATGAGACCGCGAAACTTACGTTCAGGATAAGCGTCAACTGAAAATCGGCAAACCATCTCTTCTTTAATGCGCCCAATATCAGCCTCATCGACACTGGCTTCGACCTTCATTTCATGAAGGTCCTGGGCAATCTGAAACAATTCGGGTGCCTGCAGGCTGGCAGCAACGGTCTGTCCCAGTTCGATGGTTCGATTAATGACAGTACCTGCAACTGGAGATCGAATCATCGTGCGCTCAAGGTCCAATTGTGACTGACTCAACATCGCCAATCGCTGCGCATGAACTGCTCTGGCATTGGCGACAGCTGCTTCCGCCATTTTTACCTGGGCATTTGTCGTCTCAACGGTGGTGAGATCCTGATCGAGTTCAGAAGCAGAAGCATAATCCTCTTCTCGCAGATCTTCTCGACGCTTTAACTCCCGCTGCGCCTGACTGTGCAGTGCTCTCGCTCGGACAACATCCGCGTCACGCTGTTGAATACTTGCTTCGGCAACCCGTACATCTGCTTCATTCTGTTTCACACGAGCTTCAAATGTACGCGGATCAATTCTTGCCAGTAACTGATCGGCTTCAACCACATCATTGAAATCAACATACAGCTCCGCAATCTGACCAGACAGCTGTGAACCCACAACAATCGTATTCAGTGCTTCAAGAGTTCCTGTGGTAACAACAACGCTCTCGATATCGCCTTCTGTAATATCACCCAGCACATAGTTTATTTGCGCCTCGTCACTCTTGTTCCCGTATAGCAGAACACCAGCCAGTAGTAATGCTGCCAAGGAGAATGCCGTAATGTATCTAGTCATGCTTTATATTCTTACGTGTACCGAAATACTATAACGGTATCCGACACGAATACTCAAACCTGGATAATCAGAATTGCCTCATGCGGCATCTGTGTCAGTCGGTTTGACAAGCGATTCAGCCGGAATTCCTAGTCCCTGATTCAAACGCCAGATCATCTTCAAGGTGAGGGGTAGTGTTGCCGAATCACGTCGTTTCATCTCACAGGCTTCGAAAAACATCACGAGGCGTGTAGCATGTCTCATATCCACCGCCTTCATCCAACATCACGACCAGGAGTATCCGCTTGTTTACCCATGCCATTGTCCGTCGTCCCTGCTCTCGTCTGCGTGACGGTCTGACCAGTGCTGAACTCGGCACCCCCGATTATGACAAGGCGATCGGACAACATGACACCTATATTGAAGCTTTACAGCAATGTGATCTTAGAGTGATGATCTTACCGGCAGATGACCGCTTTCCTGATTCCACATTTGTGGAAGACACTGCACTTCTGACACCTGCCTGCGCTATTACTACCAATCCTGGTGCGGAGACTCGTAAACCAGAGGCAGAACTTATTCGAGGCAGTCTTCAGATTTTCTATCCTCAACTGGAACAGATTGAGGAACCTGCCACACTGGATGCAGGTGACATTATGATGGTAGGGAATCACTTCTATGTCGGTCTATCGGGCCGCACAAATCAGGCTGGTATTGATTCACTCACCGGCATTCTCGCGTTTCATGGTATGACAGTAACAACAGTGAAGATGAGAGACATGTTGCATTTGAAGACCGGTTTAAGCTACCTGGAAAACAACAACCTGCTGATATGTGGTGAGTTTCTCCAGAATCCCCTATTCGACTCGTTCAATCAGATCGTCGTGCCGCCGGATGAAAGCTACGCGGCAAACTCAGTCTGGATAAACGGCACCGTCCTTGTCCCTGCGGGGTACCCAAAGACCCGGGCAGCTATCGAACAGGCCGGGTATGAGACCATTGCACTGGACGTGTCGGAGTTTCAAAAAATCGATGGTGGCCTGAGCTGTATTTCTCTACGTTTTTGAAACAACTAACAGCGACGCGATAATCATCTTGCCTACCGGGCTAACCCAGCGCACGATAGTGACATGACAATGCAGTCCCCGATAATTGATTCACAGGTCCATGCTTACGAACGGGACCATCCTGCAAGACCCTGGCAAGGTTGGCTGCATGGTCCGCCAGAGGTCACGGGTGATGATATGGTCGCAGCGATGGATGCGACTGGTGTTGACGGTGCACTTCTGGTTTCGCCGTGGACCATGTATCGCTTCGATGCAAGTTATGCTCTTGAAGTCTATGCGCTTCATCCTGAACGTTTTGGTCTGATCAAGCCCTTCAATCCTGTAGTACAGGATGTAGCCAATGAAATGGCGGACTGGGCTGCAAGACCCGGTGTGGTTGGCGCGAGAATAATGCTGCAGAAGCAGATGACGATGGATTCCCACGGATCCGGGCTTAATCAGATTCTTTCAGCTGGCGCCCGGCAAGGTCTTCCAATCAATATTTTGTGTTGGGGAACGCTCCCGTTACTGTCGGAGTTGGCTAAAAAGAATCCGCACACACAGATTGTTGTGGATCACGTGGGTCTGAACCAGCCTTTTGAACCACCCGTTCCACCAGAGCCATTTGCTAATCTGGCCGACGTCATTGCTCTCGCCCGTTATGACAACGTCGCCATCAAAATCTCTGGTGCTTGCACACTCTCGCATCAACCATTCCCCTACGAGGACATCTGGGAACCATTAAGCCAGATCTTTGAAGCGTTCGGATTTGATCGTTGCCTCTGGGGAACAGACTGGACCCGTGCTGTTGAATTACTGACTTATGAGCAAGGAGTTGAGGCATTTCGCCTGACGGATCAACTTTCAGATTCTGAGCGGGACATGCTCATGGGAGGTAGTGTTGCAGGGATCTATGACTGGGTTCCCGGTATTTGACTAACCGCAGACCAACAATTACATATGACAGCCATCGCAGTCTATGCAGACCAAATTTCAAGCAAATACTCACTATTCGACATATGAATAGTCTTCCCAACCCACGCCTAATCGCGCTATCGTGTACATCGTGGAGCTGATATCTATCCCTATGATTTCCTCGAAACGTCTAGCAACTCCCCTGCAAGCAGCACCGCTTTTACTGTCTGTGCTGGCACTTTCTGTACTTCTGATCTGTTCTGCATCCGCCAGCGAACCCCAGGGAGCAGCGGTTATCGGCAGCTATAGATCACCTGGTGCAGCAAAGGCGACGCAAATAAAAGCCCGTGCAATCCTGCGAGACGTCGGCCAGCAAGCAGAAGTGAGGATAGCGGATGCCTCAATTTCCGGAAAACGCTGGTCACGAATCCTGGTTGTTCCACCTGCCCACAGGCACGGTCGTGAAATAGTCAGCCTGTTCCGTGAGAAAGGCTTTCCAGATGCCTGGTTTTTAGCTGATGTTGCGCCCTCATCAATTTCCTCGTCTTCCGTCAGTACCGACACCAGTCAACCTTCAGATCAGTCACTGGTGCAAGAGCAGGATACCCAGATTGTCGCTGTTGCCAGAACCAGCCAACCCGCCAGCCGCCAGGTCATTACATCAGCCGCCATGAAAACGACTCTGGCACCGGGTGAACTTATGGTGCTTGGCGAACAGGATGGTATCCCCTTTCATCGACTGTCGATAAAAACCATACCTTATGATCAGGCTGGCGTAACGCTGGACGGTGAGGTCAATGAACCGATCTGGCAGACAATCCAACCTCACGACAATATGATTGTTTCGGTCCCGGGTAAGGGAACCCCTGGTGAATACCCGACTGAACTCAGGCTGCTGGCAACTGAAAAGGGTTTGTATGCCAGCAGTATTATGTATCAACCGCCAGAAACCCTGGTGAAACGTTATTCTACCCGGGATGATTTCATAGACAGGGATTCATTTGGTATTACCCTCGACATGTCCGGCGAGGGTCTCGTTGGGTATTGGTACATAATCGCCCTTGGTGACAGCATGATGGACGGTAAGGTCCTGCCGGAGCGCAACTACCAAATGGACTGGGATGGCCCCTGGACTGGCAAGACAGCCGTGCGTAATGACGGCTGGAGTATGGAAATGTTCCTGCCCTGGTCGATGATGGCCATGCCTGAGACCGGATCCATGCGCAACATCGGCTTCTCCGCGTCGCGACAGGTTTCATCTGCGAACGAACGTTATCAGTGGCCGGGTTATTCATACTCCTCGGCGCGATTTGTGTCTCTTCTAAACCAGATTGATGTGGAAGGGGTACAGCCGAGACAGCAGTATTCAGTGATCCCCTTTGCCTCTTCGACTCTCGATCAAGCCAACGGAGAAGAAGAAGCCAGAGTTGGTATTGATTTCTCATGGCGACCTTCACCCAAACTTCAGTTTACAGGCAGTCTGCTGCCAGATTTCGGGGCTGTTGAAGCAGATGACGTTGTCGTGAACCTGACCGCGTCAGAAACTTTCTTTCCAGAGAAACGCCTGTTTTTCCTCGAAGGTAACGAGGTTTTTGAAAATTCACCCAGAGCAAACTCCTACAACATCTATCGCATTATGAGCAACAATGATTTCGGTAACACTTCCAGAAAAGGCTATTCTTATGATTTTATTCCGACACCGATATCGATGATGAATACCCGTCGAATTGGCGGAACTGCAAGTCAGGTTACCGTGCCAGATGGTATGACTAAAAACCGTAGCGAGGAAAATCGCCCGACTGACATGCTGGCAGCAACAAAAGTAACCGGTTCGGTTGGTGATTTGAGGTACGGAGTGCTAGCGGCATTTGAAGATGACGTCAGCTGGTACGGCACTCGAGATGTCGATGGCGACCGTGTGGATATTGAAGATGACGGACGTGACTTTGCAGTCACCCGGTTCCT
>Ga0208274_1000013_pt1 | contig 109866 bp, 76 predicted proteins | sample ETNtaG_22_FD_185755 | JGI IMG/M metagenome (GOLD analysis project Ga0208274, IMG submission 185755) | Marine microbial and viral communities from oxygen minimum zone, Eastern Pacific Ocean - ETNP201306SV43 (SPAdes) (version 2) | ecosystem: Environmental > Aquatic > Marine > Oceanic ... | reverse complement strand
ATATAAAATTATGCGTATTCATCATTTGCAGCATGTGCCATTTGAAGGACTTGGTTGTATGAAGTCTTATTTTATCAATAAGGGGCACCAATTAAGTTCAACCCACCTGTATTTGAATGAACCTTTGCCGCAACTCCACGATTTCGACTGGCTCATAGTGATGGGCGGACCGATGGGGGTTAGTGATGAATTACACTATCCATGGATGAGCAAAGAAAAAGCACTCATTAAGTCCTCAATAGAATCGGGGAAAATTGTCTTAGGCATTTGTTTAGGTGCTCAATTTATTGCCGATGCACTGGGATCAAAGGTTTATAAAAATAGCTATCGTGAAATCGGTTGGTTTCCTATAAATGTCGCAAAGCAATTAGATAATACTATTTTTCAAGGAGTATTTCCACAAGGAATCGAGGTATTTCATTGGCATGGTGAAACTTTCGATATTCCTGCATCCGGTGTTCTGGTAGCATCAAGTGAAGCCTGTCAAAATCAAGGTTTTATAGTTGAGAACCGAATTGTTGGGCTACAATTTCATCTAGAAACAACCTTGGATTCAGCAAAAGCTCTTATCGAAAATTGTCGTAATGAATTAGACGGGTCAAAATTTGTTCAAAATGAAAAAGATATACTGGCAAAAGAAAAACGATTTTTACCTATTAATGAATTAATGATTGCAGTTCTTAAAAGACTGGAAACAAATTGCGCCCAATAACTGCAGCAACTCATACTGACGAATCAGCTGCACTTCATTGCCGCTGGCGAACCTAGTTGTTACACATCCCCCCGTCTTCCCCACCCCATCTTTTTCCGCAGGGTACGAAAATAATTGGAGCCAGGAAACCCGATCATACTAATGGTGTAACCTGCTGCTCGAATTTCTACTGTGGAACCAGAACCAAGCTCCTCGCAGATTTGTCCATCCACTGCCAAGGCAATGCCATCATCATGATCTAAAGGAAAGGAAATGTTCAATACCTGATCATCTGGAATAACAATTGGCCTTAAGGTTAGGGAATGAGGACATATGGGTGTTACTACCATGGTTCTCATCGTGGGAACAACGATAGGACCTCCTGCTGCCAGGGAATAAGCAGTGGACCCGGTAGGCGTGGATACGATCAGCCCGTCTGCTTTGTAATTGGCGATGACATGATTATTGGCCTGCAATTCATAAACCAGCACCCGATGGGACTTGCCTCTATCGATAACCATATCATTCAGGGCAAAAAATGTACTGGACTTCCCTCCATTGTACACTGTGCTTTTGAGAATCATTCTTGGCTGAACGAGATAATCTCCTGCAGCTACCTGATCCAGTTTGTCAAACATTTGATCCACATTCACTGCTGCAAGGAAACCCAGCTCACCCAAATGAATTCCCAGGATAGGAACATTTCGATCCCCAACAGCGCGTGCAAGGGAAAGCATGGTCCCGTCCCCACCTAAAGCTAAAAGGAAATCAAGTTTGAAGAAGTCCTCAGCAGATTCAATCACCTGGCATGAAAATGCCTGGGGATCTTCCATGTTATCTCTAATCCTGGTGGTCAGGTGAACTTCAAGATTTTTTTCCTCTGTCCAGGAAATAATGTCAGGAAGCAATTCCCAGAATGCCGATTTCTCCGTATTCCCCCAAATACCAAAACGCTTAGGAACTTTCATCAAAATCCTCCAGAGAAAATTGTCCCTCGCTTTCTTTCACCAAGGTCTTAATAGACTGTTCTGCTTGATCCAGCTTTGCCCGACAGGCTTCAGCCAGTTTCACTCCTTCCTCAAACAGTTCAAGACTTTTTTCAAGAGATTCTTCCCCGGTCTCAAGCTGGGTTACAATGTTTCCCAACCGTTGAAATGCTTCTTCAAATTGAATTGTTTCTTTTTTCTTCACCATAACAGAAATTAAGGATAAAGGATTATGAAATAAGGAAAAAGTTCAATGGAAAATTGGTCTGTTTTCATCGAATGTATCATTTCTCTTCTATATCATTTGTTTTCACCGCAGAAAATTTTCCCCGTGCAGTCTGGACCTGAAATGGATCACCTGCGCCAAGGGCACGTGCAGAACGAATAATTTCCCGCTCTGGAAGAGTCATGGCAATTGAATATCCCCGTTCCAAAACGTTTTGAGGGTTGAGAACAGCCAAAATTTCCTGAGCCCCTTCCAATTGTGACTGGGACATTTTTATCCTATACTGAGCTGATTGAACCAACTGATGTATAGCGGTTTCAAGCCGGTCTCTCTTGAGTACAACTTTCCGTCCGGGCTGTTGAAATACAGCCCGGTCCGTCAGGTGATCCAGATATTGCCATCTTTGCTGTAACTGTTTTTCTAAAGCCCGGTTTAAATCAAAAAATATTTGTTCCAGATCGCCGATTAAATTTTCCCGAGATGGTGAAACCAGTTCTGCAGCTACAGATGGTGTTGGCGCTCGGACATCTGCAACCAAATCTGAAATAGAGATATCGGTTTCGTGCCCCACGGCAGAAATAATGGGAATTGTACACGCATGAATGGATCGGGCAACTTTTTCTTCATTGAATGGCCACAGGTCTTCCAGAGAACCACCCCCACGCCCTACAATGAGTACATCCACATTCTGAAAAGATTGGAATTCCTCAATTGCCTGGACGATTTCCTCCGCTGCTTCCGCCCCTTGTACCAGTGTTGGCCGTAAAATCAATTGTACATGGGGTGCCCGCCTGCCCAGTACTTTGATGATATCCTGAATGGCTGCTCCGGAAGATGAAGTGATAATCCCGACTGTTTTGGGAAATGGAGGAATTTCCTTCTTCCATTCCGAATCGAACAACCCTTCTTCTGAAAGTTGTTTTTTAAGCGCTTCGAGTGCCAGATATAAAGTGCCAATCCCCGCTGGTTCCATCTGCTGAACCATAAGTTGGTACTGCCCCCGCTGCTCGTAAACCGATATCTTCCCTTGAGCCACAATCTTCATCCCATTTTCCGGTTTGAATCGCAAAAACTGGTTGTTTCCCCGAAACATGACGGATCTGAGCTCAGAACCATCATCTTTTAAAGTAAAATACATATGACCTGATCGATGGTGAAGAAAGTTTGACATCTCTCCCTCTATCCAAACGGAGGGAAAAGATCCTTCCATCAACTCTTTGATTTGGAATGTCAGTTCACTGACTGATAGAATATGGTAATCGCTATTCACGGGGAACTCTTGTTTACATGAATCCTGCCGCCTGGTAAATTCGCACCTGAAATCGGATTAATCTGAAATATTCGATAATGTTGTCTGTTGTGCCAGAACTGAAGGAAAATTCAGAACCAAAAAATATCACGCAACAGCATTCAATTGGTTACCACATTGAAAATGTGGTTCCTGATTATACCTTTTTCTTTTTATGACGATTAGAACGAAGACGTTTTTTACGCTTGTGCGTACTTATTTTCCTCCTCTTTCGTTTTTTACCGCAGGGCATAATACCTCTATTTCAGTTAATTAATCTTATTGAGAATGTCCGTATAACAGCAACTAACCTGCAAATGATATTTCTATGGTTCATTACTTTTTCAAAGATTCATTCACACGTGTTCGCATCTGCTTAGCTGGTTTGAAGGTTGGAACAAACCGTTCCGGCAGGTAGATGGCTTCACCTGTCCCAGGATTTCTAGCTTTTTTCGGCATCCGATGTTTTACACCAAATGTGCCAAATCCCCTGAGTTCTACCCGTTGATTTTCTGTCAACGAATTGATGATTGTTGTCATGACGCCATTCATAACAGCTTCAGTCTCTACCTTTGTCAAACCCGTTGCTTCTGATACGACATTCACTATATCTTGTTTTGTCATAGTTTATTTCTCCCACTGCCAGCGATAGGCCGGTTTCGGCTGGAACCAGGAGCTGGCTGTTTGTTTTGCGTCGCCTAATAAATAATCCAGTAAACCGGATCGTTCTTTTTTAGGGGAAATGACTTTTGGTTTTCCGGATATCTCCGCGAAATTCGCGGCGATCTCAATGGCATTTTCCAAGGTACCCAACGTGTCAACCAATCCCAGATTTAGAGCTTGTTCACCTGTAAAAACACTCCCGTCTGCCAGAGGTTCAACCATACTCTTTTCCAGTGATCTCCCCTCGACGACTGCATCCAAAAATTGCCGGTGCAAATCATAAATCACAGACTGGAATATTTCTCTGTCTCTTTCGGTAACCTCCCGTGTTGGATTTCCCATATCTTTTACCTCACCGCTTTTAACTGTTTCAAAACGGAGGCCAATTTTTTCCAGAAGATCTACCGCCACAGGATATTCCAAAATAACACCGATGCTTCCAATGATCGACCCTCGGTTTGCTACGATCTTTTCACATTCCAACGCTGCATAATAGCCCCCGGAAGCTGCAACAGCTCCCACAGAAGCAATGACAGGCTTCACACCACGAAGGGTTTTCACTTTTTCATAAATTTCCTGAGTCGGAGCTACAGATCCACCAGGACTGTCAATCCTCAACACAATTGCTTTAATATCCTTACGTTCCGCAAAATCATCCAATTCTTTCACGGCTTTTTCTGATGAAAAAATTGCTCCTTCAATTGAAACTATTCCAACTTTTTCACCCAAATGAAGCTTAGTACGATCTATAGAAAAAGAACCGATTTGTACGATAATAAAAAGTAAAAAAATAGCCCCGAGGCTGATCCACACCCAACGATTTACTGATGATTGGTTTTTTAACTTCATCCCTGCTTCACCCATAGAACCAGTTTTTGACCAGGATAAATAACTCCACCATATCTCAATCCATTCCACCGTCTGATATTCCGAGCCCGGGTATTGTAATTTTGAGCAATATGACCAAGTGTATCTCCTCTTTTAACTGTATATACTTTTTTCAAATGCCCACTAGGTCCAGTTGACCGGGCAGAGGCAAGAGCGGCTTTTGAACCTGGGACGGGTATGGTCAATTTTTGGCCAATTTTTATTTTATGGCGGTTCCGGATTTTATTCACCGAGGCCAAATCATGAATGGAGACACCGTATTTTCTTGAAATAGTCCACAGGCTTTCATTCCTCCTCACTCGATGGACAGTGTACTGAGGAGCAAATCGCTGGCTTTCAGGCAAAGCGTTAAATTTTGCAGTAAATTTGGATTTTGTTCCCTTAGGTAATTTTAATACATACCCGTTTTTATTTGGAGTAGCTGATTGTCTTAATTCCGGATTATATCTCTGAAGTGATCGCATTTTAATACCGGCAGATCTGGCCAATACTGCAAGATCTGCACTTTTTTCCAATTTTACTTCATCATAGGAAAACGAGGAAACTTTAGGAATTGTAAATCCATATTCTTTAGGGGAACTCCCAATGATAGCAGCCGCAAGGAAATAGGGAAGATAGTTCCGGGTTTCTTTTGGAAGGGAATGTAATTGCCAGAAATCGCTTGTCTGATGCAAACGGATTGCCCGATGAATTCTTCCCGATCCGGCATTATATGCAGACAAAGCCAAATACCAGTTATCAAATTCTTTATACAAGTCTTTCAAATAGGTGCAGGCAGCATGGGTTGCTTTTACAGGGTCCCTCCGCTCATCTACATACCATGTTCGTTCTAGTCCATATATTTTACCGGTGGAATAAATAAATTGCCACATTCCGGATGCATTGGCTCTTGAGTATGCTTTTGAATTAAATCCAGATTCAATCATGGCAAGAAACATGAGCTCTTCCGGAAGTTCATGTTCTTTTAAAATTGTTTTTATCAGAACCTCATATTCACCATAGCGTGACAACCATATCTTAAACTGCTTTTTTCCCTTGGTCTGAAAAAATTTAATGAATTGGTCCACTTTTTTATTCCGAATCAAGGGAATATGTCCGTCTCTATCATCAATTATAGTGAACTTTGACAGTCCCATTTCCACTTCTAGAGGTTCGGTAATTTCAGAGATCTCACTCCTCAGTTGTTCAGCCGTAATAGCAATATCTGAAGCTTGAAGGGTCGTAAGACGATGTGTATACACATCAATCAGAGATACTTCATAGCGATTAAATTCCTCCTGATCCTCCGCTGTCATTTCACCCAATTGGTCCGCTTCTGTTAACAGGTTAAAAATCCGGTCCAAATTGTAAATAACTTCCAAAGTATCCTTATGAACATCAGCAATAACAGCATCAGAAAGATAGACCTTTACATCTCTCAGTAATTGTGGAAGACGATTGCCCGTTTCTACAAATTTATTTCCATTGCCATTTGGATACCCGTTAACTGGAGGAATTCCAGGGATAGTCCGTGAAGCGCCAACCTTCAAACTATCCTGGATATTTTCTTCAGACTGGACATTCCCTTGGGCAATAAGAATTGCAACAAAAAAAATGATAATTCCTGTAAGTGATCTATTCAAATGATATTTATGGCTCTTAAAGATGGTGAAGTTAGAAAGCAATCCTCAAAGAATAATACTTTTTCTTTAGATGTTTTATTGTCAGGGAATTTTATCAATAGTTTTTCAGAAATTTGCTATTTCCTTTCTCCCTGAATTTTTTTCAACAAAAGCGTTGTCCCACATCCTTTTCTGAAAGGAAGAATCTTTACAGATCCTCCATTATTTCGAACTTCATCAGCACCAACTACAGAATCTCCAGTATAATCTCCTCCCTTAACGAGGATGTCCGGTTTCAGTTCCTTGATAAGTTCAAGAGGAGTTTCTTCAGCAAAAATAGTCACACCATCTACAACGTGCAAAGCATCAATAATTACCGCACGGTCCTCTTCGGGTTGAACAGGTCGCCCCTCCCCTTTCAGGAGTAATACCGATGCATCACTATTCAAACCGATGATTAGTTTACTCCCAAGGGTCTTCGCTTCCATCAAATAATCAATATGTCCACGGTGAAGTACATCGAAGCAACCATTGGTAAAGACAACCACATCACCAACAGACTGCCATTCCAGTACCTGCTCCTTCGCCTGTAATTTAGTCCAGACAGCCATCCAGGTTTTTTATAATGGACACACCCTGTATACACGGGGTTTACAGAAAAATTTACCTAAATATTTCAAGCCAGCTCTTTGATTCCTAAATGCGGTTGTAACGCCTCAGGAATCTCCACTGTCCCATCTTCCCTTTGGTATGTCTCCAGCAAAGCCACCAGCAATCGGGGTGTTGCCACGCCGGATCCATTCAAAGTATGTACACATTCCACTTTCCGGTTATCCTCTCTTCGATACCGAATATTTCCCCGACGTGCTTGAAAACCCTCAAAATTACTGCAGGAAGATACTTCCAGCCATTTTTTTTCTCCGGGAGCCCATACTTCCAGATCAAAGCATTTTGCAGAAGCAAAACTCAAATCCGCGGTGCATAATTCCACCACCCGGTACCGCAAACCTAAAGCCTGGAGAACTGACTCGGCTTGAGCAGTAAGAGATTCCAGCTCATCATAGGAGGATCCCGGTGTCACATATTTGACCAATTCTACCTTATTAAATTGATGCAGGCGCAGAAATCCATGTGTGTCCTTCCCGTACGATCCTGCCTCGCGGCGGAAACAAGCAGAATATGCTACATACTTAATTGGCAGATCTTCTTCCTCGAGGATTTCATTCCCATGGATTCCAGTAACCGGGACTTCCGCTGTAGGGATCAGGAACAGGTCATCGACTTCAGTATGGTACATATCCTCTTCAAATTTTGGCAATTGACCCGTTGTAACCATGGCTTCCCTGCGCACAACAAACGGAGGGAATACCTCCGTGAATCCGTATGTATCCACATGCATATCCACCATAAAATTAATCAGCGATCTTTCAAGTTTCGCTCCTTTCCCCATATAAAGGGGAAAACCGGAGCCTGATATTTTTGCCCCCCGTTCAAAATCAAACAAGTTGAGACTGGCTCCCAATTCCAAATGGGATTTTGGTGCAAAATCGAATTGATGCTCATCACCCCATTCCCTAATTATCACATTGTCCTCTACATTCTTTCCGATTGGAACAGAATCATGAGGGAGGTTCGGAATTCTCAAAAGCTTGGAATTTAATTGTTCGGCTAAAATCCCAACCTTTTCCTCTAATTCTTTAATCTGCTGGGATACTTTTTTCATAGCCTGGATAGAATCTAATGCATCTTTGCCCGTTCCCTTGGCCTTTCCAATTTCCTCAGAAACCCTATTCCGTTCCGAACGGAGTTCGTTTAGAGAATGTAACAGAGACCGATGCTCATTATCCAAGTTCAGAAGAGAATCAAGATCAATTACTTCTCCTTTATTTTTTGCACCTTTTCTAATTTTGTCGGGTTGTTCCCGTATTAATGATAGATGTATCATAAATTTTTCTATTTAAATTAACCATCGAACCTAAAAAAATCTGTCAGGGATTCCAATAAAAGTGATACGAAATTATTGCAGCGCAGCTGAGTATCACTCTTTTTATGAACTGAGTTTACACAATTATTTCCTTATCATCCACGACCGGTCTGCCAAAGAAAATGTTCGAAATAGAATTTGACTAACGCTCCGGAGGTGCAGTATATTTCCCGGCTTTTTATACATTGATAATCAAATAAATAAATGAATAAAAAACTGACACCACGCTATGTAATTATCAGCCTTGTTCTCCTCTGGGCAGTATATAGTCTTTGGCCAACCGTTCAACTTCAGACACTATCTGAAGCAGAAGTAGAAACAATGCGGGAGGAGGGTAACTATGGGGCCCTTGAATCTAAGACCATCAAACAGGGCTTGGACCTAAAGGGCGGGATGTACATTGTGCTGGAAGTGGATCTGCCTGCTCTCATATCAAACCTAGCCCTAAACCGGGATGAAAAACTAAACCGGGTATTGGAGGATGTAACTGAAAAAATGGATCAGCCTGAAGCAGACTTTTTCGTCCTGCTTACACAGGCTGTTACTGATCACAAACTCCGTCTTCCCCGATATTATCATGAGTATGGTTCCAGCATCGATGAAATTATTACCAACCTGAAAGCACAAGCAGATGATGCGATAAACCGAGTTCTTGAAATTCTTCGGAACCGGGTGGATCAATTCGGTGTGTCCGAACCCACTATCCAAAAACAGGGTGCACACCGAATTATTGTTGAATTAGCAGGAATTCAGGACCCTGAACGAGCCCGTGCCCTGCTCCAAAGTACCGCCCTCCTTGAATTCTTTTTGGTGAAGGATGCAGAGGTAACCAATGATCTTCTGACACGTATTGACAAAGTCCTGAAAGGCAGCGAATCACTTGAAGATCTGGTTGAAGAAACAGAACCGGCAGATTCCATTACAGTAAATGAAGAAACCGATAAAGAGACACCAGTCAGCGATGATAAGACCATTTCAGTAAGTGAACTGTTTGGTGAGACAGAGTCAGATATAACCGATAGTGCTGTTGTAGATCAGCGCCTCTTCGAAGATCGTCCTTTCTCTGCTCTCCTGCGTAATTTTGGAACAGACATCGGTATTCCGGAAAAAAACGTTTATGCTGTGAAAAAAATTATTAATATGCCAGAAGTACAGGAAAGACTCAATGCAGGGAACGGACAGTTCCTCCAAAGCAATGATTCTGAACAAATTACTAATATTGATGGACAGCAAGAAAATATCTTCCGGCTTTATTACCTGGAAAAGGATCCCGAACTTACCGGTGGTGTTATTGAAGAAGCAAATGAACGCCTGGGTTCTCAGGTAGGCGGGCAACCCGTGGTACTCCTAGATATGAATAACGACGGAACAAAACAATGGTCAAGAATTACAGGTGCAAATATCGGCCGAAGGATTGCTATCGTTCTTGATAAAAAAGTTCATATGGCACCATCCATTCGGGAAAAGATATCACAGGGCGGAACCCAGATTGAAGGGTTTGCGGATATAAATGAAGCCAAAGATATTGCTATCGTTCTCCGGGCAGGTGCATTACCTGCTCCGGTCAACATACTTGAGGAACGAATCGTAGGACCATCACTGGGCGCTGATTCTGTAAAAAAAGGTACCTGGTCTGTTCTGGTGGGGTTGGCTCTGGTTCTGCTTTTTATGCTTTTTTATTACAAGATAGCGGGATTAATTGCTGATTTCGCCCTCATCTGGAACATACTCCTTGTTCTTGCAGTTTTAGCATCCCTTCAAGCTACGTTGACCTTGCCTGGAATTGCAGCTTTGATCCTGACAGTTGGTATGTCAATTGATGCCAACGTCATCATTTTTGAACGAATCAGAGAAGAACTCCAGAAAGGAAAATCACCAAAAGCTGCTATTGATGGGGGATATGACCGTGCCCTGACAACAATTATTGACGCGAATATCACAACAGTTATCGCTGCCCTGGTTCTCTATCAATTCGGCACTGGGCCAATCCGGGGTTTTGCAACAGTACTGTTCTGGGGAATAGTTATCAGCATGTTTACAGCAATTTTTGTGACACGTACAATTTTCAATACATTTTCCCAGCGCAAGGGAATTCAGAAGTTGAGTATATGAGATTAATCAAAGAAACCCATATAAAGTTCATGGACCAGAGAAGGTTTGCTTTTGTTCTCTCTGCGGTTGTAATTCTTGCAGGACTAGGATCCCTGGTCTTTCAAGGAGGACCAAAGCTGAGCATCGACTTCAAAGGGGGGACCATGATAGCAGTTACATTTAATGAAGACGCTGACATCACACAAGTCCGTTCTTCACTTTCCCTGGTGGCTATTGAAGGTCAAACCTTTGATCTCAGCAAGGGAGAAATCAAAAGTTTTGGAGATCCGTCAAATATTTCAATTCGGATTTCCCACCATGAAAATGAACCTGAAAATTTTGCCCAGTCTGTTATCAATCACATTTATGAATCATTTCCGGAACATGTGCCTCCAGAGGCTAAGGATTTTATTTTATCCATGGAAAAAGTAGGACCAAAAATCGGCTCTGAATTACGGGGAAAAGCCATTATGGCTATCATATCCGCACTTGCGTTAATCCTCCTTTACATATCAATCCGGTTTGAATTCAGATTCGCCCTTGGAGCCATCGCTGCTCTTGTTCATGATATTGTTGTGACAGTAGGAATATTTTCCATCTTAGGATATGAGATTTCTCTTTCTATAATTGCTGCTTTTCTAACCATCGTTGGGTATTCACTGAATGATACCATAGTTATTTTCGACCGTATCCGCGAAAATGTGAAAAAAAGGCAAAGAGAATCTTATGCAGAAACTGTTGATTACAGCATCAACCGGTCTCTGAGTCGGACTGTAATCACATCATTGACATCGTTTTTAGTTGTGTTGATTCTCTGGCTGTTTGGAGGGGAAGTAATTCATGGATTTGCATTTGCTATGATAATTGGTGTTGTAGTTGGGACATATTCTAGTATTTATATTGCCAGTCCAATTGTGGTGCAACTCCACGCTAGTACACCAACAAAATAAACCTTTCCTTATTATTACGTTAGCTTTGTTGTATCCCCTGTAAATTCCCAGGCTAAACGAAAATTCTAATTACGAAATATTGTCTCTTCCCGGTTGAACCACTTCACACAAAACCACAAACTGAATCCGGCAAGGACAATAAGTGATGCATAAACTTCGCTGAGAAGAATCCAGTTTATTGAGCCGGAAAGCATTTCCTTAGTTGCCAGTGATACATTTAGAATTGGAATCAGTGCTGTAATTTTATTTAATTCCATCCCAGGCGTAAGTCCGATTGCCGCCGGAACAATAATCGCAATATTCAGTGGTGTAACAATACTTTGCGCTTCTTTAAATGACCGTGCATAAATAGACAAGCTGAGAATTGCGGCACTAAAGAAAACCGCAATCGGAATAATCAGTGTCAGGATGAGGGCGACCATTTTCACTCCCAGCATACTACTAATTATATCAAGTATATCAACGGGTATTTCCGGAAACAATTGAACGGCAACATTCAAACTTGCAAAAGAAATCAGGGCTGTAGCGATACCCGCTGTCATAATCACACCAAACTTACCCAATACAATCTCTAGACGGCTTGCAGGGGAAGATAAAATTGTTTCCATGGTCCCTCGTTCTTTTTCTCCGGCCCCTAAATCCAGGCCCGGGTACATGGCACCCATAAATGTAAACAGGATAAACAGATAGGGTAAAAATCCTCCAGCGGTTTCTGCTAACTTTTCCCGCGTGGTAGAAACATCTGTTTTGACGATATCAATTGGATTAAATAAGTTTTTATCTAACCCCAATCGTGATATTCGTTTATCAACAATTTGTTGGTCGTATTGCTCAATTGTTGATATCAACCTTTTTTCTAAAACTCCAAACGCATCATCAGATTTTTTGAAAATCACCCGTACCGTACCCTGTTCATCATTGGAAACAAGTTGATTGAAACCTGAAGTAATAACCACACCTCCATCCAATTCTCCACGTTTAACCAGAATTTCTACACTGTCAACCGGGCAATCCTTTATGAATTGAATCCTTCCTTTTTCTGCAAACATCTGAATCAGTTCCGGAGTAAAATCCCCCCCTATAAAAGCGACTTTGATTTCCTTTTCCATTGCCTTTTTTGCCTGCGCCATCTGTACTTTTGTCATCAACAATATTATCCCAGGTATAAGGATCATGGGAAGAACAATCATCATAAACAGAGTGCGACGATCTCGTAAGCTATCCTTTAATTCCTTTTTGTAGATCGTGATTGTCTTTCTCATTACGCCTCTCCTACCATGTGGATGAATTCATCCTCAAAGGTCTCATGGGTCATTTCAGATTTGAACTTATCTAGCCCTCCATTAAAAAAAAGCGACCCCTTATAGATGATAGCCATATCGTCACATACCTGGTTGACCTCTCCCATTCTGTGACTTGAAAAGATCACAGTTTTTCCTTCATCTTTGCAGGAACGGATCAACTTTATAATTGCACGGGATGTCATTACATCCAAACCAGTAGTCGGTTCATCAAAAACCATCACATCAGGATCATGGATAATAGTCCTGGCAATAGATGTTTTCTGTTTCATCCCGGAACTGAGACGGGCAATTCGTCTGTTGGCAAATTCATGTATTTTGAGCATTTCAAAAATTTTATCTTTTCTACTTTCAAATACAGAGGAATCTATCCCGTGAAGATCTGCAATGTATTTCACCATTTCATATGGTGTTAGGCGGTCATACAAAGCGGTCTGTCCTGTCATAAAACCAATCTTTTCGCGTATTTTCTGTGGATTTTTTTGACAATCGTATCCACCCACCTCAATCGTTCCTGAAGTCGGTTTCAGCATAGTAGCAATCATACGGAGTGTTGTTGTTTTTCCTGCACCATTTGGACCTAACAATGCAAAAATTCTTCCCGGCTGGCATGTGAAACTGATATTGTTAACAGCCCGAAGTGTTTTCCTGTTCTTAAATCCTTCCCCCATCTCCTTTCTAATTTTTCTAGTAAGTTTAAAATCTTTGACAAGATTCTGAACCTGTATCATGTAGTCTGCTCCTTCCTCTTGCTAATTCCCAAATTTGCACTCTTTAGAGTTTACCAATTTATTTTTAACTTTATCGTACTTTTTGTGATGATTAACCAACTTTACACTAGCGTCTATCCCCTTCATATAATCTTAAACCCCGACACAATGAATCTCAGAAAAAATAGATTTCCTTCAAAATGCGTTCAATAATATACACCCAATTTGATTCTCCCTTTGGTACTATGGCAATCGCCAGAACACAAAAAGGAATTTGCCGGGTTTTATTTCCGGAAGAAAAACCGTTTCACAAAACTCTTTCCACCCTTTATCCAAATCAAACTGTAGTTCAAAATCCAGATCCATTCACCAAAGAACTCTCCCAATTAAAACAATACTTTTCCGGAAAGAAGGTACAGTTTGAAGTGACCTTTGACCTCACAATGCCTCCTTTTTATTCTGAGGTACTCACGGAAGTACACAAAATCCCTTACGGGGAAACGGCATCATACAAGGACATTGCCGAGCGGGTCAGAAATCCAGGTGCGGTTCGGGCAGTTGGAAGTGCCAATGCACAAAACCCGGTCCCCATCATCATTCCCTGCCACCGGGTAATCGCTCATGATGGTTCTCTGGGCGGATATGGAGGAAATCTGGATAAAAAATATTTTTTGTTAAGGCTGGAGGAAGCAATTTGAATAAAAACCAAATGTTTTTCCTCTTCACCTTTTCATATGATTTTCAAACATCTTTAATTAGTTTCATACAAATGTTTTGAACACTTTACCCTACGAATGAAAGGAAATCATGTGGCAACACTTTAAAAAGGTTATTCTTGCGGGTCTCTTTGCAATCGCTCCCATCGCGCTGACGTACTGGATTCTGAAAATTACTTTTGAATCCCTGGATAATTTCACATCCCCATTCCTGAGAAAGGTAAATATTGACATTCCAGGATTAGGCCTCCTCCTGACTCTGCTTCTCATTTATACTCTAGGATTATTTGTGACGAATGTACTTGGTAAAAAATTGTTTTCATGGGGTGAACGAATACTCACGAACATTCCTATTGTAAAATCTATCTACTCAACTATTAGACAGATTACACGGACGTTTTCTGGAACTGCCAACCAGAATTTTCAAAGTGTTGTATACGTAGAATATCCCCGAAAAAAACTCTGGACCCTCGCATTTGTCACCGGGACTTCCGTAAATGAACAAAAGTTGGAATTTTACCATCTCTTTGTTCCTACCACACCAAACCCCACGTCAGGTATTTTTATCATGATACCAAAAGAAGATACCCTCCCTGCAGAGATGACTGTAGAAGAAGCATTAAAGACAGTTATTTCAGGGGGAATGCTTGCTCCGGGAAATCATAAAATAAGCTAAAACAACCCACTTGGGAATTTATTACATAGATGGCAAACGGTTTTATCAATCTTTGTCTGCTGGAATCAGACGTCTTTTAACCCGGCAGGATTATCTGAATAAAATCAATGTCTTTCCTGTTCCTGACGGTGATACAGGAACCAACATGGGATTTACCATGTCTGCTGTCGAAAGCAGTTTTAATATAGAAGATAATGTATCTATCTCTCAGGCTGCTGAAGGAATTTCAGAATTAACCATCAATAATGCCAGAGGCAATTCCGGTGCGATTCTCGCACAATTTTTTACCGGTTTTTCCGAGGGTGTAAAGGATAAATATAAACTTACACCTTTAGAATTCTCCCATGCTTTGCAGATAGCAAAACAGTACTCCTATGACGCTTTGATGAAACCAAAGGAAGGGACGATTTTGACCGTCATCAGTGATTGGATAAATGCCATACATAAGGTTAGTTCCAATACAACGGATTTTAAAAAAATATTAACCCATGGACTTAATGAAGCATTAATATCACTTTCTGAAACACCTAAAAAACTGGATGTCCTTTCAAAAGCCGGAGTCGTTGACGCAGGTGCCCAGGGATTTGTAGATATTCTTGAAGGCATAAACAACTTCATTCACAGCGGAATCGTTGAAGAAAGGACTACGGAGGCAATCGTTGAGACACCTTCTGTGATAGAATCCATTTCTTTTAATGAAAAATACAGGTTTTGTACTGAATGTCTCATCAGTGGAAATGATCTGGACAGGTCTAAATTGAAATCAAAATTAACCGAATGGGGTGATTCAATCGTGGTTGCAGGCAGTAATTCCAGGATGAAAATACATATTCATACCGATCAACCAAAAAAAGTGATTCATATGTGTCAGACCTTTGGTACGGTTTCTGATGAAAAGGCGGATGATATGATTAGACAACAGCATGATGCCCACGGAATTCATCAGGAGATTGCTGTTCTGGTAGATTCAGGTTGTGATCTTCCAGAAGATATTCTCCGAAAATATAACATTCATATGATTCCGGTAAGATTAAATTTCGGTCCAGAACATTTCGTAGATAAAATGACCATCACTTCCGGTGAATTTTGGGAAAAATTAGAAACGAACCCTCATCATCCTCAAACCTCGCAACCCACACCAGGAGATTTTTTACGTCAGTATCAATTATTGTCCAGCCATTATAAACAGGCTGTTTCAATACACATTCCGGCAAATGTAAGCGGAACCTACCAGTCAGCCCTGCTCGCTTCTGAAAAACTGGATTCCATGCCCATCTCTGTGATTGACTCTCGCAGCGGATCCATAGGACTGGGATTGATCGCTATTCGAATTGCAGAAGCCATAATAGCGGGAAAAACGATGAACGAAATTCATACAATTACTGAAGAGGCTATTAAAAATACCACTCTTTATGTCGGGCTGAAAACACTTGATTTTGTAGTCAGAGGAGGACGGCTTCCCGCATCGGTAAAGAAAATTGCTGACTTGCTGAGGATAAACCCTATCCTGTCGTTCACTTCAAAAGGAATTAAACCCGTGGGAAAAACGTTCGGACGGAAAAATATTTTGGGAAAATTTAAAAAATATGTTGAAAAAACAATTAACTGGAACCAACCGTTAAGAATTGGAATTTCTCATGCTAATTTCGAAGAAAAAGCATTTGAGTTCCGGGATGATTTCGTACAAAAAGTCGGGAAGGAAAATGTTTTTGTGTCAGAAGTTGGTCCAGGTCTGGGTGCTCATGCAGGTCCCGGGGCAATGATTATAGCAATCCAAATTCTTAGAGATTCCCTCAATGATTAATTCCTGGATCATTTTCACCCTTATTTTATTTCTAAGCTATGTGACCGGATCTACTCCAACCAGCATCATTGTAGGGAAAGTGTTCAAGAGGATCGACATCCGTGAACACGGCAGCGGAAATGCCGGAGGTACAAATGTCTTCCGCGTGCTGGGATGGAAACCTGCATTGGTGGTTATTATTGTGGATGTGTTCAAAGGATGGCTGCCACCTGCAATTTTTGCAGTTCATTTCATTGATTACATGCCTGTTCCTGACTTAGGATTGATCCAAATCCTTTGCGGCTTTGCATCTGTCCTGGGACATACCTACACCATTTTTGCTGGATTTAAAGGAGGTAAAGGCGTGGGCACCTTAGGGGGAATGCTTATAGCACTATTCCCCATTGCACTGCCCCTCTGCCTCTTTGTATTTGCACTTACACTGATTATAACAGGATACGTTTCAGTCGGGTCCATACTGGCGTCTGCATCACTGCCAGTCTTTCTGTTAATACTTCCTGTTGTTTCATCAATATCACCGCCCTCTCTTTCGTTACTGGTTTTTTCTCTGTTAGTCCCCTGGTTTATCATATTTACTCATAGGAGCAATATCACAAGGCTGCGCTCTGGAGAAGAAAATCGCTTTGAGAAAGCGATGATATTCAAGAAAAAAAATTAAGCTAGAATTTTTGACCCACTGAAAAGTGGAATGAAGATTCTACTGCTTTCCCTTTATAGAAAGACCAACCATAATCCAATCGAATATTTCCTGCCAATGCCACTGGCATGCGGATTCCTAGTCCAGTACCGTACATAGGGCTTGCTTTTGATAAGTCATTCCAATTATCACCGGCAACACCGCCATCAATAAATAATACTGCCTGAAGGCCCAATTCAGATTTTACAGGACCAAAGAGTGTTGGCTGTTCAATGGAAAAGCGGGGTATAACAGTTTGCCGAAATTCCAATGAGGAAACGGCACTATAAAACCCAAATCTATACGGTTGTCTTCCCTGTTCGTAAAGCTTTCGAGTTTCTATTTTCCAGCCGCGCACGGAATAACCACCGCCCAAGCCATACAAAAACATCTCTTCGTAAAGGTCGCCATGGGTGGAATTCAATGTCAGATTTGCACCAAGAGTCGTTTTGCGTTCACCCTTAATGGGTGAAGCATATGCACTGTAAGACTGGGTCCAAAACAGTGAATTGCCCTTAATATTGAAGTATTTGAAATACTGGGCAAAGTGATATATATATATCCCTTTTGAAGGGTCATTATAAATATCACGTGTGTCAAAAGCAAAACTGCCTTGGGGCGCAAAATAATAATATTTACTAGTGGTACTGTCGCCTATAAAATCCTTTTTTTCATATTCAAAACCGACACTGATTCGTTTTTGATAACCAAAGTAGCGACCAATATTGATCTCAAAACTAGATACCTGTCGTTCATAGGGTAAAAAAACATGGTTGGAAAAATGTTTGCCTACCCCGAGGCTTAAGGATACATGGTCACCAAAAATCCAGGGATTATTAAAATCAAAACCGTAGGCATCCACACCGCCAATCAGCCCACCAATTGTTAATGATTCATTGCGTCCTCTTACATTTTTTACTACTCCACCAAAGACTATAGACCAACCAGTGTCTTCTTCATATGATGGTGCCAAAACGGGGAAAAAACGGCTCGATTCTATCACATTATATTTAAGCCTTACCGTTCCATTTTCAAGTGGGACCGCCTGCCAACCAACAAGACTGTAAATACCAAGATTTTCGATCCGATTTCGATCTGCAACTGCAATTGTACTGTCCAGGAGAACACCTGTGGGATGTTGGATCTCCCGAAGAATGACATATTTTTTTGTTACTTCATTCCCTATAATCTGAATTTCCGAGACCAAGGGATCCTGTCCGAAAATAATTGTAACCAGAAAAAATAATGATAGCGTGAGTTGGATTAGTGGAAACTTCATTCCCAGTACACAGTAAGTTAATTTAACTCTTATTAAAGATAAAACAGGTTTTGATAACCGAAATACTTTAAAAAAAAAGGCCTTCAAAATGAAGGCCTTTTCTCTATCAACAAAGTTCAGTATTATTTACGACCCCGCGCCATTTTTGCCCGAGCAACATTACCGCCTTTATCTATAAAATAAAGCCAACCAGATTCACGACTTACTCCTGCATTGGCTACTTTTTCAGCATTTCCGCCGCCTTTACCGGCTCGCGCCATTTTTGAACGCCACACATTACCATCTTTTCCAAGGTAATAAAGATATCCTTTTTCTTTTGAAACTCCTGTATTTCTTACAACTTCAGCCATAACTGTTACTCCTTTTAGCTATTGGTTAATGAAAAACAATTAAATTTTTATCTTGTCGACGGAAAGTGTACTACTGGATGCTTATAAATGTCAAGATTTTTCTCGTCGAAGCACCGACGATAATATTTTGAGGTATTTTTATATAATTAGGGTAATTTTAGCCTGTCTATTTAAATGGATTAAAAAAGTATGCCCCGGTAGCTCAGCTGGATAGAGCAACAGCCTTCTAAGCTGTAGGCCACAGGTTCGAATCCTGTCCGGGGTACTTTTATCTGACTTAAACTCCATATGCAGGTTTATAAAAATGAGTTAGGAAAAAAGAATTATAAAGGACCATAGTTAATTAATGGCCGTTCTTCGGGATCAACTTGTACTTTAGAGCTTGCAACTAATTTGACTTGAACAGTGTGGAATAAAATTATCACATCCGCAGTGTTGTCAGTTAAAAATTTCTGGCCATTCTGGATAGCACTTAGCATGTATTTTCTTATCCCGGCACTGCGGGGAACGGTTGATCCGCCGGAGAAATTTTATTGGATCGATACACAGATTCCATTCATTGACTGGATGATCATTCCCTACTATTCTTATTATTTCATCCTGCTCACGCTCGGGCACTCCACACAGGACAAAAATAAAATAAAAATGATAAACATCCTGCTCATGTCCCTCTGTTTTTTTTCGTACCTGGTTTACCTGATCTGGCCTGTTCATAACAAAATAATTCACAGTCATATAACTGAAAATCCTTTTCAAATATTTTATGATATAGTCATCATGAACTACATGGATATCAATGCGTTTCCTTCTTTACATGTCGCAATAAGTTCATTAATCAGTTTGCTGATTGGAAAAGAAAAAAGGAATCTTCGGTGGGTGTTTTGGAGCTGGTCATTATTAATTGCGATATCTACATTCCTGGCGAAACAGCATTATTTTTATGATACTGTTTTCGGAATAGTATTAGCGGTAATTTTCTTCAGAATTTATTCTGCCATTTTTAAATCATGAATCAAAAATTACAAATTCCGGCTTTTTCAGTTTTTGTGGTAATGCTTGTTCCTCTTATGGTTCTTTTGGGCGAATCTCATGAGAAGAATGATCCTCCCGGAACACGGTCACGTTCAGATCCTGATTTTGTAGTTTCTTTGACCGTTTCCGGTGACGAAGTAAACGGAAATCCCATACCCTACGTTTTACGGTTTGGTTTTAAACCTGAAGCCACGGATGGTTATGATGAGGAAAATGATGACTGGGATGGTGACAGATATGCACCACCACCACCACCTCCCCCATCTTTTGATGCAGCCTTAAGCTGGCAGCAGGACCGGTATTACACCCAAATCCTCAATGGATCTGCAGATGATCTGGTGGAACATGTCTGGGATATCCAATTGCAATATCCCGAAGACGAAATTGTACAAGTAACCTGGGATAATACTGGCTGGTCGAACTTAATGACATCCTGCCAACTTCAAGATGCATTTGGTGAAACATTCGTGGATATCAATATGGTAACCGGCGAGGGGTTTGCAAATCCTGCTTTTGCAAGTTGGGATGGATCCACCCTATCTCTTTTTAGTAGTGCAATCAACACTTTAAAGTTACTAGTCACACCAATGGCCAATGCCTTTTTAAATCAAACTCCCTTTGCGGATGCAGGTGAAGATCAAACGGTCTTCGAATTAAGGCAGGCTGGCGTGAATGATACGACAGGTGCACCCCTATTTTCTCCAACAGTGGTGATCCTGGATGGCTCAGGTTCGTTTGATCCTGACCTGGACATTTTAGCTTATGACTGGGAATCCCTGGATGGGATTTCACTAGTGAATGAAGACACTCAATATCCCACATTTGAAGCGCCAGGAGTCAGTGAATCCACACAGTATGGGTTTAAGCTGGTTGTGAATGATGAGGAATTTGAATCTGACCCAGATACTGTTAATGTTATCGTTATGCCAAATCTTCCCGTTGCCGTTGCAGGAGAAGATTTCGGGGTAGCCGCAGGGATCCAGGCTGTGCTTGACGGTTCTGGTTCTTACAGCCCCGACGGTTTCAATTTGTCATTCGCCTGGTCAATCCCTGAAGGCATCAATGAGTATTCAGGTGTAACTGATGATAGCCTCATCTTTACTGCTCCGGAAGTTGACGAACCGACAGAATACCTATTCTCTTTGGTTGTGAATGATGGAGAATTTGACTCCGGGCCCGATTCAATTCTGGTAACAGTCTTGGAGAACACTCCACCTGTTGCCAATGCTGGAACTGATCAAACAGTTATCGAAGATATAGAAGTCACCCTAGATGGATCTCATTCCTATGACCCCTCCACCACAGGAACGTTTACTTTCCTGTGGACATCCTTAGATGGAACAATCATTTTATCAGATCCAGCGGAAACAAATCCAACCTTTCTTTCTCCCCAGGTTGAAGATACAACCGATTTCATGTTTACTCTTGTTGTGAATGACGGGGCATACGATTCAGAACCAGATACAGCTACTGTAACTGTTCTCATGCAGAATTTCAATACTGAACTCGTTGGCCACCTGACATATGAACAGGGCCTCAACGATGTATGGGGATATGCAGCCAGCAATGGAATAGAATATGCTTTAGTAGGATCAAACACTGGCACTTCAATTGTGGATGTAACAACCAATCCATCTGAACCGGAAGAAGTAGCCTTTGTTTCTGGTTTGGAATCCACCTGGCGCGATATAAAAACGTACCAGGATTACATGTATGTGTGTACGGAGGCGCAACAGGGCATTCAGGTTGTGGATATATCTTCACCGGAGGAGGCAGTCCTTGTAGAAACCTGGACCGGTGACAATGATGAGGGAGTCAGTGTACACAATATTTTCCAGGCAGATGGATATCTTTATGTGGTTGGTACAAATGCATCTTTTGGGGACATGCATATTCTTGACCTCTCAAATCCTGCTGCACCCGTTTTGGCAGGGACATGGACTGGAGAATATCTCCATGATGTGTACGTCCGGGACAATTATGCTTACGGAGCAGGGATTTACAGCAGTACAATGTACATTATTGATATTTCAGATAAATCAAATCCTACTACTGTAGCCAGTTGGACATATCCCGGAAAAGCTCATGCATGCTGGCTCACTGAAGACGGTAATTATCTCATTACTGCTGATGAAATTGCCGGGGGACATGTGAAAATCTGGGATATACAGGATTTTGATAATATTAATCTCGTATCAGAATGGACCGCTGCAGATGCAGAAAATCTTACAGTTCATAATGTTTTTGTACGGGATAATTACCTCTACTGCAGTTATTATGTTTTTGGCCTGCAAATTGTGGATATATCTGATCCCTACCAACCTTTTCTGGCGGGATATTTTGATTCATACCTGGGAGAGAATGAATTGTTTGGTGGGGTCTGGGGTGTCTATCCATTCACTGAAAGCTGTAACATTTATGTTTCTGATAGATCAAACGGCCTTTTTGTGGTTGATTTCCCTGGTTGTGTCAATTCAGATTCTTTTGAAGATGCATTGAGTCTTTCGACAGGTTGGAACCTTATGTCCTTTGATATTGAGATTGAGAACAATTCACCCATTGAGGTGTTTGAGGATTTAATTTCCAATGGAAACCTGATATATGTGACAGGTTTCGGTGAGTCAGGAGCTGTCTTTTTTGACCCATTGGGTCTGTCATTTTTAAATACATTGACAGCTATTGAGCCGGGGACAGGCTACTGGGTAAAGGTAAACACAGGCACGGAACTTTTGCAACAGGGGTATGGTATTTCCAATGAGTTTACTGTTGATTTAATGGCAGACTGGAATATGCTTGGATACTGGCTTCAGGAAAGCAATACGCCTGAGTTGGCATTTGCCGAATTAATTGAAAGTGGCAACCTTGTGTACGTCACTGGGTTTGATGAATCAGGTGCAACATTATTTGACCCAAATGGGCTTCCGTTTTTGAATACACTTACTTCACTGAATAACAGCTATGGATACTGGGTAAAAGTAAATGAAGCCGTAGAAAACTTTCAGTATCCTGAACCAACTGCAGTAGTGACAAACACTGCACCAAGAAAAATCAACCCAGATATTATCAAAACGAATGTATTCATGTTTGTAAATGGTACTGTAGCCTTCGAAAATGTAGACTACACTATTGGTGATATGATTAGTATTACTACAGAGAGTGGACTTTTAGTAGGTGAGATGGAAATACTGAAAGATGGATACCTTATGACAGGACCTGTCTATGGTGATGATTTAAGAACAGAAGAAGTTGATGGCGCCTTGGTGAATGAGAAACTGATTTTCAAGTACAGGGAATATACATCAGAACCTGTAAATATCACCTTTGAAGGTAACATGGAACTGAGTAAAGTAGACTTAACATTTAAGAATATACCTCAGACTTTTAGTCTACATCAGAACTACCCAAACCCCTTCAACCCAATCACAAGCCTCAGATACGACCTTCCAGAGCAGGCTCAGGTTACACTCACAATTTACGACCTGATGGGCAGAGAAATAACCCAACTTGTAAATACCACACAAGAAGCAGGCTTTAAATCAGTCCTATGGAATGCTACTGACATTCATGGAAAGCCTGTAAGTGCTGGTATCTATCTCTACCAGATTCGTGCTGGAGAGTTTGTGCAGACGAAGAAGATGGTTCTGTTGAAATAAAATTTCACTTTCTAAAACATCAAGCCCCGGTCACCCGGGGTTTTTTGTTTCCTTAAATTTTTCTACAATAATCCTTATATTCCACCGTGAGAATTAGGAGAAACCAAAAAAGCTAAATTCGATAAACATTTTCGAGTCTCATAAACATGGAACACCGTAGATTTCAAAAAACATGTTTCATTTAACCGGTTGAAAATTTCTTTTCAAAAGCATACTGATTTCTACAGGATTGGCGCTGGTGTATTGCGAAGATGATAATTATGACACAAAAACAGATTATGATTCACCGGGGATGCTCTTAGGTGACCGGCCTCCCGAAAAAAGGTTATTGGTCAGTGCAGGTATGTCTGTGTTGTAGAATCTCCAGCGTAAGTCCGGTAATAAGACAGTGCATTAAAAATCATTATTTACATAAGGAATCACCATGATAAAACGATCAAATAAATCAATCAATTCAATTTTATTTCTCCTGCCAATGGTTCTTGCTACCAGCTTATTTGCCAGCAGTTCCAGTAATGATGCCGAAGGATTTTCTTTCTTTTTGATCATCGTCGGCCTCTTCGGTGGTCTGGGAATGTTTCTCTATGGAATGGAAATGATGAGTGACGGTATGAAAATGACTGCCGGGAATCGTATGCGGGCTATATTGAAAAAACTTACTTCTAACCGCTTCATTGCTGTGTTTGTAGGTGCCTTTATCACCATGATCATCCAGAGCAGCAGTGCCACTACCGTGATGCTGGTGAGTTTTGTGAATTCAGGACTGCTCAATTTTGTCCAGGCTCTTGGTGTAATACTGGGCTCCAACATTGGCAGTACTGTTACAGCACAAATTGTGGCCTTCAAAGTAACAGATTATGCACTGCTTCTGATAGCGGTAGGATCAATCATGACCCTCTTTTCCAAAAAGGATACAGCAAAACATATAGGGTTTGTCATCCTGGGATTTGGTCTCTTGTTTTATGGGATGAAGGTGATGTCGGATACTATGAAACCCCTGCGAACAGACCCAACCTTTAACAGCATTCTTACCAGTTTTGAAAATCCATTTCTTGGTATTCTTGCTGGCGCTATATTTACAGCACTGATCCAGAGCAGTAGTGCCACCACAGGCATTGTCATTACCCTGGCCAGTAGTGGATCCATAACACTGGAAGCGGGCATACCGCTGATATTTGGTGCAAATATAGGTACCTGCATAACTGCACTCCTGGCAGGTTTGAAGGCTACCCGGGATGCAAAGCGAGTGGCTATTGGTCATGTTCTATTTAACTTGGTCGGTGTATTGGCATTCTGTTTCTGGATACCGGCATTTGCTGATCTTGTGGCCCAGACCACAGATAATGTCCCTCGTCAAATCGCTAATGCCCACACCATTTTTAATATCGTATCCACCATACTCTTTATTCCCTTTGCACCATTCATTTCCAAGACCATTATCCGTTATTTCCCGGATAAGGAAAAACTGCGGAATATTGAGAAACCAGCTATTCTGAATCTGGATGAAAAAGTACTGTCCTATCCAACAGCAGCTATAAATAATGCTCAGGCTGAAATCAGCGGTGTGGTTGGCTTAACAGAACGGGTTGTTGGGTCGTTAGTTTCTCCCTTTATTACAGATAAGGATCAAAGTGATGTGGAAAATCCGGAACTGAACCTTATAACCGGTTTGCACCAACGCCTGGAAAAGATTAAGTATCTGAATGAGAATATTTCAAACTATCTTATAAAGATCAGCCAGCAAGATCTCACCAGTCCCCAGTCCCGAGAGGTGTTTGCCCTTGTATCTGCAACCAATTACCTTAATTCTATTAACGACACGGTGAAACTGAAATTTGAGAATTTAATAGGTAAAAAAGAAAGCCTTGATGAAGGCTTTTCAGATGCAGGGCAGGAAGAAATTCTGGTATACCATGCCAAATTACTCAAGCAGATTAAACGTTTGAACAAATATTTTGCCAAATATGACCGTGCCAAGGCAACCAAAATTATGAAAAAGGGAAAGAAGTACAAAGGTCTGGAAGAAAAGTACCGTCTGGAACATTTCAAGCGGGTCAGCGGTAATGTATCTGTATCTGTGGCCACGCATCAGCTCCACGTGGAACTGATGGATATGTTGAAGCAGATCAATACTTTTATAGAGTTGATTGCATCCACTCTCTTGGTGATTGAGGAAGCGTAAGCCTGTATTGTAAGGTTAATGCAGTGAACAAAAGCAACTATTAATTTATGAAGTCCATTATCTTGTTTCGCCACGGGAAATCAGACTGGTATGCCGATTACGATGTTGACCACAACCGCCCATTGGCAAAGCGCGGGATCAAGGCTGCCAAAAAGATGGGAGTCTTTCTATCAGAACTTGGGCAACTACCTGATATCGCTGTTTCGTCCACCGCCATTCGGGCTAAAACCACAGTTGGGCTCGCCATGGATGCAGGAGACTGGACCTGTCCCCTGGAACTGGATCCCACTATTTACGGCGGATCCCCGAATGTGCTGTTACACCTGGTTCAGAAGCAGGATGACACATTGAACATCATCTGCCTTGTTGGTCATGAACCTAACTTTTCTATGTTTATTTCCATGGCTACCCATGGCAGTAACATTCGCTTCCCTACCGCAGCCATGGCAGAAATTGATTTTGCAGTAACCAGTTGGAAAGATGTTCGCTTTGGTGAAGGGAAATTAGCTTGGCTGCAACGGCCAAAAGAACTGAAATAATTTTCTATGACAAGGTGGTAAGCAATACCAAGCTGGTGTCTTACCTGTCACTAACGGTATAATCATACTCTTCTTGTAATCGGTGGCAAATGACTACTTGAAAAGTGGTCTGGATCATATAGCCGCCACGATCACTATAAAATTAGTTTAAGTATATTTACAGCTTTTCCGGTACGTAGTTATAGTTTGAACGGTCTGGCCTCTCATACTCTTCTTCGGGAGTCCTTTCAGGAAGCTTTACAACAGGATGATCAATGTCTGTGTATGGAATCTTACTCAATATGTGACTGATACAATTAACACGTGCTTTCTTTTTTACGTCAGACTCTACAATATACCAGGGGCATATGTCCGTGTCTGTATGCTCCATCATATTATCTTTAGCTTCGGAGTAGTCTTCCCAGCGATTTATGGATTCAACATCCATGGGACTCAACTTCCAGACCTTTGTTGGATCGGTAATTCTTCCTTGAAACCGTTTTATTTGTTCCCCGGCACTTACAGAAAACCAATACTTTAAAAGAATAATACCAGATCTTATGAGCATACGCTCAAATTCAGGAGCAGTCTGTAAAAATTCGATATACTCTTTATCACTGCAAAATCCCATTACCCGTTCAACTCCGGCCCGATTGTACCAGCTACGATCAAACAATACTATTTCTCCGGCGGAGGGCAAATGTGATATGTATCTCTGAAAATACCACTGAGTCTTTTCACGGTCTGATGGCTTTGCTAGTGCGGCAACTCTACAGCTTCTGGGGTTTAGGTTTTCTGTTATCCTCTTTATGGTTCCACCTTTTCCAGCTGCATCTCGACCTTCAAAGACGATGACTATTTTTTTCCCATTTTCAATGACCCAGTCCTGCATGTACACAAGTTCTACCTGTAACTCTTCAATCATTTTATTATATTTTTTCTTAAAATCATTTTTGTCACCCATAGCTATTACCCCTTTTGTTTTTTATTCAGATTCTCAAGGACCCTGCATTTAGAAAACTTAATCTTGATGTGCCAGTAGTTGTTTTACTTGCTGATGCACGACTGGTCATGGACTTTTTTATAATTTTACCCATAGGGGGTGATACTTTCTTAATAAACTCCAATTCTAAGTTTAATTTGTATGAAAATCAACTGGTAAACTTCCCATATTTTCTTTTTTGCTTTTTCATAATTTTCAATTCCTTATCGGCTGGTCTGACAATTTGGGGATCGACTTTCATATCCAATGTGCGGCTTCTCCCGTGGTATGGAACCGAGTTTAGGATCAGTTTTATTGTTTCTTTGCGAGCCAGATGTTTGTCATTCGATCGAATAATCCACCAAGGTGCCAGATCCGTGGAAGTCTTTTTAAGCATTTTATATTTTTTGATCGTGAACTCATCCCATAATTCCTGAGCCTGTAAATCTACTTCACTCAATTTCCATTTCCGCAGAGGATCGTTTTTACGCCTGTCAAATCTTCGCTTTTGTTCAGCCTTGGAAACTGAAAAGTACAGTTTAAGCAGGATCGTTTTCCCATCTTCAAAGAAGTTGGCCTCATAACTGTTAATATTCTTCAGGAAACTTTTATATTGCTTAGAAGTACAGAAGCCCATGACCGACTCCACCATTGCTCGGTTGTACCAGCTACGGTCAAACATGACGACTTCTCCAGCCTGCGGAAACTGTTCAATATAACGCTTTATATATAGCTCATTTCTCTGGCGTTTGTTGGGCTTGCCAAGGGCTACAACCCGGTAACGTCTCACATTCATGAATAAGGCCACCCGCCTGATGGTGCCGCCCTTGCCGGATGCGTCTCGCCCGTCAAAAGTGATAATCATCTTTTTCCCCATATTTTCAAGGTGCTTTTGCATCTTGATCAGCTCCGCCTGATAGGGTTTTAGTTCCTCTTTCTGTACATATCTCTTGATGACTTTTTCTGTATCTTTTTCGTCAAGATCATCAATTGATAGCTTCCAGTTGACCTTATTCATAACTCACTCTTGAAATTTTCGATAACATAAATCAAATCTTTATAAGATTACAACTTATTATATCATAAAAATTTAATAACTGATAAATACAGCCTGCAGATATTATTTTGCTGGTTCAATGGCCATCAAACCCAGTTCAAAATACATAAATGGGATCAAGCACTATGCCAGTTTGTACAGTGCCCCTACAGCGATCAGATCCAGGTTTTAGTATAGATCACTCCGGAAGTATGGACTCTTCCGGTTCATTTTCTTCGGGTGGTTTGGGTTTTTCTCCCCAGTAGGTGGGACGGGTCTGTAAACGAAATAAGATATTTTTATCGGTTAAATACACATTAGAATTATTTTCCAGTCGGATAGTATTTTTTCCAAAATTCGTTTTCGTTCTCCCGAATATATAATGACCCAATTCTTTATCATTCGAGTTATAAAGAAATAAATGTGTGCCCGTAGAGTCACTCACTGAATATTTACTCCAATTGTCCGGGTTTTTTGATATAGGATCTGATTCCTTACTTAATTGCAGGATATCATCGAAAAAACTTTCTAAACTGGATAATTTTACTGAAAGAGAATCGTGCCCGGAAATGACCCAGCTTGTATCACTACGCACCAGTTCAATCTCCTGGCCTTCCTTTTGGACAACAAACCGGTGAATGTCATCTTTCCCATCGGAAACGACTGTTTTAGTTTGAACTGTATATTTCTTTTGGGATTGACGATTTATGAAGAACAAAACTAATACAACCCCAAGGATAGCTACGATAATCCGAGTCTGCTTAGCCATAAATATCCTCCAGAATTCTTGATCTTGCCTTGCCCCTTCTCAAACGGAAAAATCCAAAACCCACAACCAAAACTGTAGGCAGAACGATATTAAACCATTTCCACCAGACTTTTGCACTGTCTTCAATTTCTGCTAATGGGCGGTTTGTAATTTCCCGTGATCGGAGTGCAATTAATTCCCGGTCACCAAGTAAAAAATCCACAGCATTCATCACAAAAATGTGATTTTCTGGAGATGCCCCACCTCCGTCATCTGCCAGGAACCGGGAATCACTTACCAGAATCATTTGACTTAAGAGTCCAGATTCTGATGAGCTGCGTTCAGACCGGGCACTCAATAATTTCTTTGGCTGATTTAAGTTCACCATAGCCGGATTTGTTTTCGGATCGGGATGAAGGTTAAAATACCCGCTCATCAGGGAAGAACTGTTGGAACTAAACATCAACGGTGACACGTTGACCGAACCATCCTGCGGAATGGAATCGGTACGAATCTCACTGGCAAAAAACAATTGAACCTGTTCCAAACCGCTCACCAGCACTTCATCCTTGTTAAAATCTCTTACGACGGGGAGCAAAGGATAAGACATGGGGACAGCCATCCTGAAAGGCCCCATATTCTGCTGAACATTTACCCGTCCGCAGGTTTTATCTAAAACCAGGTTAGTCTGGAGAGACAAACCATATGAATCAACAACGTCAAATATATCAGATGAAATCTCGCTTGCCTGCTGGGTTTGAAGACTCGATTTAATTCGGGATTGAGCCAGTAATATATTTCCTCCTTGATTCAGGAAAATTTCAAGATTCTTCCGTTCGTTTTCCTGCAACGAATCTTCCAAGCCATTCACAAGTATCAATTCAATATTGTTCTCTATGGTATACTGCAAATCTATATTCCTGACAGTATATCGTTGCTGAAGCAATGAAGAGATATTCCGATTTTCTGTCTCCTGTCCCTCAGCTTTTGCTATAGCCAACACCGGTTTATTTGTCTCAACCAACCGTTTTATCTTTGTAGTAATATCATATTCTAATCCGGTGGTTGTCTGAATGACGGGAATAACTTCTTTCTCATCCTGATAGATAATCGCCAGCCCCATGAACACCCGCTTTACCTCCATTTTATCATTCTCAATAACCTGAAGTTGTACAGGTTGAATGCCCGCCTGTTGAGCTTCCTGTTCCAGCTCTTCATTTTCACCGGGTTTGTAAAACTGAAACCGAATATTTCCCCTTGAGAAAGCAGCATATTCTTCCAAAATATCCTGTAGGAAACGGCGATTGTTACCATATTGACCGGGCAGGTTTCCAGAGAAATAAACCTTCATAGTCATAAGGTCATCTATCTTTGCAACAACGGACCTGCTGGATTCCGAAAGGGTGTACATTTTTTCTTTCGTAAAGTCTAGGCGTCCGAACCAGTTGCGGGATATAAGGTTCAAAATGATCAGGATGACCAAGACTGCCCCGGCAGGCCCAACCAGAGATTTTCTCCATTCAAATTTCGATTTCATTTCCATTTTCTAACCTCTAAAACCTGGTTGGTCAGAAACAGGAAGAAACCGATGACAGATCCAAAATAAATAAGGTTTCGTGTATCAATCACCCCGCGGGAAATACTGGTTAGATGATAATCAACACTAAGAAATTGTACTATTCCAGCTAAACCGGAAGGGACGAAAAATAACATTTTGTCCATAAGCCAGAATACTAGGACTATGAACACAGCAATGATAAACGAAACCACCTGATTGTCCGTCACACTGCTGGCAAAAGTTCCTGCTGAGGCGTACAATGCACCTACCATCGCTAAACCAAAATACCCGCAAAAGGCGGCTCCGTAATCAATGTTTGTCCCTACGCTCATCAATGTAATAAAATGCACCAATGTCACAAGCAATCCAATGAGAATCAGACTTACAACTGCAAGGTACTTCCCCAGTACAAACTCATGGTTCTTCAACGGGATCGTACTGATTATTTCCATAGTTCCCAGGTTCCGTTCCCTGGCAATTAAGCTCATTGAGATTGCCGGAATGAAAAAGAGGAAAATAAGTGGGGTAATGTTGAACAAAGCCCGCATATCTGATTGATCGTACAGAAAAAACGTGTTTGTGAAAAAATATCCGTTCACCAGAGCGAACACTACCAGGAAGATATACGCCATGGGGCTATAGAAAAAGGAACGGAGCTCCTTAAGAAAAACTGTCTTCACATTATGCATCTGCAGCCTCCGTCACAGTTAGTTTTCGGAAAATATCTTCCAGGTTCGTTTTTGCAGGTGTCATTTCCAGGATAATCCAATCCTTGCTCACTGCATAAGCAAAAATATCCTTGCGCGGATCGCTTTTTGTCGGATATTCCAGGTGAACCATTGTGATTCCATTTCCTTCAGAAATCCTTCCGAAATTTACACTGGGTACCACAGCTTTCATTTCTTTTATAGACTCTTCACTAGCATTCATCAATTCCAAGGTCATTTGCGTGTTTCCCTCTGCTCCGGAAATCAACTCATCACTGGTACCATCGGCGACAATTTCTCCTTTATGGATAATAATAATTCGGCTGACAGTTGCCTGTATTTCCTGCAAAATATGACTTGAAATCAAAACAAGCTTTTTCCTGCCAAGCCGTTTGATCAATCCCCGGATTTCTACAATCTGGTTCGGATCAAGACCGGCCACCGGTTCGTCCAGAATCAGAATCTTCGGATCATGGATCATGGCTGCTGCCAGACCAACACGCTGTTTAAATCCTTTGGAACACGCACCGATTTGCTTGTGGATCACACCTTTCAATCCGCATTCTTCCACAACCCTGGAAAATGCCTTATTGAACTTATTTCCTTTAATTTCCCTGACAGTGGCTATAAACCGAAGGTAATCGTACACGTTCATATCCAAGTAAAGGGGGTTCAATTCCGGTAAATACCCTATCTGCTTCTGAATTTCATGTTCATCTTCAAGAACATTCAGGTCGTTGACGAAAACATTGCCGGAGGTAGGCGCTAAATATCCCGTAATAACTTTCAGTGTTGTAGATTTCCCAGCTCCATTTTCCCCAAGAAAACCAACAATCTCTCCATCATTAATTTCAAAATTGATGGATTTGACGGCTTTCACCGATCCATAGTATTTTGAAAGATCACTGACTTTTATCATGGTATAAAATCCTATTTAAAATTATAAAATTTTCGGGGGCGAAATTAGGTCATTACTTTATACAAGGCAAAAAGTTCCTTAAATTTTAAAAATGATAATTATCATTTTATAAAACTATCTATTTTCCGTGGGTTATTAAATAGTGAAGAATTAATTTAAAAATGTTTGGAATCAATGATTAAGAACCAATTTTTTTGTTATTTTTGATATTTCTTAAAGTTTGTATTGCACTTAATACTGCAAGGTAACTGGTTTTAGGGTTTTTACTCGGTAAATTGTCTGTTTTTGTCGTTATTGTTCCAAAACCTCCTGTGCATATTATTTCATGAATATTTGTTTTTGCCTTTGGATCTGCAATTATTTTTATTTGCATTTTATCGAATTTTGAAGCCAGGAACAAAGTAGCAGCAACATTGATGTTTTTGGGAAATCCTTCAATTGCTTCTTTTAGAGTTCCTTCAAAAATTATTTTTTTATTTTCTAATTTACTGATATTAATATTGTTTTTTATTAAATATGGAGCATTTTCAAGACCTTTAACTGGTTTTGTTGTCGTTAATGTCAATGATTTTATTTCCCCTGAAACAGATTTTATTGCATCCAAACCTGATATTGCTCCGGAAGGCATATAAATTTCACAATTTTTTATTTTATTGAACAGGTTGAGGTTTTCTATTATACCCCCTGTGCTCATTATTAATAATTTCTTTCCTTGTTGGTCTAAATCAGGAGTGTTCAGTATATCTTTAACAGCATTCTTGTCTACAACTTCTATTATTAGCTCAGAATTTGTTATTAAATCCCCTATTGAACTTTCTATTTGTCCGTTTCCTAACCTTGTTTGCAATCCTTTTATATTGCTGCTATCAATATCGCATAAATATTTTAACTCGAAGCCTTTGTATTTATCAATGAATAATGCGAGCTCTGTTCCTATGTTCCCGCAACCAATAATCCCTGCTATCATCTTACCTGCAAAGACATGTCAACTGCTTTTGAAGAATGGGTTATTAGTCCAATAGAAACTACATCAACTCCTGTTTTGGAATATTCTTCTATATTATTTTCATTTACTTCTCCTGAGGCTTCAAACAATATTTTATTTTTTAATTTTTCATCATTGTTTTTATTGATCATATTGTTTATTTCATTTATTGAATTCCTAATCATTGAACATTCCATATTATCAAACATAATTGCAAATAGTTTTTCAGATTTTAAATTAGAAATTGCCTCTGCAGCTTTTAAGGCCTCTGCTTCATTTTTTATTTCGATTTCTATATATTTTATCCTATCATTTTCAGCTGTAAGCCTTAATGCATTTTCAAGGTCATTATTAATTATTTTCATGTGGGTATGCTTAATAAGTGCAGCATCATTTAAGGTCAGCCTGTGAGTCAAAGCTCCTCCAACAGAAACAGCTTTTTTATCTATCAGAGGAAATAATGTTTTTCTTGTTGCTGCAATTAAACAATTATTTTTAATGGATTTTTTAATATTATAAACCGCTGTTACAATGCCGCTCATTCTTTGCATTATATTAAGCAAAGTCCTTTCGTAAGCAAGTATTTTTCTGGCATTTCCATTGATTTCAAGAATAATATCTTTATTTTTTACTTCATTTCCATCTTTTTTCAGAACTGTTACTTTTTCTTCATTTAGCATCAAAGAAACTTCTTCAATGCCTGCAACTATCCCCTCTCCTCTTGAGAGTATAACTGCTTTTATTTCTTTGTTTTTGTCAATTAAAGAGTCAGTTGTTATATCCCCCCCATCAAAATCTTCTTTTATTTTTTCATTGATTAGATTTTTTACAGAAGAATAATATTCTTTAGTTTTAAAAAAGCTTTTTCTATCCCAGAACTCAAGAACAAGCTTATCTCTCATTTTATGCAAACTCTAACATCCTGTCTAATGCTTTCTTTGCTTTGACTATTATTTCTTCTGGTAATTTGATTTCATTTTGGTTGTTTTTTAATGAATTTACAACTAAAGGCAAAGTTGTAGTTTTCATGTAAGGGCATATGTTGCAGAATGAATGAAAATTTTTGTCAGGAGCATCTTCTCTTAATTTTTCTGTCATACCGCATTCTGTAACAACAATAAAATCCTTTGCCTTGTCTAGTTTTGCAAATATTGCCATTCCGCCTGTTCCACAAATATGGTCTGCTACTTGTAGTATGTCTGTCCTGCATTCAGGATGCGCAATTACCATTGCATTTGGATTTTGTTTTTTTAAATCTGTTAAAGCCTCTGCATTTAACTCATGGTGTATAGAACAATAACCATCCCATAAGATTATTTTCTTATTTGTTTTTGACTGGACGTATCTTCCAAGGTTTTTGTCTGGGAGGAATATAATTTCTTCATTTGGCAGGGAATTTACTATTTTAACTGCATTCATTGAAGTGCAGCAGACATCAGACAATGCTTTTACTTCAGCACTTGTGTTTATATAGCTCACAACAGCAGCTTTTGGATGCTTCTTTTTCATTTCTTTAAGTTTTTCAGCAGTTGCCATATCTGCTAATGAGCAACCTGCTTCTAAGGTCGGAAGTAAGACTGTTTTTTTAGGGCTTAATATCTTGGCTGTTTCAGCCATGAACTTAACGCCGCAGAAAAGGATAATATCAGCATCTGTTTTAGCTGCTTGTTTTGAGAGTTCTAAGGAGTCCCCAATAAAATCGGCAATTTTATACATATCTGGAATCTGGTAATTATGGACCAAAATAACTGTGTTTTTTTGTTGCTTTAATTTTAGCACTTGTTCTATAAGTTTATCTGTATCTTCCATTATAGCTTGCTTAAGTTCCATTTTTGCTGTTAAACAAATGCTTTTAAAATAGTTATTGGATTAGGCAATTTATGTTGTTGATACTTGTAGTCGTTCAATGTTTACGTGTAGAGGAATTCTATTGTACCATTGAGACCGACTTGTCCGAATACTGCAACAGGAATAATTGTAATTATAAATAATTTAACTATTCGTTTCATGATTTTTCCCTTAGGTTTTTATTAAATAAGGGATGCGGTCTTCCATCTCGCGGTGCGGTTTAATCAAGTGTGTTGATTGCTATGTTAATTCGATGGCATTCTCTAAATAGGCTGTCTAAAAATTCGACTTATTTATTCTTCGAGTCAAGCAGAATAATACGGAAAAGCACATTCGGTTCAGATGAAATAATTGATTTAATCTGGTACAAGAGAATGAATGTCAGCCACTCGTTAAAATGATACTGCCCGGATTATTTGTACAAACCCAATATCCTGTGCCCGGCACAAGAATCTCTGCATTTGAATAGCCACCAGGAGCAAATTCATAAACAGTGCCAGAAATGATAATTCCATGGAGTTGGGTTACTTCAACAGCACCATCTTCTTGGTCTGAACAAATTCACCAGCACGAACCTGGTAAAGATATACACCAGCACTTACAGGCTTGCCAAAACTATTGGTAGCATTCCACTGTACCGACTTGAATCCTGGTTCCTGGGTGGTGTTCACAAGCCGGGTTACTTCCCTGCCCATCAGATCGTAAATCGTGAGAGTAACCTGTGCCTGTTCTGGGAGGTTGTAGCGGAGAGTTGTGATTGGATTGAAGGGATTGGGATAGGCAGGATGCAAAGCGAAGGTAGTTGAAACGGTTGATGCGGATTTTCTCAATATCCACTGTTCAACACCTGAATCCAAAGTTAACTGCCCTTGATCAGATAATGGGATTGCCGCACTCCACTCCGTTCCGTTCGCAATGATAGGAATGATTTCCCATTTTTCATTATTTTGGATATCGTACTGAATTTTAAGTGTTTCGTGCGGATTCATTATTTCAATCACACCATCATTTTCGCAGTATTTCCAGTTACCGGAAAAACGCACATCAAATGCTCCTTCAGGTGGCTTGGGAGGGAGGCTGTAACTCAGTTGATTTTCTACTTCAATTTCGTTACCAAAATATAGTATTTGACCACCAAACATTAGTGTGTTCAGGTAAGCCGGAGGGGAAAAGGTTTTAGTTTTGGATAATGGTGCGGAGGATGAAAGAGTAATTTCACCTTCCCCGGAACTTCTCAGCCAATAACCATAGCCGGGTTCAATGGTTTCTGCTTCAAAATATGATTCTTCAAAACCGTAAATTGTGCCAGGAATGATGAGATTGTTTTCATCTATAATGGTGTTCACATTAACCAAAGAAGAGATACTGCCTATGAGGTTCCAGTCATCGGTGAGGGTGACGGTGGTTTCGTTTATGGGAAAGCCAGAAAATGTACAGGTTTCATCATCTTCAAACCGGAGCCAATAACCGGAACCGATTGACATATTGTCAACTAATTCGTTCACGTAGCTCCCATTTTCAAATGAATACAAAGATCCCTCAACATATCCTTGGCAGGGAAAAGAGCTTGATTCGAATGGAACTCCGATGAGGTTCCAGTCCTGGGAATAGTCAACTGTCATTTCATCTGAGACGATGGTCTGTTGATCCATCCAATCCAGGCGGTCCGTGATCCAGTTTTTCAGATAGTCTAATTCACTTTCGTAGGATCCGCCCACATAGGCATTGGGCCAGACATATTCATTCAATACAGGCCAGCGCTGAAAATTTCGATCCTGTGCTTCACCAATGACTGTTACTGCAGAATCGATGGTATTCATGATATGATCAAAGGAAAATACCGTTTGCCTAAGTTCCTGCCAACGTTGGTTAAATGCTGTTGTAAATGTTTCATCATCCCAGATCCGGTACCACCAGAATGGAATCTTGAAACCATCCCCTCCTAACTCAACGTCCATCTGCCATCCCGCAGGGTCCCACCCTTCATAGTAGTCGGCGTTGCCAAAGGCCAGGTTATAGTCCCAGATGGGACCCATGGTGAGCCGGCCGTCCTCGCTGTCCTTGTCCTTGTACATGTAAGCACTAAGGCGGTAGGCATCCACATTTTTGGAAATTTCACTCATCAGTGATACATCAATAAATGAATCCAGATTGACCTGATCATAGTAACCATCTTCGGGATCATTATAAGATTCGCTGGCTATCAGTAATTCAAAATCAGTGATGTAATTATTAATATAATTTCGTTGATCCTCTACAATATCATCCGGTTCTGGATAATGGTACTGATACCAGACACCATCATATTCGGGCAATGGTGAATCTGACCACCATCCTTCATTATTTTCGCCATCCCATTTATCTACTTTCAGTATATAACCACCTGTCAGGTCATCACCGGATGTTTCATCAGGTTCTAATTTGGAGATATCCACCCGGTTATTATCCCGCTTGATCTTTTCCATAAAGATGTACAGACCCTTATAATCCCCGTTGATAGCTAATTCGCAGAAACGGGTCCTGCTGGAATACCAACCCATTTCCCGGGCCAGTTCATAGGCAAGGAAATTGCGTAGCAGGGATTTATCACTGTAGGGAGCATGCAATATCCAGTCATTTTCCGCCGGCATGCCCAGTATGGGTACATTCAGGTTTTCCCCGTCACTGTCCTGTGTTTCCAGAGCGTATTGTTTTTTGGGAAACATCTGAGATGATGATCCCCGAATCTCAATACTAATCTGGCCATCATAACCATTGAAGGGATCATCGATATGGTTTATGCCGGTACCGTTATCAATAATGCCCATATGTGCTCCTATCCTGTAGTCATCGGGAATCTCTTCCCCGAATGTATCGATCATTACAATGGGAATATTTGATTCGTCAAAGGCGAATGGAGGCTGAAACCAGCCTGGCGTGGGACCATAATAAGTGGACTCATCGGCAATCCCGAAGGATAGAAAAAAGTTACTGGACATGTCGGATGAGGTGATACCAACATTATGAGTTTGGACAGCCAGTACATTCTCTCCTTCCATTAATAACGAAGCCAGCTGTAGAGAATCCAGGGAGTATACTTCAGGGTATCCTCCCCAATACAGATGTGCTTCATGGTCGGTACTTGTAGTCTCATCATAGGGAATAAACGTTCCAGGCTCTCCCAAATTCATTGAGCGCCCAATCTCAGTGCCGTTCAGATAGGCAACAAAGCCATCATCATAATCGGCATGGAGAATCGCTGCGATGAGTGTTGAAGCATCAGGCACCGTAAATATCCTGCGAAGATAGACGGAGAGGGTTGGATCAATCTCAGTTCCGTCATCATCATCGCCATAACCGAATCCGCCGAGTCCGGTTAACCAGACTGATTCATCAAATTCCAGGATATTCCAATCAGATGGAAGCTCTGATTCAGGGACCAGATAGGCCCAGTCATCATCAGCATAAACTGCTGTTTCCCAATGGTCCTGGGACAGTACAACTGATACTATAAAGACGAAGGATAGAAGTTTTATAACTATTTCCATTATTTCAACAGCACCATCTTACTTGTCTGTACAAACTCTCCAGCACGAACATGGTAGATGTATACACCTGCACTTACCTGCTTGCCAAAACTGTCTGTCGCATCCCACTGAACTGACTTGAAGCCTGCATCCTGGGTGGTGTTCACAAGCTGGGTTACTTCCCTGCCCATCAGATCGTAAATCGTGAGAGTAACCTGTGCCTGTTCTGGGAGGTCATAGCGAAGAGTGGTGACTGGGTTAAAAGGATTCGGATAAGCAGAATATAGAGCGAAGATATTTGGAATGGTTGATGCGGATTTTCTTAAAATCCACTGATTGACTTCTGAATCCAAAGTTAACTGCCCTTGATCAGATAATGGGATTGCCGCACTCCACTCCGTTCCGTTCGCAATGACAGGGACTAACTCCCAAACCTCACCATCTTTTATATTACAGTCAAACATAATAAGCGGACTGCCATCATTCATCACTTCAATTACACCGGAATCTTCGCAGTATTTCCAGTTACCGGAAAAACGCACATCAAACGCTCCGGCAGGAGGTTTGGGTGGTAAGCTGTAGCTGAGTTGCTCTTCCTCTGGTATTTCCAAACCAAAGTAAAGCGTTTGTCCATTGAAAGTCATAGAATTGGCACTGGCCAATCGTGGCGGGATACTAAACCCCTTTCCTGATTCCCGTCCTGGTATGATAAACACAGGATTCCCGAACAGTTCCGGCAAGAAATCAAGAGTGTATGTCCCGGGCAGAAATGGAGCAAAACTTGCAGACAGCTCAAAGGAACATACGCAGTCGCAAGGATCTCCAACGTCTGTCATGGTTACGTGAAAAACAGTTCCGTCAAGCAACCCATCCCAAACTGGTTCCAGGCAGCAGTTCAGCTCAGGGTGTATCATTGTCAATGTCATGGTATTGCCATTAACCTCCAGATTCAAAGAAGGATCCGGATACTGGAACTCACAGTCTGAAATTGTCTGAGCCACTAAACTGGGACCGGATGAAAGAAGAACCTCTCCCTCTCCCACACTCCGCAGCCAGTAACCATAGCCCAGTTCGATAGTGTCAGCAGTAGTGTAACCAAAGCCAAATCCGTAGACCGTGCCGGGAATGATCAGCTGATTCGGGTCATAGATCTCGTTAACATCAACAGGAAAAGAAATACCAGAGATAAGGTTCCATCCTTCATTTAAACTGATAGTAAGTTCATTTATTGGTACACCTGTGATTGTGGAACTACCAGCATTATCAAAACGAAGCCAGTAACCTTCACCTTGATCAAGATATGTTTCAGATATGTATCCATCATTAAAAGAGTACAATGTTCCTTCAATTGACTCAGGAAACAGAACAATGTATGAAGCATCTTCCACAAAAAGAGGCAATCCCACAAGATTCCAACCTAGCTGATAATCTATTGTAACGATTGGAAAACAATTGGCAGTATCCTGATAGCCAACATAATCTTCAATGCATTCCGGATATGGTGGACATAGATCATTCCCGGTAATATCAAATTCGAGATCATCTTCCATAATAACATCCAACTCACATATTGTCTCGGGTATTAAGCCTGATAAGTGGTTGTATTCCAATCTAAGCTGTTGAATCTCCGTTAAATAATTAATGTTCTCTGGAATCTCACCTGACAGATCACAATAAATGTAAGCACCGCACATGATACTTTTTAATCTTCCATTTTCCCATTCCTGAAGCCCTAATTCTAAAGGTTCTACAATGCCATCACCATCTGCAAAATAATATTCTTGTCCATCAACAACGTTCCAAAACCATGCATCAGGAGAATCCATGTACGGATTAGGTGAATTTTCCATGCCACTATCCATGCTATTATCAATGAACTGCTGAATAACTGCAATATCATTAGTATTAAAACAGATCCCTTCGATCTCCACAAAACCACTGTCGCAAGATGACTGATGGAAATAATAAGCCCCCATATCAGAAATTGTACCATCAGGGTCTAATGGTGATTCAGGATCTCCTGCGTCTATGCATGGTGAGTTTGATTGCAGGTGAAAGTCACCACTGTCTGGGGCAACGAAGAGGGGATCAGCATCAATGTTGCCTTCGCCTTCCCAATTACCTTGGACATCACAATAATTGAAAAGGGGATCAGCGGAGTAAACGGAAATATTTGGATCTGTGGAGGCGGTATTATCCCAAATAATTGTATTCGTAACGGTGGGTGAAGAAACATAATAGCAATAAACTCCTCCACCATTTGTGCCGGCTGAGTTTCTAGAAATGGTATTGTTTGTGATAGATGGTGATGAGAAGGTAAAACATCCAATCCCGCCACCTTCCTCCGCACTGTTCCCGCTGATATTGTTCCCTTTGATAACCGAAGATGTGTAGCGGTCAAACGAAATCCCGCCTCCATAATAAGCTGAATTAGATGTGATCGTATTATTCATAATAACAGCAGAAGAATAATTACAACTGATACCGCCACCATAGGTTTCGGATACATTCCCGGTAATGATATTATCTCTTATCGTTGGGGCAGAAGAAGTACAGTATATCCCTCCTCCATCGTAAGCATTGCCACCCGTAATGGTGAAATCAGCCAGAACTGCTGTTGAACCTACAATACTGTCAAATGTTACCACACTCCCGCTTTGGTTTCCATCAATAATCGTTGATTCTCTATTTTCCCCTATAACAGCTATGTTCTTGCTATTGTAGTCTATGTTCTCCAAATAAGTGCCGGAAGAGACAAGCACAGAGTCCCCATCACTTGAAACATCAATGCCGTGCTGTATTGTAGCAAAAGGAGATTCTTCTGAACCGTTGTTTGAGTCTGATCCAGATGTAGAAACATGCCAGGTGGACACACATTGTGATGTATCCTGGTATCCTACATTTCCTTCAACACACTCAGGATAGGGAGGGCAAAGTTGGTTGAAGTCCAGTGATAAAACGTCAAGATTTGGCTGGATGTCACATATGCTCTCCGGTATAGTTCCACTTAACAAATTATTATTTAAATCTAAAACGGAGAGGTTTGTCAGGTTTCCTATGCTTTCTGGTATAGGCCCACTTAAGTAATTGACATAAATACGGACACTTTCCAGAAATTCCATATTCCCTATATCCTCAGGAATTTCACCGGACAATCCGCAAAATAAAGGATAACCGCAATCCAATTCAACCAGTCTTCCGTCACTATTCCATTGTTGAATATAACCCAATTCTAAAGGCTCAATCACACCATTGCCATTCTCGTCCATATTCATATTGATTGTCTCCGAACTGTTATCAATGAACTGTTGAAGAACGTTTATATCTTCTCCCGAGTAACAGTCACCACCAATCTCTAGAAAACCTTCGTTGCAGGGTTCAGTCACCTGTTCAGTTGTTCGGTAGCCATATCTACCTGTAAGATAAAGATAACCATTTCCACCCAAATGAAGATCATAAAGTTGATAATAGCTTTCATCGTTATCAATGCCGGTGTTTATCTGAGCCCAGGTCTCCCCATCATCATCGGAAAAGGTAACACCATAGTCACTGCCGATAGCATAAAAGGACCCTCCAATTGACAGGAATTTTACGGTCCAGCCGATGTGATCATAAAAGTCCAGCGCCTGCCAGGTATCGCCCCCATCCTGGCTGCGGTAATAACCGTCATACAGGCCAGGATAAGTCGTCTGAACATAAATATCATTGTCAGCATCAATTGTCATTGTAGCTACTCGAAGACCGCCCAAACCGCTGTTCACCTTCTCCCATGTGAGGCCCACATCTGTCGACCGATAGACGCCATTGATCGTACCCAGGTATACATGCCCCTGGCTGTTAAAATAAATATGTTCCACAGCATAGTTAGAAGAGTAATCAGGAAGAGGAATGGCAGTCCAGTTCTCTCCCTGATCTTCTGAGCGATGAATGAACCCAATGCCTGAATAAGTTAATCCGGCAAACATCACACCTGAAGGATGAATATTGAAAGAGGCACACCCCTCCGGAGTAAATTCTCCCATACCTGTCCAGGTCTGTCCAAAATCCGGACTGTGAAAAACACCATAGGCAAAGTCCGGGATATACAGGTTGTTGTCATCAGTGAGAAGTATATCTTCGGCAGTAACAAACCCATCATTGGGAGCAGGTATATCATCCCAACTGTCCCCTGAGTTATCAGAAAAATAAATGTGAAACTGCATGTCATCTGTATCAAAGCCCGCAGCGATGACTCTATTGGGACCGTTGGTGGAGATGTGTCTCTGGTAGCTCTGAGGCAGATCTAACATCTGCCAGTACGTTTCTGGTTCGAGAAAACTGTATTCTATGGCCGCCATAACATCGATTATTCCCCAGCCGTACTGGTTATCAGGATTGTCAGGGTCACTTGCAGTCATCATGAGGGCTTCACGAACCTGCTGTGATGTCCAGTCCGGGTGCGCCTGGAGAATCAGCGCAGAGGCACCTCCAATAAGGGGAGTAGAAAGTGAAGTACCGCTGACGCCTCCATAACCTTCGCCATATTCAGGCGGAAGAGCACAATACGTGTCTAAACCCCGGGCACACACTTCTGGTTTGATTCTCCCATCGGCAGTGGGGCCCCAGGAGCTGAACCAGGTGATTTCATCAAATTCATCCACTGCTCCGCAGGTAATAACGTCAAAAGCATCTGCAGGTGCGATGATCCCATCGGAGCCGTAATTCCCCGCCGCAGTTGTAATGACCATTCCGTTTTCGATGGCTGTGTTCACGGCGATAGTTGTAACGGCAGTCAATCCATCTAAATCTTCAAACTCATACCAGTCCATATATCCTAAAGATGATGAAGCAATGTCCGCTCCCAAACTTTCTCCCCATTCCAACCCAGCCACATACTGATCTTCTTCAATGGGCAATTCCTGGCTCACATCCTCCGTTTTTGCAAGAAGAAACTCTGCTTCGTAAGCAGGTCCATACAATTCGCCATCAAACCTGCCGCCCAGCGCAGATAACGTATACGTTCCGTGGTTATGCTGGCTGTCAGGATCTCCCTCTTCATTCTGTGTCTCCCCATCATTGTTGATGAAGTCCCATTCAGCTATTACCTGTTCCCCATGGATGGCTTCGTGGTCCGTATAATAGCCCGTATCCAGCATAAGAACCCGGACTCCAGCACCTGTGTATCCCGCTTCATGAGCAGCGATGACGTTGATCTGGTCAAGTTGATCATAAGACGGGCCATAATCGCTTCTTCCAGGCTCTGTGGAGGATTTTAATAAGGATCTTTGAACAGAGCTTTTCCGTTTTCCACCGTAGACAGGATCTATTTTCTTTACAAATGGAAAATCCGATATACTCCTGAGCTGTTCAATGGTCCCTGAAACAGAAACAGCATTGAGCCATTTTGAGACTGTGCGAATTATAACTCCCGTATATTTAATCTCATCAATATAATCCTGGGGAACAGGGATGTCCCGATTATCAACCAGTTTTGGCCCCCTGGTTTTGGATCTCCTCTGTTTTGTCCGTTCATTCAAGTTATCCATGGACAGCTGGAGAGCAACTTCCAAATCCGCTTCAGTTTTCAGCCCTTTATCAGTGAAATAAATCCAGGAATGATGATTTCCATCGTTTCGATATCCCCCAGTCAATAACTGTGAATCAAACTTGTTCTGGCCAAATACCAGGGAGATACCCATACAAAAAAGGGTAAGGGAACATCGATTTGATTTTAAGATATATATCATCATTATTATTTTTCCATCAATATTCCAGTAAACTCTATATTCATTAACGTTTTATTCTGAATCAATACCTACTTTGAATTTAACAATGATGGATGAAATATTCGCAATTATGTACACTAGAAATGAAAAGATCATACTAAGATATGTTTCTCCATGTTATGGTAACTTAATTACTTTTTTGATATGCAAAATCGCCAAAACAACATATGGAATAATAGTGGTATGAAGATCGCTGTCTTAGGAGCTACAGGATTTATCGGCAGCTATATTCTTGATAGCCTTATTGAAAAAGGGTTTGAACCTTCTGTTCTTGTGCGCGAAGGTTCAGAAGACAAACTGTCTCAGTCAGAAAAATGTAGAATTGTGACTGGAGATATCCAGGATGAACAAGCAATCAATGAAACCATCAATGGTACTGATTGCATCATATTTAACATAGGGATCATCCGCCAGTTTCCCCATCAGAGAATTACATTTGATGAACTGCATTTACAAAGTGCAAAACGTACAATAGACATTGCACTTCAATTGAATATAAAACGGTTTATTCTCATGAGTGCAAATGGGGTTTCCCCCCACGGAACGGAATATCAGAAAACAAAATATCTGGCAGAAAAATATTTAAAAAAAACAGATCTAGACTGGACTATTTTTCGCCCTTCTTTAGTTTTCGGACCCTCCAGAGGTAAAATAGAATTTTGCACCCAGCTCAGGGATGATCTGATTGACCTTCCTCTCCCTGCGCCTTTATTTTATACAGGTTTATCACCCCTGCATGCAGGGCAGTTTAAAATATCACCTATCCATGTGAAAAATGTAGCAGAATTTTTTACACGTTCTATCAGTGATTCGTCAACCTTCGGGGAATGCTACCATCTGGGAGGATCGGAGGATTTCAGCTGGAAAGAATTGATTTCAATCATTGCAAAGGCAAGTGGAAAGACAAAGCTGAAAATACCTACACCTGCATTTATTATAAAAACTCTTGCATCTCTCCTGGATGACTTTAGCTGGTTTCCCATCACAAGAGACCAACTTAATATGCTTTTGGAAGGAAATACGTGTGATTCTAAAGAAGCTTTTAAAAAGTTTGGTATTAAACCCATACCTTTTATCCAAAGTAATCTTACTTACTTAAAAGAGTAAAAAAAAAGCCCCGAAAAAACGAGGCTTCCGCATTTGAATTTCATTCGCCTTAATTTTTCAGGTTTAAAAACTCCTCTACTTTGTTTAGGAAAAAAGTTTTAGAATAACCACTCCAACTATCTCTCAAACTTCCATCTGAATTAACGAGATAAAAGGTTGGAAATCCTTTCGGTTTCCCATACTTTTTAATAATTTTTTCAGCTTCAGCTTCTTTCTTATTCACTTTCAAGAGTACAACATCTTCAATTATATTTTTTACTTCCTTATCATCATTTGATGCACGACCAAATTTCCAGCAAGGGAGTCACCAATCGGCGAAGACATCAATTAAAATTGGTTTATTTTGCTCCTTTGATAGAGTCATCGCATCATCGAGAGATTCTACAGCCTTGGAATAAGCAGTTGAAGAAAGAGCAATGATAAATAATATGATTATTAAATTTTTCATTTTTTACTATCAGAAATATATGATATTAATCAATGAGTGAGATATCCACAGCCTTTTGCCCTCTATCTCCTTCAATAACCTTGAATTCTACTTTATCATCATCTTTAACATAACTATCATCGGATAATCCAGTTTCGTGGAAAAAATAATCTACACCATCACTCCCAGCAATAAAACCATATCTTTTTCTTTTATTGTAAAATTTTATTTTTCCTTCTTGCATTGTTTTCCTCAGATTGAATGTGAAATACTTTTTTCCCGGTGGCTAATTTACTCATAACATCAATTTAGCAAAAACAAATGTTTTGGTGTCCATAACGAAAAAAATTACTTTGAAGATATAATAAATAGCTCACTACCAGAGTGAGTATGAAATCAGTTTGCCGTTCTACTTCAACAGCACCATCTTCCTGGTCTGCACGAACTCCCCTGCCTGTATTGTGTACAGGTAGACACCAGCACTTACTGGCTTGCCAAAGGTATCTGTAGCATTCCATTGTACCGACCTGAAGCCTGCTTCCTGAGTAGTGTTTACCAGTTGAGTGACTTTCCTGCCCATTAAGTCGTACACAGTAAGTGTAACCTGAGACCGCTCTGGAAGGTCGTATCTGAGGCTTGTGACTGGATTGAAAGGATTAGGATAATTCTGGTGCAGCACAAATTCCCGGGGAACGATATTCCGTTTTGTCAAGATCAAGCTCTGTACAGGAGCAGTAATCTGTATCTCTCCATTGTTCAGGACAAACTCTTTACCATCTTGAGGATCCACAAGAATCCATTCCATACCTGCTTCAATTTCCCGCTTGTTTTCATAATTGATTACCAGGGGATAACGATCATTCTGAATCATTATCTCGCCTTCTTCCTTCGTATACTTCCAGTCTCCGGAAAAACGAACGTCAAAACCTCCTTCAGGCGGCAGAGGAGGCAAAGAGTAACGCAACTTCTCATCCTCAGGAACAGTCACACCAAAATGCAGTGTTACTAAACTGTTGTCTCCATTGGAAAACGTAAGGGAATTCGCTTCTTGTAAACGGTTCCTGAACGGAAGTGATTTGGCTGCTGTACTGGAACTGGAGATAGTCACCTCTCCGTCACCGCTTGACCGCACCCAGTATCCAAAACCCGGATTAAGAGTCTCTGTCAGTTCATATGATCCGGTGAATGCAAAAAAGGTCCCCGGAATGATGAGGTTGTCCGGATCATCAATATCGGTCACATTTACAGCAGTTGTAATCCCGGATATAAGATTCCAACTTTCAGCTAACGGAACCGTTAATGTAGTTACAGCCACACCGGAGATTGTAGTGGAGCCCGCATCCAGGAAACGCAGCCAATATCCCTCTCCCAGGATAAAATTCTCCTCCAAATTGTAATTGTCATCAAATGAAAAAAGGGTTCCTTCAATCGCATCAGGGTACACCATCAGATAATATGGATCGGTGACTTCCATCGGTAAACCTACCAGGTTCCAGTCCGGGATATGATCAACTGATATTGTTCCTGATCCTGATCCGAAATAACCCGTTCTATACAAATTTCCCCGGAACATGTTCCAGTAGTCGTTAGAATTACCAATATCTTTAACATCCACATTTACAACACTGCCTCCGCTACCCATAAGAATCTCCAGATCACCGTCATTATCCGTATCCACAACAGCAGGGGACCCTGTAAAGGACACATCATAATTGATGATTGGGAACAGGGGAAAAGCTGTGCCGTCCAGATGATAAGCCAGCATGCTTCCGCCCTCAGTTCCTGCAATGACTTCCACATTCCCGTCATTATCCAAATCAGCAAAAACAGGGGAAGAATTAACGCCACTTCCTGTAGAAATTGGCCAGCTTGTCAAAGCATTACCTTCACTGTTAACTCCATATAGTGTTCCATTTGAAGAACCGAAGAATATTCCAATTTCATTCCCCAAATTAATATATCCGGAAGATGTATTGATATCACCTCCGGTCTCAATTTGAAAACGTATAGAACCATCGCTATTTACACAATAAAAGTTATCATCTCTCGATCCAGAGCAAATGATCTTTTCACCATTGACATCAAAGACAGACGGTGCAGTCCTAAAATCATTATCTGCTTCAAATGGAAATCCGTTTGCCACTGTTAGATCATCGTAGATAAGCCACAGGCGTTCGCTATCAGTACCACACACAATATCAACTTTTCCATTGCTGTTGAAATCCGCCAATGCTATCCCCCTCTGGATCTTTTCACCTAGTTCAAATGGAAACCCAGAAACGTTGGAACCATCCCCGTTGATTGCAAAAATTTTCCCTGGAGAAGAATATCCACCAAAAACAATCTCCAGATCTCCATCGCCATCGATATCCCCTAATGCAGGTGTCCCCATGAGAAACTGTCCGGCATCGTAATCCAACTCCAGATTACATCCACTGTCCAATACATACAAATGTTTGCTCTTGGATGTGGTGATTATTTCCAGCTCGTTATCATTGTCAACATCACCAACAGTCGGAGAACCCCAGATCTGGTTTCCAGTATCAAAACTGCACAGCTCTTCACCAGAAACATTGACAACCCTTACAAAACCTCCGTAGTCTGAAAAAATGACTTCTACCTCTCCATCAGAATCAATATCTACTATGGCTGGTGAGGTTACTACCTGGTTCGGAGTAACAAAAGGCCACCCCTGCTGGTTTAAAGTTAAATCAATTGTAAACTCAATATCTTGTTCATAACTCGTGTCTCCAGGACCATTGTACGCTAAGAATAAATTAAACTGATATCCTCCCAATGCTGCATCTTCATCAAAAATCACAGAAAAAGGGCTGTCAGCATTATCATATACATCACCAGGATTCGCATAAGGAATAGAAAATTCACCATTTGAGATCGTAATATCAGATTCATCTGACAAGAGAACCAATGATACATTACTAGCTCCCGTAAGCCACAAATCTGGAACCTCTATATAAAAAGTAATTTCTCCTGTCTCACCAGGATTAATAACAGAATCATCATCGCCACCTACTTCTTCAATATTGATTGAATTCAATACGAAAACAGGATGATTTACATCTATGTAAACACCATCCAAAGTCATTTGGTTTGTATTGTCCGGGTCCAGCCAATCTTTTAATCGGGTTGCTGGACTGTCACCATCCCATCCCCTTGAAAATTTTCCGTAATAAGCATATCCAGAGCCCCCGGTAAGCTGTCCAATGAATCTTCCATCACTATTATATGCAGGAGATCCTGAGGACCCTCCCTCTGTACAGCCAAAATCCCAGTTTATTCCCCAGTGTGATCCAGGTGGAGAATATCCAGCACCGTCCGCCCAATTTATCCCTGGAGAGTGCGTAGCATAATCATCATCAAAGTTGATCTTTTTGGGATCACCACCGGGGTGGTGGACACCAGAATTGACCAAAGGCGGTGATGATGATCGATCCCAGCCTGCATAAAATACATCATCCCAAGTATCACTTATTTCATCTGTAATTTCCAGAAGAGTAAAATCCGGATCGATATCACCAGACGTTGCTATCAGGATAGAACCATATGAATAAGATCCATAACTGGCATTTGATCCTTCGCATGTTTCTGTCTCATAATTAAAATAGAATCTGAAAGTACTCTCATTTTGATCATCTGTGCAATGCCAGGCAGTCATATAATAGGGTGTAAGATCATTGCTGGTATTATTTACCATGGAACCACTGCAAATATATGAGCCCATATCAAGCCAAGAACCTGCATTAATTTGATCTATAAAATCCTCTCCCTCCGGACAAACCACGTTGGCTCCACACCTACTAGAGGGTGTATTTTGATTATTAAAGTTGAGAATGTCCCTGTAGTCATGAACAATCCTTTCGATCTCTATGGTTCCATTAAAACTTGCATTGTCCGGTTCAAAATATTCTAAAATTATTGTATCGCCTTCGATGAGAGGCGTAGCAAACAAGCCATCATCCTGGTTATTCAATGCGCTGTAGGCACCGTGGACCATTTCTTCACTTTCATTGTACACAAAAAACATTGCGCCTTCGGGAAGTAAATAATTATCGTAATAAATCCCTATGGCAAAAGCATTCCTGGAAATAATTTTTAATCGCCATACTCTGCCTTGGCTTGGAATAACTTCCCAAGTACCTGAATTCTCTAAATTATAATCAACATAGTGACTTTTACCATATCGTGTAGGTGTTCCAGCTGGTGCTATAGCATCCTCATCCAATAATTTTTGGACATCTACAACTGGCATCTCAATCACATGATATTCTTCAGTTAATTGATTACTAAAACTCATTGGAAGACCTTCAATGGTTTTTTGAGATAAGACAAACGACATTAAGCAAAAAGCGCTGAAAATATACTTTTTCATTATTTCTCCACTAACAAGCTCTTAAAAGACCTATAAAACCTCACTATTTTCTCTGATAAAAAAGTAGCTATAATTATGAACGTATGAATATAATAAAATACTTAAAATTCTTATTTCAACAACACCATTTTCCTGACCTGCCTGAAATCCTTTGTTTCCATTTTTACCAGATAAGTACCGCTGGCCCAATTCCCACCTTTTATATTTAAGTTGTAGAAACCTGCAGGCTTCATTTCATGCACTGGATGGAGGATTTTCCGTCCCCTTAAATCATAGATAATAATATCCACAAAACCCCCTTCTTTTACAGCATAATGGAAGCGGGTGTTTGGGTTAAAAGGATTAGGATAAGCCTTCGATAGTTCATACTGCTCAGGTATGACCTCTTTTCCTTTATAAACTGGATGAGGATTCTGAGGGTGCCTGTTATCTATGAGAGGAAGTTTATTAAACGATTGAAATAGGATTGAAGATTCAATTTCTGTAGGTGATACCTGAAACCAATCATCCAACAAAGTTGCATATAATTGTCTAAAATCAAATTGATGCAATAAATTTTCGTTTGAATCAAAATCATTTAGATTTGGATTATTTCCGTATATTCCTCCCCGCACATTTTTCCCAAATAATAACTGGGGTGCTCCAGCACCATGGTCTGTACCATCGGAACCATTCTCAAAGGGGCGTCTGCCAAACTCTGAGGTAGTAAGTAAAACCACACGGTCCTTAAGTCCAAGATTTTCAAGGTCCTGGAAAAATGCACCAATTGAATTTGACATTACTGTAAGAAGATTATTATGATCATTAAGCTGGTTATTGTGGGTGTCAAAACCATAATGGTGTGTCAGAAAAATTGGTGTGTAGAGTCCACCAGAAAGAAGCTTTGCAATAATACTTAACTGGGACCCAACACTGTTATTAGGATATTCCACTGTATTTTGACCCGCTTCTGCTGCTGCCTGAATAACACCAGCATAGACAAAAGAATTATTGTCAATCTGACGGACATATGATAGCTCATCTCCACCAGCGGTTTCCGGAGGATCATTATTGTATTCACTTTCATACGTTTCGTTCACCAGATAATAGAAAATGGACGGATCATCCACAATAACCCCGGGAACACCTTCATTACCTGTAAGTAATAAACCATCAGTGGAGCCCTGCTGTAGGGCCATGGGTTCCTCGGGTGGATTCTCCACGTAATCTGAATAAAGCGTTTCAAGGTATCGAGCCACCCAGCCGGTAGAAATGATCTGGTCTACATCAGAGGCACTTCGCCATATATCTGTAGAACGAAAATGGGAAAGATCCTGCTGATCATAACCCACATTCTGAATAATGGCCATGTTTTCGTCATTCCAGAGGTCCATGAGCGGAGCCATAGCCGGATGAAGACCCAATGTCTCTGTGATTGTGAGCAGTTCATTCTGGGGAATGGCAATGGTGGGACGAAGATTGTAATATTCATCATCCTCAAAAGGAATGATAGTATTTAACCCATCATTTCCTCCACCCAAATTCAATACTACCAGGATACGGTTCATCGCCAGCTCACGCAACGATTCAGATTGAGCTAAAAGAGGATGGAACCATTTTGGGATGAGCATGGAGCCCAAACCTACAGCCAGCGAATTTCTTAAAAACTGTCTGCGTTTCATTTTAATTGAAAGTCCGGATATCTCATTAATAGTTTTATTGTTCCTTTCAGGCGGTCCTCCGCTTCCGGAATTGTCAATGACCAATTATAAGGATCCAAACCTTGAAGAAGCTGATCCAATAATAATTGACGTGTATGGTCAGTCGTTAGAATATCATAAAAATATAGAATCATATCATCAATAAGCTGTTCCGCATCATCAGGGTTTGGAAAATGGCTGGCAAACTCAAGAACATCAGGTTGAAATCCCATGGGAAAATCATAAACATACCCATCGATCACAGCATTGGTAAAAAGCTTTCTGTATGGAAGGGTGAAGGTGTTGATCCAGTTTCGGTATCCCAACCAACCTGATACATCAGGCGGATACAGGACAGCCTGACCAAACAATTCCTGAAACATTAAAAGAACTCTATTCCTAGTTTCACCTTCGGGAGGAACAATATCAGTTATATACATCTGGCGAATTGGGGACAGTACATGAACAATGCCTCCACCATATTTGGCACCCCTGAAATTTTCATCAAAAAAGAGTTCACTCTTGAACAGAGCCTCAAGCATGGGTTTTATTTCATAATCATTTTCCCTCAGAATATCGGCTAAAGCATCTACAGCTTGTTCATCAGGATTATAATAGACAAACCACTGATAAATTTTCCGGGCAAAGAATCGTGCTGTCTCTTCCTGTTCAAATATTATATCAACAATATCATCCCCAAACCAGTATCCCGTTTGTCCCATGAAGGTTTTTGATCCGAAGTCATGTCTGTTCTCAATAAAAAAAGTTTCCAAACCATCTGTGGTATAGCCTGTGTATGCCCGTGCTGCTTCAACGACATCCTCCTGGGAATAGTTGCCCACTCCAATGGTAAACAGCTCAAGCAATTCCCTGGAAAAATTCTCGTTGATCCCTGCCAGAGGACATGGATTTTCAGAGACCTGAAACGTAACATGATGAAAGTACGAATCGTCTACCAGACACTCTGCCCAAACATTATTCATTGTTAATGTATCAGTGTTTATTAAAGCAAATCCAAAATTTGCCCATTGATCATCCGGGTTCCAATCACAGTTAGAGCCTAATGGAGGGTTCCCTACCATACCCCAGCCGGACCAGTCATCAAATTCTCCCGTGACGGTGTAAAGATACTCATAGACCCCAGGCTCCAGTTCCATACTTCCCGAGTATGTACCATCACCGTTTGGCATGAGAGTCAGCCCAAAACCGGACCAATCGTCCATTGTACCGGTCACATGGACCGCGCCTCCCTGGAGATCAACTCCTGTCATATCCACATTAAAATTGACAACCATGGGGCCATGGTTATATCCTTCCTCAGGGCATCCACCCCATGAATGGGGATCCAGAATAACATCCTCATTGTTCATCCCAAAGGCACGGAGAGGAGTATCATCATTAGGATCGATATAAGCACACTCATCCGGAACATCCTCATAAATAGAAAATCCACCGCATGTATACAAATACCTGTACAGTCCAGGATTAAGACCAATAGTCTTGGTATACACTCCGTCCTCATCTTCATCTATCAACTTTCTTCCATATCCAGACCATTCGTCACTATCACCCGTAACATATAGATGACGATATCTATTCTTATCATTATCCAACCATTTAAGCATGGCAGGATCTACAGCCATTGCTTTTACAAAATCTTTAATATTCCCCAGGGCATACTCCCTGAGAAGCGCATAGTGATGATACATTGCAGGAGGAAAGCTCACCTTCTGAGCCGATGTAGCGAAATGATCGTGCCAGAAAAGTGTCATTGTTTCGTGAATACTTGCTTCTTCTTCTAACATATTATCAATGATCCAGCTTCGCGTTTCAGCTCTTTGTTCTCTGTATGCATTATTTAAGGAATCAAGCTGTTCCGGTGTAAGGGAATCATAAGGCGGCATAGGATCATCGATCCAGTCTCCGGGAGGATCAGGTACCGGCTGTTCTTCCAGCAATGCGTCCACAGTTGCATCCAACCCTCCATTATGAGCCCAGTTGATCCCTTCCCAAATTGGACCAAAAGTAGTACGCCTCAGCAGATGAGCAGCGGCACGAAGATCAAAATCTACATCCCTGGACGTGATGGTTGATTCAACCTCTAAATCAGGTGCCGGAATCTGCTCAGGAAAAACCTGGATGAATTCCTGCGGGAGATTATTTATGACTGGATATTTTGGCGAGGGGGATGGATGTTGCCTGAGGTATTTGTTCAGCGATTCACTGCGTTTTAAAATAATGTCCTTCTCTTTACTGTCCTTTAGAATCTGGGGCGCAGGATGATCTTTTGCTGTTAACGGGGTTAAAATCAAGGATATATATAACAATAGCAAAGTTGGTTTTGATCTCTTTAACATCGCTTGCACTGAACCTAATCAATTACTCACGTGAGTGTACTATCAATTTCAGGAAATTTCAAGAAAAAAATATATATATATACCAAAATGGAAATTTATTATGAAACTCAAAATAACTGAATAATATAATTTGCAGATTACCATTGGTTGTTGCAATTTTTGTTAGCTTGAAGTATGCAGTATGAGTATGAATAACCATGATGAATAAAAATATCCCCATGCATAGGAGAAATTTCAAATTATCCCCAATCCTTTTTATATTACTTCTTTGTTCGGGTGCAACCGTTATTGCCCAAGGGTTTTCGGAAGGTCCGTACGGTATAGGTTATTTTGATATTGCCGGTCCGTTTACAGTGTTGGACCTGAATGCTCCAATGCCCGGGGACGTGAGCCAGGATGATACTATTGATATTGAAGACGTTATGGTTACCCTGGGTGCAGAGATAGGAACCGTAGAGATTAACGAAGAACAATTCTATTTAGCAGATATAAACAGCGATGGCATTCTGGATACTGTTGATCTTATATCTATTGTAAATCTCATTTATAATCCGGAGAATTCGGAGTGGAGTTTTCAGGATGCGTGGAATGGGCAGGAATCGTACATTTTTATTCATTACAATCCATCAGTCAGTAATTCCACAGCACTTTGGATTTCAAATACCAAGCAGGCATTATTAGAAAATTCTCCTTTAAATGTTCATTATCTCTTTATTTCCGATCGTTCTAGTTCAGCCAGTGATGTGCAAGCAATAAAAGGGGAGTTTGATGAAATCCTGGAGTCTTTTGACCTCGCCTTGCAGGATCATTGGAAAACCCATCTTCATTTTATCCCAACGAAAACCTCAGAGCTGGAAAATTGGCTTGCTGAAGCTTTGAGTGATAAATACGCCTTGGGGATTGATAGATTTCAGCAATTAAAACAAATAGGCTACTTAGGAAATCCTGATGGATTTACCGGTACTCATATGAGTTACCTTGCGCACGAAACCCTCTTTTACAATTATGTCTGGGACGCATTGTTTGATCCTGATAGTAGCTATGATGAAATCACCGTTTTTGATAAAGAGATATATACAGGAGGATGGGCTTCCTCCATTACTCAGATTGTTGAATTTCCTTCCAATGAAGAGCTTAATGAATACTCTGGAATGAAAGTTGAACTCTTAAGAGGTTGCCCGGATGCAGATGGTAATTACAGTGATGCTGGTTGTGATGATTATGATCGGATAGCCCATATGTATCTCTGTGATGAAGATGGTTCAAATTGTTATGAAATCGCCCGGTGGATCACCCCTTTTGATCGCCAGCCCCATCACCTTACAGATATAACCCCTTTCATTTCTGTGATCCGCCCCGGCGGCACCAGGTTGATCAAATTCCAGGAATCAGGATGGCCCAACAGTCTTTTGACACTTAAAATACGATTTTATGAAGATGATCCGGTAGAATCTCCCCAGGAATTTCGGCCGATGTGGATTGGTACTGTCCAGTTTAATCCCAGTTATAATGAGAATCGTCCCCCAACAATATTTGATGTTCCGGAAAATGCAACCAGAGTAGAATTTGTTACCTATATCACAGGCCATGGCTGGGGGAGTGCCGGGTGTTATAATTGTGCGGAATTCTGCAATTCAAAACATATTTTTACTGTGAACGGCGGAACCTATGAATTTGATACATCCTATCCTGAAGCCGGGGATGGTGATTATTGTATGGAACTGGAAACAATCGTCCAGGGAGTCATCCCAAATCAATACGGTACCTGGGGATTTGGCCGGGCCGGGTGGTGCCCGGGAATGGATGTGACCCCTTTTATAACCGACATTACTGAATACGTTGAGATAGGAGATGACAACATCATGGATTATGAAGCCTGCCGCGTATCAGGAAACGACTGCGTTACCCCACCAGTTTGCCAGGGTGATGGTTATTGTCCGGAAATCGCCATGTCATCTTACATTATCATTCGTTATTAACTTTCCCAGGGGATTGTCATGAATAAACTATTTTTAGTCTTATTGTTAACACAAATCACACTGGCAGAAGATATTAATATCTGGATTTCCAATGCCCAACAGAATTCAGTTTCCGTTTCAATGGTGGCAAATACAGAGGTTGTTGGATTTCAATTTGGAATCGATGTTTTAGAGTTCGAAGGAGATTTATTTGCTCCTATGGACAGTATTTTTTATAATGATACTGGTGAGAGCGTAACTTCTACAGTTATCCAGCCATTGTCGGGAATTGTGATTGATGCTGACTTCACTTGCTTCATAAACACATCTGGTTTACTGGTTTCTTTTTCGCTCGCGAACTCACCTATTGCATCCACAGACAGTGTCGTGCTTGTGGAACTCCCCTGGTTACCTTCTGATGTAAATATAGAAGATGTATCTATCGTAGATCCCCTTTTCATTGGCCTTGATGAAAATGGGGTACCCATCGCACTAGAGGTTGAGTATGGACTTATTGAATACCAGGAAGGATGGCCATATTATACCAACACCCAGGTGATTTCTTCTCCAGCAATTGCAGACATGGATATGGACGGCACTCCCGAAATATTATTTGGAGAGTATAATGGTCGATTTCATATTCTTGAATCAGATGGAAGCGACATCTGTTGGCTTGACACCGGAAACCAGATTTGGGGATCTCCCGCTGTTGCAGACGTAGATAATGATGGAATCCTGGAAGTGATGATTACTTCCAAAAATCAACACATGTATATTTTGGATGGAAATTGTAATGTAGAATTAAATTTTAATGCGGAACAGTTCCTCATGGGTACACCGGCTTTAGGTAATCTCGACAATGATGAAGAACTGGAAATTGTCTTTGGCGGGTATTCAAATCCCGGAAAGCTCTTTGCGCTCAATCATGATGGATCTCCAGTTGAGAACTTCCCAGTTGTACTGGATGAGAAAATCCAGCGCGGTGTTGCGTTAGCGGATTTTAACGGCAATGGAAAAATGGATATTGTTTTAGGAACAGATAACGAACATATCTACCTGATTTACGATAATGGACAAGTTGCTGACGGATTCCCTTTCACTGCTGAAAATGACTTCCGAACAGCACCTACTGTTGTAGAAGCAAACGGTGAAAAAATCATCTTTGCGGGTAACCGTGATAACAATCTATATGCGGTGAATCCTGACGGTTCCTTGCGTTTTATGGTCATAACTGGTGACGATATAAGTACCTCACCTGGAGTCGTAGAAACGGAAGAAGGACCCGCAATCTTCTTTGGATCAGAGGACGGAAAACTCTATGGGGTGGATTCTGCTGGGCTACCCCTTTCAGGTTGGCCAATTGATGTGGGAAGTGAGATCGTCGGTTCTCCCGCATTTGCTGACTTGGACAGTGATGGAACCCCGGAAATCATCTCTGCTGTGAGCGGGATGGATCTTCTTATTTTTCACCTGGACGGATCACCATATACTGATATTCCCATTGAATTTGAGATGCCATTTGTCGGTTCCCCTGCAGTTCAAGATCTGGATGGCGATGGGGACTTAGAAATATTGCTTGGAACCACCAGCAGCCTCATAACAGTGGACATAAAAGATCTTGGAAGCTCTAACAACTACTGGAATATGTACAGGGGAAACGTACACCGGACAGGATATTTCGGATCAGGATCAGGAACAATATCAGTTGATCATATCCCGGACTGGAACCTGGTAGGTTTACCGATGGGTGTGGAGGATCCTTATCATTTAAGCGTCTATCCAGATGCATTGGAAGGAACTCTATATTCTTTTGATGGAAATTATGTCCAGGAAAATGATTTTATCACCGGAACTGGCTACTGGCTCCGTTTTCCGGATGGAGGCACCACTATAATTTCAGGCTCAACTATTCATTCCCTCATTATTTCCATGATGAATGACTGGAACTTGATTTCCGGAATCTCAAGTTCAGTACCTGCAACCAGCATTCAAGACCCGGAGGGGATACTCCTTCCAGGGACGCTTTATGAGTTTGACGGAAGCTACATTCAGGCAGAAACTCTGGAGCCAGGCAAAGGGTACTGGATCCGCTCTGCTGGCCCAGGAGAAATAATTATTTCAGATGATATTAGAGCAAAGGGATTACCGTTTATAAGTAGAATGGATGGAGCCAATACAATAAGCTTTGATGACCAGACCCTGTATTTTGGTGTAACAGTACCTGATAATGAAAAACTAAGTTATAGTGTACCTCCTAAACCACCCTCAGGTGTGTTTGATGCCCGGTTTCAGGGTGACTGGATATATTGTGAAGATTCTGGAAAAATAGAACTAACAGGTCAGGCAGAACCCCTTTCCATATCTTTTAACATAGCAAATAAAACCACCTGGGTTTTAATCAATATTGAATCAGATGAAGAATATGATTTGTCCGGTTCTGGAGAGCTGATTATTGCTAAAGTGCTGAATGGATTTATCTTACGGAAGAACTCAGTCTTGCCTCATAACTATGCCCTTCACCAGAATTTCCCCAATCCCTTCAACCCGGTCACAAACCTCCGTTATGACCTGCCGGAACAATCATTTGTTACACTCACGATTTATGACCTAATTGGAAGAGAAATTACTCAACTAGTTAACACCACTCAGGAGGCAGGCTTCAGATCAGTACAATGGGATGCTACAGATTCCTTTGGCAAACCCGTTAGTGCAGGAATATATCTATATAAAATAACTACAGGTGAGTTTGTTCAGACCAAAAAGATGGTTCTGGTAAAATAATTCTTAACTAATTATTTTTTCAAAATGAATCCAAAATTATTTTGGCTTTTTAGTTTTGTAGGTCTGTACTGGACCTACTGCCTTTATTGGGGCTTTAAAGGGGCAAAATCATCCAAAACCTCTGCTGACTATTTTCTAGCCGGCAGGTCTATTGGAATCTGGGTATTTGTGTTGGCTGCAACCGCTACCAGTTTCAGCGGTTGGACATTTATTGGACATCCCGGTAAAATATTCACAGATGGTCTCCCTTATGCATTTGCATCCTTTTATGCATTAACCATTCCTTTTACAGGTGTATTATTTTTAAGAAGACAGTGGGTGCTGGGAAAAGCATATAAATACATTACTCCTGGCGAAATGTACAGCGATTATTATGGCGGTGACACAATTCGTATGTTAACAGTTTTGGTTGCATTTTTATTCAGTGTCCCTTACTTGGGAGTTCAACTCCGGGCGTCCGGTGATCTGTTTCATGTTCTGACGGATGGCTTGATCTCGGTTGAGGTTGGGATGTTTGCCTTGTCAACAATTGTTGTGATCTATGTGGCCAGCGGAGGGCTGCGCTCAGTTGCTTACGTGGATTGTGTTCAATGTATCCTGCTGGCACTGGGAATTGTGATTTTGGGGTGTATCACAATTCATTTTTCTGGAGGTTGGGAAGGATTTAAAATCGGATTATCAAAAATTGTGTCCCAGGATATTGCCTCAAAAAGCAGGATTACTCCGGATGGATTTTCATCCAGAGTTGCTATCCCCGGTTCCATTCAGTTTGTATCAAGCGGATCAAAATCAATTGGCGGCCCCTGGACAGGAATCATGTGCATGACCTACATGTTTGCTCTAATGGGAATCCAGTCTTCCCCTGCATTTTCCATGTGGTCATTCTCCAATAAAACCAGCGGGGCATTTCGCTGGCAGCAGGTAGTAGCTTCATCAGTGATAATCGGCATTATTTTGTTTACCTTCACCATATTTCAGGGATTGGGTGGCCATATCCTGGAATCAAATGGAATATTGAAAAACACCACTGATAAAAATCTGGTTCCACAGTTAATCAATTTGATGTCATCTTCAGCTCCGTGGCTAGTCGGACTGTTGGCAGTCTGTGCTCTTGCAGCCATGCAGAGCACCGGAGCGGCTTACATGTCTACTTTCAGCGGGATGGTAACCAGGGATATCTATAGACACTTTTTTTCTAAAGATGCTTCGGACAAAACACAGAAGTTTTTCGGCAGATTGTTTGTGATCATAGTGGCAGCAGCAGCCCTGATTGTAGCAGCAAAGTCCACGCAGGCAATTGTAATGCTTGGAGGATTAGCGGTGGCCTATGGTTTCCAAATGTATCCCGCACTTTTGGGATTATGTTATTTCCCGAAGTTGTCCACAAAAGGTGTCGTTTCAGGATTAATCGCAGGATTAATTGCTGTGACTTTAACTGACAAGACTTCAGCATGGTTTGGTGTCCCCTGGGGTGCATATCCATTAACAATTCACAGTGCAGGATGGGGAATATTGGTAAACCTAATAACCGTAGTTTTAGGGTCATTTCTTTTCCCAGATCCGAGTGAAAAAAATAATCGTAAAGTCAAACGTCATAAATTCTTGCAATCTGTTTCAGGATTATCCCCGGATAGAAAAAAGCTAGTTTCTTTTGCGTGGATATTAACTCTTGTATGGTTTCTAATTGGCTTTGGACCTTTTGCAACAATCGGGAATACATTGTTTTCGGATCCTAATAATCCAATTACCTGGGCTCCTTTTGGGCTACCTTCTCTCTGGGTATGGCAATTACTGTTTTTACTTTATGGGATATTTGTCATGTGGTTTCTAGCTTTTTATATGGGATTGTCAAAACCAATTGATGTTAATAAAATAAAAAATTCAGATAAATAATAAATTGAATTTTGGAAGCCTTTAAGTGCAGACGTATACCTCTACAAAATACGGGCTGGTGAGTTCAGGCAGACCTGAAAAATGGTGTTGTTAAAATAATATTCAATTCCTCTTACAAAAAAACTTGTCATAAACAAACAAAGTCCCCATTTTGGGGACTTTGTTTATTCAGTATGTTTGCCGACCTCCAATGAAGTCAACAGAGCATTGTGTTAAGATGCTGATCCTCTGGAGGTCAGCTTTCTACTAGGATTAGACAACTGATCACCTCCTTTCTGTTGATTAATAATAATTATTTCTAAATCCAATTTACTCTGTTTAAAAATATCTGGGCAACGCTATAATTAGTTAAGGAAATGTAACACTATCTTAAATAACACCCTGGTTGGAATGGTATGAAAATGGACAAAAGAAACGTCAATATTTACACAATCCGGATGGAGATGACTATATTACTATTTTCAGTGGATTGAATTTGAATCTTTAAGTTTCTTGATTTTTTTATCCAATAATGATAATTTCCAATTGTTTGAGACGGAGATATGATCTTAAAACATAGGTAAATTGATCATAATTAAATTCTGTGTTAGAATGAAAAGCACAAAGTATATTTGGGCCCCAACTGCGAAAGAAATACAACTGATTAAATTGTGGGCAAAAAAATTGAAAGGTTTATTTTTACTAATATAATATAAAAGAGGTTTACAATGAATAAAAGAATCCTAACATTATTATCACTAAGCCTATTTACCGCCTCTTTGTTTTCACAGGTTAATTGGAAAGCACTATATTACGTTGACTACTTAGATACTCTTGATGGTTTAGTATATACACCAAGGACAGATAAACCCTACACTGGTAAGGTGCTAGACCTTTATGCTAATGGAAATAAAAAGATGGAAGGTGCATATAAAGATGGATTGATGGATGGAATATGGACTTATTATTATCCTGACGGTGTGACAAAAGCAAAAGGACAGTTTGTCAGGGGTGATGGAGAAAATGTTCATGAAATATCAGACATTCCCCAAAATGGGAGAAACGGGGAATGGATTATTTACTACCCCAGCGGAAACGTAAATGCGAAATATCAATACATAGATGGAGATTTTGATCAGGTCAAACTAGAATGGCATTATAACGGAAATAAAAAAACAGAGATGCATTATGTAAAGGGCACTCTTGATGGGCCCTGGATGGAATGGTATGGAAATGGACAACAGAAACTTGATCATCTTTATGTAAATGGAAAAAAGGATGGAGAATGGATCGCCTGGTATGAAAATGGGGATAAGAAACATCATTATTTCTATGATAGAGGTAAAGAATTCCATATCCATACAGTGTGGTGGCCAAATGGCAATACAAAAGTTAAAGGAAATTTCAAGGGGGGACGAAAGGACGGCCAGTTTACTTTTTGGTATGAAAATGGAAAAAAGAGAATGGAAGGAGTTTATCGAAATGATAAAATTGTGGGATTGTGGACTTATTACAATGAGGATGGAAGTGTAGGAAAAAAATTAAATCCTTACACAGGTAATGTGTATGTAGACTATTATGATAATGGAAATAAAAAGAAGGAAGGCAGCTATAAAAACAAATTGATGAATGGAATGTGGACTTATTATTACCCTGACGGTGTTACAAAAGCAAAAGGAAGGTTCCTCAGGGGTGATGGAGGCAATGTGCATGAACTATCAGGCATTCCCCAAAACGGGAGATACGGGGATTGGACTATTTACTACCCCAGCGGAAACGTAAATGCGAAATATCAATATAATGTGAATGGAAAATTTAACCAGGACAGGCTGGAATGGTATGATAACGGAAATAAAAAAATAGAGATGCATTATGTAAATGGCGTTCCTGATGGACCCCGGCTGGAATGGTACGAAAATGGGCAAAAGGAACTTGAATATTCTTATGTAAATGGAAAAAAGGACGGAAACTGGACCGTCTGGTATGAAAATGGTAACAAGAAACATCATTATTTCTATGTTAAAGGGAAAAAAATCCACACACAGACAGTGTGGTGGGCAAATGGGAACACAAAACTTGAAGGCAATTACAAGGCCAATAAAAAGGATGGCCAGTTTAGTATCTGGTATGAAAATGGCCAAAAGAAGCTTGATTGTTCTTTCGCAGACGGGATAAAAAATGGATCGTGGATCGCCTGGCATGAAAATGGCCAGAAGAAACGTCAATATTTCCACAAGGAAGGAAAGAGAAACCAAAACTGGACAGCGTGGTGGGCAAATGGGAACACAAAAATTGAAGGAACTTACAAGAAGGATAAAAAGGATGGCCAGTTTATCACCTGGCATAAAAATGGAGACAAAAAGTGGAAAGGAACTTACAAGAATGGGAAACTTGTCGATGAAAGGAGTTTTATTTATTCATACTATGACAATGGAAATAAAGAGGTGGAAGGTTCATATAAAGATGAATTAATGGATGGGATGTGGACTTATTATTACCCCGACGGTGTTACAAAAGCAGAAGGACAGTTTCTCAGGGGCGATGGAGGCAATGTGCATGAACTATCAGGCATTCCCCAAAACGGGAGATACGGGGATTGGACTATTTACTACCCCAGCGGAAACGTAAATGCGAAATATCAGTATGATGTGAAGGGTAAATTTAGCCAGGACAGGCTGGAGTGGTATGATAACGGAAATAAAAAAATAGAGATGCATTATGCAAATGGCATTCCTGATGGACCTCGGCTGGAATGGTACGAAAATGGGCAAAAGGAACTTGAGTATTCTTATGTAAATGGAAAAAAGGACGGAAACTGGACCGTCTGGCATAACAATGGTAACAAGAAACAACAATATTCCTATGTTAAAGGGAAAAAATCACAAACCTGGACAGTATGGTGGTCAAATGGTAACATAAAAACTGAAGGCAATTACAAGGCCAATAAAAAGGATGGCCAGTTTAGTATCTGGTATGAAAATGGACAAAAGAAACTTGATTGTTCTTTCGCAGACGGGATAAAAAATGGATCGTGGATCGCCTGGCATGAAAATGGCCAGAAGAAACGTCAATATTTCCACAAGGAAGGAAAGAGAGACCAAAGCTGGACAGCGTGGTGGGCAAATGGCAACATAAAAATTGAAGGAAATTACAAGAAGGGGCAAAAGGACGGTCAGTTTACTTTTTGGTTTCAAAATGGACAGAAAAAGTTAGAAGGAGTTTGTCTTAATAATAAATTGCTGGGAGCGTGGACTTTCTACAATCCAGATGGAAGCGTGAAAAAAATAAAAGAGTATGCTAATTGATCAGAGTAGACAAATTTTCTGTTTCAATAATAAATATTTATAGGAGAAAAGAGATTGTAAAATTGATTTATTGTAACCTGTTATAGGAAGATTTTGATGAGTTCTTTAGACTATTATACACTTTAACTTTTTAATTAATTATATTGAAGAAAAAACATTCCCGCCATAATATGTAACCTTACAAAGATTTTTATTTACAATGCGGGGTCCATTAACCACCATCAATAAAAAGTTTAACAAGACCTTGTTAAATGAACCATATGATATAATCATTATTGGATCCGGCATAAGCGGTCTTTGTTGTGCCGCATTATTAGCCTTAAAAGGGAAAAAAGTCCTGGTCCTTGAAAAACATTTCAAAATAGGCGGATATACTCACACCTTTAAACGGAAAGGGTATGAGTGGGATGTGGGAATTCATTACGTGGGGGACATGCACAAAGAATATAATCCCGCCCGAAAAATCTTTGATTTAATTACAGGCGAAAATCTGCACTGGTCAAAAATGCACGATAATTATGATAGTATTATTTTCCCTGATAAAAAATACGACCTGTATTGTCCTAAAGAATTGTTCGTAGAGAATATGATAAAATGGTTTCCAAAAGAAGAAGAACCTATCATGCGGTACATGGCACTGCTTAAAGAAGTTGCTCAAAAAAGTAAAAATTACTATATGGCAAAAGTACTCCCAAAATTATTTTCAACTCTTTTAACACCATTATTATCCCGGCCATATTTCAAATTATCGGATAAAACAACCTATGATGTAATCACAAGTCTTTCTTCCGATACAAAATTATTGGGGGTTCTAACAGGCCAATGGGGTGACTATGGCCTACCTCCAAAACGAAGCAGCTTTGTAATGCATGCTGGGGTGGTGCAACATTATTTAGATGGTGGGAATTATCCTGCGGGAGGCTCAGGTCAGATTGCTGCTAATATCGTACCTGTGATCCGGAATAATGGAGGTGAGATTTTCAACAGTATGGGCGTTGAAAAAATCATTATGCATAAAAACACAGCAATTGGGGTGAGGCTTGAGAATGGCGAAGAAATCTATGCTCCCAAAATAATCAGCAGTGCTGGTGTCATGAACACCTATGAACGATTACTTAAATCAAATGCATTGCCAAAAATCAGACAATCGCTTACAAACGTTCGAAAGACTGAGGGGCATTTATGTCTTTATATCGGCTTAAATGGATCAGCAAAAGAACTTGGACTTAGAACAACAAACTATTGGATTTATCCATCCTATGATCACGACAAAAATGTAGAAAACTTTGTCACAGATCAAACAAAGCAATTCCCAGTTTTATATTTGTCTTTCCCCTCTGTAAAAGATCCAAATTGGCAAAAAGATCATCCTCATCAATCCACCATGGAAGCAATTACGCTGGCTCATTATGACTGGTTCGAGGCTTGGAAAGATCATCCATGGAAATCGAGGGGAAATGAATATGAGGAAATAAAGGAGAAATATGCACAAAGAATGTTAGAAATGATTTACAAAACTCTTCCACAACTCAAAGGGAAAATAGACTATTATGAACTTTCAACACCCCTCTCTACCAAAAGTATGGTCAATTATCAATCTGGTGAACTCTACGGCTTGGAACATACACCAAAACGATTCAGACAGGACTGGCTGAGGCCAAAAAGTCCTATCAAGGGGTTATTTTTAACAGGACAGGATGTCACTACCGTTGGGCTCACCGGTGCATTGTTTTCTGGTGTATTAACATCTTCGGTAATTCTGAGGAAAAATCTTTTTAAAGAAATAATCAAATCTTAACCTCAGTATGATTTTTATTAAACCTGTTTCCCCTGCTTGGAAAAACTAAAATTGCTTTGATCCCAGGATTAGTTGTCAGATAATAAATATTGTCCCATGAATTCTCTGGCAAATTGAAAAGCTTTTTCTTTTGCCTCCGGATTTCCTCCATATGATGGTCCTCTCTCTGCACAAAAAGCCAACCCTATTTTCTGTAATAATGGAGTCGTCATTGGTATATCCAAAAAATTCATTAACACAGCCCCATCTGCTCTCATTTTCAATCTGCAGTCTGTTAAAACGTACCCTTTTTTATCAACTATAACTGGGCCGTCACGATCAAAAGAATGATGGGAATTCTCATAAACTGTTACTGCAATATTTTCAGATCCATGAGCCCTTATCTTTGAAACAAGGTCAACGCATGCATCAGCTGGCACCCAGTTATCTAACTCTCCAATTAGGATATGAATGGGTGAATCAGTGAAATCCAATATTTCCGGTTCAACAATACACGGTGGATAAATAGATAAATGTGCAGCAAACGTCAAATCTATATCAATGGCTTGTTTCGCAGGCAGCCAACCAGAAAGCAGAGCAACACCTCCCCCTAGACTCCATCCAGTGATGGCGACCTTTTCCTTATTAATCCGTGGGTGTACACTCAATTTTTCAAAAGCTTTATAACTGTCCAGGACCATCGTAGCGGTAGTCACTTCAACCTGGGTACCCACAGTTGATTCTATCTGTCTGCTCTTAAAGCTATTCACCTCAAAAGTTGCAATTCCCATTTCCCTGTACATCTTCAAATATTCAAGATGATGCTCCGCCCAGCCAAGGCTGCCCGCAACACCCATAACAAGTGGATATTTGCTTGTATCTTCTTCACTAGCATATTCAGGAAAAGTAAGATTGCCAAATACCTCCTGTGATTCCTGATTATCCAAATCCGTAATAATATCTTTAAATGAAAATGGATTCGCACTGGTAAATACAATTTTATCCTGATGAATATTTTGAGCATTTATGCCTGCAGTCAAATAAATTATGGCTATTAATTTGATTTTCATTTTGATAATTCTTTCAATTTTGAATTTCTTTACAATACTCTTTATTTGGTATACAATTTAAATCTAGACTTTACATCCGGTAATAGAAAAATAAAAAAATATCTATAATTTTTTAGGGGGATTTATCCCCCTAATCTCATTTGAAACTATAAAAGGAAGAAATATTATTGACACACAATGAAAAACTAATGTAGACTAATACGTACGCGTTAATAATCGGTAAATAAAGTAGTAAGGAGTACATAATGCAAAAAGGAAGTGTGAATAAAGTCGTGTTAGTCGGTCATCTGGGTGGCGACCCGGAAGTCAGGCATATCCCGTCCGGGGTAGCCGTGGCAAACTTCAATCTGGCAACAAATGAGTCTTGGCGTGACGCCAATGGTGATATTCAGGATAAAACTGAATGGCACCGTTGCGTTATGTTTAGAAAATCGGCTGAGATGGCTGGTGAACTGCTGAAAAAAGGTCAGCTTGTCTATCTGGAGGGAAAACTCCAGACCCGCAACTGGGAAGACAAAGAGGGCGTTAAGCGGTATACCACGGAGGTTCTTTGTGATACCTTCACCATGCTGGGCCGTAAGATGGATAATAATGGTGACCGACCCAAGTCACCCCCTGTGGAAGATGATGAGGACGATTTGCCGTTCTAATCTATCTGCTGTCAGATAAAGTGAAGGGGGGCTCGAAAGAGCCCCCCTTTTTTTATTTTTAATTTGGTGAAGAAAAAATAACAAGAAAAAAATGTAAAGAATTACTACTTCAGTTTTTTCACTTCATCATAACTATAGTTAACAGTTTCTTTTGTGCCTGTTTCTTTCACAAGATTCACTCTGTATCCATCCACAAGAGTTAGCTCCTGGATACCATCAATGTGCATGTTTTTATTTTGAAACACCCGATTCATTTTAGCTCGAGTTTTTGCTTCTTTCACATTTCTGGCAACAACAAAAAAATTACCATGCTGTTCATAAAGTCCATCCATTAATTCCGAATCATAAAAGCCTACATGTATTAAATACAGTTTCATGATAAATACCTTTTAATCTAAATTATAATTGTTTTTCTATAGATTTTATTGATTTACTACCAAATAATTTAATTGAAGAGACACCTATGAAAACAAAAGTATTGATTATAATATTATTAACTTTATTTTTTATAACCGGATGTGAGGATAACATCTCAAAAACATCAAAACAGTCTCAACCTGAATGGGTTGGGAAAATATTATCCCAGGCAATCAATGATAACTCACTGGAAGGATCCTGGTCATATTCATCAGTAGTTTCCTATGAAAATGCTGACTGCATAGGTGAGGGAGAAACATATGATTATTCTGGCATTGTCACTTATGGTGAATCAGATGCAGTTAGAACGGAAAGTTTCTTACTTTTATTTTCTGATTTCCAGCAAAAGGGCTACTCAGAAGAAAAATTTCATGATATGTGCATCAAAAAAAATGGAACGATTAACTCTAATGGGAATTGCGAGGGCACATATGATATGCCCTTTGAATACTACCTTACAGAAGATGGATATTGTGAGACATACATTTATGCTCCTGATAAGTCAAAGACATGGTGCGGAACAATTGAACTGACAGAGAATACGGCCACAATAACCTATTCATACGACTCTGATTATGCCGGAAAATCCTTTTGCAAAATTGTTGAAATGGCAAAGCAATAGAATATTGGAGAGTTCGTGAAAACAAACATAAGGATGGCTGTACATTCAGTTTCTGGTTTTTTAAAAAGATATTTATGCCGGTAAAAAACAAATACAGCCACAAAGACCTGATTGACAGTGGTCTGGGAAAATTATTCGGTATGGATAAAGGCAAAATGCCCACGCCGCCCATGCTGATGGTTGATCGAATTCTGCATATATCCGATAAGGGGGGGAAATACGACAAAGGTGAAATAAAAGCGGAGATGGACATTGATGAAAAGAACTGGTTTTTCGACTGCCACTTTAAAAACGACCCCGTCATGCCCGGATGTTTAGGCTTGGATGGCTTATGGCAGCTGACTGGCTTCTTTTTAACCTGGATGGGAGGTGACGGGCGAGGACGCGCCTTGGGCGTAAAGGACTTAAAATTCAAAGGACAGGTGCGGCCCTATCATAACAAAATCACCTATCAGATTGATATCAGAAAATTCATCACCAGACCGACTTTTATAGCCTGGGCAGACGCCGTTTTAAAAGTAAAAAATGAAGCTATTTATTTTGCCAAGGATTTACAGGTAGGGTTATTTGAAAACCTGACCTGGGACCATGGCAAGGATCCTGCCTTAGATCCATTCTAATCATTTAGAAAAAGCATATTGCATTGCAGTCTAACAATGTTGGATTGAGAAAGGTGGGAGATTTTAGCCATCTGGGAATGAAGATTTACTTTTACAGCGCCATACCTACAAGAAAAATAATTACCTGTCCCCGCTCAGAGTACGTGAAATTCCTAATCTAAGTTCCAGATATCTGGAACCTCCGGTTCCTTGTATGGCGGCCTGACTTTTCGGAAAACTCACAAAAGGAATACCGATCTCCGGGTGATAATCCCGAAGTTCAATCCGGATAAGCCAGTGCTTCCGGATGGGAATTTTAATTCCTGCACCAAAAACAAAGAGGGTGTTATCCTCACCTGAGACAGACCCAATTCCAATAGAAGTAAAACCGTATGCCTGGTCTTTCCTCCGGAAAGACAGCTCAGCACCCAGCACAAACGATTGTATCAACCTGAGACTATCTATCTCTTTGCCACTCACTTGAGCATTTCCGAAAGTAAGATGAACTCCATATTTTCTGGAGAAATTCCAACCGACATCCATTCCATATCCCCACCCATTGTTGAAGGTATCTCTCGGCATCAAAAGAGTAGTGCCGCCACCCACTTCGAACTGGTTGACAGCCCGAAAGCTGGATGCAAAGACCGAAGAGAAAAAGAGCAATACACAAAGACTGTACTGAACTCTCTGTAATGGGGAAAAAACCTTCTTTTGGATGTTATTCAATATGCTGGCTATTGCTATTCCTATTCATACCCAAATTACCTATTCTCCCGCGAAACAGAAACAAAAATACTTACTTCAGCAGCAGCTTCTTTGTCCACACAAAACCATGTCCTGAATTTTGCGAAGGATCTCCTGCCTGAATTGCGTAAAGACTGGATTTCCATTATTGTGCAGAAATTTGTTTTACTCTATTTTCATATTTAACTTTTAAAGCATTTTTCCTACTCTATTTAAATCTCAAGTCGCTATGAATACATTTGAACTTTTTGGTTTACAACACTTTTTGGTAATACTCATTTCATTGTTGGTTGCCATACTTCTCCCCTGGTTTGTAAAAAACAGGTTAAAGCTTACCTGGGAATATCCAATTCGTCTCATTCTTGCCTTGTCAACCTGGATAAATGAAATTTCCATGTGGACTTATCGTGTAATGGATGGAACGTATACTTTTCAGGAGCATCTTCCTCTGCACTTATGTGGATTCAGCATCATTCTGAGCCCAATAATGCTCATGAAAAAAAACCAGAAAATTTATGATCTCGTCTATTTTTGGGGATTAGGCGGCGCTATTCAGGCGCTTCTTACTCCAACCATCGAACATGGCTTCCCCACCTTCTTATTTTTTCAGTTCTTCTATGGACATGGCATGATCATTTTGTCGGTGGTATATGCAACAGTGGTGTTGGGAATGAGACCGACATTTTCAGCGATGATCAAAACTTCTTTTATCACACTTGGTCTTTTAGTGCCCATTGGCATTGTAAACTGGATGATTGGATCAAATTATTTCTTTATTTCAGGGAAACCAGAGACCCCAACTCTCCTGGATTTCATGGGTCCCTGGCCCTTTTATTTAGTACCCCTGACCGTGGTCGGGTTTATTGTCTTTTGGCTGGTTTATCTTCCTTTTCCACTCTACCGAAAATTTCGATCTACGTAACCAGGATACGCTTGGTGCATGTTTTTTCCCTCAATAACAATAGCATCAGAACCGTATGGTGTTACCCTCCCAATAAACTACTTCAATTTCCCAACCTGTCGGGTCTTTTATATACCACGCGAGGGAATGCGGCCACTGTATTACTCCGTCATATAACAGAGGCAGATTTTCTGTTTCAACGATCTCTTCCCATAGTTTTTTATCAGTGATCCGTAAGCCAAAATGTGCCAGGTAATGTACACCTTTTTTTTTCATTTCTAATGTGTCCAGCAAAACCAATGCAGGTGCTTCATAAATGCACAGCATGGCATCATTAGACCGTATTACACCCCATTTTACACCATCCTGGATTCCCTGTTCAACCAGGGTAAAATCAAATAGCTTGTTGTACCACTGTACGGTTTCTTCAAAATCACGTACACTCAGATTCAAATGATCTAATTTACTTACGAGCATATATCCCTCAATTTTTGATTTAAACTACTAAAAAATTTGTTTACCACACATAAAAACAATGCTGGGCAAAGCTTAATTAAACCATACACCAAAGCCCCGGCTTCGCAGTTCCCTGCCCAGCATTTCTTCAATTTCTTCAGCATCCTTTCTTGTGGGAACTGGATTGTACTTTTCATAAAGGTCTGGTCTCAGCTTTAACCCATAATGTTTCGCATATTTATTTGACTTATATCCCTCTTTATGCTGCTCAAATCTCAAAGATGGTTTTCTTGTAGATTGTCCAACATAAACGCAACCATTGCCCTTTATGTATTTTGGATTCTTCGTACGAAATCTTCTTAAATCTGCAACGGCTGGGTCTAATTCTATTACATATATATAGTATTGTTTCATTCAATTAAATTACCCTGTCCTCCACTTTTTTACAAGAAGGTGGAGTGAAAGAATGAGTGAATACAAAAAATTCCGCTTAAAGGGAGGCTTGATGATTATCTTTTCTAATACGCACTCACAAGCAGAGCGCCGCACAGGGCACAACATACCGCTAGCCACTTCTTCCGGGTCATGGCCTCTTTAAGAAAAATGGCCGCCATAATAATGATAAAAATGGTGGAAAGCTGATTATAGATGGCAGCACGTCCTGCAAGGGTATATTTATAGCCGGCCAGCCAAAATATCACAGACAGAAACGTACCCAAAAATGATCCCATGATCAGCGGCGGATGTTTCAATCCCTGTTTGAAAGTTTCGAATAAGGTCGACGACCCTTTAGCAAAAACCAGAAAACCAATGCACAGTACGGTTCCGGTACTAAATCGTACCAGGGCAATGGGCACAACTGGGTGTATTTCCATAATGGGTTTCAGTAATAAAACTGAAAAAGCAGTGAGGGCCTGGGCTGCAAACCCATACAACACACCCCAGGCAATATCTTCTCGTCTTTTATTTTTCGGTATTTCCAGAGAACTAATAATGATTCCGGTAATGACTAAAGCACCTCCGAAATAGGCCTGCAGAGAAATGACCTCTCCAAACATAAGGAATGCAAGCAGAAAGATGGATGGCGAATAAGTGGTACTGACAATCGCATTTAAACCAGCTCCCAGCCTCCGCAGGGAGGCTAAAAAAAACAGGTCACCAACTGCAACGCCCAAGATCCCGCTGATGATCAGTATCAAATATTCATGATGATTGAATGCTGGAAAATCATGTCCCTGAATTATCAGAAACCCAATAAAGCCGATAACTCCAATAGTGTTCTTTAACAGGTTTATCTGAAGGCTGCTCAGGACTCGACCAGATATCTGAAAAAAGATGACCCCGGATGACCAGCATAGTGCTGTCAATATTGCATATATTTCACCAAGGTTTACATGTAATCCCATGGGAATAATCACAAACGTAATAGTTAATCCACGTAAAGCCCGGGAATTAACCCGGAAGTGTAGGATGATACACTGAGCCAGTCAATTTCATTCACTTATTAAAATGATATTCCCTGAATTATTTGCACGAACCCAATAGCCCTCACCAGGGATTAATTCATCAGCTGCAACGTAGCCAGAATCAAAACCATAAATTGTACCATTTATTATGATATTATCCGGATCAATAATCGCACCTATTTCTACAGGGGTACTGATACCGCTGATCAGGTTCCACCCTGCACTTAAGCTTAAAGATAATTCAGTAACAGGTATGCCTGTTATGGTGGTTGTCCCGGCATTATTAAATCGAAGCCAGTATCCATTACCCTGGATTAATGTTTCCTCCGGATCGTAACTGCCATTGAAGGAGTAGAGCGTCCCTTCCACAGCATCTGGAAACTGGATTTGATAATCACTGTCATCAACTATCAAAGGCAGGCCAACCAGATTCCATCCTTCTGTATACTCAACTCCTGTCATCGCATTAAATTCCACTTTTAAACCAACTGGACGGTGGTCGGATACATTCTGGTCATATTCATACCAGCCACCATCGCAATATTCGTCTATTTTAATAGTCTGGACATCAGAGTTGACGTTCCCGAGTTCATCAAATAATTCATTCGTTATAAGAATATGGTCAAGATGAGAAGGCCACGTCGGATACGACCATCCAGAGCTGGGTCCCTCTGCAATTTCCATATCAGCAAACAGGTAATTTCCTGGGTCATCTAAAATCATCTGAAATACATTGTTTTCGGGATTATCAGTTAGGATATCATTTAAATCTCCCAAAACAATCACGTTATCATTTGAGAAATGTGTATCTATATACTCTTTTAATAAGTTACTGGCTATATATCTCCGTGTTTCTTCATCACCAGAATCATCGGGATCTAAATAGCCATCACCGCAACATTTAAAATGATTATTAATAATGATAACGTTCTGTCCCATAAAGTTCATATCCACAACCATTGGTGACCTTGGGAATGGACTCCAATAGGGTGAAGTGGTGTAAATCTCATATATTTCATTGATTTCAACTACATCTGTTTTGTAGATATAAGCCAGGCCGGCGAACCAGGCGGATTCATAATATCCTTCATAGTCAGTAAGATTGTCAAGCATTTGATCGAACATACCTGTGTCATCAACTTCCTGTATTGCTAATACATCAACGTCAAGGGCTTGAATGATCGTAGTCACATAATCCACTGTGGTTTGACCATTTTTTGGAAACCATTCAATATTCCATGTCAAGACTTCAAACGTGGAATCTGTCCCAAAATATAAATCCTCAAAATCCTGTGCGGATAGAATCGCTGTTAGGATAAGAACTGTGCTGAAAACCAGATTATCAAATATTTTCATAATTTTTACACTATAGGTGATATTAAGGGTAAATATTTATTATTACAATTCATAACCAAAAATTACCCTATTCCCCCAGGGAGGAATCAATTTACTTCAACAGCACCATCTTCCTGGTCTGTACAAAGTCCCCTGCCTGTATCTGATAAAGATACACACCTGCACTTACAGGCTTGCCGAAGCTGTCTGTAGCATTCCATTGAACAGACTTGTAACCTACTTCCTGGGTGGTGTTTACCAGCTGGGTTACTTCTCTGCCTATTAAATCGTATACAGTCAATGTAACCTGCGCCTGACTTGGAAGGTCGTAGGAAAGAAAAGTTATTGGATTGAAGGGATTTGGGTAGTTTTGATGGAGTGCAAATGTGATGGGGATCACAGATTCTCTGTTTAAAACAAATTTTTCTGCTGATGGGATTGTAATCTCATCTGTGCCTTCAAGAATGAATTTACTTCCACTTTCAGAGGTAAGCACCCAGTTCATATGCTCTCCTGCATCTATAACAATATCATAGCTAATGGTAAGATTATCAGATGTATTCATCACTTCTATCTCACCGGATTCCACAGCATATTTCATATCTCCATTAAAACGGGCATCAAAAGCACCTGCTGGAGGTTTTGGAGGTAAAGTGTAACTTAAGGAGTTTTCGGTTGGAATTTCATTCCCAAAGAAAAGCGTTTGCCCATTGATCTTCAGCGTGTTTGATTGTTCAGGAGTCTGAAACGTGCGAACCTTTGCCATGGGAGCAGAAGCAGACAAAGTAATTCTTCCTTCCCCAGAACTTCTGAGCCAGTAACCATATCCTGGTTCGATAAACTCAGCACTAATGTAACCAGAATCAAACCCGTAAATCGTTCCTGAAACAATAAGTCCGTCATCATCAGTAATTGCGTTCACATCAACGGGGAAAGAGATCCCGGAAATAAGGTTCCATCCTTCAGTAATGAGAATGACAATACTTTCCAGTGGTAGACCAGACACCATGTTGGTGCCTTCTTCATCAAACCGTAACCAAAAACCATCACCATTCACAAGGTTTTCCGCTGGGAAGTAAGCACCATCAAATCCATAAAATGTACCATCAACGGCGTCAGGATAGACTGATAAATAATTAATAGGCTCTGTATCCACTGGAATTCCAACAATATTCCAACCTGCCAGGTGATCCACGCTCACTTCAATTTCCTCAGGAGCCTCTTCAATTACCCTGATAATCCAACCGCCAAAACCATCGGGACCGTTGCCCATGCCGGCCATGACGGTTCCATCGTCAGAAATTGTAAGCCCTCTCATTAAATCCCAATCATCCAATCCTGTCATTCCCAGTTCAACGAGATAGTCCTGGAGGTTCACGAATTCACCAGTTTCTTCGGTATAAATACAGGCTTTATACTGTGTCATGCCCTGATAGAGGTACTGCCCGATAACAATATTGTTTTCAGACATATCAAGAGCCTGGCTTCTATTAAACATGGCAGAGTTAGGCGGTACTCCAAGCCCGGTCATTCCATCTTCTTCCGTCCAGATATATCCTTCAGTATGATTCCCACCGGTACCGCTTCCAAAACCGACCACAATTGAACCGTCATTGGTGATGGCTGTCACTTCTCCAGTTTCTGAACCTGCAGGTGAACCAATGAACGTAATATTACCCTGCGTATCCCATATGCACGAACGTCGTGTTCCGGAACTGTTTTGGTTCCATCCTCCAATAAGATTCCCATTACCTGAAACTGCCTGGGCCTTTTCGCTGTTGCCGCCATACTGACCCAGACCCACAATCCCTGTGGAGGCGGTCCAATAAAATGCTTCGGTGGAGCAATTGATCCAGCCCATTCCCACGGCCTTGGACCCGTCTGAGGATATTTCCAGTCCCGAGCTTAAAAAATTATCACAGGAACTGCCTCCCTCTACATTACCAAGGAAAGTCCAGCTGTCATTTTCCCAAAGTGCAGCTTCCGTCTTTCCATCGCCGTTAACCATTTCACCGATAATCTTTCCGTTTTCAGATATTCCCCAGGCTTCACCATCTCCAAGATTCTGTATCCCGTCTTCTTCAGTCCAGAGTAGAGCCTGACCTCCTGAACCTGTGCCAACAATTTTTGTCCCATCGCTGTTCATTCCAAGGGGTATCGACATTTGGGGAACAGAAATAATCTCAAACGTAACCGGCGGATCAGGCGGATCAGGCGGATCTCCGCTGTCGGGAGGGCCGAGAGTGCCATCTTCCAAGAGACTATGGGCATAAACCGAACCATTTTCAGTCCATACTACAAATGTGCATCCCGGTCCCTCGCTCGTATACATATCTGACTTTGAATTTCCAGAGGTTGTGAGGGTGACAGTCTGTTCAGACCAGACATACTCGCCGTTCGAATTAAGGCGAGAGGCATAGATATCGCCGGTCATGTTTACACTTTGTTCAATATACACTGCGATCATATCATTCCCAAGTCCTGCAATAGAGAGATCCAAATAATCGTAGTTGCCGTTTAATGAAACCACAGCAACACCGGAAGAACCCCAAAGACGATTACCGTTTTCATCAAGTCTCTGGGCATAAACACCGCGCTGGGATTGACTGCCGTTAGATTCAGTCCAGGCTGCCATGAGCTCAGAATTTCCCTCAGCTACGGCTGTCCGTGGATTCGTACGAAAATGACTGGAATTTGTGGAAAAATTCACAGCGTTTCCCCAGACTGTTTCGCCTGTTCCGCTGATGCGTTGTGCAACAGCGGACTGGTTTGATCCTGCCATTTGTGTCCACGCACTGAAACTTCCTCCCGCATGATCTCCAACAGACTCCTGGGAGTAGTTTCCTGTGGGAAACACCACAGGCCCCACTGCCACAACCGGTGAATCCCAGAGTTCAACTCCAGAGCTGTTATATTTCTGCAGGTACAGCTTACTGTCAGGTGCCCAAAAAGGACCTGACTGATGGTTCCATTGCAGAAGAACATTGGTCCCGTCTACTGTTAAGGGAAGGGGGTTTACCAGGTCACCGGTACTGTCTTCAATATGGATGCCGCCATCTCCCCATTGCAATGCGCCGCTTTCAGAAATCATCTGTATTCGCACAGTCATATAATTTTGACACCAGGCTACGGCTACGCTGTTATCAGAGAGCACAGTCAATCGGGGAGATATATTATCGCTCCCTGAAACTGAAAGAGCCAGGCCATCAGCTCCCCAGGGTATGGATCCATCTGGAGCAATCTTGTAGGCATACACCTGCCAAATACCGGTACGGGTATCCAACGTTGAAATGATTGCATTGTCGTTCCCATCAACGGCAAGGTTCATATGATGCACTGCAATCCAGGATGAATTAGGCTGATCACTCACAACCATTCCGCCGTTACTCCACTGGGGTTCACCATCAGAATTCAGGCGCTGCAGGTAGACGTGATAGTTTCCATCACTCAACCAGGCTACATAAGCCCCGCCATCTGAGGTTGCACGAACCTGTGCCTGCACCCCATCACCTAACCACAACGGGTTATCCGGAGAGGTAGGCCATTGACCAAAGGAAAACGACAGAATAATGGATATTGAAAGTAAATATTTCATGATTGACTCCATACTGGCTAAAACAGTTTATCTAAACAGAACTGATTTTACAGTCCTCTTATAAATTATTGATTTATTGTTATTTCTCCACCCTCGCCGGCTCGCACCCAATAACCCGTTCCTGGAATCAATTCTTCAATCTCTCCATAACCGTTATCAAAATCCCAGAATGTACCGGGGATTATTATTCCGCCTGGGTCCTGAATGCTGTTAATATCCGTAACAGTGGTAATTCCTGAGATAATATTCCAGCCCTGGTTAAGCGAGATTGTCAGCTCGTTTATCGGAATACCAGTAATATCACTGGAACCGGATTCTGGAAACCGCAGCCAATAACCATGCCCCATAACAAGTTCATACTCAGACTGATACTCTCCTACGAAAGAATACAGGGTACCGGATATTGCCTCCGGAAAAAGTGAAGTATATCCTGCATCATCAACCTCAACCGGTAATCCCACCAGGTTCCAGCGTTCATTATAACTCACAGTTAATGTTACCGTAGACGGACCGGGTGCATCTGAACTCCAGGTAGCTCCATAGATCACTCCATTGTTACCTTCTTCGCTTGAATCATAAGCGGTTGAACCGGAACCCTCATTGAATTTCCAGTAGCCAACCAGCCCTTCTTCTCCGGTCAAATCTGCGTACATATAATCCTGTACCTGTTGTTCTGTCAAGGCAAGGTTCCAGAGGCTCACTTCATCCACCTGGCCATCCAGGTCAAAATTCGTGGTCTGCCATATAAGCCTGCCAATGCTAAAAGGTAAAAATTCATTGGTGATCTGCCCATATGCTTCCGTTGATCCTGCTTCAATGCCATCTATATACAAGATTATATTACTGCCATCATAGATCAAGGCAAGGTGATGCCAGGTTTCTGATATAATGGAATTTTCCGCTGTTACTATAGTGAACTCCCCACCGCCAGATACTTTTAACCGGGCTTCTACTTTGTAATTACCGAGCTGTAGCAGATAAAAATCAGCATCTTCATTATTCCTAAAACCAAAAAAACCATCGAACTGAGTATATGAGTCAGCATTTGGGCCTCGTGGATATACCCATCCGCTCAGTGTCATCTGATCAGCGTTCGCTATCACGGCAGACCCATTAGCGACTTCGACGTAGTCAGATTCCCCATCAAAATCCAGGGAATAGTTCTGGCTGAAAGAAAGAGTAAAAAAAAGGAAGGATGTTACGAGTTTCTGCATAATTCTTTTGGCTTACAACTGGCGCAACTTAAACTCTTTATAGAAATAAAAAAAGGATTCGAATTAATCCCGGAGTTAATGTGATCCTCATCACAAAGCGGATTATCTTACCTGGGTAAAGGGTTCTCCAAATCTGCAAGCACAAAAGCCATAATTGCCATGGCTGCCATACAGCGATTGAGCTCATCCCTGTCTACTTTGTCAAATGTGTCTGCATTGGTATGGTGATACCAGAAATATCTGGAACCATCCACCTTCAGAGACATGACTGGCACGCCTTCATCATTTAAAGGAGCCACATCTGCAGCCCGGCCACCCTCTGTGATTTTACCAGCTTCTATACTATTCAACAATGTGCCAATTTCGCTAATGATATCCATTGCTTCCGCCGATCCGGAAAAACCGAAACCCTTCGGTTTAAACACACCACCATCAGATTCGATGGCCGCCACGTGGTTATCCAACTCAGCCCTGTGCGCATCACGATAGGCTTTATTACCGCGACCTCCATTCTCCTCATTGGTCCACATCACCACCCTCAGCGTCCTGCGGGGCTGAAGTCCTGATTCCTTGATGAGCTTCACCGCGTGCCACGCTGCCAGACATCCGCCGGCATCATCCTGAGCTCCCTGCCCTACATCCCAGGAATCGATATGCCCACCCAACACCACCACTTCCTCAGGAAACTCACTTCCGGGAAATTCCGCCACCACATTACGGGAATACCTGTCTGCAACCGTTTTTGCTTCCATTTTCAATTCCAGGATAATTTTATCCCCGCGGTCATGGATGCGACGGAGCATCATGGCGTCTTCAGGGGTCAGGGCGGCATGGGGAATTTTAGGAATGGTATCGGCATAAGCCATTCCCCCGGTGTGAGGAGTGTTCATAGACCAGGATCCTACAGATCTGATCAGGCTGGCAACAGCTCCATATTGTGCTGCCGCCTGTGCTCCTTTATAACGGTACTGAACCGTTTCGCCGTAGGTCGTAAATTCGGCATTGAACAGTACAATCCTGCCCTTCACCTCATCCTTTCGATCATCCAATTCTTCAAAACTATCGACCACAATCAATTCTCCACGGATACCAGAGCCGGGAGTTCCAATACTGCCGCCCAGGCCCAGCATGGCCAGATCTTTTGCAAAAGGTTTTATGAGCCGGGCAGATTCCTTCCCCCTGATCCAGACTGGTACTTTTACTTTTTCGCCGCGGACATTGGAGAAACCGTCTTGTTCCATTTCTTCCAGGATCCAGTCAATCGCATTTTCCAGATTATCAGATCCGCTCAGGCGGGGCCCGAAGGTATCGCATACATAAGCCAAACGATTGTACGCTGCACTGTCAGCCAGTGAAGCGGTAATGAGTTTTTCTACAATATCCTGGTATTTTTCAGGTATTGCATTTGCGTTTGTCATCCCTATTAATAAAACAAAAGAGATGAATTTGAGAGCTTTGGTCATATTATTTTCTTTCTCATTTTTTGGTCCGCTTACAGGTAACGAAACCGGGCATAAAATCGAATTGCTTACCCAAACGGGAAATTATTCGGATGAATTAATTGTAGAATAATTTTTTAATATTCTTTAAAAAATGCGTACTTGTTTTTCTTTTCTCTCTTCATTTTTTTCTTTTCTGCCGGGGTAAACTTCGAGGGTTTCTTCTTCTGTTTTTTCTGTTTATCTTTTTTGCCCATAATTATTCCTCCCATGTAGTTGTAGAATAATGAAGCGTCTTTCTTTTTTCATAATATCAATTTACCCCCAAAGTGAGTATGGAATCAATCTGTAGTCTTACTTCAACAGCACCATCTTCCTAGTTTGTTACCTCTTATTTAAATTTTCATTTTGATGAGAATTATTTAAAAGGGCCAGAAATGGAGTATCAAAGGGGTACCCACAATAACAATCAGAAGTTCCAGGGGCAATCCCATTCTCCAGTAATCAGAAAACCGGTAGCCGCCTGGTCCAAGGATCAGCGCATTGCACTGATGGCCGATGGGAGTTAGAAAAGCACAAGAGGCTCCTACGGCAACGGTCATCAAAAAGGGATCAGCGCTGACACCCATAGATACCGCAATGCCAACGGCAATTGGCGCCATAATCAGGGCAGTAGCGGCATTATTGATGATATCTGAAAGACACATGGTAATAATCATGATAATTGCCAGAATAGACCAGCTTGGCAAACTTCCGGTCATATTTACCATAAATTCAGCAATTAACTGGGTACTTCCGGTTGTCTGTAACGCAGCGCTCACCGGGATCATCGCTCCTAACAGAACAATAATCGGCCAATCTATCTGCTGGTACAATTCCCGAATAGGGAGAATGCCCGTAAAGACATATAATAAAATGGCGCCCACAAAAGCCAATGTGGTGGGCAGAATCCCGGTCATACTGAATCCAATTGCGCCTCCAAAAATTAAAAGCGCCAAACTGATCCGTGAAAACTCGCCTACCTGTACTTCTCTCTGAGCCAGGGGCACCAGATTCAGTGAACTGATATTATCATCAAGATTATCTATATTCCCCTGAATAAGCAGCACATCTCCTACCCGAAATATGACATCTCCCAACCGTTTACGGATTGGTTGTCCCTGGCGCGCAACCGCCATAAGTATAAGTGAATTTGAGGTACGCCTTCGAAAATACGTCCGATCCCGTTTTACAAGTGGAGAATCAGGTGTAATTAATACTTCTTTATAAGTGGTATCTTCATCTTTTAGTTGATCTATCCGTGCTCGCATCTTTTTTGTAAGTCTGAGGCCATACTCATCCATCATTAACTTTAAATCTACTGGATCCGCTTGAATTTGAAACCTGTCTTCTTCAAGTATGATTTGATCGTGTCGTGGAGTATAGATATTCCCATTTTTGGAAATGCACCCAATTATTGCAAGTCTGTCTTCAGTATATTTTTCGATCTCGCTGACCTTCTTCCCAATGAGTTTGCAGCTCTTGGGAATACGAATCTCAGTTATATAATCATCAATGGAAAATAGCGATTCTGTGCCTGGTTTTTTATATGAATCTTTGGGGATGAATCTCCACCCTATCAGCGCTACAAACAGCACACCCAGGATGGCAATGATTCCTCCAACTGGGCTGAAGTCCAACATACCAAATGGTTCTGGATGAAACTGTTCAATATTAATATTTTGAGATGCAAAATATTCAGCAGCTGGAGAGGTCTTATCAGCAAGTGCCTGAGTTTTGAGTTCCATATACTGACTTTCCCTGAGAGTGGATATGATGATATTCGGCGGTGTCCCAATCATCGTAATCATACCACCCAGAATACTGGCAAAAGCCAGGGGCATGAGTATAACACTTGGGGATCGTTTCTGTTTGACAGATGTTTTGAGCGCTACCGGTAGCATGAGAGCAAGCGCCCCCACATTATTCATAATGGCCGAAAATATGGAGACCACACCACTCAAGCTGGAAATATGGGCAACCTGGTATTTTGATAAAGGTGTAATTTGCCGGGCAATGATATCCACCACTCCTGAATTACGCAGAGCGCGGCTGATAATCAGTACTGCCGCCACAGTAATGACCGCTGGATGACCAAAACCCATGAATATATTGGACGTATCCATAATCAGACTTGATTTTTCACCTCCCAATATCTGATCGACAATAAACAAAGTACACAATGCAATAATGGAGACAATGTCATAGCGCCATCGCCCCCAGATAAATAGGGTAAAAGTCAATATGATAATGCTAAATATAGCGATTTGATCAATTGTCAACTGATTTTATCACCTTCTTCAAAGACAGAAGCAAGAGTGGCTACCGAAAATAACAAACAGGTTGCCATCAGTTTCTTCATAATAAACTCCTCATAACTCTTTCGGAATGTAATTCTTAGCTTGTCAATTTATATATAAATCGCCTTTTTTCCAATTAGCGAGCCTATGAACTCATTTTGTGGTGAGCATCCGGATTAACCCGCGGGGAATTATCCGCATGATAGGTACGATAATGTTCCATTGCCAGGGAAGAATATAGCTGCGCTTTCCCTTGTTTATTGTTCCTATAATTTTCTTGGCAGCGGTGTCAGCATCCATGAGGAACCACATTTTGTTTTTAATATTTGCAGTCATTTCCGTTTCGATCCAGCCTGGATAAATGGTTGTGGTTGTGATGTTATGCCGGCGCAGGGTATACTCCCAGCTATCAGTCATAATCCGCAGGGCCGCCTTAGAAGCAGAATATCCCCCATGGCCTATAAGTCCCCGTGTCCCTGCAATGGAGCTGATGATTGCCACCTGTCCGGATTTCTGTTCCTTCATACTGGGCAGAAATGGAATAACCGTGTTGGTAACGCCCATGATATTAATCCGTAGAATCCGGTTTATGTGTTCAGGGTCTCCAGAGGTAATCTTATCCTTACCTCCAACTCCTGCATTGGCAATAACAGTGTCAATTCCCCCAGCATCCTCAATAAATTGCTTCGCTGTCAACTGGCAGGCGGATTGGTCCGCTACATCCAGAGTATAAATATGGGGATGGCCTCCAAGCTCCCTGCAGCGCTCCGCCACCTGTTCTAAACGGTCGGTCCGCCGGGCTGCGAGACCAAGCACAGCTCCTTTATGGGCGTAGACATATGCCAAAGCTTCACCAATCCCGCTGCTCGCTCCCGTAATGAATACTTTCTGTGCCATGATTATCCTTTCCGGTAAATTTACTATATTTTAATGAAAATCTTTTTTCGGTACATCCAATAGAGCACCAGCCACCATATCCCTACATGAGACAGGGCAAAGAGTAAAGAACCATTCAGGTCGCCAGCAAGAGGCTGAAAGACCGTTTGGTATAAATACGTGTATCCTGATACGGTTCTCTCACCTAATGTAAATTTCACTTTCAGGATTGTCTTCACCCACAAACCGGAAGCGACAAACAGGAAAATAGAGTTCGTGCCAAAAATGATGAATGGGCGGGCAGGTTTTTTGTATCCTTTGAGATCAACAGCCCAAACGCAAACAGCCAAAATGAGCATGGCAAGACCTCCTGTGTACAGAACATAGGAACTTGTCCAAAGTTGTTTGTTGACAGGGAAAAGAAATCCCCAAAGCCAGCCAGCCACGGCAATACCAGCTCCTGCTTTCACAATGTATTTTACCCGTTCCATTCCATCCCTTTTCTCCTGAAGAATTATTCCAGTGAAGTATCCGATTAAAACTGTCACCACAGCAGGGATTGTGCTCAACAAACCTTCCGGATCAAAGGGGATGCCGGTACCCATGTATAAATGGGGCTCTCCCAGGATAGCCAGATCCACCATCCTTGGTAGATTGGTTTCCAATGCGTACGGATCCACTCCTTTTATCCACCCAAAAATCCAGAGAATAAACCAATAGGCTACCAGAAGGATTCCTGAAACTGTAATAATCTGGCTGCGCTTAAGGACAAGTATCAGGAAAGCTGCACAGCCGTATGCCAGGCCGATTCGCTGAAGAACACCCATAATTCGAAAACTGGACCAGCCCCCATCCAGGCCGATAAATGGAAAAGCTGAAAGAAACAAACCACAAAGAAAAATGATGAACACCCGCCTGAATATTTTTCTTGTTAGTGCAGATGAAAGAACAAAATCGAACTTGTGAAATGAAAACCGCATGGCCACACCAACGATGAAAAGGAAAAATGGGAAAACCAGATCTGTTAAGGTACATCCATGCCATTTTGCGTGGCGCAATGGAGCATAAACATGCGCCCATGTACCCGGTGTATTTACCAGGATCATCAAGGCAATCGTCATGCCGCGGAACACGTCCAGTGAGACAAATCTTTGTTGCTGATCTGTCATGTTACACTCCCTGCTTTTTCCCGAATTCAGGATCAATGGGCAGGAATCTGATGAGGAGCAACCCTGGAATGGTAGCTGCCATGACCCAGATGAAAAAGGACTGGTATCCGATCGTTTCCTGCAGAGCGCCGCTGAACATGCCCGGAATCATCATGCCGAGAGCCATGAACCCTGTGCAGATTGCATAATGGGCTGTTTTGTGTTCCCCTTCTGAAATCATCATCATAAAAAGTAAATAAGCTGTAAATCCAAATCCATATCCGAACTGTTCCAAAGCAACAAACAGGTTTACCAGGAGATAGCTTTCCGGCTGGGCATAAGCCATGTACACATAAACCAGATCCGGAAGCTTCATAGCCAGGGCCATCCACAAAATCCAGGACTTCAATCCATGTTTTGCAGCCAGGAAGCCCCCGGCAATACCGCCCAGGGTCAGCATGATTATCCCCAGGGTACCGTACACAAAGCCGTATTCGGCGGTGGTAAGGCCCAGCCCGCCCGCATCAAGCTTATCCAGCATAAACAATGGAGCAATCTTTACCAGCTGTGCTTCCCCAAACCGGTAAAGCAGAATGAATGTAATCACCAGGGCTATATTCGGTTTTTTAAAATAAGCCGTGAACACATGGAAGAAACTCCTGACAGCATCTCCCAGTTTGAGGCCTGGGCGCGGCTCATCCGTTTTTGGATGCGGCAAAACCAGGCGATGGTAAATACAAAAAAGAATGAACAGGCCGCTCAGGATGCCCATAATGATTGACCATGCCAGTTTTGTATCTCCGGTAGTGGTTTCCAGCCATCCAACTAGAATCACCAAAAGGCCCTGGCCGGTAATAATAGCAAAACGGTAAAAAGTATTGCGGATGCCCACGAACCAGGCCTGGACATGGGATGGGAGCCCAAGCATATAAAATCCATCAGCGGCAATATCATGAGTTGCGGAGCTGAAAGCGATGAGCCAGAAAAATGCCAGTGTAAGTTGAAAAAAGTTGGAAGCCGGAATAGTCAGAGCAACTCCGGCTAATCCAGCCCCGATCAGCAGCTGCATGGCCACAATCCAGAAGCGTTTGGTCCTCAGGATTTCGACCAGAGGGCTCCAGAGCGGCTTGATCACCCAGGGCAGATAGAGCCAGCTGGTATAGAGTGCAATCTCAGTATTGGAAATATCCAGCCGCTTATACATAACAACTGAGACGAGCATGACCATTGCATAGGGCAGCCCTTCGGCGTAATAAAGTGAGGGAACCCATGTCCAGGGTGATCTCTGATTTTTCATGACGAATAAATCCGGGTCAGCTTAGCTTTCGGAAAGTAATGGGTGAGGATGGATTCAGCGGTGGAACCGCTCAGTGCCATTCCAAGTGCACCAATCTGGCACATGCCGGCACCGTGGCCCCAGCCCTTTCCCTCAAATGAAAATGATCCGGGGATTCCTTTTTGGACATTTTGCAGGTTCATATCAAAGGCAGAGCTGAACAGGAAAGACGGAGAGAGAGTTTGGCGAATCGCGTATTCGGATTCAAGATGTTTGGATTTTTGCTGATTGTTTGAATCTAGATATACAAGGTCGCAGGAGATAATTCTTCCTGAAGGACCGCGTTTTTCATTTTCAATTCCCAGGACTGCTTTTCCATTCAGGGAATGGATTTTGTTCATGTGATCGGTCAATTCTTCCTGCAAAATTTCAAAGTCCCATCTGAAATAAGATCGATGCTCATCCACACTCCCCAGATATTCAGGCAGGTCAGCTTCAGAGATAAAACCGGGGCCGCAAAAGGCTGGTTCGCCATCCTGAACAGAAACGAGGTAATCCAGATCTTCTTGGGGCCAGACATTGGGTCCCGCTTCCGTAATGCCACCGCAGGATTTGGAATAGCGTGCATCACAGATGTCCCCCTTGATTGTGAGAACTTGGCCGCGGCTGGCTTCGGTGCTTTGCCTGGCATCCTCAGAGAAGTTATTCATCCCCTGGTAGCGCTGGCAGCAGTCATCATTGCAGGCATCCAATCCAAGGTCAGCATGTTTTTGTTCGGCTGCAGCCAAGAGCCAGGAACGGGCAGCAATGGTTTGAACTTCTAATAAAGCTGATGGGCATTCACCGCTCATTTCGGATGTTGCCACGCACATAAGATATTGTTCCAGAGGAAGATGGTTTGCGACAAAGAGACTGCCATTCGAATTTGTGATCTCAAGGACGCCTAACACATGAACGGAAATTTGTTTTTCCCAGTGGAATCCACGCCCCGCTTTTACCGGATGAACGATGATTTGTGAATCTGTAGATGAATTTTGAACTTTGACAGCAGGAACTGTTTCTCCATTTGATACAAGTTCACCATTTTTCAATTCAATAAAAAAATTCTGATTGGTTTCAGAATGTGTGATCTCAACTGATTTTTGACAGTCTTCAGGAAGGACCAGGCCAATGGAAACGATTGGTTCATTCTTCGGGATTTTTCCTTTTACAAGCATGCTTTTTTCCATGCTGCACCCATGGCAGCCGTTCTACGGTCAGATGAATATTCAATGGGAATTTCTTTCGACGATTCAATCATTGATTTAAAAGAACTATCATTTTGAGACAGAAATTGCCCCAATCGTTGCCCGATAACAACCTTTTCAATTTCCGAATGATTTCTCTTGAAAAATTCAATCCTGTCCTGAATTAGAAATGAAAACGCTTCAGTTGCCTTTTGAAAAATGGAAAGGGCATTTTCATGCTGAATAAACTGACTCAGGGAATCCACATCTTCATTTTGGGAAGAATTCCATTGATCGGTCATTCCTTTTGGCGAAAGAGAATATTCAACAGAGCGTCCATCTGGCATGAACAATTCCCAGGATCGTTTTACGTCGTTTCTCTGATTAAAATCAATCAATGCACCCTTAAGAAGGATGCCGTCGGCGATACCTGTTCCACCACCGATATAAACTGCATTATCACACTTTTCCAATTTCCCAATCGATGATTTCCATTCACCCAAAACACAACAATCCGAATCATGATAGAGTGAATCAATTTCAGAGATTCTTTCCAATAAGTCGGGGATCCTGGGTCCGTTTGCCATGATCACAATTCCTTGCTCATTTTTTATTCCGGGAAAACAAAGTCCGATGGAGTCTGCTCCAGATTGATGAATAACCTGTTGGATCGTTTCGACGATCACATCTCCCTGATCGATCTCTGACTCTGTCAGGCATATATTTCCTTTAGAAAATTCCTGCTGTTGAAGATCCAAGTGAACTGGAATGAAACCAGGATTCCAATTCGGACGATCCGGGTAAGATAATTCCATATGAAAATCACCCGGAATGAGCATTTTTGTATTTTGATCAAAGTTGACGGACTGTGCAATGACCTTTGTTGCTCCGCAGTCAACCCCGAGAATGGTTAAATCACCCATGTACTTTATATTTCGATTTAAGGGTTTTTATCCGTTCGATGGATTCCTGGATCCTGCTTTCAGGAATTTTTCCCGATTCAACTAAGTTGCATAGGGCAGATACAGCTTTTGGGATATAGTCCGGATCATAGATCAAGTTATTCCCAAGGCAGAACAGATCGATGCCGGCATTTAACATCAGTTCAAAAGTTTGTTCCAGTTCATAATGATCAGAAATCGCCCTCATGCTGGGATCATCGCAGATCACCACACCTGTGAATCCAAGGTCTTTCCTCAGCATGCCCGTCACAATTTCCCTGGATAATGATGCTGGAAAATCTGAATCCAGTTTTTCATTGAATACATGTGCCGTCATGATCATGTCCAGGTCACCTGATTGAATCAAATCGTCGAAGGGGAAGAGGTCTGCCACTGTCCATGATGCTGAAATGTCCGTGAACCCTTCATGGGTATCACCGATAGCAGATCCTTGTCCGGGAAAATGTTTTCCACAGGAAATAATATTATTTTTCTTTAGTGCTCTAATGAAAAGTTTAGAATGTTCAGCTACTTTTTTAGGATCGGAGGATAGAGCTCGGTTGGATTTCCCCATAATAGTCTCAGTACCAAAATCCAAATCCAGGACAGGAGCAAAATTGAGATTGATACCGCATTGACCCAGGGAGTCTGAAATGGTATTTGCGAACTGTTCCGTTATGAGAAGATTATCCAATACACCAATATGATTCCACGATGGAAACTCAGGAAATCCGTAACTTGGTTGTAACCGGGCCACTGAGCCACCTTCCTGATCTATGGAAATAAACAAAGGAGTTTCGGCATAGGATTGAAGAGTTTTTATCAAAAACTTTAGTTGTTTCGGTGATTCTATATTTCTTTTTTCATGTGGATTCACTGTAATGTCTTTGTCATAAAGAATAACACCACCTAAATTGTTTTTCTGAATATCTTCTATAATTTGATTACTTTGATTCAAGTGAACACCGCGAAACCCGGCGACAATCATTTGACCCACTATCTTTTCCAATTGAGAGTAAAAGTTCATTATTATTTTTTCATACCCTAAAAAGTTAGGTATAGATTCAGTAAATATCAGTTAATTTTTAGATAATGATACGTTATAAACCAGTCATTTTTATATTCTTTTTTATGTTTCTGTCCTGTGCGGGATTCAAAATCCCATTTTCTCAAAGGTCATGGTCGGAAAGAACATTTACACATCTGACCTTAAGAGAGAAAATTGCCCAGATGATGGTCTATTATATGCGAATGGAATTCCTGAATGAAGACAGCGAACAATGGCAGGAACTGACAGCATTGATTCAGACCGATGGTATCGGGGGTATTCATCTATGGTCCGGAGAAGTTGGCATTTCCCTGACTATGATGAACGAACTGCAGAAAATGTCAAAAATTCCGATTCTTTTTGATGCGGATATTGAATCAGGATTGCATGCACGATTTCCAAACGGGACCGAACTACCCCCGCTTATGGCTATCGCAGCAACGAATAATCCAGATTATGCTTATGAATCCGGGAAAATTGCAGCCTCGGAAGGCCGCGCTGTGGGAATTCACTGGAATTTTTCACCGGTAACGGATGTAAATAATAACCCAAAGAATCCAATCATTAACACCCGGTCATTTGGTGAAGACCCGGACGTAGTAGGCGAATATGCGGTGCAGTTTATGAAAGGACTACAGGAGCACGGTATGCTGGCTACGGCGAAACATTTCCCTGGTCATGGCGATACGGAAACAGATTCCCACACCAGCCTGGCTGCCATACCCAGTGATTCATCCCGGCTGTGGTCGTTGGAATTGAAACCATTTCAAACCATTATTGATGCTGGAGTTGATGCGGTGATGGTGGCTCACATCCATGCTCCTGATTACCAGCCTGAAGCAAATCTCCCTGCTACTTTGTCACCATTCTGGGTTACGGAAATCCTGAGGGAGAAAATGGGATTTAACGGTGTCGTAGTTACCGATGCAATGAATATGGGGGGAATAGTCAGCAATTATTCCGATACGTTTGCAGTCATTCAGGCTATCCGGGCAGGCTGTGATTATATCCTTCAGAACAATCATTTTAAGGAAACTATTGATGCAGTGGAAGATGCAGTGAGCAGAGGTATTCTCTCAGAAGAACAGATTAATAATGCTGCTTTAAAAATACTTAAAATAAAAGAAAAAGCAGGCCTGGATAAACAGCGTTCTATTTCCATGGATGAGACGAGGCGAATACTTGGGAAAACGGAATTCAAAAAAACCGCAAACGAAATCGCTGCAAAATCAATCACGCTTGTAAAAAATGATAATTCCTTTCTTCCCCTTAGCATTGATAAAAATGAAGAAGTTGTTGTAATAGATATTTACGACCAACCCAATGATCACCATGAATCAACTACGACCAGAGAATTGAAACAAAGCGGTCTGCGGATCCGGTCAGTGCAGGTAGATGAATCAGACAGTACAATGTATTATGAATCGATTCTGAAAACTATACCGGATAATGCGCCAATTATACTGAATTCTTTTGCTAGTCCTTCTGCATGGAAAAACAGAATTTTTCTTCCGGATCATCAGATGAATTTTATACATGCATTAAATCAAAGATCAGACAGGATTCTCCTTATCAGTTTTGGGAATCCATATTTAATACAGGGGCTTCCGGAAACACCTGCTTATGTCTGTGCCTGGAAGGGAAGTGCTCTGATGCAAAATGCATTGGTGACATCCTTGCTGGGGAAAAACGATTTTACAGGGACGCTTCCCATCACCATCCCGGAAATTGCCCACCGGGGTTTTGGCATTCAATTGGAACAGAAACCCATTTCATTCAAAGCATCATCATTTTCTCCTGGGAAATATGTAAAATATGTAATGCCTTATGAAATTGATTCTGAAATATCAAAAGTCCAACCATTATTACAAAAAGCTACTGCTGATTCTGCCTGGCCCGGGGCAGTATTGTTAGCTGCGAAGGACGGAAAGATATTTTTTCATGACGCTGTTGGTTACCATACCTACAAGAAAAAAAGAGCTATGCGCAAATCGGATATTTTTGATTTGGCATCCATAACAAAAGTGGTAGCAACTACATCCGCTGTGATGAAACTGGCAGAATCTGGACAGCTTGATCTGGATGAAAAAGTGATGACATATCTCCCGGGCTTTAAGGGGAAACAGCCAAAATATTTTCAACAGAAAAGTGAAATGACTATTAAGCACCTGCTGACTCATACAGCAGGGCTTCCGCCCTTTAAACAATATTTTTTAATGGATGGCAAAGAAAAAACGCGTTTGGACAGTGTCTATAATACGGAGCCAGTGATTGACCTTGAAGAAGAAACAATTTATTCAGATGTTGGATTAATAACATTAGGAAAAGTAGCTGAACAAGTGAGCGGATTTCCTCTGGATGAGTTGGTTGATTCCCTTGTATTCAAACCTTTGGGTATGAATACCACATTTTACAATCCGCCCTCTGCAAAGTTGCACAGAATCGTTCCCACAGAAATTGCTGAAGGGTACAGAACCGGGCTGATCCATGGTGAAGTTCATGATGAAAATGCTCATAGTTTAGGCGGTGTCGCCGGTCATGCAGGCTTATTTTCCACAGCAGAGGATTTAGCAGTTTTTTCCCAGATGATGCTGAATGGCGGTATCTATGGCTGGAAGCGAATCTTTAAGGAAAAAACTGTCCAATTGTTTACTTCCAAAGCAAGCGTAGTGGAGGGCAGTTCACCATGTCTTGGCTGGGACAGCCCGGATGGTAAAGCTTCCGGTGGAGTGTATTTGAGCGACAGCAGTTTTGGACATACTGGCTATACAGGAACATCATTGTGGATCGACCCCGAAAACAATCTGTTTGTCATTCTGTTGACGAATGCAGTCCATCCTGACCGTTCGTGGAAAGATCCGAAATATTACAACTGGCAGCAGAGGATTCATTCGGCAGTTTATGAAGCAGTGGGTATTGCTGAAAAGAATCCGAACCTTGATTGGCGAAAAAAATGGAAATAGAAAAAATTAAGGTAAAAGGAAGGAGAAAAATTTTCTTCCTTCCTTTCTACTTTTGCCTTTTAATAAGTTGCTCTTATCCAAATAATTGGATTGATTCATTACCAAAACCCTGGACCTTAAATGAAAAACAGATCTCAGAGATCCTTCCGCAATTTTATCAGCATTACCCAAATTTTTATGACCGCTTGAAAGCATTTGCCCTGTGGCAAGTGGGCAAACCCTATGAAGTTTTTAAACTGGGTGAAGAAGCAGAGCCAGATCCTGATCCCATTATCCGTTTGGATGTGTCTGACTGTACAGTCCATGTGCTCACAAGCCTTGCGTTTACACAAAGCACATCCTGGAATGAAGCCCGTGCAAATATGATAACGATTCATTACAAAGATCATAAACCCTCCTATAAAACTCGCTGGCATTATACGTCTGATCGCATCCAGGAAAATCCGTATACGGTTACTATAACCAAAGAATTGTTAGAGAAAGATCATCTGGAAAAAATTGATATAACATTGAACCGAAAGGAAGACGGCAGTGAATTTTTAGACCTGGACTGGACAAAAAAAACCACTGTCCATTTTATTCCACATGAGGAAATTAATAGAGAATTGTTATCTAAATTCCCTGATGTTTGCGGTGTGGCACTTGTAAAAAAAGCATATTTTAAAATGGGAATAGTGGTAGCCCATGAAGGTATGGTGATTGATCAGAAAAATCTCATTCATGCATCTTCAGAATACGGTGAAACGGTCAATATAGATTTTATGGAATACTTTTTCAGGGAGGAAGGGCCGTTGTTTGATGGTGTAATGATTTACAGGTTTGTTCCATTGACTCACTAATTCATTAAGTATTTCCAACGTAAAGAATCCCATTGGTTTCTTATGATAGAAAAAAAGATAAAAACACATAGGCATTCGCCATGACTCTAAAATGGTACATCCTGATCTTTATCACTTGTTTCAGTGCTGTTCTTGGGCAAAACCTGAGCAAACTAGAGCAAAATTCAACAAATGAAATATCTGATAAGGTTATCAATGGATTCAAATATTCTGCGACAGATCGAATGAATCAATTCATTTTTACTACTTCTGTATTAGCTGCGATTGGAGGATACCAATATGATCAAAAAGTAAAAGAGTATTCTGAAAGAGAGGGACTTCTGTCAGGTGATTTAGCCAGGGCAGGAGATTTATATGGAGGAGCATTGGGTCATTGGATTTTATGGACAACCATAGTAACTCATTCAAAATTAAAAGGTGAGTCCAAAAAAGAAGTTTGGGCAAAGCTGGAATTTTCAGCTTTAGCCCTCATGAGCAATGCATTTGCTACTTATTTATTGAAATTTGGAGTGGGTCGGGAACGGCCAAATAATGGAACCCTGTCATTTCCCTCAGGCCATACATCTCACAGTTTTACCATTGCTGCGGTCACAAATGAACTTTATGGATGGAAAGCTGGAACAGTTGCTTACCTCATGGCAACTTTGTCAGCAGTTAGTAGAATTCATGATAATAAACATTATGTTAGTGATGTTGTTTTCGGAGCAGGATTAGGTACAGTTATCGGAAGAGGGTTTTCCATTCAATATCATAAAAACAAAGAAACCCATGTGTATCTTTTTCCAACAAATAATGGCATATCACTTCATTTAATTTTTTAATTTTTCATCAATCTTTTTTAATGAACAAAATCAATTGACACCTGGTAAACTTTTTATATACATTTTCATAGTAGAGAGTTAATTTGTGATTATTATATAGGTCATCTTTATTCATGAGTCAGATAAAATTAGATCTTAAGAAAATGTCTGAAATTGTTTCTGCAGTTTTAACAGACGAAGCCAACGCATTATTGACAGCACAATCTCGCGTGAGGAAAAAAGTGGTGGAAGCAGCTGAGATCATCATTAACCATCCTGGAAAAGTTGTTATCTGCGGATTAGGGAAATCTGGTTTAATTGGTCAAAAGATTGTTGCCACGCTATGCAGTACGGGTACCCAAGCAGTATTTCTACATGCAGCGGAAGCACTCCATGGAGATCTTGGGATTTATCATCCTGGTGATCCTACAATCTTAATCTCTAAAAGCGGTGGTACGGAAGAACTCCTTAGATTAGTTCCCATCTTGAAAGAGTCCAATTCTCCCTTGATTGGTATTATCGGTAACCTGACAGCACCGTTATCCAAGAAATGTGACATTGTTCTCGATGCAACTGTTTCAAAAGAAGCTGATCCCCTGGGCATAGTTCCCACTTCCAGCACAACAGTAACAATGGCAATCGGTGATGCTCTTGCTTCTGTATTAATGACCGCCAGGGAGTTCAAACATGAAGACTTTGTCCGCTATCATCCCGGCGGGGAATTAGGGAAAAAACTCCGTTTGGAAATCGAAGATATTATTCAACCTCTCCAAAATGTAGCAGTAGTGACTCCCACTCATAATGTACGTGAGGTAGTCATTCTTATGACTGATAAACCTCAGGGGGCAGCTCTTATTTTATCAAAAACCAAGGAAATTGAAGGTATCATTACTGAAGGAGATATACGCCGTTGTCTGGCAACAAATGGAGATATTGATAAAATGAAAGCAAAAGAGTTAATGTCCGAAGATCCTATTTCAATTCCTGTCCAGGCACCCATTCAGGACGCCCTCACTCTCATGGAAGACCGGACCTCCCAGATTACCGTCCTGCCCGTCACGAAAAAGGATGGAAAAACCTGCATCGGTTTATTACGACTCCACGATATTTACCAGACTAGGCTGTTTTAGCTGCCTGCAGTATACCTGATGAATTGGTTTAATAGATTATTCACTATGCCAATATCATCGAAAATTGCACTCACCGCTATTATATTTTTGATTGGTCTTAAGTTCGGGATGATCATTTTAATCTGTCTCCCCTTTGTATTTTTCCCTTGGAAAAGAAGAAAATGAACTATTACGTTCTTTTTCTAAAGAAGACTATTTTTTAATTAAATCTCCTAATTATTCGAGTACAACATTAAACTGGAATTACACCATGGCTTCAGAGGAGCTATCGCCATTACTCATAATTAAGTAAATTACTCTTCTTAACCGTTATTTTAAGCGATCGATTAAAAAAAACATTTTACTAAGGGAAAACCATAATGGTAAAAAAAATATTTTTAATTACATTAACCTTAATTTGCAGCAATCATTTACTGGTTGGTACGAACCAGTTTATCCTGAACAGCGCACAGAATGGAAATACAAAAATCCAGTTTGCCCCGGGTGATATCCAGACTGAATCTATTGGAGAATATACCCGTTTTGTATCTCCCAACTCAGGAAAAACAACTAAGCAGGGGATGCCTGAGCTTCCTCTCTTTTCAACCTTTGTACAAATTGACCCCATTAAAGAATACCTAGTCAGTTATTCTGTCATTCAATCCCATACTCTTGAAAATGTAAAGATTTATCCATTTCAAAATGACCGGGAGGGCAAAAGCCCGTCCATAATAAACCATGTCAACCTGGAGTATTATGAATCCGGTCATTCCTATCCTGAAGAAAACCTTATCGTTTCTGACCGGCTGGTGATGAGGGAATTACAGTTATTCAACATCAGTGTTGTTCCTTTTGAGTACAATCCAGCAGGAAATGAAATGGTTGTGTATGATGAGATTGAAATTACTGTAGAAGAGACCGGAGACAGGGAATCGGATGAATTTACACCCCAGCTCCGTTCCAGGACATTTGAAAAGCTTTATGAGACCATGATCGTGAACTATACCCCATCCAGCCGGAATGAGGATTATCAGGATCCGGCTATTCTCTATATTTGCGGCGGTAATTCTGAGGACAATTCATATTTCCAGCAGCTTCTGGACTGGCGTCATAAACGCGGGTATGTGGTTTATACTGCATCACTCAGCGAAACGGGATCTTCGTCAAGCCAGATAAAGAACTACATAACAAATGCCTTTAATACCTTTAGCCCACGCCCGGAATTTGTAGCCCTTGTAGGAGACGTTGGTGGATCATATAGCGTTCCCACGTTTTACGAAGGGTGGGGCCACAATTCGTACGGCAATGATTGCGAAGGGGATCATCCCTATTCCCAACTGAATGGTGACGATCTTCTTCCTGAGGTACTGATTGGTCGTTTATCGGTCAGAAGTACTTCAGACTTGTCCGTTGTTACAAGCAAAATTGTGAATTACGAAAAAGCTACCTATATGGCAGATATGATTACCTATTATGAAAAAGCAGCCCTCGTGGGTGACCCAAGCTCATCGGGCATTTCAACCGTGATTTCCAATGAATATGTTGAGGAAATCATGGTTGCCCATGGCATGGAAGACGTGCGAACGAAATTTAGCGGAGGGGGATATTCATCCTGGATGCAAAGTCAGCTGAACGAAGGTGTCCTCTATCTGAACTATCGGGGATATTTGGGTGTAAGCGGCTTTGGCTCCGGTAATGTTGACGGTGCGAATAATGGTTTTAAACTCCCTTTTGCCACAATCCTTACTTGCGGAACTGGATCATTTGCTGAAGATAATACAGCTCTCACTGAAAAGTTTTTAAGAGCAGGCACCAGCTCAAATCCAAAAGGAGGCGTGGCATCTATAGGTACGGCAACCTGGAACACCCATACTCTGTTCAATAACATAGTTGATATGGGACTGTATGACGGTCTTTTTGCAAAACAATTAGGAACTGCAGGAGCTGCTTTGGCCAACGGAAAACTAGCTTTATTTAGTGCCTATCCATCAAACCCATACAATTGGGTTAGTGCTTTTACCCAATGGAATAACCTGATGGGAGATCCAGCAACTCATCTTTGGACGGATACACCCGATATATTATGGGTTACTTATCCCTCAGAGATTCCATTTGGTACTAATTTTATTGATGTCAGCGTTCAAAATCAAAATGGAACTCCAGCTGAAAACGCTATGGTAACATTGCTAAAGAGCAATGATGAAATCTTTATGAATGGTTTTGCCAATAGTGTTGGAAACATTACGTTTGATCTCAATTCATCTTCAGAGGGGATTGTAGCTGTAACCGTTACAAAGCAGAACTGCAAACCGTATGAAGGATCTTTTTCAATAACCATGGCCAGCAAATTAGTCAATGTCAATCACGAGCAAGGAATAGAGATACATAATGACGATGATGGAGTGTTGAGTTCGGGAGAAACAGTTGGCCTATCAATTCCACTGGAAAATTTTGGAACTGAAAATGTGACTGGTATTTCAGCAACATTAAGCACAACATCCCCACTGGTTACCCTTTCCAATGAAACAGTTGTCTATGGTACAATAAATGTAGGCCAATCACAATATGGGGATGATTTTATCCTTTCGGTGGCTCCCTCTGCCATTCATCGAGAAGACTTAGGCCTCCGTTTACATATTACCGATGATTCCTCTTTCCCCTCCAACGAATGGGACGCCGTTATTCATTTGGATGTGGACGGAAGTTTATTAATCATTCATGGTAATGGTTATATGGAACCTGGTGCAACCAGCACTTTCTCCATTATACTTCAAAATACCGGAGTGGAAACAGCCATGGGAGTGTTCGGGGAATTAATCTCTTTTGGAAATCTTATAGAAATCAGCGATAATTACGGGAGTTGGGGAGATATTCTCCCCATGGGATCAGTCACGTCAGATATGTTTACTATCACTGCAGGGAACGATATCCTGAATGGGACAATTTTATCTATCGGCCTACATATCCAAAGTGAAGAGGGATATGACCGTACCGAATATTATCAACTCCAAATAGGAACTGTATCTGAGATTGATCCGTTTGGGCCTGACCAGTATGGATATTACATTTATGACTCAGGGGATACAGGGTATGATCTTGCACCCATCTACGATTGGATAGAGATTGATCCTGGCTACGGAGGCCCTGGGACTGATTTAAATTTATCAGATAGTGGAAATGGGAACTACAGTACCTCCTCAGCATACATTGATTTACCTTTTACATTCAAGTTTTACGGTGTGGATTATGATGAGATCACTGTAAACAGCAATGGATGGATTGCCTTTGGGCATTCAGAAATGGAATCCTTCCGGAATTACTCAATACCTGGCGCAGGAGGTCCCTCGCCTATGGTGGCAGCATTTTGGGATGACTTGAAAACCTCCAGTGGCGGTGATGTGTTTGGCTACGTTGATCCAGATGATGAATTCGTTATCATTGAATGGTCGGACATGAGGACTTATTATGCAAATTCCGTGGAAACATTCCAAATAATACTTTACAATAATCCCGCTCAACCGTATGGAGATGGAGAAATAAAAATTCAATACAATGAATTTAATAATACCTCTTCAGGAAATTATAGTAATTATACTCCTACACACGGTGCGTATTCTACCATCGGAACTGAAAATCATTTAGGTAATGACGGATTACAATATACTTTTGATGACAAATATCCTACTGCAGCTATGGAACTCGATGATGAAACGGCAATTTTCATCACAACCCAACCTCCCACAGCCCTTCCTTCTCCAGACTTAACTTATAATCCTGGAACCTTTGATTTTATCGTAGCATTAAATGAAACAGCATCAAGTAATCTCATCTTTTCCAATATTGGTGAAGCCGGCTCTGTTCTGTCATATGCTATCAGTGAAACGTATCCCCTGCCATTTGTTAACCCAGGTGGAGGCCCGGATAGCTTTAGCCAATATTGGAGCGATTCAGACTTAGATTCAGATCTCAATTACGAATGGGTGGACATATCTGGTTTAGGGACACAATTGGTATTTCCTCACAATGACCAGGCAGCAGATCCGATAAATATAAGTTTTGAATTCCCATTTTATGGAGAAACATATACTCAATGTATTGTTAACCCTAATGGATGGATAGGCTTTGGTGAAGATAATACAGCATTTTCGAATACAAGTATTCCATCATCTTCTGCTCCCCAACCAGCCATTTTTGGATTCTGGGATGATTTGAGCCCGGAGATTGAAGGTGGTTCCGGTTGCTCGGTACAGGGAGGCAACGTATATACCTATGCTTTTAATGATAAACTTGTGATTTGGTTTGACCATGTTGCCCGCTGCTCCAGTAATTATCCTGGCACGTACGATTTTGAGGTTGTCCTTCATAACACTGGCCATGTTGATATCAATTACAGGGAAATGGAAGGATACCTTACAAGCGCAACTATTGGTATGCAAAATGGTGATGGTACAGATGGCTTACAGGTTGGTTATAATGATGATTATGTTACAAGTGAATTATCCCTCCAGTTCCGTAGAATTGTCGACTGGTTGACTATTGCATCTGAAACCAATGAACTGGAAGGAGAATTATATGATGGGGAATCTGCTGAATTTATGCTGGAAGTTAATTCTGCGGGTTTATCGGAAGGATCATATGACGCATCCATATTTATAGACACAAATGCTGAACCAACAGTTACTATACCTGTTTCACTCACAGTAGACGCAACCGCAAATCAGGTGGTAATTTCTGTTCCTTTTTCAGAAGGATGGAATATGATGGGATTGCCAGCAGAAGTGGAAGATGCCAGTTACTTGTCACTCTTTCCTGATGCGATTGAGAATACGTTGTATTCATTTGATGGAAGCTATAATCAGGAAGAAGAACTTCTTGAAGGATTTGGTTATTGGTTACGATTTACAACTGCTGGTTCAAGCGATATCATGGGACTACCGAACGATGAAATATCCATATTATTACACGAAGGTTGGAATATGATTTCAGGGATTTCAACACCGGTATCTGTTACTGATATTGATGATCCAGAGGGAATAATTGTTTCAAATACTTTTTATTTTTATGACAATGGATATTCCAACGCCAGCATATTAGAGCCTGGACAGGGGTATTGGGTTCGTGCCCTTGCCACTGGTAATATCACCATAACTAATTCTAATAGAGCGTCCAGAAACCAATTTGCCAGTGCTCTTGAAAGTGCCAACAGCATATCATTTTTCAATTCAAATGGCAAAGCCGGAGAACTGTATTTTGGTGTTTCTATCCCTGAAGAAGAGAAATTAAGCTACAGTATGCCACCAAAACCGCCAGCAGGAGGTTTTGACATACGTTTTGCAGGAGATTTTAAATATTGTGAAGATTCTGGGGATATTGAAATTTTGAATAACGGTGATAATTTGATTATTGCCTATTCCGTTACTCACGGTAATGATGAAGAATGGATGTTAACTACTGATCGGGGGGAAGAATGGATGTTAGACCAATCAGGAGAGATTGTAATGAACGGTGATGTTCAACATATTTATTTGGAAAAATCTCTTTTGTCACCTACTGAATTTGCACTAAATCCAAACTATCCGAATCCATTTAATCCTGTTACAACTATTAACTATTCCATTCCAAAATTATCTGATGTTCAAGTCATTGTCTATGATATTACCGGAAGGCAGATAATCACATTGGTAGAAGCTACCCAAGAACCTGGTCATTACACTATTCAATGGAATGCTCATGATGCAGCAAGCGGTTTGTATTTTCTTAAATTGGAGAGTAATGGGAAAACACAAACAAGAAAAATAATGCTGTTAAAATGACTTTCTGAATCTCTAACAAAGATCCATAAATTTCCAAGAGGACACCTGGTTGGTTCCCACTTTACTTATATTACTTTCGATTCTAATCATTCTTGGATACAAAGAATTCTATCAACATCAAGCTGTTCTTGAAAAATTTTCAATCAGAATTCATGTAAATGGATCAAGAGGAAAATCAAGTGTAACCCGCCTAATCGCAGCAGGATTAAGGGCTGGAGGATTTAGAACCATGGCTAAGACGACTGGATCATCCCCTCGAATTATTGATACGGATGGAAAAGATCGTATGATCCAGCGTCTTCGTTCTCCTTCTATAGGCGAACAAGTGAAACTGATGCGATATTTTTCAAAACAGAATCTTGATGCGGTAGTTATGGAGTGTATGGCTGTCCAACCTGAATATCAGTGGATATCTGAACAGAAAATGCAAAAATCCACCATTGGTGTTATAACAAACATTCGGCCAGATCACTTGGACGAAATGGGCCCTACTATGGATGATATCACACGTTCTCTCAGTAATACCATTCCATTTAATGGAAATATTGTAGTAACCCAGGGAAAACATAATGATACGCTGAAAAAAATAGCCGCCTCCCGGGAAACCAACCTGACGATTGCCAGCACCGATGATATAGAAGACGGGTTTATGGGGAAATTCTCTCATCTTGAACACGAAGAAAATGTGGCAGCAGCCTTGGAAGTATGCAAACAGGTAGGTGTTGATAAAGGTTCAGCGCTGGAAGGGATGCTCAAAGCACAGCCAGATCCTGGAGCATTATTTATTAAAAAAATACAATTTGGAGAAAATACTAATTTTTTTGTGAATGCTTTTGCTGCTAACGACCCTCTCTCTACACTCAATATCTTTGAAATGATTAAAAAACAAATCCCCCTGCATCCAACCTGTGTGTTTTTAAATACTCGGGCAGACAGACGGTCTCGAACTAACCAAATGATTACGCTGGTTTCTGAAACTATCCAGCCAGATATATTTTTAATCCGCGGCGATAAATTGCCAGAGATTCCAGCAGAATTATTCAAGTTAACAACCTTTCCAGATCGCTCGAAACCAGAGGATATCATTGAGCATCTCTCCACTCTTGCCAATCATGTAATCTTTGGAATTGGTAATATAGTTGGCTGGGGCGAACAATTTGTACAAAAATTGAAAGATTTCCAGTCCGATGGTTGAAATTGCAGTAGGACTAGGGATTGTATTAAGTCTTATCCTCTCTGAAACGGTGGGAGTTACCGCTGGGGGACTCATCGTTCCTGGGTACATTGCATTTAATTTACATGATCCCTTGAGAGTTATGGGAACTATGGGTGTCAGTCTTCTTGTGTTTCTAATCGTTAAAGGGCTATCAATAAAAATCCTGATCTATGGAAAACGAAGATTGGCTTTTTGTCTTTTGTTGGGGTTTCTACTGGGCTATTTATCAAAACTGTACCTGTATTTTCCGGAAGACAATGTAAACCTCGCTGCTATTGGAAATATTATCCCCGGACTCATTGCAAACTGGATGGAAAGACAGGGTGTAATGAGAACAATAAGCGTTGTTATAATAACGGCCAGTATCATTCAATTATTGATGATGTTATTGGGATTGGAGATCCCTCATGTTTAGGCCTGTCATTCAAAAAACACGGTATTTGGTTGCCTTAGCCATATTTAATTACCTTATGTTTCTCTGGGCATCACATACCATTACTATTGAGAAAGCTATTGGGTACGACTATAAGATCCAGGCTTCTCAATTAATGAAAAAAGCAATGGATTACCTGCGCACCTACCGGCTTGGGGAACAGGGTGTCTTTGTAGGAGACTCTGTTTTAGACCCGAATGAAACCATGCTGATTGGAACCGCTTATGGATGTTCCACTGATGAGGGGTATTTAGATGCGAAGGTTTCGACTTTAAATCCAAACTTTGCGGCTGTAATTATAGATTTACTTTTCCAGGCCGGTGTTGAACAGGGCGATACGATCGCCCTTGCATATACGGGCTCTATGCCAGGAGCAAATATAGCCACCCTGGCTGCATGTGAAATTATGGATGTGGAGCCTGTAATTATTTCATCAGTAGGCGCTTCATGGTATGGTGCAACCGATACAAATTTCACTTGGTTAGATATTGAAAATGAACTGTATGACGAAAAAATATTTTCTCATAAATCCCTCATGGCTTCAATTGGAGGAAAAAGCGACGTTGGAAGAGGATTAACCAGGGAATGTCAGGAGGCATTACAAATCGCTATTTCAAGAAATGATCTAAATCTGATATATGAAAAAGACTGGCGTAACAGCATCAAGAAAAGAGTAACATCCTATGGCAATATCACCCCTATTTCACATTACAGAACGTTTATTAATATTGGTGGCGGAATAGCAAATGTAGGTGTTGGTGAATACAATCCAAGAAATGGTGTCCTTTTTCCGGAAGATTTAATGACATTCCAAAATGAAAGTGTGCTAAAAACTTTTTCCAAAGAAAAAGTTCCCGTTATCAATATCAGGGGTATTAAACAATTAATAAAATTGTATGGATTACCCTATTTCCCTACTCCACTTCCTCCTATTGGAGAAGGTGTCCTGTTTATGAAACCAACATATAATAGAATAGTCAATTTTATCGCACTGCTTCTTACTGTCCTGGCAACAACAGGCATAGGGATTTATAGTCACAAACAAATACATAATCGAATGGAAACACATGAACCAGAATCGGTCTTGTAGAATGAACAGGCCCGGCTTACTTTTGCTTGGAGTTATTTTTCTTACCCTTTTACGGGGGGAAACAATTCTCCCTTCTGAAAGAGATAAGAAAGAAATACTCACTATTAATGAGAAAAAAAGGACCTATTATCAGCTACATAATAATACCTTAACATATAAAATAGCAGGTCCGAAACGTGTTGAAATCATTGCTCGAGGTGTTGTTCCAAAGAAAGATTATAAGGAAGTGCGTTTTTCTTATAATTTGATTATGGATGATGGAGATTCAATCATTATCAGTCACAGTGCAGCAAAGAAAAAAAATATTACTTCCTCTCAGCATCCCGGTCATGGGTTCACTCTCCCTGGGAAATATTTTATAAATATCCCGAAGGGAAATCATTGGTTCAAAATTGAACCGGTTCCAAAAGCAGATGTACCAGTAGTCATTCGAGTACGAGTAAAAGGATTCGAAAAGGGTGACGAGGACCGGCAGTTTGTACAAGCCTTGGCTGGAATAAAACCGAAAAGTCTTATCATTGGAAAAAAATCTGTACGGTACTATGAATTAAAACATGGTGAACGACTTCAATTTGAACCCAAAAAACTCAGCAAACTCACCTTTCTGTCGAGGCTCGGCTTCATAAACGGAATGTCAAATTATGAGAATTATCAAATTCGAGTATGGAAAGATGATACAATTTATGGCACCTACTTTTTCTCCACTGAAAAATCCGAGGACAGTATCATTAAAGAGGATAAAAAAGTAATCCCGGGAAAATGGAGATCATGTGCAGTAGATCTTTCAAAGGGGAAACATACATATTCAGTTGAATTGCTGGATAAAGGTAAAAAAGTGTTCGTTCGATGCCTGGGTAATCAATGAAGATAATAACACTTTCAATATTTTTCTTATTTACTGTCTCCCTCAATGGTCAATCCCTGCCTAACCGATTTCGCGTCCCGGTTTACTTGACACCATCAATCACGCTGGGTTATGACAGCAATTTTCTTAGATTTTCAGAAATTGATAAAGCAGACGCTTCCTCGGAACCATCTATGTTAGGGGATTCGAAAACATTCGACAGTGAAGTCATTCGACCTGAATTGAGATTTCAATACAGCCCGGTATTTTCTACCAAACACAAGACAAATCTAATCATTAATGCAGCATCAGTAGTTTTTAAACAATCTAAAAATAAATCTTATTCATCTTATGGCGTGCGGTTTGAGCAGCATCTTGGTCCTTACCAATGGTTTAAGATCGGATATTCACTGCTACCTGAACTATTATTAAGGTATTATGATGATCGTGATATTATTTCAACTCAACTAATCCCCTGTACGTTTTCCAATGAAACAATATATATATCTTATTCCTATCCAATAGTTAAAAAAACCTGGCTTCGCTTAAAAGGAACAAAAAACAATCAATACTACAATGAACATTTTACAGAATTTGACACGGATATTTTCAGTGGTGAACTACGGTTAACCACAAGTTATTTCCGTAAAAATAAATTCATAATTTTCTTTGAGAATGGAATTGGAACAAATATTAGTTATAATGCCGGACTCTTAACTACCGAGTTAGATCGATCTCATAAATTTATTCAGTTTGGAGGGTTCTGGATATATTACCCCTCAAAGTTTCTGAAGTCGGCTATCCTTTATTTCACAGATAATCAAAGAACCTATCTTGGTGAAGACATTCATGATCCGCTTCACGGCGGGCGGGAACATGAAGATATCCAGGTGCAAATCAGGCTGAAAAAGGAACTGACTCCTAATTTCGACATTGAGTTGCGAAGTAAATTTCGAACAAGAAAAGTTTTTTCTGAATTTGAGTGGGTTGAGGAGTTAAAGAGTTTTAATAGATATGAGTTTTCAATGAAAATAAGTTATTCAATACATTTGAACCTGTTATACTAAAGAAATAAATTATGTTTAAGATAAAATTAATATTGACTTTGATATTTGGACTGATGATTTATACCTGCATGTCACCAAATGAGGATCTTGGTGTTAAAACAAATTTACTCCTTACACAGGACGTAGGCGGTTATTGTGTTGATTTGGGTTTGGCTGATTCAATAATCATTGCAGCAGCTGAAGAAAACGGTTTCTTTTCTTTCAAAATTATAACTGATGATAAAAATAATATTATTCGACTTGATACCTTAGCACATGAAAATAATATGTTTCCAACGGTTGGAGATAATATGAGTGAACAAATTGAAATTTCATCCAATAATAATATGTTTTTTTCTTTGGACAAATTAGATCGCATTCATGTTCGAAAGCTTAATGGAGATATAATCGATGACCTTGAAAATTTACATAATTGTTCATATTCACTAATAAGAAGTATAGCTATAGATGATACTCCTTCAGACCATATCATTTTATATTCTCTGGTAAAACACACTAGTGGTGGACCGGGCTATAATCCCTATTCTACTTCTATAATTACATTAAAATTAGAATATACTTATTGGCCCGATTATGAAATAACTACATGGAATAATGACGAATGTCACGAATATCATAATTTAAACTATGGCTGTGAGGGTATTTTTTTTACTGATAGCCTTCTTGCAGTTTCTAATGGTACCTTGGGGGTTAATGTCTTCAAACAAAGTGTTGATAGTGATTATTCCGGGGAACTGGAAGAATTGCTGTCATTTGATACTGAGGGTGAAGTCAATACTGTGTATGTAAAAGAAAACAATATATTTGCTGGATTAAATGATGACAAAGGATGTTGCATCTCGACAATTAATTCAGAGGATATGTTGTCAAACCAAACGTATGTAGCTAATGGTTATTCCATTCAAGGGATTCATATACAGGGTGACTTAATGGCATTAGCTTGTGGAGGTGATGGTATTTTACTTTATAATTTTTACAACAATGGGAATATACCTCAAGCTTCCGAAATTGGCAGAATCAATTCAGAATATGCTTATAATGTGATAATTTATAATTCCAATACAATTTTTGTAGCTACAAAAGAAGGAATACAAATCTTTACAATTGAAAGGTAAAATATTGAAAAACTTAATATACATCACACTATGTGTTTCAACTGTAATGGCTCAGTTTGACTGGCAGGAGAATGGTGTATCCGTACGTCAGGGGGTTCATATCGAATGGCAGCGCACCGGAGATGTTGGAAATAATGGTGAAATGATATTTGTCTGGTCAGATACACGGAATGGTGGGCGGGATGTCTATGCCCAGAAAGTAGATTCCAATGGAAATTCTTTATGGGGTGTTGATGGAACAGTTGTTGTGTCCATCCCTGGGAGACAGGAAGATCCCATCGCTGTATCTGATGAGGCTGGGGGAGTATATGTTATTTGGACAGATTATCAGTTCGAACCAGAGGATGGAGATGTATTTGCGCAGCATGTCCTCACAGATGGTTCTTTGGCATGGGACGAAGAAGGCATTGCATTATCAACAGTTACCGGGATGCAAACATCTCTTAATATGTGTGTGGATGGTTTAGGTGGTGCCTTTGCAATTTGGAATGATTTATCATCTGGTGAAGGTCAAATTTATGCAACCCATCTTTCGGCCAATGGTGATATTGTCTCACCCGGCACAGGTGTGCCCATAATTACGAGCCCTGGCGGTCATTTAAAAGTCAGTATTGAGCTGGGGGGAGCAGGCTATGCAACCATGGTATGGGAAGATTCAAGGACTGAAGGCGAAACAGATATTTATACCCAAAAGATTGATGTGAATTGTAATACCCTTTGGTCAGTACCTGAAGAGGGCGGCATACCTATTTGTAATATCCAAAATGTTGAACAAAAAGCTCCAAAAGTCACCCACGTTTCAGGCGACACAATCGTTGTCGTTTGGGAGGATTACAGGAATAACATAGCAAATGGCGATATTTATATTCAATATCTTGATGGAGATGGCAACATCTTGTTGGTGGAAAATGGTTTTCCGCTTTGTAATGAAGATTCAAAACAATCATCCCCACGTGTAAAAGCAAATTCAGAGTATGCTTTTGTTGTTTGGGAAGACTTCCGCGACCACCCTGCATGGGCTGACATTTATGCCCAGGCTTTCTCCCTCTCAGATGGTTTGCAGTGGGAAGAAGACGGAAAACCTATTTCTACGGCTATCCGTTTACAATCCCAACCTCGTCTAACCGTAGATAACAATAATGGAGCCTACATTGTATGGATGGATGAACGAAATGCCGCATTTCCAGAAGTGGAAATCTATCTTCAGCACGTTTCAGCGTCAGGGGATATTTCCTTTGAAGACAATGGTCTTGCAATCTGCGATGCACCCAGTTACCAATTTAGTCCATTAGTTAGAACTAGCGGTAGCGATGATGGTGCGTTGATCATCTGGGGTGATTCACGAACAGGAAGTCCAGGATTGTATGTTCAGCATGTTGATCTAATGTCAGGTATAACTCTCACTGAGAATGGTGTGGAAACCTATTTTGGAATTGACGGAAATACGTTTACACCGAAGTCCCTATACCTTGGCAATGATAAAACGTTACTTTATTGGGAAGATTACAGAGGTGGAGGAAGCAATCCACAAACCTATGGTCAAATTATTTCTGGAGAAGCTGGAGACAATTTCGAAGTTAACGGGATAAAATTATGTGAAAATCCTGTTCAAACAATTCCAAAAGCAGTAATAGTCGGAGATCATATATTTCTCAGTTTTAAAAGCGAGGATGAGTGGGGTACCGAAATCCAGGCATTTCAGGTTTTAGATTTTGACTTAAACCCAGTTGGAGATCCTAATGGTACGATCATTTATCCAAATCCATTCGGTATGAATCAACCTTTTTCTAAGCCTGTAACCGGTAACGATGGTTACGTATATGTGGCATTTTCTGATATTCGATCTTGGGACTATGATATATATCTTCAAAAATATGACGAGTTCGGAAGTCAGCAATGGGAGGATGGCGGTGTGCTCATTACCAATGCAGATAATGACGACAATGTAGAGGCAGTGGAACCCATGCCTAATGGAGGATGCATGGTTTTTTGGTATGGGGGAGTATGGAATGATTTAAATGTTTACTGTCAGGCTATCAACGGAGCAGGAGTGTCTCCTGAAGGATGGTCAAATGAACCCATAAATATTTCCACCGCTCCTGGTTATCAATTGGATATAAAAACAGCTGTATTGCAGAATGGTGTTTTCAGCATCTGGAAAGATACTCGTAATGACTCAATGACCAATGCAGATATTTATGGACAGGTTATAAACTTTGACGGCACTATCGCAGGTATGGAAAACGGCTTTGTAATCACTAATGAAGAAAATGATCAAAAAAAACCCACACTAAATATGAATAATATTCAAAATGAAGTTCTGATATGTTGGGAAGATTTCGTAAACGGAACAGATTTTGATCTTGTGTGCAAGTCCTTTGATCCACTGAATTTCTCTGAAGAAGAGGAAATTATAATAGCAGGAGAGGCAGGTGACCAAACCATGCCATTTGTCTCTGTTTCCCAAAGCGGGTCATACTTGATCACATGGGAAGATACAAGGGCTGGCGGTACTTCAGATATATATTTACAGGAGATTAATGCAACTGGAGCTGTTTTTGCAGATGGAGGCATAACCGTCTGCAACGCTGATTTTGATCAGAGAAATCCTGGCGTTGTATTGTATTCTGAAACTAACAATTCATACCTGATGTATTGGGAAGATCTACGAAGTTCTGGGAAAGAATTCCTCTGGAATATATATGCTCAATCAATTACAACTTCATCCACAGTTGTTGATCATCTCTCCGAATGGAATTTAGTTGGATTACCAGCAGATGTTGAAGATGGCTCATCGTCAGCTGTATTTCCCGAAAGCACGGAAGGAACATTGTACTCCTTTGATGTAACATATGTGGGGGTAGATGCCTTAATGCCTGGAAACGGGTACTGGCTGCACTTTCCAGAAGCCGGCACTACAACCATCACCGGTACACCCATCAGTAGTTTGACCCTGTCACTTACTGCGGGCTGGAATCTTTTCAGCGGCATCAGTGAAGCGACAAATGTGAGTGGTATTTCTGATCCAGGTGATATCATTGTTCCAAATACAGTTTACGGATTTTCAGGTTCGTATGCTGGTGCCGATGTGTTAACACCCGGCCATGGTTACTGGGTTAACGCAAGTGCAGATGGCGACATCACCATTTCAAGCGGCGGTGCTGCGAAAACAAGATCAGCATTTACAGACCGTACAGTAAAAGCAAATAAACTCAGTTTTAATGGCAATGACCTCTACTTTGG
>Ga0208274_1000010_pt1 | contig 121027 bp, 79 predicted proteins | sample ETNtaG_22_FD_185755 | JGI IMG/M metagenome (GOLD analysis project Ga0208274, IMG submission 185755) | Marine microbial and viral communities from oxygen minimum zone, Eastern Pacific Ocean - ETNP201306SV43 (SPAdes) (version 2) | ecosystem: Environmental > Aquatic > Marine > Oceanic ... | reverse complement strand
GTGGTTGCACTGACAGCACTGCTACAAACTATGACTCTACAGCCACCTTTAATGACGGCAGTTGTGCATACTACATTGATAATGGTGAATTTTTCCTCCGTTTTGATGGAGTGGATGATTATGCAGAATCTGCTATCTAACTAAAATAGATGAAGCTGGTACCATTATCTTTAGTGTGGGATTGAGCCATGTGAATCAATCTGTAATCGAGTTAGATGATGGGGATGTTGTAATGGGTGGATTTGGCTTTCGAGAAGGAAATAGTGGCGGCCCCATATCACTTCTTCGTCTGGATCCATCTGTCATAGAATCAAATAATTATTGATCACCAATATGCTTAGAGGTCAGAATGATCAAAGTATATCCATGCCCATGAAAATATTATATGTAAAAAGATTATTCTAATATGCCCTTTTGCTTGTATTTATTCCGATACTTGGAATAGAGTGTTTTATGCCTATCTGATAAATCCACGCGCCTTCCCTGAATAAATGCCATATTCACCTGTGTACGAACATCCAGTATATCGCCATCCGCAATAAAAAGGGTGGCATCTTTACTGGCTTCCAGTGACCCCACCTTTTCTTCCACCCCAAAAATCTCTGCTGGTGACAGGGTGATGGACCGTAAGGCTTCCTTCCATGAGAGACCATAGGAAGCTGCCTTGGCCGCATAATAGGGAAGGTTCCGAATATGAGGTGTCTGGAATGGGGATTCACTATTGGATATACAGAATTTTATTCCAGCTTCATACAATTGAGAGGGAGTAATAAATGCCTGGTCATACTGTTCAAAGCGGCGCATGGGAGTGGAATGAGTCTGCGTATATATGACAGGAATTTCTCTGTCTTTCAAGAGCTGGGTTACCCGCCAGGAATCTTTCCCTCCAACAAGCACCATCTTCACACTTTGTCTCTCAGCCCAGTATACGGCTGCCTCAATCTGCCGGACTTCATTGGCGTGGATAAACACGGGAATTTCACCGGAAATCACCGGCAGCATTCCCTCCAACCGTAAATCATGCTTGAATGAGGGACTCCCGGTTGCTTTGAGCTGTGCATACGCACGGGATTCCTGAATCAAATCATCAATTTTCTGGATAGATTTTAAGCGTGAATCCTTATCCTTTTTTTCTTTCTGTTTTCCCGGCTTTGGTTTGGGGATATTCATGGAAGGCCAGAATAGATGCAGTCCAACCGGGTGCTTTAACGTTGCATCTTCCCAGGTCCAGCCATCCAGCATCATAAGTGAGGATGTGCCGGAAACAAGCCCTGAACGGGGCACTGACAGTGCCAGGAGGACACCATTAGACCGGGTAATGGGTATGAGTTCGGAATCAGGATTATAGCTCACATTGGCCCGTACATTGGGATTAACAGCCCCCACTTCTGCATAATCCCTAGTCGCCCGAACTGCACCAATTTCCTGCAGTCCAAGAGTAGAACCCGCCGAAATGAGACCGGGAAAAACATGCTGTCCGGAAGCATCTATTATTTCCGCTTCAGCAGGAATATCCAGATTATGGCCAACTGAGGTGATTTTTCCATCAACAAAAAGTATATCTGCATTTTCCAGAATGCCGTGAGATATGGTATGGATTGTCCCTCCCTGGATCAGGATGGGATGATCCTGATTGGGAGCCGGCATCTGATCGGAAGATAACAGATAGCTTACGATGATGAATATACTGGAGATGTGCTTCATAATTTATCCAGGCAATGTTGATGATCTGCAGATTCCTCTTCATGGTGTTTCCATTCCTTTTTTTTCTTATCATCCTTCCTAGATAATATTTTATTCACCAGGTTCCTGCGCAATTTCTTATCTCTCTTTTTCAATTTGTTATCCTCTTCCAATGAGAAATATCGAATCCCATCGATCCAGGTTTGTTCGCATACTGCCCGGGTTGATAGAGGATGATCCGTCCAGATTACAAAATCTGCATCTTTTCCAACCTCCAGTGAACCAACCCACTTATCGATCTTTAATTGAATAGCCGGGTTCAAGGTCACCAATTTCAGCGCTTCTTCTTCGGAGAGACCACCATATTTCACACCTTTAGAAGCCTCTGTATTCATTCGCCGTGCCAGTTCACGGGAATCCGAATTAAAGGATACAGTCACTCCCACATCCGTCATCAGTGCACCATTATAGGGAATGGCATCCATGACCTCATACTTATACGCCCACCAATCCGAAAAAGTAGAGGCATTGGCTCCGTGTTCCTTGATACGGTCAGCAACTTTATACCCTTCCAGTACATGCTGAAAGGTCCCCACGGTAAAACCAAAATCTTCTGCAACCCTGGTGAGCATGAGTATTTCATCCTGACGATAGGAATGGCAATGTATCTGCCTCTTCCCTTCCAATATCTCCACCAGTGCTTCTAATTCCAGGTCTATCCTTGGCGGCGCCTTTTTTTTCCATTGCTTGGGATTGTTGTTATAATCACTCCATTTCTCCTTGTATTCCACAGCCGATGTAAAAGCGTCCCGTAAAATCTGTTCAACACCCATCCGTGTCTGGGGATAACGGGTTGTATTGTCATCACCCCAATTAGACTGTTTGACGTTCTCACCCAGGGCAAACTTGATCCCTTTTACTGCGTTGGAATACAGCAAGGCATCAGGTGTAGCTCCCCAGCGCAGTTTAATGACTGCATTCTGGCCCCCGATCGTATTCGCAGAACCATGAAGAATATTGGCTATAGTCAAACCACCCGCCAGTTCCCGGTAAATGGTAATGTCATTACTGTTCAATACATCCTGAATGCGCACTTCAGCAGTGATTGACTGGGTCCCTTCATTGATGGAAAAAGCAGCGGAATGGGAATGGCAGTCAATCAGCCCCGGAGTTACATGTTTTCCAGTTCCATCAATAACCATTGCATCTTTTGGAAGGGTAATATTCTTCCCTATTTTCTTTACCCTGCCATCACTGAACAGGATATCATAGTCTTCTAATATTCCCTGATTTCCACTGGTCCAGATAGTGGTATTCTGAATCAGGACAACCTGATCTTTCAATACTGTATCTTCCCATCCATAGGCACCTTCCGGATAGAAAAGAGATAGTTCAGACCGGGTTTCGGGTTTTTTCTCTTCTTCCTTTGTTTCTAATTCACCTGTTCTCAACGCATTCCAACTGAGTTTGAGATCGTGGGCAGTACCTTCCATTTTATTATTTAAAATATGCCCGGTAAACCGACTGGGTGCAGCTGTGGAATCCCATATGACCTGCCAGCTGATGTAGCGCCCTCCCACTTTCAGCTTGGATAGTTGAAATTCAGTGGAATCCTGAAAGATTTTTCCACTGTATCGGTCTTTTTCTTTCTTCAGTTCAAGTTGATACGATTCTTTACCAACGGTTAATTTCCAATTTCCATCTACAGAAATATTATATTTGGGCTTGACGGGGTATTCCTCTCCACCTATCCAGGTTGAAATTATGTCTGATTTGTCCTGGAAATAATCACCATCCACTACAGTGAGATTAGCCAGATAACCTTCCTTGATTTTTCCTAATTGATTTCCCACCCCCATTTGCTCAGCCGGGATCGTAGTCAAGGCAGCCAGGGCAGCGGATTCAGACAGGCTTCTCTTTACAGATCGATTCAGGTTTTTCCGAAATTCGTTTCCTTCCAGGCCGTAGGCTGTGAGCGCAATTGGAATATTATGTTCAACCAGTATTGCTGGATTATCCGGTGCCATATCCCAGTGCTTCAGTTCTGCTGTGCTGTAACGAAGCTCCTGGTAAGGATCAGAAATGTCCGGAGTAACAGGAAAATCCAATGGAAGAATCAAGAAAGGATTTTGGGCAGCTATTTCCGTAATTCGCCGGTATTCATAGCCGCTTCCTTTCAGCCAGAAGTTCAACCTAAACTCTTCTGCAATTTTTAAAGATCGTAAGGCCGTCAATTCATGATTGGTTTCAACAATGAATGGCCTCTGAGCTTTAAGCCAGTTACCTAATATTTCCAGGTCACGGTTTTTCTTCAGAGACTCATTTAACTGTGGATAACGTCTGGATTTTCCACTGGCTTCCCGGTACCAGTTGGCATCAATAAAAGTCTGCCGTAAAAGAGCCACTACACCTAGCAGTGCATTAGGATATGTACCCCTTCCCCAGCCATGTACTTCATAAGCTATATCCTGGGCGACACCTGACTGGAGAATAGTCCCTTTCTTATCCAATTGGACCAAAGCTGTCTGACCCTGAAAAATGCCAGAATCGGGTACAATATGAGCAGCTGTAAAGCCCAGCTTATGCAATGATTCCAGTTTCTTTTCATCCGGCTGGTACAAGCGGGACAAATCCCGCCTGGTATGAACCTGGAAATTCCAGTGGGCATCATGATCGGGAGTGTCTCCTGATTTTGCGGGTATTTCTACCCAGCTGTCAATAAAACCCGGGTATATAGTTTTACCGTTCATATCCAGAATGGTTGCATCTTTTGGAATTTTTATATCTGTACCTACTTTTTCGATTAATCCATCCCGCATGATTATTATGGCATTCTCCTTTATGGTTTCCGGCTCTACATACACCTTTCCACCCTGAAGTGCCCAGACTCTAGGAGAATGGGTTTGGAGTCCATCTGGGGGTTCTATCTGTCCCAGAACTGCACTTGCAAGAAGTGATATCAGATAGAATATTTTTAACATTTCATCATAACATATTTAAGTGGAATGAACATCAATTTCATCAAACCAATCCTTAATTGTACCTACTACGTTTTTAAACGTCCTTTCTTCAAATGGAGATGATAATCCTGCTAATTCCACAAGTTCAGCAAACGGCTTGCTTCCCCCTGCCTTGCACAACCTATGGTAATCTTGCCAGGCCGCATCATGATCCTGATCAAACTTTATCCAGAACTGCATAGCGCACACTTGCGCTAATGTGTAATCGATGTAATAAAATGGCAATTGATAAATATGAAGCTGACCCTGCCAAACACCGCCAGATTTCGGGAAGCTCAAATCATCGTAATCCCTATGGGGAAGATACAGTTTTTCCAGCTCAGACCACCTCTCCTTCCTCTCTGTTGGAGTTGCATTGGGGTTGCTGTACACCCAATGCTGAAAATGGTCCACGCAGGCACCATAGGGAAGAAATAAAACAGCGTTCACCATGTGCATATAACGAAATTTTTCCGCTTGATCCCCGAAAAAACGTTCCATCCATGGCCAGGTAATGAATTCCATACTCATCGAGTGGATTTCGGCGGACTCCATCGTGGGCCAGAGATAGGTTACCAATTGTTGCTTTCTGCTCGAATAACATTGGAAAGCATGGCCAGCCTCGTGAGTGAGTACTGTTACATCATGGTCCGTCCCATTAAAATTAGCGAAAATGTAAGGACGCTCATAATCAGGGAAGCTGGTACAAAATCCACCGCCGGCTTTCCCTTTTCTGTTCACAAGGTCAAGGAGTTTTTCATTGACCATTCTGTCAAAGAACTCCCCAGTCTCTGATGAGAGTTCATGGTACATCTTTTGAGCGGCTGCAACAAGCTCATCCGGTGTCCCTTCAGGTTTAGGATTGCCTTCAGGAAAATTAATTCCATCGTAGAAATACAGTTTTTCAAGATTCAGAATATCCTTCCGCTGCTGATACAATTTCCCCGCCAGAGGGACAACATGTTTAACGATCTGCTCACGATAACCTGCAACCGCTTTTGCATCATAATCACTTCGGGACATTTTCAAATACCCTAAAGGAATATAGTTCTTATACCCCAGCTCAAGAGCCATCCTGTGTCTCAGCTTTACCAGTTGATCGTACAAACTATCAAGCTTTTCTGAATTTTCTTCAAAAAAACTGAAGCGAGCCTCGTAGGAACTTTTTCTGGTACCACGGTCCAAATCGGTGTGAAACGGTCCCAACCCGGTTAAATTATATGTTTCGCCCTTAAATGGAATCTTGGCACTGGCCAGCAAAGCTGTGTACTCATTTTTGAGTTTTGATTCTTCAATGAGCATTTCCTTGATTTTAGGATCAAAGGTTTTCAGCTCCATTTCAAGGAGATTAAAGTACTGGCGTCCCCACTCATGTACCAGTTCATCCCTGTACTTGGATGAAACAACCACCTTAGCAAAGCGTGTGCTGAATTCGGACATTGACGGAGCAATCATATCGTAATACTCATTCTCAGTTTTTGTTTCTTTACTTTCTGTATCCCGGGCAAAGTCTAAATGAGCCATTGACCCATACGTGGAACACTCCGAAAATATTTTATTCACTTCACGGATTAAATCGTTTTGCTCATCAACGTTTTTTGCGTACTCAAACTTAGAGATGATCCCGTCAAACCGCGGTTTCAGTTTGTTTACATCAATCCGTTCGTAGTGATAATCATTATATGTTTTTATACTCATTCCTTAATCCAAATCTTGACCTATTCAAACACATTCATCAGTTCACCAAAAAGCTCACTCTCTTCTTTTATCCGGCTCTCATTTCCCAACACGCAGTAACGGTTCTCATTCATCATCGCATCAAGAATTTCAGCCATGTCCCGAACCTGCCCACATGAAGTGCTCAGCACCTCGTCCCTGTTCTGCTGGATATCTTCCTGAGAAATATGGCTGATATAGCGTGATGCAGCAATACTGCCTTTCATAGAGGGTGTCAGCGGTGCATCTAATTGCGAAATTGTCCCTATGATATATTTGCTCATCTCTTTCTCTTCCAAGTCAAACTGCCGGTAATAATCCGCCATCTGATCAAATGCATCAAGCGATGCTCTGAGGTTTGGGTCACGGTAGGTCCCCATAAACACATTTCCACTCCTGCCAAAAACCGCAAAAGCACCGTACGCACCACCCTGAACACGAATTCGATTCCACATATAATCTAACCTGGCAATCCTTGAAAATACAGCCATTGAGCCGGTGTACTTATGCCCTAAGTGCTTGAAATTATATCCCTTGGCCACATACTGAACATTCCCAGGTGTCATTAATCCTTCATTTTTGGATGAAAGTGCAAATTGGTAATCATGCGTTAGCATGTCTCCGGATCTCAATCCATCAAGAAATGTGGAGAATGAACCGGCAAATGCAGGATAATCATCCCCTGGCTGAGTAACACTTACCAATAAGTTGTTCTGATAAAATACGTCTTGCGTGATTTGTTTAAGCGTTTTTACCAAATCATCGTATTTCTCATCGAAATTTCCCTCTAAATCAGAAATGAATTTATAGTATGATAATCCCGTCGTGATTTCATTGTATGTACCAGCCTGAGAAAAGTACGAAAACAGCCGTGATGACGCAACCGAATGTCCTGACTGGGTTATGAACATTTCCTTTCTGGATTTTAATTCCTGGACAACTTCACGAATTCTGTTTTTATCTTCAAATTGTGTTCGGTTGATTATTTCTTCCATCAGCTCAAAAAGCTTAGGAAGCTTTTTACTCAGCGCTTTGCCTGTGACTACCATTTTAGGGTAGTATGTTGAATCGTCCCTATCTTCTACATAATTGCTGTTGGCAAAACCAATTCCGCCCGTGTGAATGTTCATCTCATTTGATAAATCGGAATAGTGATATTTTTCCGTGCTGACCTCCCCAAGCAATTTTGCCAGAACCGGAAGATACTGGATTTTGTCCTGCGGTATTACCGTCGTATCAAAATACAGGTTCACATACGAAATTCCACTGGTAAAAATGTCATGACTAAGTACAGTTACACCGGATTCTGTCTTTTCTTCCAAAGGGAGTATTTCGGCTTCTCTTTTGATATCATCCATGGATAGTGAAGGAATTTTCGCCAGATCTTCCGGAGAGTCCGGGGTAGACTGTTTTCGTTTCAGACTTTCTGTGTCAGAAATTATTTTTTCAACATCGCTCTCAGACAACCCTTGTTTCAGGGCAGCCATTTCACGGCGAACTACTTCAGCATTTTTCTCCGCCAGATTCTTTTCAGGAGAAAGAACCAGCAGATTACGGTGAGTATTGTTTACTAAATATGTATCGATCAACTCCTCAAAGTAATTCGTTGTTAAAGCTGATTTCATTTTCTTTAATGGAGTTTCATATTCAAGAGGATGGATTGGATTCCCACTATGATTCCATGTATTCATTACCTGCATGCAATACACTACTCCTTTAGGATAGGAGCCAAAATCAGCTTCCCGCAAATGAAATTCAGTGATATTGATTGCTGCTTCAATCAATTTTTTGTCTATTCCATTTTTTACGATATTCTCTAAAGTACGAGACACAAGTTCACGGAATTTTGTTTTTTCTTCCCTCTCAGAATTCTTCACAATGACGCTGAAAAACGGCTGTCGTAAATGGTTATTATAGCTCCCGAACACATCCTTTCCCAACCTGGATTCCAGCAGTGCTTTTTTTAACGGTGCAGCTGGAGAATCCATAAGGATATACTCAAGTATCTCTATTGCCATACTTAATTCCAGATTGTTGGATTCACCAGTCACAAAATTCATGCTCAGATACGTTTTCTCCTTCTCATCTTCGTCTGCTGATATAGGATAATATTTTTCAATCTCATCTGGTTTATCCCAGGGCTTAACCAATGGAATATCAGAATCAATCTCAGATTCAGCAAATTCCTCCAAATATTCTTCATGGATGAACTTGAGCCGATCTTCGACTGAACCATCACCATAGACAAAAATCCTGCTGTTAGAAGGATGATAGTAACGCTTATGAAAATCGATAAATTCTTCATAAGAAAGGTTTGGGATATCATCAGGGTTACCGCCGGACTCAAATCCATAAACATGGTCAGGAAACAGAGAGTGCTGGATACTTCTGAACAAAATTTGCTCCGGGGATGAAAATGCCCCCTGCATTTCGTTGTACACCACACCTTTTATGGAAATCTCATCCTCTTTCTTATTCAATTCATGATGCCAGCCTTCCTGCATGAGGATCTCCGGTTGTTCATAAATATTGGGATAAAAAACCGCATCCAGATACACATCCATCAGATTAATAAAATCTTTCTCATTGGTGCTGGCAACCGGGTACATTGTCTTATCTGGGAAGGTCATAGCATTAAGAAATGTCTTAAAGGATCCCTTTAAGAGTTCTACGAATGGCTCTTTAATAGGATACTTACGCGAACCGCACAAAACGGAATGCTCCAAAATATGCGGTATGCCTTTACTGTTTGCCGGCGGGGTGCGAAACGTAATTGCAAAGACTTTATTATCATCATCATTCTCAATGTGAAGTAATTCCGCACCGGAATCATGCCGGAATAACCGAACCACCGAATTGATCTCAGCGACTTTCTTTTTTTCTACTAACGCGAATCCGTATGTTTTTTTTGCAATGTTCATATCAACCAACTATCCTGTACACTCAATCTGCGGTCAGTTTGCTTCCCTTACAACCGGGCAGGCGACCCAGTGTTCGGAACCGGTGTCAACTAGTGACGGAATATCACCGGCGCATTCGGGTTTGGCAATGGGGCATCGTGTACGGAAGGCACATCCAGAGGGCTTATTCATGGGTGTCGGAATATCACCTTGCAACACAACCCGTGTTTTGTTTTTTCGGGTCGGGTCTGGTAGCGGTACAGCAGATAAGAGTGATCGGCTGTATGGGTGCCGTGGATGATGATAAACCTCTGAGGAGTCGCCCATTTCAACGATATTCCCCAGGTACATTACAATGATTTTATCAGAAATATGTTCGACAACGGATAGGTCATGAGCGATAAACAAATATGACAGATTAAATTCATCCTGCAGGTCCATCATCAAATTGATCACCTGTGCCTGAATGGATACATCCAAAGCAGAGACAGGTTCATCGCATATAATGAGTTCAGGATTGGTCGCCAGTGTTCGTGCGATCCCAATCCGTTGGCGCTGACCGCCTGAAAACTCATGTGGGAAACGTTTTGCCTGTTCTAGTCGCAGTCCGACTTTGTCTAAAAGCCAGGCAACACGGTCTTCCATATCTTTACTGCTCATATTTTTATGAATTTGCAGGGGTTCGCTGATGATTTGTGCGACCGTCATCCGCGGATTTAAAGATGCGTATGGATCCTGAAAAATCATCTGCACCTTGGAGCGGTATTGCTGCATCTTTTTGGGATGTAGGCTGGCAAAATCTACAATGCTATTTTCAAAGCGGTAGTTGATATTCCCGCTTATTTCAACATCCGGTGCGACATGGTAGAGGATGTTAATCATCGCTCTGCCAACGGTTGTTTTGCCACATCCAGATTCACCCACCATACCGACAGTCTCATTCTTCCCGATGGAAAATGAGACACCATCAACCGCTTTTACAGAAGCTACCTTTTTAGAGAATACTCCTCCAAATACAGGGAAATGCACATGCAGGTTTTTGACATCTACTAAGGTATTATGCTGGCTCATGCAGAAGCTCCCTGCTTTACTTCATGACATCTGACAAAATGATCCGGCGAAATTTCAACCAATGGGGGTTCATCGGTGTCGCAGTGTTCCGTCCGCAGGTCGCAGCGGGTGCAAAATTTACACCCGGACGGCATTTCAAGGATATTGGGCACCATTCCCTTAATAGTTTCTAACCGTGTTTTCGAAGCATCTTTGTCCGGTCTGGGGATGGAAGCCAAAAGTCCGTGAGTATAGGGATGTAGCGGATTATTAAATAATTTTTCAACCGGAGCCGATTCCTGAATGATTCCGCCATACATTACAACAACACGCTCACAGGTTTCTGCAATTACTGCCATATCGTGGGTGATGAGTACAACAGATGCATCCATCTGTTTCAACTTTAAATTTGTCATCAGGTCGAGAATCTGTGCCTGAATAGTTACATCTAATGCTGTTGTTGGTTCATCTGCGATCAGAAGCGATGGATTTTTTGCCAAAGCCATTGCTATCATTGCCCTCTGCCGCATCCCGCCTGAGAACTGATGCGGATAATCGTTCATCCGTCCCCTTGGGTCAGGGATGCCCACCACCTCTAATAATTTTACACCTTCATTAAACAAGCGGTCATACTCCTGATGGTATTCTTTGGATATAAGCTTGTCAATAATAAAAATAATCAGAGCAATCAAATTTGGAAACAGACTTCCAAGTATGAAATAGGTCAGCATATTAATAATATTAAAAGACCAACTCTGAGCTAACTGGGAGAAGAACAATACAATACATCCAATAATTATAGATGTACGGATTCTATGTTTTAAGTCAAGGTTTATTACCTTTCGGTTTGTATTGATACACCAATCTTTTAGGTATTCTTTGAAGGTTTTGGGATAGAGTGATTCCACGATCTGTATTCCGACAGTAAAAACTGGGTTCAGCGATGTCATGGGTTCCTGAAAGATCATAGCAATTTCATCACCACGCAGAGTCCGCATCCGCTTGAACATATTCTCTCTGAATTTTCGCATCACTTTTTTCTGTTGGGAAGAGAAGAACAAATGCTTGGTGACAATACCGTCAAGGATGAAGGATATGAAAAAGAGTAAGATACCAGTCAAGGGTAGCGCATTATGAAGCATGATCCACCCAGTAAAGAATATCAGTGCGAATGATTTTCTGAGATTTTCACTGATGTGGTTAAAATACCGATATTTGGGTGTTTTTTTCACGCTCTCTAATTCATGCCCATCAAATATCTTTTCGCCCTTGAAATAAATTTCACCTTCAGAAACTTCTCCAGGGGGATTGGGAATTAGCTGGATCAATGATAATACCGAAACAGATTTTCCAGATCCGGATTCTCCAACAATCCCCAATGTTTCACCCTTGTAGATATCCAGATCAATACCATTAACAGCCTGTGCCCAGTCTTCACCCACTTTAAACCGGGTTTTCAGCCCTTTAATTTCAACTAATTTTTCTCGGTTCATCGCAGCCTCGAATATACTTTTGGATCAAACGCCTCTCTGACAGCTTCACCAATAAATACGATGGAGAGCAGGGTCAGAAACTCTGCTGTAACAGGTGAAAATACCATCCACCATTTTGTGATATTCTGTAATCCAACACCTAACATTTGTCCCCATGACGGGGTTGGAGGGGGCAAACCAAAGCCTAAATAGTCCAGACCCACCAAAGCCATGATACCCCCTACCACAGAAAATGGGAAGTAGGTAATCACCGGCACTAAGGAATTTGGCAGAATATGCTTAAAAATGATTTTAGAATTGGTTTGCCCCATAGAAAGTGCGGCACTGACGTAATCCTTCGTTTTTTCCCGATAAAATTCTGCACGCATGAGGTAGGTGAGCATAATCCAATTGACTAAGGTGTAAATAAAAATCAAAAGTAGAAAAGACGGCTTCAGGATGGAGCTCATAATAATCACGACAAACAACATGGGTAGACTTGACCATATCTCAAGAATTCTCTGGAAGAATAAATCAAATATTCCTCCGAAATATCCCATTGCTCCACCAATACTAACCCCGATGACGTAATTGAGAACAGTCAATACTAAGGCAAAGGAAATAGAGATATTAAATGCATAGCACAAGCGGGCAAAGACATCACGCCCTGTATCATCGGTTCCGAGCCAATGTGTAGATGACGGCGGGTCGTACATTTTATTGCCTTTTGTGGTGATATCTTCATATGGGCTGAATGGATAAAATGGCATAATGAGCCAATTTTCTGAATCGGAAGTTTCCCAATCTTCTTTCAAGAGACGATATTTTGCTTCTCCGGGAACATCTTGGTTAAATTCTTCGCCAGCATAATATGCATTTACTCCTGGAATTAAATCTGCAACAGCTGGGAAATAATATGTGTCTTCAAAGTTCACAATGAGTGCGCGATTGTTGATGAAGAGGGGAAGTAAAAAGGAGAGTCCGTACATCCACAATAGAATGACAAAAGAATAATATCCTCGTTTCATGGTCTTGAATTTCAGCCATCTTTTCTTGAAAATCGAAAGAGAAATTTGGTTATTATTATCTGCCATTACTTAAATCGAATCCTTGGGTCAACAAGTGCCAGGGCAATATCTGAAATAATATTAGCCAAAAGTCTTATCACAACAACGATAACAAGAAAACCCATAGTGATGGGATAGTCTCTATCTAAAATTGCCATAAATCCCATTTTTCCAAAGCCGTCAATATTGAACACCAGCTCAATAAAATAGGAACCAGATATAACTATGGCAATTATCCAGCCAATTCCTGACGCAATTGGGATAATAGAATTTCGCATGGCATGCATCCAAATCACTCTTTTTTCGGTTATACCTTTGGCAAAAGCTGTTCGTATATAATCCTGTGACAGGTTTTCAAGAAGGCTGTTTTTCATAAGTACCGTGAGTTGGGCAAAACTTGCGATTGTCCAAGCAATAATTGGTAGGATCATGTGGTGAAGTTGATCCCAGAATTTTCCCCACAGGGATAAACCATCCCAGACATCCTTGGGGGAATGAAAGCCACCTAAAGGAAATACATCCCAAAAGGAGCCTCCGCCAAATAGAACGAGAAGCACACCGCCAAGTGCCCATCCGGGTATGGAATAGGCAACAAAAATAATGACGCTGGATACAAAATCAAATGGTGAACCATGGTTTAATGCTTTGCGGATTCCCAGTGGAATACAAATAAGATAAGAGAGAATCCATCCGGATAGCCCCAACAAAATGGAAACTTTGAAACGGGGTTTCATAACCTCTGTTACGGGTTGCTGATACGTATAGGATTTTCCCAGATTTCCAGTGAAAATACCCGAAAATTCAGTTTCAAAAATAGCGCCGTGGTATCTTCCGTCATCTTCGACATCTTCAGGATTATCTAAGGATGCACTGTAGATGTTGTTTTCCGTTCCATCTGTATTGTAAACGGATAAATTATCACCGTCTTTTCTGACTGTGACATAAGTACCCTTCCCCACATATTTTTCAATCTCGGCCTGGTCTGTCTCAAACACGATATTCCGATGTTTTATTGCACGCGGCCAGCCACCCAGCCAAATTAGGTAACGCTGCCAAATTGGTTTATCAAATCCGTAAAATCGTTTTAGCTCTAAAAGGGCAGATTTTGGCAGGGATACACCACCCACCAGATCTCCGCTACCGGAGGCGCCTCCTTCTCCCTGAGTCATCATCCCCATCTGGATTTCTTGAATTGTTTTTTCCAGTGGGCCACCCGGTGCCATCTGCAAAATAATGAACACCAGAAGTGTGGACCCAATGAATGTGGGTATTGTCAGGAGCAGTCTGCGGAGAAAATAGGTGCCCAAAGGAGTCTTATTTATCGTGCTCTTTTAAATAGTCGGGCCAATAGCGCTGATCTAATTCACCAACGGGGAGGGATGTGTTGTTTGTCATGCCTTCGTTCAGTTTTTCCTCCTTTGCTGGATCGTACCACCACAAATCATAAATAGAAGCATAATTCCCCCCATATCTGGATACCATATACTCGGGATATCCAAATTTATCCCAGAAAAGCAGTCTGCGGTAATTTCTCGCTATGCCAAAACAGAGAGGATGCACATCATTAACAATACCGTCAATTTCTCGGACTATTTCAATGCGTCGTTCTCTATTGAAAGTGACGTCGTATTCTTTCAGGATCTCATCTACCCGGTCGTTTTTGAACCCCCAAAAGTTGATATTATCGTTCTGGTCTGCAAGTTCAGATTTAAACCATGATTCCGGATTTGGGATTACACCGCCTGTCATTGCATGCATGTGAATCGTAAAATTCCGATCCATTACATTTTTCCAGATGGTATTTCCATCCATGAATTTGATCTGCATATCAATACCATAATCTCTCAGCATCTGTTGCACTGGAGTGACCATATAATCATGCCCTTTCTGAATTGCAATTTCAAAGATTAGAGGTTTGCCGTCTTTACTCAACAATATCCCCTCTTCATTTTTCTCTGTATAGCCAGCATCCTTCAAGAGTTGAACCGCTTTATCGGGGTTATACAACAGCTTTGGATTATCCGGGTTTTCATATACAGACCCATGGTAAAAGGAATGCATCATGTCATATTCATTATAATACATTTCACGGTTCATTTTTTCTCTGTCATACAGATAACCGAAAGCATACCGTACCCGCTTATCATCGAACGGCCATTTACGCATGTTCAAATCATACCCGGATGTACCGGCGGGACGTTCTGAGAATATCCGGTGTTTCTTTACCCAGCCTTTCTGTACGGATTCGAAATCACAATCTTCTGTCCAAACCCGTGCTTGGGATACCTCGAAGAAATCTGCTTCCTGCTTTTTAAATTTTTCGAAAGTAAGCGGGATGTTGTTTTTTACTACACTGCAGTAAATCTTATCAAAATTAAAACGATAGCGGTTTTGAGGTGTATCCTTTGCCCACCAGTCTTTCCGTCGTGTGAGCGTATAACTCTCCTGCACAGCGATGTCATCTTCATACAAGGCATATGCACCGGAAAAAGGGAGCATCTTGAATTGGTATTTCTCAAGATATTCCGATCCGTCTATATCTTTGATATAATGAGACGGCATAATGTACATAGATGCGGAGAAATAGAGGAAATTTCTGAAATTCTTGTTTTTTGCCTTTACGCTGACAATGTATTTGCTTTCTGCGACCGGCCGCTCAAATTTACCATATGTTATCTGAAGGGAAGGAAAGAGTATTGTCTCGTCCATCAGAAGATCCCATGTAGCAACCACATCTTCAGCTGTGACCCGTCTTCCGTCTGACCAGCGGGCAGCCGGATTGATTCGATACCAAAACTGCATATTATCATCGGATACTTTCCAGTGGGTTGCAAGACGGGGGATTACTGGTTCAGCTGTCAGCGGGTGGGTTTCTAACAGTGTTTCGTAGCAGAGGTATTGGATTTCACTGTTTTCGACATAGTTTGAATTTTGTCCTTCCATTCTAAGGGTTGCGGGAAATCTCGACGTGATATGTTTGAGCTTTCCGCCCTTTTTGGCACGTGGATCACCGAAATAAATAAGTTCATCTTCCGAGATGACATAGGTTTCATAGCCTAGCGATTCAGCTATTTTTTCGAATCCGGCACCGCCCAGTTCAGCAGACACGGATGGATCAGCACCTTGAGATGTTTTAACATTTGAAATGGTTTCAGTTTGTTTTTTCTCACCTCCACCGCAGTTGACAGAAAGCAAAAGAAATAATATACATGTAATACAGATGCTTAGATTTTTTGTCATTTTTTTTCTCCAATAAATAATATGTTAATTTAACCTGATAATAAGAGCGCTAAGTTTACTCTCGATACTGTATATATTGACAATAAAAAGGGTCTTTATTGGTATGGACAAAAATAGTTGGAGGAAACCAAACTCTTCCAAACTACCTGTTTTGTGTGAACGTGGCATATAGTCTTTGAATAGAGTGCCACCCAAAAGGGTGGGTGGGTTTTCTATCTCTTCAATTTACCCAGAGGGATCAATTTGGAGGGGAGGGTTCAAATCCGAAAATTTGCGCAATTTTTTAAAAAATGTGATCCGGGTCAGTTTTTTTGTCATTCCCAGCCCTCATCAAGTTCAGGATAAACTCCAGTGGCCTGATTGTTGTCATTGCGAGGATTCGCCGACTGGCGGAGACGAAGCAATCCCGTACTCTTCTTATATGAGATTGCTTTGCTCCATTTCATTTCGCTCGCAATGACAATGAGAATAATTCTTCCTTACTTCAACAGCACCATCTTCCTTGTCTGCACAAAGCCATGTCTTGAGCTTGTTGAAGGATCCCCAGCACGAATCTGGCAGAGGTATTGAGCTACATATGAACTTTCAATTGACCCCCAGAATTTGACTCAATAGATTCGTTAATACCGGTATCTCTCTGACTCCTGGGTTTTTTCTGATTTCGACTTTTTACCCGCTGTCCCGAATTTATACTTGATATTCAGGAAGAATGTCCTTCTGCTCGGCTTGGTATAGTCCACCAAATTCCAGAGACCTCCATTCAATTCCATCTCCGATGTTTCACTTTGTCTTTCCTCATTGTCGAAGGCATCCAGAAGCTTCAATGAAAGTTCCAATCGGTCATCCCAAAGGCTGCGTCGGTAGGACACGTTCAGGTTGGCAAGACCGTTCGGGTAAACGGTGCCCGTTGGAATCTGCTCCGGTGAATAAAATCGGCTATCCAGTTCAAGTTTTCCACCCCCGCTGAAAGTGAATACCTGGGAAAGCCTACCTTGAAACCCAGACAATGTACCAGCAAGGTCATCCTCTTCGGTATGATCCGTTTTGGTGCGAAAATAAAGCCCGGTCAGTGTGATATCCCAAAATGAAAAAGGGTTGAATTTTACTCTCCCTTCCATGCCCACATTGGTCCCAATTCCGACGTTTTTCCATGTAATAATACTGGTGGTGTCGGGCAGCATATCTTCATCTTCCCGGACCACATTTTCGATCTGTTGACCAAATAATGCAGCTTCCCAGTTCCAGGTGGGTTTGATCTGGCTGAGTTTCAGTTCAAACGCATGAATGAATTCAGGCTCCAGTTTCGGATTGCCGGTCCGGATGACCGATGGTTCAAACAGGTTGCGGGGAAAGGGATCCGCAAAGTCGGCTGTAGGCCGGTTCACCCTGGCGGAATACCCAGTTTGGACGGTGGTGAATAGGTTGGGCTTGTATCGAACTAAAAATGACGGGTACCATTTCGTGTAAGGTGTCAGGTAATCTGTCCGATTGGAAATGTGGTCCGATGAGAATCCGTCTAGGTTAAACAGTAATGAATCCATGTCCGAATTGCCTTCTGTTTCGGCGTCCTCCAGCCTGATCCCACCGGAGAATACCATATCTTCCATAAATGTTGTGTATTCCAAATTCAGGTACGCGGCCCGGATGCGTTCGCGATAAGTAAAGTCAGTAGCATATTTTGTATCACTGATAAGCACGGAACGGGGCCGTTTCTGGACCAGATACCTGTCTTTCACGCCGGCTTCCAATTTGAAGCTTGGTGTAATGTGACGATCGTAGTCCAAGTTCAGAATACGGCGTTCCAAATCAGTTTTCCCTCCCAATGACATTCCACTTTCCTGACCGGACTGATCCCCATCCCGGTTCTGCAGTTCCCAAGCCACGTCACCGGAGATTCGATACTGTCTTTCCGATTCCGACAGAAATCCAAGGTCCAGCAGCCGCAAGAGACCATCCTCCTGTTTATGCAGATCCAGATACTGGTTTTCTATCTCTATGGTTTCATCCTGTGTACGCTTAAATGGCACCAGTTTTACTTCACCTTTCACAAACGTATTATCGGAAAGATTGTAGCGGCTGCCGCCACTCAAATAGGAAGTCTGGTTGCGGGTGACCGTATTAACTATTCTCAAAGTTTGATCAGAAATTTCCCCTCCCAGGGAAATCAGCTCACTGTGGCGAGAACTGGTCCCCGACTGGCTCAGGTCCTCGGTGCTGATATTCCAGAAATGATTGATGCGGTCCTTCCGAAAATTGAAATAGGCTCCACCATTATATTTGTCGGTGTTGCCCACATTTGCATTCACATGACCGTTGAATCCGGAATCCTGATTGTCTTTCAATACAATATTGATCACTCCCACCATACCGTCAGGGTCCTGTTTTGCAGAAGGATTGGTGATCACCTCTATTTTGTCCACCATGTCCGCCGGCACCGGGACATCCATGATATTGGTCCTGCGATCCCCTCCCAGAATACCGGCCCGCCTGCCGTTGAGCAAAATGGTTACTTCCGGCGATCCACGCAGGGACACCTCGCCGTCAGCCGCCACATCTACTGAAGGAATGCTTTTCATTACGTCACAGCAGGTGCCCCCAGAAGCGGAGTATAACTGATCTGCATCGTACACCGTTTTAGCCACAGCAGTCATAATCGCCGGTGCCGCAACTGACACATCAACTGCATCCAGCTCCAGGATCTCCGGTTCAAGGAGAAATTCACCCATACCCTTCTCTGGTTGCTCTCCTTCATACACTGTGAATATCTCACTTTGAATCTGCTGAAACCCGATAAATTCAATTTCAAGTACATACTTTCCTGGAGCTACATCCGGAATGCGAAAATCTCCATTTTGATTTGTAATGCCTCCTGTAGAGATCGTGTCGGCATCGGCATCCAGCACAGCCACCGATGCATACTGGATCGGGTCACCTGAACGGCTGTCCTTTACAATGCCTTCAAGCACCACCTGGGCAGGTAGGCGGGTAATCATAAGCACCGCCAGAAAGAACCAGTACTTTGATCTTACATAACTGCCGTATTTTGTAAAATTTCTCATCTATCTTCAGGAAGCTTGCAGCACCCGGGCAGGTTATTATATGCTTCCCCATCAGCAGGAACATCACTGGCCTGGTATCCCAATTTTGCGATGGTTTGCTTTAGGTCATCCAGCGTAATTCTGGTTTTATCATACTTGATCAGTACTTTTTCTTCATTCAGGTTTACGTACGCAGTCTGGACACCCTCCAACTCCTTCAGCCCTTCTGTAATGGTCTGCTGACATGCGCCGCACTGAATCGTAGGCAGGTCTATTTTTACGGCAGAAATGTTCGGATTTCCACTCCCTAAAAATGCTCCAGGAATACTGCATCCTGCTATTAAGAGTAAAAAAAACATATATGAAATTTGTTTCATGGTTGAACTCCTGTAATTTAAATAAAATAATTGTTGCAGGCCCGACTGGGTGGCCTGCGCGCCCCTCACACAGGTAAGGGAAAAAAGCCGAATACAGGATGTTCTAAATCAGGAGGGGAAAATTAAATGCGGGGGGCGGTTCAGGAATCAAGGCTTGATTCAAAACCGAATGAGTAACATTTTCATGTAAGATTAGAATCGTATTCGGCGCCAAGGATTGAATCATTGGAATGATTTCCTGGGTAACTGTATTCAATGGTGCACTTGGTAGCATCACAAGGACACGTGAATCACAGTCAGCCATTTCCATTTTGCAATCCATCTGCTTCTCGACTTGGCAACAGGATTCTGTTTCAACCGAGCAACAAGGCATGCCGCACGCATCAAACGAAAACAAAGGCGCAACAGTGCTGCCCGCAAAAAGGAGCACAAATAGTATGGATAATGACTTTTTCATCTTACACGTACATCCTACGCTTGAAATAGTAAATGTTCCAAGAATTTTTTAATTCAGGTTATTTAGATGACCTGCCCCCATGAACTGGACCAATATTCGAGTTAGTATTGTAAGTGAACATAGTTTCCTACGAAAGATTTATCAAATTGCTGTATTTTAGAGTAAATAGCCTCAGGGTCAGAAGGTCTATAACCAAGATTACTAATTGATCAAATTTAATCATAGTTATTCAAATAAACCCTAAAAGTGGACACGTTTTTGGTGGACACACTTTAATTATCAATTTACCTCCAAGTTCCTCTTTTCTCAAATCAACGAACCTTTTTACCTGTTTTGGGTGAGAGTAAAATAAAACACATAAATAGGGGGTACCCAAAAGGTTGGGTGGGTTTTCTATCTCTTCAATTTACCCAGAGGAATTAATTTGGGGGGAATCGTCAATGATATCAGGCATAATCAGATTAATTAAACGAACAACTCATAATCACATTTCCCGTATGCCCACTAATACTAATGTAATAATTGCCAAGACTATCATCAACCATTTAAAATATTTAAAATACTCCTTATCAGATAAGTTGGGATATAAACCCTGAATAGCTGCTGGAGTTAGAGCAAAGACGACTACAAAAATTGCATAGTTAATTGTTCCATTAAAATATGCATACAATTGTATGCCAAGTATTAGAACAAGTAAAACAGGTAATATTATGGATTTTAATTTCTTCATTTCATTCTCCTTTTAGCTAATGCTATAAATAATACTCTCTTCAATTTACCCAGAGGAATCAATTTGTGGTGTTATCAATTACCCCATCCCCACTTTTTTACAAAGAGGTGGAATGAATGGGTGGAGTGGGGGTTATACCATCATTTAATATTCAAAACTGTTTCCCAACTATATGAAAAATAGGGTTTTAATAGAAAAGGTGTGAGAGAAATAGGCAGCCAAACAAATCCTAAAGCACTTCCTTCCATTTCAGGTTTATTTGCTTGAGATAAAAGGCCAACTGCGAGTAAACCGGATGCAATCCAAGCATTCCTATTATTTGTTTTTTTAACTTGAATCTGTTGTATTTCGCTGATATTTATTTCACTCAATACTTTATATTTCTCTGTCAATGGTTTTGACCCAAGTGCAAGCAAATATCCAATCCCTGTAAAAGTACCCGTAGCAACACCGATTGTAATAAAATCCCTTCTTTGGAGACGGGAAGTATTTAGAATTAACTTTGAAGAATTATATCTGTAAATTGTGCCAGTTTTTATTTCTATATCATCCTTAATTTTTATTTTTACATCTGTTGATTTAGATACATTTGATATAGAACTCAACACCAACTGCTGACGCAATGATTGTTGAGCAAAAATGAAATGAAAACCTAATACCGCAAAAATAATGAAAATATTTTTCATTACTATTCCTCTTGTTTTAATTAAACACCACTATGATATATAACTACTTACTATACTGTACATTTGTACTATAGTACTCTCTCCTGCTTGTGTCTGTCTGGTAGAGGTATACACCACCCAACAATGCTATAAATAAAAGTCTCCTCAATTTACCCAGAGGAATCAATTTTCAGTGGAATGCAATCCGTTAAAATTCTTTGACTTCTTTAATACTTCCGTCTTTGTTGTAATAAGTCCATTTACCCTCTTGTTGTCCACCTGTGTAGTTTCCTTCTTCACGTATCTGTCCGTTTTCGTAATAAAAAGTCCATTTACCATTTTCATAGTGATTCTTGTAAGTCCCTTCTTGCTTCATCTGTCCATTCTCATACCACCTAGTCCATTTCCCATCTTTTATACCATCCTTAAAAGTTCCTTCTCTCCACTTCTGTCCATTCGAAAGCAAATAAGTCCATTTACCAACTTGTTTTCCATTATTGTAAGTTCCTTCCATCTTTTTCTGTCTATTCTCATACCAATAAGTCAATAATCCATCTTCTTTCCCATCTTTGTAAGTTACTTCTGACTTTTTTCGTTCATTCTCATACCACAAAGTCCATTTTCCATTATATTTTCCATCTTTGAAAGTCCCTTCTTGCTTCGTCTGTCCATTTTCATACCAATCAGTCCATTTATCAACTTGTTTTCCATTATTGTAAGTTCCTTCTATCTTCTTCTGTCCATTCTCATACCAATCAGTCCATAATCCATCTTCTTTCCCAGACTTGAAAGTTGCTTCTTCTTTCTTCTGTTCATTCTCATACCATCGAGTCCACTTACCATTCTTAATCCCATTCTTATAAGTTCCCGAACTACCCATTTTGCCACCTTCACTCCACCAAGTCCATTTACCATTTCTTAAGCCATTTTTGTATCTGCCCTCAAATTTCTTCTGTGCATTATCATATAAGTCAAATACTTTACCTGTATAAGGCTTATCATCATTTGGTTTATATAAAAGCCCATCCATATCTATAAGATTATCTATATCCATCTTGGATTGTGGAAATACAGCAGATGTAATAAATACAAATGAAGTTATAATTAATACTGTTTTTTTCATATCATTATCCTAAAAAGCCAGGTAAAACTTACTTTAAATTCACCTTATATCCAATCAACGAACCTTTTTCCCCGTTTTGTGTGAGAGTAGCATATAACATATAAACAGGGGGGTTCCCCCAAGGTTGGGTGGATTTTTATCTCTTCAATTTACCCAGAGGAATCAATTTGGAGTGGGAATCACTCACTTGTTAACATAATATTCCCTGAAGTATTCGCCCGGATCCAATATCCCTTCCCAGGCACAAGCATATCAGTTTCTACATATCCACCATTAAATCCATATAAAGTTCCTAGAACTATAATACTGTCTGGATCCAAAGCGGAATAAATGGAAACATCCTCTGACAAACCAGAAATCAGGTTCCAGCCTTCGTTTAAACTGATAGTGATTTCATTCATGAGAGTACCTGTAATAGTGGTACTGCCAGCACTTTCAAAACGAAGCCAGTATCCTTCACCTTGAATGAGACTTGTTTCAAGGATATATCCATCATCAAAAGAGTACAATGTTCCCTCTATTGATTCGGGAAATATAAGATTATAGGAAGCATCTTCAACCTCTAGGGGCAGACCAACAAGATTCCAATCTGATTGATAATCAACTGTGATGCCTGAGGTGGGTCCTGCAACACACCGCACTGAAAATCCGCGGGATTTACTTATGGCGAATCCACTTATTCCTTCCCAATCATAATAGAGACTCCTTTGGTATGAAGCCGATGAATGTTCTTCTGTAGAAGTCCAAAAATAACCGGTGATACTCAACTCGTCGTAAACGCCGCTATCATCACGAAAACCGCCCGGCAGACCTGTGAAGCCGCTTTCGTTGGTAGCTCCCTCATTGGGTGTTTTCCACAACCCATCGCCAGCTTCAATTGTCCCTGTGGCCTTCATTTTACCGCCGGCTACACTTCCACCCCCAAGATAATCCACCAATATCTGCCATTCAGAATCGGCTTCATCATCGGAAGGTACATGCCAGCCATCAGGACATATTCCTCTCTCATCATCCAATGCATACCAGGTATAAAGTCTGCCGTATAGTGCTGCATTAGAAGGGTCATCATTGTAAACATTGCATGGTATTTCATCACCATTTTGATAATGAGTTACTTTGAGGTTCTCAGCCATCCAGAACTGGTCGCCTATTTGCACGGTTTGATAAACATTTCCGTCTATATCAGTGACTGTTCTGTATTCCTGGGCAATGATGAAATGTGATGAAAAAATGACTACTATTGTTACAATTGTTTTTTTCATCACATACTACCTTATTTCAACAATAACATTTTCTTTGAAAATGAAGATGTCTTTGTCTCTAAACGGGAAATGTAAATGCCGGAAGAAAGAGGACGGCCTGAATGATCCCTGCCATTCCACATTATGGTTTTAAAACCGGGTTGTTCTATTTGGTTAACAAGCGTGATTACTTCCCTTCCCAATAAATCATTTACCGTTAATCTTATGTGAGTTTCCTGCGGTACATCATACATAATCCGTGTGGCAGGGTTGAAAGGATTGGGGTAATTAGAGTGCAGAGCAAATACTGTAGGGGTTTGGGGAGAAGTGGATTTTCTCAATACCCACTGATCAACATTTGAACCCAAATTTAACTGAATTTGACCAGATAAGGAGATTGCTTCGCTCCACTCCGTTTTGCCCGCAATGACAGGGACTAACTGCCAATATTCACCGTCTTTTACTTCATACTCAACAACCAACGGTTGTCCGTTATTCATCACCTCAATCATACCTTCATCGCTACAGTATTTCCAGTCGCCGGAAAAACGGGCATCAAAGGCTCCTGAAGGCGGTTTTGGAGGCAAGCTGTAACTCAGCTGCTCATTTTCAGTAATTGTCGCTCCAAAATACAGTTCTGCACCATTAAACCTGATCTTATTCATTGTTTCCAAATCTGACGTTAAGCCTACAGGATCATTAACTTTTGAGGTGCGTGAACTTTGAAGAGTAATGGTTCCATCCCCAAAGGATCGTATCCAATACCCTGTTCCAGGTTCAAGGCTACTCACATTTGCATAGCCATTTTCATTATAACTGTACATCGTTCCCGGAACAATAAGCCCGGAAGGATCAATAATCCCGCCAGCCTCCACTGTTGATGTGATGCCGGAAATAAGGTTCCAGCCTTCCTGTATTGCAATTGACAGCGAATTAATAGGAAGTCCAACAATCTGGTTTTCGCCTTCTTCGCTGAAACGAAGCCAGTATCCTGTCCCTAAAGCCAGGTTTTCCTCCTGCGTATAGCTTCCATCATAGGAATAAAGGGTATTATTAATGGCATTTGGAAATATGGAGAGATAATTTGCATCATTCGCATCAACCGGCAAACCGACTATATTCCACCCGGGATAGTTCGAAACAGTTATGGTGGTTTCGTTGATTTCAAAAGCAGGTCTTGTGGTAATAAACAAGGCTGACTGGTCGACTATTGTCCTGGCTGCTACAGGATATTCATTATCAAAGGTATATTCCAGTCCTGTCGTACAGTTATGGTTTTCAATGCCAACAGTGCAGTAACCGCCATGTTCCGGTGTGTATCCGCCAAAGCTCCCATTGGTGGTGTTATTGAATGTCTTGTACTGGAGTTTCATTTCCCCATCCCCGTAGGGTGGAACTGAATTATTATATAAAATAAGCTGAAAATCCTCCAGTGAATTAGCATCCTCAGTGCGCATATCAGTCCACTGGATAACCATAAATTCTCCATCAAAATTATGAGTATATACGTATCCCCCATTACTCGTCTTCAAATCATCCCAGAACACCGCCACCATAGGCGATGGGCCCCCGGCACCGGGAACAGGATAATTCCGGAAGCTTTCCAGCTCAGAATGTCCAAATGCTATCCAGCCATTGGAAGACACGCTGATTGAAGAATACGGTACACCATAAAAGGAAAATGTAAACGGCAGATTAACCTCCTTGGTGGTTTCAAAATATTCACAGGTCCCATAATATTGTCCACCCCATGGATCACAATCATAATCACTGTCACACAGCATGTTGTTATTTAGCGAACAGGCTCCTCTTCCCCGACCTGGATCGTAAATGTCAAGGTTTGTACCAATAGACTCAATTTCGATCCAATCATAAGCCGGTGCTAATTCATAGCCTGTATCCCATGAATCATAAATATAATACCCATAACTGTCCGGGCCCAGTGGATCCGATTCTGTGACTTCACCGATGTGTATAGGAATGGTTTCCACACGGTTATAGCCTTCGTCTGATTGTATGTTCAAGGAAAGTGATAAAACCGTACCATTAATAATTTCATTAGAGGCAGAAATTGTGAACGAATCAGTTGACTGGACTGATTGCCCCGGCGGAATCTCCCCCCAGGCACCGGAACCATCCACAACAGATAATGCATATGAGTCAGAGCTCAATGTGGCAAATACCTGTCCAGTTGATATTGAACCCCGATTTGAAAGAGTTATTGAAACATTCTTTGTTTCTCCCGGATCAATTCCCCCATTTTGGATAAGCATACTCATATAGGCAAGGTGGCTACCGGAAACATCAATGGGAATGATTGCATTCCATCCATTATTTGAATTATCAACGATCGTTAACCTTAATTTTAAATCTTCACGGTCGATAGCAGTCTCAGACAATGTAATTGCAAAATCATCTCCAAATGCAGATTCACCCTGAAGCAGATCGCCATAATCCATAGTTGCATCGGAAATCGTGACAAACTCGGAAAATGACTGCAATGTAGCTGAAATTCCATAGACATTCTCCGTCCCATAGTTCTTGACAGGAACAGACAAACCAAATTGTTCACCGGGATTTACAATCCCATCATCGTCATCATGTATCTGCACATCAAGTTCATTGTCAAGATTTACAACAGCTCCATCAGAATGTAAAATAATTGTATTTTCATAGGGTTTACAGTTTTGTTTTGTTACGGTGATTGAAATAGTTCCATTGGAAACATAATCCAGATTCATGGTGAGTGAGCCTTCTTCATCTGTATACCCGGATGTGAAGATTACATCATCATCCATGAGAAGGGTAACCATCGCATCCTCTGCCGGATTTTCCTGCTCATCATAAACTAAAATATCTACAAAATTTGTTCCAAAAGGCAACACAAAGGGATGTGTAACACTTAATACTGTTGGAGTATCGGTCCACAAATGAGTGGCTGGATCGCCCATGAGACTGTTCCACTGAGTAAACGCATCAACCCAATGATATGGATTTGTGGGATAAGCACTAAATAATGTCAACTTCCCATTTGCAAGGGCTGCACCTGCCGTTCCAAGATTTTTCGGGAAAAGACCATCGTAAATTCCCATAGCAACAATATTGTTGAACATAGTATGGGTATTACCGGTAGCGGTACATACCGCCGCAATAGCACCTCTTGGGTTTGATGCAGAACCTGCCCTCAAAAATTTTTCCGACAAACAGGTGTTGTCCTGGGCAAAAGAACCAGTCCCGCAAGTCAATACGGTTGCAAAAGGAAGTTTATGGCCATTGTTTACATCATCTATGTCCCCAGTATCAAAACCACTCACCCCATAAAAACCACGGTATTGAAAATAAGATACCCCCTCATCAAGTTGATTTTCCATCCAGGAGGTCCAGCTGCTCCCGGATATTTTCAGGTTGATATCTTCCATCCCGTAGGCTTCCATAATATTTTCCACGTAACGGGCAGTAATCACGGTTGAAAGACCTGATTCGCTTGGATCGCCCACAACGGCAGCCCGTTCATAAAAATTATTCAGGCTTCCCAGGTAGGTTGCCTTTTCATAGTTGATGATTCTATTCACCACATTTGATATATGCGAAGACGAACGGACGGATATTCGCCCTACCAGGACCTCTGGGAGTAAATCATCTCCATCCAGCTGGGAATAGGGATGGTCGCCTTCACACCAGTCCCCATAATAATCGTGACCCCAATCTTCATAAAACGTTGGAACATTGTACGAACCGCCTGCGTCTCCTACAAGGGCTACAAATTCCGGGCGTGGGCTAAAGGTATTGTAGGCATTTGTTACATAGCTCTTTACCTGGCTTGACGAAGAACCGGTTTCACTTATAGAAGCAGTATAGACCACATACCCGCGTTTATGACGCCAGTCCACAAGCTGCTGGAAATATGAATTGTCCTCAGAATTACCACCACAAATATAGAGAATAGCCGGAGCCTGATAATCCTCGTCCCGGCCGGATGGGGAATAGTTCACGATCATGGTCTCATAAAGCTTTTCAAATGTCCTGGAACGGAGCTGGGGTGTAAATTCATCCGATTCCCTGTCCCCGATTTCCTCTACAGTAATTTCAATCTCATTATACACAACCATTTCATTGCTTGTTGGATTGTACTCAAAAGGTACAATACTGATGTTGAATAACTGTAATCCCCTCATCACAAGCCGGTCAGAAACAATAAGGTTTTCTTCAGGATAGGAATGACCGGATTCATAATACTCCAGGTTGACATGGTTTATTATGGACGGGTTTTTGCCCTCCCGGTCATTTTGAAATGGATAAATCTTTATATTTTCAAGAGTATGGGATTGAATGACAGAATAACTGACTAGGTATTCTTTAATGGGGTCAATTTGTACAAAGGTTGAAAAGAGAGGAAGCTCAGGCATCCCCTGCTCAGTTGTTTTCCCTGAGTTGGGAGATACAAAACGGGTGTATTCCCCAATAGATTCAGTCTGGATAGCGCCAGGGGTAAACTGGATTGTTGTGCGTCCGTTATGTATATCGGATAACTGAAACGACTCTGAATGCACAACAGCCGGACCATAAAACAGGAAAATGAACAGAACCAGGGAAACAGATTTATTCAAATTGCGCCTTTGAAGGAGTTTATTATGTACCAATCTATTCAAAATAATATAACGGGAAATTTAATCCATTTACTTAAACTAATTAGTATATTTTTATAAAGGAGAATAAACATATCATATTTTTCCTCATTCCTCATTTTGAATAATGCATATATCATGTCACCACCATTACAAGAAGTATTAAATCATACAAAGCATGGGTACAGGCTGTTATACCGAAACCCCTGAAACAATAAAGGCCTCCTAAAAATAAGCCTGCCACAAATCGGACAAAAAATAATCCTACATCGGGCTGATCTCCAAGTACACCAACGAAATGAAATAAAGAAAATATGACCGCAGACAATACCACAGCCCCAATTTTCCTCCCTAATGGCTTCCATTGCAATACAAGCCCAATCAGGTAGGTAAATCCACCGATAAACAGAAGCCTAAAAACGAATTCTTCGTAAATCCCCGCACCAATGGATAATACCACCCTTTGGATCAAGAAACGGGTATTTGGGTTCATCAGAGCTGCTTGGTTGCTGATATTCATTATCGAGAACAATCCCGCTGACCATACAACGCTTTCTGCGAACATGAAAAACAGAAAACTCAGATTGAATTCTGTAGCCTTCCATTTCTTCCGCTGAATAATGAAAACAAGCAGAAAGCCAAAAAAAAGCATAAAGCCAAAGCCATACATACCAAGCAACCCGAATGTTTCAAGCACATTGCGCATGAGAACATCTGCTCCGTTTCGAAGCTGTGGGATATCCCTGGAAGAAATGATAAAAAGGCCAAATTCATACGCTAAAAACAACGGGAGCGTAAAAATATAGCTGTATAAGGGTGAACGGGAATGCTGGATGTATTTCAACAGAGCGTCAAATAGAATTGAGTCATTGAATCGTGTTCAGCCTCTCTTTTGAAACGGTATTCGTTTTTCAATCATCAGCAATTTGAAGCACAGCTAACAGGGCTTCCTGGGGGACTTCAACTTTTCCTATCATCTTCATCCGTTTTTTACCCTGTTTCTGTCTTTCCCAGAGTTTTCTCTTTCTTGTTATATCCCCGCCATAGCATTTGGCAGTCACATTTTTCTTTATAGACTTTATCGTTGCTCTGGAAATAATACGATTCCCCAGGGAAGCCTGAATGGCCACTTCAAACATCTGTTTAGGAATAAGTTCTTTTAACTTACTGCAGAGAGCCACTCCCCGGCTGTAGGCATTTTCCGCATGGCAGATCGTTGACAGAGCATCCACAGGTTCTCCATGAATGAGAATATCCAGTTTTTTTAAATTTCCGCTCCTGAAATCAATAAAGTTATAATCAAATGAAGCATAGCCCCTGGAGACAGATTTTAATTTATCATAAAAATCAAAAATAATCTCACTCAAGGGAAATTCATAATGCAGCTGGGCTTTCTCAGAAGAAAGATAATGGGTTGTTTTATAAATCCCGCGTTTCTTCTGGCAGAGAGTCATGATGCCCCCAATGTATTCTTTTGGAGTAATGATTTCCCCGGCGACGAATGGTTCCAGGATATCAATTATCTTTCCGCTTTCAGGCATTTTGGCAGGCGTGTCCACTTCCACCAATACTCCATCTTTCAATTCAACCTGGTACTGAACATTCGGCGTTGTCGTTACTAAAGATAAATCAAATTCCCTTTCAAGACGTTCCTGGATTATTTCCATGTGGAGCAGGCCAAGGAACCCGCACCGGAAGCCGAAACCAAGAGAATCACTTGTTTCAGGGGTGTAAAGCAAAGAAGCATCATTTAATTTCAGTTTATCAAGGGCAGACCGCAACTGGTCGTAATCATCGGAATCGGCCGGATACAGTCCTGAAAATACCATCGGTTTTATCTTTTTGTATCCCTCTAGCCTTTCAGACGCTTTGTTCTGTTTGACTGTCATCGTATCCCCGGGCTTGATATGGTCCATATCCCGGATATTCGCGATGACATACCCCACATCCCCGGAACGCAATTCCATTGCTGGCACATGTTTCAGTACAAAGTGTCCGACTTCTGTGATCTCATAGGTGTTTTGGTGAGAGAAAAATTCTGCAGTCATTCCCGTTTTTATCACGCCATCAAATACACGTATGTACGGAATCACACCGCGGTAATTATCATACATAGAATCAAAGATCAAAGCCCTTGCAGGATCTTTTGCTTTATCTTTTGGCGGTTGAATACGGTCCACAACTGCCTGGAATATCTTATCTACCCCCTCCCCTGTTTTTGCACTGATCTCAATAATATCATCCGTGTCGCACCCCACCAAATCAATAATTTGATCTCTCACCTCTGCAATCCTGGAACTTTCAAGATCGACTTTATTGATCACCGGAATTAACACCAGGTTATTTTCAACGGCAAGATAGGTGTTGCTGACAGTCTGGGCTTCAACACCCTGAGCTGCATCAACCAGGAGAAGTGCGCCTTCGCAGGCAGCCAGTGAGCGGGAAACTTCGTAGGAAAAGTCCACATGTCCGGGGGTGTCAATCAGATTGAATGTATAGGTCTGCTTATCGGAGTGGGGGTACTTCATCTGGATTGGATGACTTTTAATGGTGATCCCCCGCTCCCTCTCCAGGTCCATGCTATCCAATACCTGTGCTTTCATTTCCTTTTTTGATAGGGTGTGTGTCTCTTCAAGCAGGCGATCCGCCAGGGTTGACTTCCCATGGTCGATGTGAGCGATAATGCAGAAATTCCGAATATATTTCGTAGACATGCAGTAAAATTACATTGAAATTCAGGTTTAAAAATTGAAGTTTATCATAAAATATTATCGTAAGTTATACTTATGAACGGAAATCAATTGTTCGCTAAAATTTTCGATTTGACGACTCAATTCGGCCAGAAATGGATTTTTGCCATTATCCTCCTCCTCATATTCTGGTTTGGAGGAAAAATTTTGCAGGCCTTTGTTACAAAAATGGCCCAGCGGAAAAATTTGAATAAGGATTTTTTACATTTAATAGGAAGGGTCGTAAAGATCGTCATGGTTCTGCTTGGATCCATAACAGCTCTGGGCACCCTTGGAGTTGACGTTTCTGCCCTGGTTGCAGGCCTGGGGCTCACCGGGTTTGCCCTTGGTTTTGCACTGAAAGATATTGTCTCCAATCTCATTGCGGGGGCAATGATACTTATACACCATCCCTTCAGGTTAGATGATTTCATTGCAGTGGGCGAATTTGAAGGCACTGTAGTTGATATTGACCTTCGCTATACAACCATCCAGGATGAGGGCAGAAAAATACTGATCCCTAACTCAACATTATTTAAAAAAGAAATAGCACTAATGAATCCGGAATCAAATAACACCCAGGCAGCATAATGACAATCAGCAATCCGGCTTTCTTTCAAATAAACTGACGACAACCCATGGCTGATTTATCTATCAAAGAAAGAAAACGCGCCGAGAAGGATGGACATTTCCGTTCAGGTTTATTCATACTTCGTCTTCAAAAACGGGATACTCTTATCAAGAAATTTCAATCATATAAGCTGAGCCAGAAGCAAATTCCAAAAACACTGGACCAAATCTGGAATATTGATGAATCTCTTGAAATACTGATTGATCTGCAGTTCAGCGCAGGAGGATCATTGCCAAAAGAGATGGTGAGATGGACACCGTACAGAGGTCTGTCAATTTACCAGCAATGGAAACAGGAAAAATATGAGCATGAAATATTTACATCACATACATTAGATGATGACAAGATCCTTCAACTTCTTTCCACGGGTACAAACATCCAACAAAATCATAAGGACAAGCAATTATCCCTGGAAAATCTTATTGAAACCGATAAACCCTGGAAGTCATTTAAAGACCAGCATATCTACCGGCTGGAAGAAGAAATAAAGTCACTAAAACGACAAATTAAACAAAGAAATAACCTGCTTGAAAAACTGACCCGCCGGATTCGGTATAAACTGGGAAAATTAACTGATTATGAACTTGAAAAACTCAGTGAAATATGCCGCTTCAAAAACACGAAAACTAACCTCAGCGAAATGGCCCGTCATCTTGGTGTATCGCCGGATACGGTAAAAGATGAACTCCAGCGAAGGGGAATATATAAAAAACTCATGGACCCCAAAAAGGCTGAATAAAGACCAGACTTACCTCAATTCGACACTAATGAGATTGCTTCGCTCCATTTCATTTCGCTCGCAATGACAAATAAGTTCTTTTACTTCAACAGCACCATCTTCCTGGTCTGCACAAAATCACCAGCACGGATCTGGTAGAGGTATACTCCTGCGCTTACAGGCTTGCCAAAACTGTTCGTAGAATTCCACATGACTGAATGGTGCCCTGCAGGCTGGCTTGCATTAACTATCCGGTTTACCTCTCTTCCGCTAAGATCATATATTATTATCGTTACATGATTATCAACTGGAAGATCATACCGTAGGGTTGTGATTGGGTTAAAGGGATTGGGGTAGTTCTGGTGGAGTGCATAAGCAATTGGTATGACAGGTACTCTTGCCAGGGTAAATGTGTCCTCCGTTGGCACCGTAATCTCACCATCCTCCTCAAGAATATATTCATCACCACTTTCTGATGTAAGTACCCAGTGCATGTACTCACCTGCATCCAAGACCACATCATAGCTGATGGTAATGGTTTCATAAGGGCTCATTACCTCTATTTCGCTGTTTTTCCCTCCAATCCTGGTATCACCACTAAATCGTACGTCAAAGGCTCCTGGGGGCGGTTTTGGCGGGAGGCTGTAGCTCATCATTTTGTCAGCCGGAATATCAATGCCAAAGCACAGGTCCTGACCATCGATGGTTAACGTATTTGCTCCAGCTGTCATATCCTCAAACACAGGCCGGGATCTGGCCACGCCGTCGCCGAACGTAACATCACCATCTGCAGAAGCGTTGATCCAGTAGCCTTTCCCGGGCTCAATAGCATCAGCATTGTAGTAACTGCTGCTGTAACCGTAAATAGTTCCCGATACGATAATGCCGCCGGGATCACTGATTGATTCCACAGCAACTGGAGATGAAATACCTGTAATCAGGTTCCAGCCTTCGTTTAAACTGATAGTAAGTGTATTGATTAGCGTTCCATCAATAGTGGTGCTTCCGGCATTTGCAAATCTCAACCAGTATCCTTCACCTTGAATGAGACTTATTTCAAGGGTATATCCATCATCAAAAGAGTAAAGCGTCCCTTCAATTGACTCAGGAAATAAGATGGTATATGATGCACCATCAACTTGAAGGGGAAGCCCAACCAAATTCCAGTCTGAGTTATAAGTAATAGTTAATTCCAGGACATCATCTGGACAGTAATTCCCGTCAGGGGCAAGCTGGGGCAATGTATAGCTGCTGTTATTCACCACTCCATGCATGATTATATCAGTAGATTCAAATAATTCCGGTGAGCAGGGCTCCCATTCATTTGCAATGCCTGCACAGGTCTGGGGATCATCTAAGATGCCCATGTCGGTTACGATACACCAATACAAATACTCTATAGCCATGCATTCATAATCGCAGGTATAATCGTCATAATGGTACCATGCTTCTTCAGGATAATTATTTGGAACCTGAATGAACTGTCCTCCCCGTGCAATGTCCATAGCATCAGACATAATGGATGAGTTTGGAGCAAGTCCAAATACATTTGGGTAAATGGATACATGGCCAACATGGTTGATAGTATGTAAAACCTCCTCCACCGTTGCATCATCGCCCCAGTGCCCTGGCTGGGAAGGATCAATTTCATTCCTCCATAAAACGGCTGAGACACCATCGCCGTCATAATTATCCATAAAATTATCCATGCAGGCATTTCCATCATATGAAAAAACCGGCATCAAGGCCTGCATGCTTTGAAGCTCATAAAACAGTGCTTCATCATCGACGACTCCATCTTCGTCGTTATCAAGCAACTCTGCTGCAACTGCTGCCACATGCAAAACTTTGTAATCCGGAATACTGGACTCCGCGTACACCTCAAAACAATCCAGGACATTTACGTATTTGGTAAAACAGTCAAATGCATCGTCATCAGCATTTGGATTTTGCTCAATCTCAAGACACACCTCATTTTGTGCCTGAAGCAACATGGCAAGAAAAAACAGGCTCATGTTCATTTTCTTCATTATTGACCTTTTTACCAAGCAGCAGATTAGATGAGTAATTTAATCATCAATGGTGATGGTACCTGAATTATTCGCCCGGACCCAATATCCCTTCCCAGGCACAAGCATATCAGTTTCTACATATCCACCATTAAATCCATATAAAGTTCCTGGAACTATAATACTGTCCGGATCCAAAACGGAATAAATGGAAATCTCCCCTGACAAACCCGAAATCAGGTTCCAGCCTTCGTTTAAACTGATAGTGATTTCATTCATGGGAGCGCCTGTAATAGTGGTGCTTCCAGCATCATTAAATCTCAACCAGTATCCTTCACCCTGGATGAGACTTGTTGCAGGGGTATATCCACCATCAAAAGAGTATAATGTTCCTTCTGTTGATTCAGGGAATAGAATATTATATAAGGAATCTGAAACTTCAAGGGGCAGGCCAACAAGGTTCCAACCTGCCTGATGATCGATTGATATCTCTTCGCTATAGAGTTGGTCATAAAGAAACAAAAAAGCATCCGATTGTATTTGTTCAAAATATTCATTCGGGCCGTCAAACCAATTCCCATTAACAGTCCCCCAATATTCATGAAGTTGCCCTTCTTCACCGTGGAACTCATTTTCTATGCCTAATTCACTTAATCTACCCTGTATAAGATTTGATCCGTATACAAGCGGTAGTAAAATATTAAGACTAAATGGAAACCCGGAATTATAAGGAACAATGGGATCGGCAGTTCCATGAAATAAAATGGAAGGCACATCATTCTCAGGATCAATCCAATCTAGATCTCCAATTGCACCCCAGCAGGATACCAGTGCATTTGGCCGACTATCATGATCATATGAATTACCTTCACAGTCAATACAACCTAAATCCGGATCACCTCCGCCGCCATATGTTGATTCAGGCCGTTCGTCATCTTCAGAATAAGCCAAATGAAGTCCAATGAATGAGCCGGCGCTTGTTCCCCACAAAAACATATTATTCGCATCTATATTGTAATCATCGGCGAATTCTTTTAAATATCTGACGGCAGCACTAGCATCCTGAACCCCTCTATACACAGCCCGTTCACCACTGTAGGCACTTAGAATATTGAGACCCAATCGATAATTAATACTGATTGCTACATAGCCTCTTTTTGCCGCAGAAATTGACAATGCTACCACATCATCTAATTCATTGTGACCTGAAAAAAAAGCACCTGTATGGATGAAAATAATGACTGGGCGCTGGGTTTCCGTATCTCCTTCTGGTTCATAAATATCCATATCCAGATCCATATCATACGTGTTCCATTCAAAGAGAAAAATAAAAGGGAGATCAGGGGCATTGCCATATACTACATCTTCTGTAATGGTTACATTTTCAAACACTTCATCTAAATAGCGGATTGGATCAGCAGATAGACTGTTTAATATAAGTATCAAAAAGAAAACGAAGTTTCCAAACATGCTTTTTTTAGATTTTTTCAACATCAACTGGGTTGATTTCATACAGAAGATAATTTTACTTCAGCAGCACCATCTTCCTGGTCTGTACAAACTCACCAGCACGGATCTGGTAGAGGTAGACTCCTGCACTTACTGGCTTGCCAAAACTGTTCGTAGCATTCCACATGACTGAATGGTGTCCTGCAGGCTGGCTTGTATTAACTATCTGGTTTACCTCTCTTCCGTTAAGATCATATATTGTTAGTGTTGTATGATTATCAACTGGAAGATCATACCTGAGAGTTGTGGTTGGATTAAAGGGATTGGGATAGTTCTGGTGGAGTGCATAGGCAATTGGTATGATCGCTTTTCTTTCTAAAGTAAATGTTTCCTCTGTTGGCACCGTAATTTCTCCAGTACCTTCCAGAGTGTGCTCCCCACCGCTTCCAGTGCTCAGCACCCAGTGCATGTACTCACCTGCATCTAAGACCACATCATAGCTGATGGTAATGGTTTCATGAGGGCTCATTACCTCTATTTCGGCTTTATCCACCATTATCCTGGTATCACCACTAAATCGTACGTCAAAGGCTCCTGGGGGCGGTTTTGGCGGCAAGCTGTAGCTGAGTCTGTCTTTATCTGAAAGCTCTATTCCGAAATACAGTTCTGAACCACTAATGCTTAAACTGTTGGCTTTCCCTTTAAGACTAAAGTTGTGTGGTTTTACTTTAGCCAATCCCCCGCTGGTTAAGGTAATATCGCCAGACTGGAATGCACGGAGCCAGTATCCATTCCCGGGGCTCAGCATATCAGCCGCTACATATCCATCATTAAATCCATATAAAGTTCCTGGAACCAGAATACTGTCCGGATCAAGAACAGAATAGATGGATATATCCTCCGACAGTCCGGAAACAAGGTTCCAGTCTTCATTTAAACTGAGAGTAAGTTCATTTATTGGTGTTCCATCAATGACGGTACTGCCAGCATTTTCAAATCGTAACCAGTATCCCTCGCCTGGGGTAAGGTCAGATCCAGATGTGTATCCATCATCAAAAGAGTACAATGTTCCTTCTATTGATTCAGGAAATATAAGATTATAGGAAGCATCTTCAACCCCGAGGGGCAACCCAACCATGTTCCAGCCTTCAGTGTAGGATATGGTCATCCCTGTGCTGAAGCTGTGCCTGATGATTACCCGGTTGAATGAGGAAGGAAAACTATAACTCTCCATCTCTTTCATATCCTCTGAAAAGAACACCCCTCCTACAGCATCCATCAATGTATAGGTCCCTTCTCCAAGTTCATCCACGTTCCAGGACAGGGTAACCTCCTGGGTGCCAACATCCATCTGAAAATCCACCGCCCACTCTGTAATCCATCCTGCAGAAGGTACAGGGCGCATGTCTATGTAAAACCGGTCATTGACAATGAAATTATACAGTGCAGCATCCCAGGAAGGAGGAGGCGGTGCAGGAGGTGCATACAGATCTATCCAGTAATCATATCCTTCCGTTGCATCCGGGAATATGCCTATCTGTAGATGTATCGGCCACGAAAGCGTATCAGCAACAGCAGTCAGGGTGATAAAGGGAGGCATGGTAAAAGGTACGGTTGACTCAATTCGTTCCGGTGCTCCGTTTAACAGCCCATCATTATTGCCTGCAGTAGCATCAAAGGTTATATTCCCTTCAGCCTCATCAAATCTCCAATAGCCTGCCAACCCTTCGGAAAGAGGATCTATCCTGTCATGCATATCTGCCTGAATCTCCTCAAATTCCCGGGCATGGTCCCAAATCCGAACCTCGTCCAGTATACCTGCAAAATAAATATCATCATACACGGAAGCTCCCAAAGAAAGAACCGCTCCTTCCGCCTCTGCCAACGTGTTGCCGCATGTTTGAGCCTCATACACGTTACCGTCCAGGTATGCCGTCACATTGCTGGTTGAAAAAGTCAAGGCAAGGTGGTGCCAATCTTCTGGCTGAAGTTCGCCGCCGCCAAGAACCAGTATATTATCACCGCAGGAATTCATTATTTTGACTTCCAGATTTCCTAAAGATGAAACGCCCATTTCAAAATTCCTGCTTGAGGTACTTATAGCAGGCTGCACCAGTGTTTCGGACCCACCCGGCGGTGTCCAGTAAAGCTGGGCCACAGCATCGCCGCCATTTTCATAATATTCCATCACACATTCATACATGCCGGCTGTGAGATAAATGCTGCCATACCTGCTGGTCGCGCTTTGGTCGTACCAATGGTTTAAGACTGGTGCGCCACCAATGTAGAGCCTCACACCATCATCTGTGTAACTCCTGAAATTATATACTCCCGTGGTCTCTGCATGGATGCTCCCTGTCCAACGTACCTGATAATCATCATTAGGGATGGAAGGATCAGGACTGCCGTTCCCCCAATTGAAATCAATGACCTCATCCGGACGCACAAGCACAAGATCACCAAATGGTGGCGAAGCACCTGCTCCATCTGTGCTGTAGTACTCTCCCATAAATGAGGAAGAAAAAACATCAAGGGCAGAGTGTGAAATAATAACATTATATCCGGAACCCGGGCTGGAAGCAACAGGATTAATCCAGGCAGACACAGTAAATGCTTCAGAACCTTCATCAAAAACACTGCTCAGGTCATTCTCAGCGATTTCTATATAATCATCCTCACCATCAAAGCGTACAGCCTGGCCTGGACCGTAAAAGACGTACGTACAGCTCTCGTCCTCTATAATATTTCCAGGATCATAATTATCTGCTATTGGATCAGTACAGCCTATGCAGGTTGAATTGTCTCCCTCACATTCTCCGCAATCATCCAGCCCGCCGTTATCAGCAAATGGATACTCTGAACCTATGCCTATATAGCCCTCACAGGCTGAAGAGCCCATGTATCCATCATAAGATTCATCGGTGCAAATTGGGGTCCATTCCCCGCATTGGCCGTTGCAGTCAACATACACATTGTCGCCACCGCAGACACCGCAATCATCAATGGGATCTGTGCAGGATTCAATAACCACTTCCGCCATATAGGGGTCACTTTCCAGCCCGAAGCTACTGGTAACCACCAGGCTTACCTGGTAAACACCCGGTGAGGTGTAATAATGAGCAGGAGAAGGTTCACTGGAATAATTTCCATCTCCAAAATCCCATGCCCAGTCCGTCAGCTCAATGGAATTTACAATCATTGAAAGGTCAGTGAAAAAAACGGTGGAATTGTCAACCTCAAAATCAAAGAATGCCGTAGGCGCTTCCAAAAAATAAGTTGTAATAAACAGTGCAGAACCATCGTCCAGTTCAGTCGCAGCTGGAGCATAAACATTGTCAAAAGTGTATTCCAATCCGTCATTACTCATATGATTTTCGATTCCAATTGTGCAATAGCTGCCATGGGTGGGTGTACCGCCGCCGTAATATCCGGATGAAGTATTATTAAATATTTTATATTGAATTTTTATATTCCCATCACCATATGGAGGTGCCTGGGAATTGTATAAAATAACCTGGAAAGATTCCACTGAATTTTGGTTGTGGGTCCGCATATCCGACCATTCAAGAATTGCAAATTGATTGGCGGGATCGAAATATCGAAAAACATCGCCTCCACTGGACGTTTTTAGATCATCCCAAAATGCCGCAATCATTGGAGAAGGACCTCCTGCACCCGGGACAGGATAATTTCGGAATGATTCCAAGTCCGATTCACCCATTGCTATCCACCCGTTGGAATTGACTGTTATTTTTTCGTAATCAATACCGTAAAATCGGAACGTGAAGGGGAGATCCACAACCTCTGAAGAATTGGAGAAATTACCATTCCCATTATCTGATAAATTCAAATCTGTACCGGATCCTCCATGTCCAGGATCAATTTCATACCAGTCATACTCAAGGGCAAGGCCATATTCAGTATCAGCCATGTCATAGATGTAATATCCGTAAGCATCCGGGCCCATTGGATCTGATTCGGACACTTCTCCGATCTGTAAAGTGAGTGTTTGCTGATTATTATAGCCATCGGCATTATAAAACCGTACTGTCAAGGGAATTAATGTTCCATTTACTATATCATTTCCCATAGAAATCGTAAAACAATCCAAACAGGTAATCGCTTCCTCCGGCTGGATGTCCCCCCATGACCCGTCTCCGTCTACAACTTCAACAAAATCTTCACTATAAGTTAATTCACCCATTACATTTTCCACGGTTACAGACCCGTTGTTTTGTATCGAAACGGGAATGTCAATCGTCTGATTTTTTTCTATAAATGCATCATTCGTAATAACTATATATCCGCCTTTGACCACGAGTGGGACAGCACCTGCCCATTGGTTATTTTGATCATCTTCTATATGAATCCTTAATCCTAAATCTTCCCCCTCAAGAGCTGATGGATCTAATGTCATTGTAAATCCATCTCCAAAGGAAGATTCACCCGCATCAATGATCCCATAAGATGAGCTGCTATCTATCAATGTAACAAAGGGTGAGGTAGATTCCAGGAAGGCCTGAATCCCGGTAACATTTAACGAACCAAAATTTTTCAATGGGATTTGAAGATCAACAGTTTCCCCGGGATTGAAAATTCCATTTCCCCCCTCCCCGTCGTCTACTATCGATTCCTGGGTAGGATCCACATTAACTAATTTTCCTGTGATCGTAATTTCAAAAGATCCTGTAAATGGAATAAAATTTCGTTTTGTTACGGTGATGTTCACTTCACCTCCATAATCATAGGATAAATCCAAAGTTACCTTTCCATCATTATCGGTAAAAGCATTGAAAAATATTTCATCATTATCTTTATGTACTGTAACCATTGCGTCTTCAATAACCATTCCGTTAATTGCATACACATGCGCATTTACATCTAAAAAATTGGTCCCAAATGGAATTTCTTCCTCGAATTGTACATTCATATATTCAGGTGTATCTGTCCAGAGATGGGTTGCTGGATCTCCCATAAGATTATTCCAGTGAGTAAATGCATTTATCCAATTATACGGGTTGGTGGGATAAGCATTAAACAAAACTAATTTGCCATGAGCGAGTCCTCCACCTGCGGTTTCTATGTTCTTGGTAAAAATTCCATCATAAACCCCCATATCGAAAATATTATTGAACAAGGTATGGGTGTTCCAGGTGGAAGTAGAAATCCCTGCAATTCCCCCCTTTGGATTAGAAACAGACCCTGCCCGAAGGAATTTTTCAGAAATACACGTCTGATCTTCGGCAAAGGAACCTGTTCCGCATGTAATTACAGTAGCAAGAGGCAACATATATCCGTTATTTGCTGCATCAATATGTGAATTACCAAATCCACTTACTCCGATGGTCCCACGATAATTAAAATATAGAACGCCCTCATTCAATTGATTCTGCATCCAGCTTGCCCAGCTCCCACCCGATGTCTTGATTCTCACGTCCTCAAATCCATAGGTATTAAGAATCTGTTCTATATATTCATTGGTGATTACGGTGGAAATGCCAGAAGAAGAATTTGGATCTCCGATTAAAGCTGCTTTTTCAAAATAGGAAAGCATGGATGATGCGTAGGTTCCCTTCTCATAGTTCAGGATCTTATTTACAACAACGGCCAAATCAGTTGTAGAGCGCACGGAAATCCTCCCGATTAACACTTCAGGAAACAAATCATCTCCATCCAATTGACTGAAAGGATGATCACCCTCGCATGCACTTCCATAATTATTATGTCCCCAACCCTCATAATAAGTGGGAACATTATAAGAGCCGCCCACATCACCCACCAAAGCAACATACTCAGGCGGTGGAGAATACGTGTCATAGGCATCCTGGATGTAATTCTTAATGGAATAGGATGAACTCCCTGTCTCGCTCAATGACGCTGTATAAACCACATATCCACGCTGATGCCTCCAGTCCACCAGCTGCTGAAAATATGGATTACTCTCAGAATTCCCGCCGCAAATATAAAGGATGGCCGGATCCTGAAACTCCGTATCACGATCCCGATCCTCATAATTCAACACCAATGTTGAATACAACTGCTCAAATACCCTCGAAGGTAATCTCTCTGACCTTCCCTCATCTTCTCTCTCTCCTGATTCCGTTACCTCAATCTCCATCTCATCAATGACCTCCAGTGTCCGCTGTACCGGATTGTAACGGTATGGAACCACACTGATATTCAATAAATTCAAATCCCTCATCACCAAACGGTCAGAAATCTGAAGAACAGATCCAGGATAGACAGCATCTTCTTCATAAAAGGACGCATCCATATAGTTGATCACCCCAAGGGCTTCTGTCTTCTCTTTGTTCTGAAAAGGAAAAACTTTTATATCAGGAATAATGTGAGAAGACACGACACTGAAAGAAACATCATATTCCCTGCCTGGCTCCACTTGAACTAACGTGGAAAACAGGGGAAGTTCAGGCCGTCCGTAATCAGTGGTCGTTCCTCCGTTCAGCGGAATGAATTTTGTGTATTCTCCCTGAGTTTCCAAAGATACATCCCCAGGGGTAAAGTTCATCAGCGTCTTCCCGGTTTCACCATCCTGAAGAGTGAATTGGGAACATAAAATGCTTAACAAACAAACTGCTGTTATTGATCTTGTGACTCGTTTTATCATTATTCTCTCATAAATAAAGTCATATTACGCCATTTTATACATGAATTCTACGCACTAAACAGCAAAAAACCAATCGAGTGCTTGGAGATGTGACGGTGATCACACTCCTGTGATGAACACAGGAAAAATGTATACCACACGCAGATACAGTATTTGGCATGCTCCCTGAGGGCACTATGAAATTTTATTTATACTTTCTCTGGGCCTTCAATAAGAGGAGATTTGCTTTTTCTCTCTCGCCATCCTGGTCAACTGAGACAATCCTGATTGCTTTTACCAGGGGAATGTTTCGATTATCATAATTGGAATAGAGCGCATCCATATGTGCAGTGATCAAACCCAGGTCATACCCTACCTCCGTAGAGACATGCTCATTGAGTATATCATAAAACCGTTCTATATAATAGGGCTGAATCCACCCCGGATGGTGTAGATACTGTTCTCTCACCTGTCGCTTGTGATAAGATTTTATTGCGACCGTAGAGGCATAAACACCATTCACAAAAGCAACCTTGGCTTTTTCCTCCAGGGAATTCCAATAATCTGCAGGTGCCGTATTTTGGGCATTTCCAAAAGCAAGGAGCCCAATAAAAATGAGAATAATCTTTCGTTTCATAATTTTCCTTCCAATTGATTAATTATTTATTTTTCCATTAAAATGATTTACGATGGGTATCCTTCTTCCTGTACCGAATGCTTTGGAGCTCACCCGAAGACCCGGCGCAGCCTGCCGGCGTTTATATTCATTGATTCGAATTCGGTGATACAGGTCGTTCACGATGGTCTTATCCGCTCCATTTTCCACTAAATCTTTAGGGCTTTCCCGCTTCTCGATAATGGCATCCACCAGAGGGCTCACTACCTCGTAGTCGAAGGGGTCCACCTGGTCAGGGGCCAACTCTGCGGATGGAGGTTTGGTGAGACAGGATTCGGGTATCCGATCACAACCAGCTGATTGATTTACCCACCGCGACAAGGCATACACGTCTGTTTTTGAAACATCAGAAATGATACATAATCCACCACTCATGTCCCCATAGAGGGTGCAGTATCCCAGTGCCAGTTCAGTTTTGTTTCCTGTGGACAGGACCAGCCAGCCAAACTTATTGGACAGGGCCATAAGTATGTTCCCTCTTATGCGTGCCTGGACATTTTCTTCCGCTGCGTTTCTTTCTTTTCCTTCGAACAAAGGCTGTAAAACAGTTTCATAAACCGTTACCGTATCCTCAATGGCGATTGTTTGATAGTGTATGCCAAGGTTTTCAGAGAGAGTGCAGGCATCCTCCAGGCTGTGATCACTGGAAAATTTGGAGGGAAGAGATATGCCGTGGACATGTTCTGCCCCCAGGGCATCAGCTGCTATACAGGCCACCAGTGCCGAGTCTATTCCCCCGCTCAAGCCTATGACAGCATCAGCATGCCCCGTTTTACGAAAATAATCCCGTACTCCCAGGCAGAGGGCATTATACATCATTTCCTCACGGGGAACACGGGTCATCTCCTGGCTTTTGCCTGCATCCAGGTCCACAACTAAAATATCTTCCTCAAAAAACTTCCCCTGTCCAATTAATGTTCCATCACCATCATATGCAAGGGATCCACCATCAAAGATCAGCTCATCCTGGGCTCCCACCAGATTACAGTACAAAAATGGAATTCCATTTTCACACACTTTTTCTTCTATCAAGTCTGTTCGCTCTTGTAATTGGCCATTGTGATAAGGCGATGCAGAAATATTAATGATAACTTCAGCACCCTTCTCCTTCTGGAGACTGGTGACCTTACACTCATAACCACGATCCCAGAGATCTTCACATATCTGGATCCCTATCTTTCTTCTCTTCCCATTCAGCTCCAATTCAAAAACTCCCGGCGTCTTTCCAGGGGTGAAATACCTATCCTCATCAAAAATATCGTAGGTTGGAAGGAGTATTTTATCATAGGTATAGACAACTGCTCCATCTGCGCACACAGCGCCGCTATTGTATAATGCGCCCTGTTCTTCCCGAATGCATCCCAGGACGGCAGGAACGGTCACCTGGTTGGAAATATCCTCCAATATGTCCACATTTTCCTGTACAAAATCTCTTTCCAGGAGTAAATCCTGTGGCGGGTAACCTGTAATAACCATCTCAGGGAACACAATGAGATCAGCACCTTTCTCTACGGCTTCTCTATAAAATGACAAGATTTTGTCCCTGTTTCCAGGAAAGTTCCCCATAGTAGGATTAATTTGGCAGATAGCAATTTTCATCATGGATCCCTGTGATGCATGTATATCCTCAAATCAATAACGAATATCAAAATGTGTCCAATTGTCCCCAGCCGGCGCCCATTCTACTTCTACATCATCCACAACAGACCTTTCCGGTCCCTGCTTCAGTTTATCTATGAATAGATCCAGCTTTGATTTTTCACCATTGGCCTCCAGATAGACGGCACCATCCGTTTCATTTTGAACCCAGCCTGTCACTCCAAGTTCTGTTGCTTTTTCACGGGTAAACGCCCTGAACCACACACCTTGAACCTTTCCTTTAACTCTTATCTTTGCTTGGTAATTACTATTCATTCATTGCTTGATAATATCTGTTTAAGTCTTTTTATTACAAGAGATGGCGTTTTTATTGATTCAAGTTTTGGGACGGACCATGATTTATATCCAATGACTGGTTTGTTCAATTGCAGGGCATAGGCAATTTCACTCAAGGTACCATACTTCCCATCAATAGCCACTGCTGCGTCACAATTATGCGCTAACAGGACATTTCTTGCCACGCCCAGTCCCGTTTTAATGGGCAATGTTAAATACGCATTTCCCTCTTTTGCGCTGGTCCCCTTTAAAATACCAATACAGGTCCCTCCTCCCTCTTTTACGCCCCTGGCAACAGCTTCCATGACCCCGGGGCCTCCTCCGCAGAATACAAGCCAGTTTTCTTCTGCCATCAGTCGTCCAATTTCCACTGCATCAGCATACAGCTCCTTTCCAACGGTTCTTCCCCCGAATACAGAGATTCTTGCCTTATAATCCATCACATCAAGGCTCCAGGCGGGTCAATGTCCTCGGAAATGGGATAGTCTCTCTAATATGCCTGATCCCTGTGATCCATGCCACCGTGCGTTCAATTCCAAGGCCGAATCCTGCATGAGGAACTGAACCGTATTTTCGCAGATCCAGATACCATTGGAACGGCTCCATTGGTAAACCATGCTCCTTAATCCGCCTTACAAGTGTATCGTGGTCATCTTCACGCTGTCCCCCGCCCACAATCTCTCCATGGCCCTCCGGGGCAAGCATATCCACACCCATGGCCAGATTGTCATTCTCTGCATCACGCTTCATATAAAATGCTTTGATCTCTGCAGGCCATCGGTGAATCATAACCGGCCGGTCAAATTGCTCTGATATCACTGTTTCGTCGGTTCCGCCAAAATCTCCTCCATACTCAAAATCAACTCCATTCTTCTTTAAGATCTCCACTGCATCGTCATAGGTAATTCTTGGAAAAGGGGTTACCACTTTTTCCAGTGTTGACACATCACGATCTAATGTTTCCAAATCAGTTTTGCAATGCTCAAGGCACCACTGAACAATATATGATACGTACTTCTCTGCCCAGTCCATATCCTGTTCCAGGTCACAGAAGGCAATTTCCGGCTCAATCATCCAGAATTCGGTTAAATGCCGGCGTGTTTTTGACTTTTCCGCTCTGAATGTAGGGCCGAAACAATATACTTTTCCAAAGGCCATTGCGCCGGCTTCCTGATATAACTGCCCACTCTGGGTCAGGTATGCAGACCGGTCAAAATATCCCACTTCAAACAGGCTCGTTGTCCCTTCCGCAGCATTTGCTGTAAAAATAGGTGAATCGACGAGAATAAACCCGTTCTGGTCGAAAAAATCCCGGCTGGCTTTAATGACCTGATGACGGACCCTCAAAATAGCGTGCTGTAATTTTGATCGAAGCCACAAATGGCGGTGATTCATGAGGAAATCTGTCCCGTGTTCTTTAGGGGAGATAGGATATTCTTCAGAAACCTGAATAATCTGAATGGATTTCACTCCCAGTTCAAATCCCCCCACAGACCTGGCTTCTTCCCGGACAGTGCCAGTGATAATTACAGACGATTCCTGGGTCAGGATTGGCTCCAGATTAAACGTCTCGTCATCTGTTTCCTCCTTCACAACCACACATTGAACCAAACCTGTTCCGTCTCTGAGGATTACAAACCAAATTTTCCCTATGGACCGGGTCTTATACACCCATCCCTTTACTGTTACTTCCTCACCAGCATAGTTGCCTAAGTCCGATATATTGACCTGATTCATAGTATTCCTATCATTAAATGTGTTTATTCTCTATTTTTTACCAATTGGATAAAATTTTATTCAAAATATCTTCGCCGATTTTACTGACGGCCACCTTAATAGCAAAAGAACGGGGGTCACCAATTTCGTCATCATCTTCCTCATCTATGAGTCCGTCGTTGTCATTATCAATCCCATCCGTACCACTATCCCCACTCAATCCATAAGCACCCCAGCCGGAATATTGACTTTTCATGAGAACTTCATCATTTTTTACATCATACCATTCCACATCCAACACTACGGTATACCGGTATTCTGTTACAGCTTCTTCCTTGGTGAAAGTGGACGGCGCATCTTCAACTTTTTTAATGATTCCCCTAAGAATAGAATCTGCATTATCCTCATCTACGACACGCAAAATGTTTGCCTCCGTGAATTTCTCAAGAAGATTATCTGTGATACCTTCTGTAATACCGTATTCAGCAGTCTGGTTATCCAAGAGAGGAATTGCAATGCTTTTTATATGAGAGGGAATTGATCCTGCCAATGAATAAAAACCGCATCCAGCCAGGAGGAAATATATGAACAACAATATGATAGTGTTCACATTCGAAATAGTGTGAATTCTTCTCATCATTTGGCGGGTACTATTTTTTATCCTCCTGGGATTGTTTTTCATGTTTCCGTTTAATTTTTCGTTCAAGGCCATAATCATTAATCTTTCGATAAAGAGTTCGCTCACTCATTCCCAATGACCGGGCGGCAGCCCGGCGATTTTTGTTAAAAAATTTCAGAGTACGTTTGATCGCTTCCTTTTCTAAATCCTCGAGGGTCATGTCGCCAATAGCATCAGGCCGGATTAATGTGTCTTCCTTGCTGTCAATTTCCATAGTAACCGGCACATCCTGGACAGATTCATTTATATAGTGCAGTGTGTCATTCCCTCTCCCCTGTGCATTCATAATTTTCCTGATGAGTTCAACATCCTGGCGGAGTAGAAAGAGCTGACGGAGTATCAGCTCATTTTCCACCCTTTCGGGGGATTGATCAACTAACACCGGAAGATGAGGATTCTGAAGGGCAGTATCCAAAGACGGCCGTAGTTTCCGTTCCACCATTTCTGAAGTAACCCGTTCTCCTTTTTCAAGGACAAGGATACTCTCCACAAAATTTTTCAATTCCCGCACATTTCCAGGCCAATTATACTGTTTCATAAGCCGGATTGCCTCAGGCATGAACCCTCGATACACAATATCGTTCGTCCGTGTAAATTCCAGAGCAAACCGTTCAACGAACAAAGACAGGTCCTCAACCCGCTGACGCAGTGCTGGAACATGAATTGACACTGTTTTCAGCCGATAGTACAAATCCTGCCGGAAATCACCTTTTTTTACAAGAGATTCCAAATTTTTATTGGTAGCAGCAATAATCCGTACATCAGTATGGAGCGTTTTGGAATCACCCACACGAATGAATTCACCATTTTCCAAAACCCGCAGGAGCTTTACCTGGGTTTCCAATGGAGTCTCCCCAATTTCATCTAGAAATACCGTTCCTTTATTGGCAGTCTCAAAATATCCTTTTCTGTCGCCTTCCGCACCGGTGAACGCTCCCTTTTTATGTCCAAACAGCTCGCTTTCAATGATACCTTCCGGGATCGCACCGCAATTCACTATAATAAGCGGTTCATGAGTCCTTTTGCTGGATTTATGGATGGCTTTTGCCACCTTTTCTTTTCCGGTTCCCGATTCACCTGTGACTAACACAGTGATGTCCACCGGTCCAACCTGGACAATCATCTCAAGAACTTCCTGGATCGTCTCAGTATTTCCAATAATTCCAGATGTTTTTTGTAAACGATTTATATCAATCACGTTATTCCTGTATTTTTAATCATGTTTTGAATAGTTAATTTGGCGTGGAGATTATTCCGGCACCTCATTTGTAAACCTCCCACATTGTCGATAAAAGTGTTTCAATATCTGAGTGTTTCGCTTCCCAGTTTAGCAGCTTTTTTGCCTGCATGGAAATTGACGTCAATTCAGCCGGGTCCCCGTCTCTGCGTCCAACAATCTCATAGGATATCTTCTTTTTCGTCACCTTTTCAGCCATGTTGATTACATCCAGAACAGAATAACCGACACCGGTGGCAAGATTGATAATGAGGTTTTCATTTTTCTCAACCAGGTAATTCAAGGCAGATATATGAGCAGATGCTAAATCATTCACATGGATGTAATCTCTGACCCCGGTGCCGTCCGGCGTATCGTAATCATCACCAAAAACTTCCATATTTTTGCGGATTCCTCTGGCGACTTCCATGACGACAGGCAAAAGGTTTTGTGGATTTTTTTCCTTGGCGATCACCCTCCCGTCCAGGTCATATCCGGCAGCGTTAAAATATCGCAAACTGGCATACCGTACTCCTTTAAGTTCGCTAAACCATTTTAGATTTTGTTCAATAACAAGTTTTGTGTATCCGTAATAATTGACAGGCTCCACCGGATGATGTTCATCAATGGGAAGATATTCAGGATAGCCGTAAACCGCTGCCGTTGAAGATAAAATAAATTTTTGGACTCCATGTTCTGTCATTGAATTCAGAACATTCAACGTACCAATTATATTATTTTGGGCATACTTATGTGGATCTTCCATGGACTCACCTGCTGCCTTCCAGGCGGCAAGATGAACTACAGCGTCAATATTTTGGGAAAATACATTATCCAGGTCTTTCTTGTTTAAGGTTGATCCTATGAATAGTTCAGCTCTTTGATCAACGTTTTTACGAAATCCCAAGGAAAGATCGTCAAAGACTATCACCTCAAAACCAGAGTCGCATAATTCAAGCACCACATGGGAACCGATATATCCTGCTCCGCCAGTGACTAAAATTTTCATTATTGCATTATGTCCATTTTAAGATTCATTTAGATCTTATTCCTTCAGTTGACGAAACACTTTGCTTACTTCTTTTTCCAATTGAGAAATCTCGTCACGAAGGTGAGCTGCATGTTCATAATCCATTTTGTGCGCTGCATCAAGCATTTCCTCCCTCATCATTTCAATTGCCATTTGCTTATCCATTTTATCAAAATCAATTCCTTTCCTGGAATACCCCATTTTTTTGTCATAATCCTGAAAAGAATCGGCCACAGCAGTTGTATACAAAACATCCTCAGTTGATTTATATACAGTTTTCGGAGTGATCTTATTTTTCTCGTTAAATTTTAGTTGAATTTTCCGCCTGCGTTTTGTTTCATTTATCAGGTAATCCATTGCTTCAGATATCCCATCAGCATACAGGATGACTGAGCCGCCCAGGTTCCTGGAAGCCCTGCCTGCCACCTGTATCAAAGAACTTTTTGACCGCAAAAATCCCGCTTTATCTGCATCTAAAACGGCTACAAGTGAAACTTCGGGAAGATCTAACCCCTCCCGAAGAAGATTGATCCCAACCAGTACATCAAATTCTCCCAGCCGAAGATCACGAAGGACCTTCACACGTTCAAGCGCTTTAATTTCAGAATGGAGATACTGAACCCGAAAATTCATGCCAGAAAGATACTCGGTCAAATCCTCTGACATACGTTTTGTCAGGGTTAAGACCAAAACCCGTTCATCATTTTTCACTCTCCTGCGGATTTCTTCCATAAGGTCATCTATCTGCCCCTCAGTTTTTCTCACTTCTACTACGGGATCTATAAGCCCGGTCGGTCGAATAATCTGTTCTACCACCACCCCTTTGCTCAGTTCAAGTTCACGTATAGCAGGGGTCGCAGACAAGTAAAGGTTTTGATTTTGGATGTCTAAAAATTCACTATATTTCAACGGACGGTTATCCAGCGCACTGGGAAGCCGGAATCCATGTTCTACCAATGTTTTCTTTCTTTGCCGGTCACCATTATACATTCCCTGTATCTGAGGAAGAGTCACATGGGATTCATCAAGGATCGTTATAAAATTATCTGGAAAAAAGTCAATCAAAGTCCAAGGACGTTCACCGGGTTTCCGCTCTGAAAAATAGCGCGAATAATTTTCGATTCCTGAGCAGTATCCGATTTCACGGATCATTTCCAAATCGAAATGAACCCTTTGCTCCAGCCTTTGGGCTTCAAGTAATTTATCCATACTTCGTAGCTCTTCAAGCCTTTCGATTAATTCCTCCTGGATTTTTTGTGTGATTTCTATCGCCTTTTCCTTATTTGTTACAAAATGCTTTGCAGGATAAATATACAGCCTGTCCACATCACGGAAAATTTCCCCCGTAATATGATCAAATGTTTTGATAGAATCGACTTTGGATCCAAAAAGTTCAATACGAACGCACACATCTTCATAGGCAGGAAAAATCTCAATACTATCACCCCGAACACGGAAGGTACCTCTTTCAATGACAGTATCATTCCTTCTATAATGGATATCTATAAGCTGTCGTAATAATTCCCTTCTCTGAACATCGTCTCCTCTTCTCAAGTTTATCACCTGTTCCTTGTATTCACTGGGAGAACCGATCCCATAAATACAAGAAACAGAACTGATGACTATTACATCCTTCCGTTCGATCAATGAACTGGTTGTTTTCAATCGAAGCTTATCAATTTCTTCATTCATTGAAAAATCTTTCTCGATGAAGGTGTCCGTTACCGGCATGTAAGCTTCAGGCTGGTAATAATCGTAATAGCTAATAAAGTATTCAACGGCATTTTCAGGGAAAAGCTGCTTAAACTCTCCGTATAGCTGAGCAGCCAACGTTTTATTATGGGATATGATGAGGGTCGGCCGTTGTACCTCTTCAATAACTTTTGCAACGGTATACGTTTTTCCTGAACCGGTAACCCCTAACAAAATTTGATGTTTCTGTCCAGAATTCAACCCATGTATCAATTCTTTAATTGATCTGGGCTGATCTCCCTTTGGAGAAAAATCCGAATGAATCCGAAACTCTGCCATATTGACTAATTTACCTCGGTTAATTAATAGAAAGCAATGGCAGAGATATTAATATTCTAACGCACTGGATAAGGTTGGTGCTTCATTTATTCCTGCCAAATAGACTTTTTACATAGTCTTCCCTTTTAAATGACAGAAAATCACTTAAATCCTCCCCGATTCCAATGAATTTCACAGGAATGCCTAATCCCCGGTATAAGGAAAATATAATGCCGCCCTTTGCAGTACCATCCATTTTTGTCAGAACTGCTCCATCCAGTTTTATGTGATCTGAAAACTCCTTAGCTTGAATGAATGAATTTTGTCCAAGATTGGCATCTATAGTAATAAGAGATGATAAATCATAATGAGAAAATTTGTTTTTCACTACTCTTTCCATTTTAGCCAATTCCTGCATAAGATTTTTATTGGTGTGTAGCCTTCCTGCTGTATCCACAATAATAATTTCTGAACCCAACGCTTTTCCTGCCGCCATACCATCATACAATACGGCTGAAGGCTCCTGAGATTTTTCGTTGCATACCAGGCGTATATCCAGACGATTTGCCCATATTGCCAACTGTTCTACCCCTGCTGCTCTGTATGTATCACATCCCACCAGGAGCACTTTCTTCCCTTGCCCCAGGTAATAATTGGCGAGTTTTGCTACAGTTGTTGTTTTTCCGGTGCCGTTTACTCCCACAACCATGATAACAGAAAGTGAATCAGACCCACCCTGTACACCGGGGGAATCAGGCAGGATCGATACTAAATAATCTTCCACATGTGTATAAAAATCAGACTGATTATTCTTGTGAATAATCCCAAGGATTTCATCGACTGTCTGAATACCCAGGTCCGCACCAATGAGACAATTTTCAAATTCTTCCAATATCTCTGGAGAAATCTTATGACTCGTGAGCATTTCCAACGCATCTGATATAGAGCTCCGGGTGTGGCTAAGAGCACTGAAAAGCTTTCCTAAAAAAGCCATGAATAATTAAAGTTTCTTAAACTCTTTAAAAAATGTCCTGATATAAACAATCCAACTGATCAACAGTAATGGAATTACTATCAATAGACATGTCATTGTCAATAATTCCAATATTTCTGTGCGTGGAATTATTTTAAGCAGGATAAATAATGCAGTCAATCCGCTCGCCCATTTTCCAAATATATTTGCACTGAGTACTAAATCTGTATAATTTATAAAATAAATTGCTCCAATCGAAATGGAGACGTAACGAAGGATTAAAACAATAAAAAACCACATGGGAATCATTCCATTCAAAATAAGGTAAAATACAACAGAACCAATACAAATCGTATCGCAGATAGGGTCCAGCCATTTCCCAATATGAGTAACTTCATGGGCACGACGGGCAAAATAGCCATCCAGCATATCTGACACTGCTGCTATCAAAATAAGCCCCAGTGTAATCAACCACCATTCCTGATTCTGTAAGGAATAAATGATGGGAATTGCCATAAAACCCCTCCCCAGGCTGATTATATTCGCCACCGTAAGAATCCGGGTTGGATCGGTAATTTTTGGTTTATGTATCTTTTCGTTCAATCTGTATTAAATCAGAAGTTGTTATTGAGTCGTCGTCAAGTGATAAAACAACATTACAAATGCTTTGTACAAATTCAACATCATGTGATATGACTATTATATGTTTTTGCTTCAAATATCTCTGTAAATACTGGAGTAAATTTACCTTTTGTGTCCAGCCCAATCCAAAGGTTGGTTCGTCTAAAATGAGAAGATCAAATTCACAGTGGGTAAGAATTACGATAAGAGCTATACGCAACATAGACCAAGGTATATCATATGATGATTTATTTTTAATTAAATCCCATTTAATCTGGTTTCGTTCCATAACAGTGATACATTTTTTACGCAGATGAAATTGTAGTTTTCCAATGCTAAGAAATTTTTGGAGGAGATTCTCAAGTGTATCCTCTCCAATTAACCGTTCCGGGAATTGATCTAAATAAGCCATTGTTGGAGCATTATCTCCTTTTAACTTCAATTGTATTGCTCCACTATCCGGATGATTGATACCAAGTATTAGTGAAGCCAGAGTCGTTTTGCCAGACCCATTCGCCCCTACAATGCCTAAACTTCTGGAATTGTTCACTGTGCAATTCATTTGCTTAAACAATTTTTTTTCATCTGTGTAGTCAAAAGACATTGAATCAATCTCAAGGTTTAATGATCCCTCCAATAATTTGCTGCAGGGATACATTGGTTTTTCACCAGGCGTAAATTGAGATAAAGAGGAAAGGGATAATTCCCAGCAGGAAGCTCCATATTGAAGGTCATCAATATCAGAAGTTAACCAAAGAACAATCTGGTTATTTGCGCGTAATTTTTGTTGGATTTTTTCCAGGATAAAGCTTTTCATTCTGCGATTTAGAAATGAAAGACAATCATCCATGATTATTAATTCTGGTGCAGTACTGAACGCAGTAATGATATTCAATATTTCTTTCTCCCCACCGCTTAACGTAACAGGATGCCTCGAACCATTAATAGAAAAAGGCAATTCCTCTTTCAATGCCAAAAAGGCGGATTGAATAGCAGCCGAATCCGTTTGATTACATTCCAGCGAAAATGCCAGTTCCCCATCTAGTGTATCGCTTACTATTTGACTGTCCGGATTTTGTAAAACGATTTGGATCATATGTGGACATTTTTGAATCTCCAAATCAAAATTTCCAGGATAGTTTCCATGTGTACCTGACAGATGTTGAGCAAGGCTTGACTTACCAACACCACTTTCTCCGTAAATCACGTGAAGACCTGGCCCAAGCTTCACTTCGGTGGAATTGCCGGGAAATCGAGTAAAATCAATAGTAAATAGAAGTGTATCAGTCACGAATAATCCCACGAACCACCCGTGTTGAAGATCCTAAGTTTCGATGGATTACGTCAGTTGCTGCATAACTTGCATTCATATAATAATCCTGATCATTTAACAGTTCAGAAAATCTGGTTGTCACATCCAACGATGTTTTAACCGAAAATCCTCCGCCAGCCTGGATAAGTTCTCCCGCTTCATGAGAATTATCGTGCTTGGGCCCAAACAAGACAGGAAGCCTCGCAATTGCCGGTTCCATAACATTATGTACACCGGTTGAAAATCCCCCGCCAATATAAGCAATCTGACACTGCCAGTAGAGTTTTGATAAAATTCCAACAACACCAACCACAACAACTCGTGCTCCCCTGATATCCAGGTCAAATTTGGAGTTATGTCTGTTAACACTGAATCCATACTTTTCGAATTTTTGAATCGCTGCCTGTATATTGTCATCGGTGGGTTCATGGGGAACCCACAAGAGGGATATCTCCTCATTCTCTTTTAATAACTGTATTATGGGTTGACTGATTACTGCTTCATCTTCAGGCCAGACACTTCCAGCAACAATTCGTTTTTCACGCTGTAATACCGACATGGTCCGTTCCTTTGTGAATGTATCGGCATGGTTTTTAACCTGATCATACCGTGGATTTCCCAAAACACGAATTAACGGTGATTTATTAACACTGACAATTTTTTGGAGGAGAAGGTAATCAGATTCTGAAATAGTATAGATTGTGGAGAATGAATGATACACAGAACGATAAAAATTCCGTATTACAGGAAAAATTTTATAGGTCTTATCTTTAAAATAGGCGGCAAAGATAGTTGTATGAATATTCCGAAGATATGAAATCCAGATCAAATTGGGCCAGATATCATATCCCGCAAAAATAATCTTTTTGGGGCGAATTATTTTCAATGCTTTCCAAATACTCCAAACAAAGTCAAATGGAAGATAAATCTTACAATCTATTTGCTCATTTTTCACATTCTGGTATCCAGCCGGAGAAAAAAAGGATACAAGGACTGTACACTGTGGTTCAATTTCTTTTAATCCCGCGAGGACAGGAAGAACCTGCTGAAATTCACCATGGGAGGCCACATGAAACCAATACACATTATATGATCGGTCAAAATCCTTAAAATATGACCGTAATGTATGAAGAGACATCATACGTCCCTTAAAACCATCCTTAAGTTTCTTGTTGAACAATGTGCCGACTAACCCGAAAATAAACAAGATTGGGAAGATAATCAGATTATATAAAAATGCCCAAAATATAATCATACTTCTAAAACCTTTTGGACAGCAGTTTTTACTGTTCCTGGATTAATTGAATTCATACAAACCTGTTCGCCTCTGTAACAGGGCTTTCTTCCATTCTGTGAGCATGGACGACACCAAAGATCCTCACTTTCAACGATTATAGATTCAGGTAAATTTGGTCCACCACCAGTTTCTACCGAGGTGGGTCCCATTATCATCACAACAGGAACTCCAAGGGCTTCCGCTCCATGTACAAAACCTGTATCACTTCCGATGACTAGCTTTGCCTGAGAAATAAAAGCTAAGGTTTCCCGTAAATTCGTTTTTCCATGAAGATCAACAACCTGAGGGTTGATTTCCGACAATTCATTACAAATTATATCGGATGATGATCCCATGAGCACCACATGTAAATTGTTCCTTTCCAACTCTTTGATTACCTCAGTATATCCTTGGCAATTCCAAATTTTTTGCTTCCATGCTGCTCCAGGTATAATCACACCATAATCACCAAAAATGCTCATTTCTTTAAGCTGATCTAAAGCAATTTGTTTTTCTGATTCTGAAAGAAAAAGGGATGTTTTAGGAATAGAGGTTTCCGTATCCAATAAATCGATCATTGATTCGTGAAGAAGGCTCAGTTGAGAAAAGGTATCAGAAAAACGATTGATATGAAATTGAAAGAGCTGGAATCGTTTCCATCTGGGTTTTTTCAAAATTCGTTTTTCTGAATTTTTCATTTGTTTCCTGATGATCTTAGATCGAAGAGTATTATGGAGATCCATAACTAAATCATAATCCATTGTGTTTAGGTGTTTTCCAGCTCTTTTTATCTGTACAAATCCTGCTGCTCTCTCCAGAACAAGAATTTCATTGATGTATGGATGACCTTCCAGAATTGAAGAATAATCATTCATAGTGAAAAAATCGATCCGGGCTTCAGGAAAGCACTTTCTAAGGGAAGCAAGAGGAGATGTTGACAAAATAATATCCCCGATGGAACTGAATTTGAGAATTAGGATTTTCAAAATTTAACGAAATATGTAATTCAATAGTTTAATATACAATCATGGAATGATCATTATCCATCAATAGTAGATCATGTGCTTTATTTTGTTCTATGGGCATTAAAAACCAATAAATCTACCATAGATTTCTTATAAGAAGAATCCTCATAAGTTTTGATTGCCATCATTGCATTGTTTGAAAAATCTTCAATTTTGTTTCTTGCATAATCAAAACCGCCACCCTTCTCAATTAGATTCCGCAATTCACGAATAATTTGGGGAGTTTTCTTCTTTGTTCGAATAAGTGTATTCATCCGTTTCTGATCGCTCTTTTGCAGGGTATGAAAGCTGTGAATATAGGGAAGAGTAATCATGCTCTTTTTTACATCATGTGCAATATCTTTTCCAATATCTGACTCTCGAGATAACCAATCAAATAAATCATCTTTTATCTGGAAAGCCATACCAAAGTTTTGACCAAAATCTTTCATGGCTCTCCGATCCTCCAGGTTGTTTGTGGTGGTCAGTGAGCCAAGTTCACACGCAGCAGCAAACAAAGAAGCTGTTTTCCGGGAAATAACATCATAGTACAACTTTTCAGAAACGGACTTTCTGATTTTTTTTTCGATCTGAAGAATCTCACCAGAACTCATCTGTTCTGCAGTTCCAGATATAAGTTCCAGTACCTCAAAGTCTTTGAGCTTAACCATATTAATCAAAGATTTACTTAAAATATAATCACCCATCAGTACGGATAGTTTATTCCCCCATTTTTTATGAAGGGTAGCCCATCCACGGCGAAGATTTGCCTCATCAACAACATCATCGTGAATTAACGTAGCAACGTGAAGCATTTCAATCATCGCTGCAGCCCGGTAACTGTTTGCAGTGGGTTCCCCACAGATATGTGCTGAAAAAATTGTTAAGAATGGCCGAATCTGTTTGCCTCTTCGCATCATCATATATTTCGCTAAGATGTTAATCAATCGAACTTCAGACCGAAGCGAATCCTTTAATTCCTTTCGGAATACATGAATATCTTCATTAATGGGTACAGTTATTTCCTTTAATGATTTGATGTCTTGTACCTTTGTGTTAATATTATTCATCACTAAAATTCAATCACTTCTCCGTCACGTACGCACTCGTTAATAAAATTGTGCTTTTAATCTGTTTTTAGATTGGTAGTTTCTTCTTCTGTCTTTGTTGCAAGCCAGGAAACACCGATACTTATCTCGTACAGAATTGTCAAAGGGAGAGCCATGAGGAAAAGACTGATAGGATCAGGGGGAGTAATCATTGCAGAAAGAATTAATATGATAACAATCGAATGACGGCGGTAATGTCTCATAAAAGGAGGAGTTAGAATCCCAATGGAAGACAGGATATATGTAAGTACAGGCAGTTCGAAAATCAGTCCGGTACCCAGTAAAAGCCAGGTCATGAAACTAAAATAATAATTAATAGAAAAGTTATTTTGGATGTCACCATATCCAATGGAAGTAAAAAAATTCAGCGAAAATGGAATAATAACAAAATAAGCGAAAAAAACGCCTGCAAGAAATGAAATGAATGTAAAAATAATGAGTGGGAAAAGATATTTACGTTCATTCACTAGTAAACCAGGTATAATAAATTTCCACGTTTGATATGTTAAAACAGGGATTGCAAGAATGACTCCGCCGACAAATGCAAGTCCCCATTTGATTAAAAACATTCCCTGCACTTTAAGAACTTGCAGGTCTAAATCCAGCTTCCTTGTCGGCAGGATCAGTATTTCAATAACCTGATCAATAAAAAGATATGTGACGATAGCTCCAATAAGCACTGATGTTAATGCCTTGATAAGTCTCCATCGCAACTCTTCCAGATGATCCAGAAAAGACATATTTCCATGATACAGATCAGCCATTTTCAAAGGCGGTTAGTAATTCTTCCGCAATTTCATATGGAGAAGATTGAATAGATTCTACTGATTGAGTAGCCTTCTCTAACTGTTCTAATCGATGCGAAGACCAAAATTTGCTCAACAATCGGTCCTGAATCAACCCGCGGATTCGCTCCCGATGCCTTTCGAGGCGTTTTGATTCAAGAACCCCTCTTTTGTCCATTTCTTTTAAATGGTCTTCTATGAGTTTGTACCAATCAAATACACCTTCACCCGTACTCGCAATCGTATTAATAACCGGGGGTTCCAAAGAATCCGGTTTTGAGAAACTATGCAAAAGCGCCTGAAGGGTTTGAGCTAAACGGTTTGCACCTTCCTTATCAGTTTTATTGATAACAAAAATATCAGCTATTTCCATTAATCCAGCTTTCATTAATTGAATTTCATCACCTGTCCCTGGCATGAGCACTACAACAGTCAAATCAACTGCTTTTACAACATCGTGCTCTGCCTGTCCAATACCGACTGTTTCAAATATAATAATATCTTTCCCGCTTGCAGCTATGACATCACCAACATCTTGTGCTTTTTTAGCAAGACCTCCTAAATGTTGATGAGATCCCATACTCCTGATGTACACATCATTATTATCAAAAAAACGGTTCATCCTTATCCGATCGCCTAACAATGCACCACCAGAAAACGGACTGGTAGGATCGACTGCTACAACACCGACGGATTTATCTTGGGAGAGAATTTCCGGGATCAAACAATCCACCAGTGAACTTTTTCCAACCCCTGGAGGGCCCGTTATGCCAATCCTGATAGAATGATGTATGTAAGGGTGCAATTGAATAAAATAATCAGGAGAAATATCCTGATCATTTTCAATATGACTTATAGCCTTGGATAGCTCTCTATGATTATTTGAACGAATACTTTTGAGCATCGTACTGTCCATAGAACTACCGGGTTTTATAAAGTACTAATTATCAGGAAAAAAGCCGACAAAATTTGATAAAATTGCGTATGGTTGTTTTACGACCACGACGGGCGATAAACCGTTTTTTCTCTAGTGATTTTAGGACTCTGGATACAGTTTCTCTGGAAGTTCCTGCCATATTTGCAATATCCTGATGATAGGGTAAATTTTTGATAGTTACAGTCCCTCCTTTTATTTGACCTAATTCTTCTGCAAGGCGTATGAGAGCAATACATATTCTCTGTTCCGCATCACTAAGAGATAAACTCTCAATCTGTTGATCACTATATCTTATTCGGGAGGTTAATTCTTCTAAAAGCTTAATAGCAATTTGGGGGTAACTTTCAAGAATATATAAAAAGTCACCACGTTGCAAAGACAAAAGTACAGAATCATCAATGGTGACAACATTCGCCGATCGTCCCTCACCATCCAGCAATGCCATTTCTCCGAAAAAATCTCCCTCTCCAAGCATAGCCAATATCACTTCCCGTCCATCATCGCTCATACGGGTTACTTTTACTGCACCTGACTTTATTAAGAAAAATGTCCTCCCCATACTTTCTTCAATGACAACCATTTTACCTTTTGAATAACTTCTGGTTACCATTTTTTCAGATATTTTTTTCAGCGAAATTTTATTTAAAATAGAAAAAAGAGGAACCGACTGCAATAATTCAATTTTGTCCATTATAGAAAATACAATAATATTTTAATTTTTCAAATTGTAGTTTAAGAATAAATAAACATCCCAATTCAAGTACATTCTGACTTTATTTGTTTCAATTGACTTCAAAGACAAAATTGAAATAAGTTTAACCCAATAAAAATATAGAAAGAACAAAAATGGATAGACACCCGCAACAAATTAAACGTGAACGACAGGATATAACCCGTAGAAACCGAAACATTCGAAACATGTCAAAACTCAGGACTCTTATAAATAACGTCTTACAGACAAATGACCCGGTTGAGGCGGATTCTGTTTATAAAAATGCAGTTAGTTTTATTGACAAAATGGTAAGCAAGCGTTTAATACATAAAAATACAGCAGCTCGCCGTAAAACACAGATTACGCGACATGTTAATTCTATTAGAAAAGATTAACGATCAAATCCCTGATAATTTGGAGCTTCTTTCATGATACGCACTTCATGGGGATGATTTTCCTTTATTCCCGCGCTTGAAATCTGAATAAAATTCGATTTCTCACCAAACTCTTTAATAGTCTCCACACCACAATATCCCATTGATGATCTCAAACCACCTAAGAGCTGGTGGATGGCATTTTGAACTGATCCCCTGTATGGAACCATACCTTCAATTCCTTCCGGTACAAGCTTGGAACTATCCATCCCTTCCTGAAAATACCGGTCACTACTCCCTTCCTTCATTGCTTCCATAGAACCCATGCCGCGGTAGGTCTTATACTGACGTCCTTCATATAAAATTGTTTCTCCGGGGCTTTCATCCATTCCAGCGAGGAGATTCCCAATCATGACGGAATCCGTCCCAGCAGCAAATGCTTTGGCCATATCACCGCTATACCGAATTCCACCATCAGCAATAATGGGGATATTATGTTTCCGGGCTTCATCCACACAATTCATGATCGCCGATAATTGAGGAACCCCAGCCCCAGCAATAATACGTGTTGTACAACTTGATCCTGCTCCAATCCCTACTTTAACTCCATCAACTCCACTATCAACAAGCGCTTTTACTCCATCCGAAGTAGCAACATTTCCTGCAATGACATCTACTGAAACCAAAGATTTAATTTTTTCAGTAGTACCTAAAACACCGGAAGAATATCCATGAGCAGTGTCAACGACAATGATATCTACATGGGCATCAGCTAAGGCTTGTACCCGTTCTAAAACGTCTTTACCCACACCAACGGCAGCACCTACCCTGAGACGCCCATTTCTATCTTTGCAGGCATTGGGAAATCGTTCTTTTTTTTGAATATCTTTCACCGTTATTAAACCAGCCAAATTGCCCTTTTTATCCACAACAAGAAGTTTCTCAATACGATGTTCCTGTAAAATCTTTTTCGCTTTTTCCAGGGTTGTCCCTATGGGAACAGTCACCAGATTTTTAGATGTCATCCTGTCTTTTACAGATAAATTCAAATCTGTTTCAAAACGAATATCCCGATTTGTTAAAATACCAACAAGTTTTCCCTTTTTCACTACCGGAAGACCACTGATTTTGTTTTGATCCATAAGTTGTTTTGCTTCACGAATTGTTTTTGAAACATCCAAAATAATAGGATCCATGATCATTCCACTCTCTGAGCGTTTTACCTTGGCCACCATTGATGCCTGGTCTTCAATGCTTAGATTTTTATGAACAATGCCAACTCCACCTTCTCGGGCAAGTGCTATTGCCATTTTTGTTTCGGTCACTGTGTCCATTGCTGCACTGAGAATGGGGATATTCAGTTGAATGGAGGATGTCAGCCTGGATGAGATATTAACTTCCTTGGGAAGGACAGATGACTTTTGAGGTACCAGCAGAACATCATCAAAAGTCAAGGCGAATGTAAATGGTGGACGGTTTTTCACGTGTCTTGCTCCAATGAACTTACTTTTTGAACAGCGCTTTGTACAAGATTTAGCTGAAGTTCTTTTTGATCCAACTTAGGGGGATTCCTTATATGTATATATTTTTGGAGAAATTGATACAGCTAACATGAGGAAATTTAGGATAAGTATTTGTCAAGAAGAAATGAAGAATTTTGGATAAATTGATATAATGGAAATTAAATACTAACTCATAGACCTTGTAAAAAGTGAGATTAATCGATCAATATCTAAAAGTTCAATTCATTAATATTTTCCACCACTTCATGATGAACAGGGATGGAATCACTGAAATGCTTTCCGTAGCCTTTTGTAATAACGCGGTCATCAAGTACAATGAATGTTCCCTGATCCAGTGTGGATCGTATTAAACGGCCGAAGCCCTGGCGAAACTTGATGACACACTCAGGAACGGTATAGTCAAAAAAGGAACTTCCTCCAGACATATCAACCGATTTTGAATAGGCCCATACCACCGGTTCTGTGGGTACACTAAAGGGGAGTTTGGTAATAATAAGTGTTTCGAGAAGTTCACCCCGCAAATCAATGCCTTCCCAGAAAGCATTTGTACCCAACAAAATTCCATTTGGATTACTATGCATGCCCTGCAAGATTGAGTAACGGGAAGCACCATGTCTCTGGGCAAATACAGGCAAATCCCGCCCCTCCGGTTTGGAACGTAATTCACGGTACGTTTGATTTAACATTTTATGTGAAGTAAATAAAGCCATGATTCTATTATTAAGACTATTATGAACATTGTAAATAATAGAAGCAATTGATTCTGGGTCATCTCTGATATCTTTTTTCCCGCCGTATTGAAAATAGTTAACCTGATCTTCATAATAGAAAGGACTCGCAAATACATCGGTTTTCAATTGTGTCTTTTTTAGATTATTTAATCCTACCCGTTCACGGAAATAGTCAAAAGATTCATCAATCTGGAGAGTCGCTGAAGTCAAAACACAATGATCCAGTTTTTCAAAGAATTGGGAGGATAACATCTGTGAAACATCAATGGGAGAACTATGTAACGACAGGCTAAGTGTTCTTCCCTCATTTCCTGTTTGTATAAATTTTCCTTCCTGCCAATACACCCAGTCAGGATTCTGGTTTGCCGTCAACATGACCAAAATCGCTGACTTTTCCTTCAGTAAATCTATTCGTTGCTCCAAAGTATGATGGAGATCAGGATATTCCTTTTTATCAGGATCTATTGAAAGCAACTTTCTTTCAATTCGATCCAGGGTTTGAAGAAGATTATTCAGGATTGAACTCAACCAATGCAGCTCACCTTGAACGCTTCCAAATTCTTCAGTGAGATTTTCCATGATAACCTTTTTTGTATATGTGTCTTTCACCGAAAATCGTTTAGCGTAATGCAGGCTAAGAATATCAAAAAAATCCTTCACTGCTTCCATTCCTTCGTTCACTTGATCTTGCAGGTTTTTGTAATAAGATTCAAACTCTGGATAAAGTTTTGACAAGTCTTTTAAACTCTTAGACCACCAAACGGTACCAATGTTTGACGGGTCAATTCTCCGCAAAACCGACATGATTACAAATTGATCCATATGAATTGATAATTGACTGTAAGCAGTACTTATTAAATTATGAGCCTCATCGATAATCACTGTATTATAGGGTGGCAGAAATCCTGATGATGTGATTTCAGACAATAAGAGAGCATGATTTACAATGATAATTTGAGCATCAAAAACTGAACGGCGGACCTTCCCGAAAAAACACCCTCTATATTTCGAACAAATATTTGTTGTGCAGAAACCCGGTTCACTTTGAATCAAAGATGCAATTCTGCCAGGATGGCTGCTCCAAAAACCATTACACTCCGACAAATCTCCAGTGTCCGTATATTCGAGCCAAACAAAAATTGGCAAGAGGCTTTCTATTTCTTTGGGAGATAATTGTTTTCCACTATCAGTAATTTCCCAGTTCAGTCTTGTCTTGCAGATATAATTATTCCGTCCTTTTAATTTAACGGCATTAATTGATACATCAAGCGCCTGTGCTAAAAGAGGCAGGTCTTTGTAAAATAATTGATCCTGAAGGTGTTTTGTATGGCAGGAAATAATGGTTGGTCCCTCATCTCCAGCAATAACAGTCCGCTTCAATGCAGGAAATAAATATGCCAGTGATTTCCCCAGCCCTGTTCCAGCTTCAACAATACCAATTTCAGGAGTGTCAATGATAATATTTTCCACAAATTTACCATAACCAACCTGATCCTGCCGATCTTCGAACTCATCCATCTTTTCCTGCAGTAATCCACCGGGGCAAAAAACGTCCTGAACAGAAATATTTTCGATATGTTTATTCCCATTAGAACGATAAATATTTGAGTACTTATTGTGCTGAACGTTTGATTTTGTTATCCCTGCCTTCAAATCTTCAGTACGAATCAGTTCATTTGCTAAATCAACATAAAGTGACTTATTGGGGATGGTAACTGATTTGACCAGAGATGCCAGTTTAGAGATTACATGTAGCGGATAACTTGCTGCTTCTTTTACCAAATGAATAAATATTGTACCGCAAATCTCAGCATCCTTTTCTGCTCTATGGGAACCGGTGGAAGACAAACCAAAATATTCACCAACTGATCCAAGATTAAACGCCGGGTTATCAAATAAAAATATTCGGGCTAACTGGAGTGTATCATATTGGCAATGATCCACTTTCGATTTACCAAACCGATCACCAAGTGCATTTAAAAATTTCATGTCAAAAGAAATATTATGAGCAATAAGCGGAAAATCTCCAATAAAAGTGAAAAATTTGTCAAGGATATCCTTTTCTTTTGGCGCAGTAGCCACCATACTATTTGTGATCCCTGTTATATCCGTGATAACGTTTGATATGTGCCTCTCCGGATTAACGAGTGTTACAAAACGATCAGTTATTTTTCCATCAATATACCGGATTGCTGCAATTTCAATAATTCGATCTGAATGTGGACTCAAACCGGTTGTTTCAAAATCCAGCGCAATAAAAGAGGATAGATTTAATTTTTTAAATAATTGTTTATTTGTCATTTGAATTAATGATCATTTCCTGGAGTAAATAAAAAAACAAATAGAAAATATGGTCTAATTAAAAAGAAAAGAGAAAATAGTAAATTAAAGACCGGTAAATAACCGAACCACATCAATAAGCAACGAAGGCTTTTTAGCCACCGCAATTGAAAATAGTTTTAGTAGCGATCGATCTTCCTCTTTGACAGCAGCGATTCCATCGGCAATACGATTTAAATCATCATCATCAAATTTAAATATCGCCTCTTTTATCCGATAATATTTTTCATGCTTTTTCCCCCTAAGTTTTGTCCATTTCTTTTCATAAGAATTAAGATTAGCCCTAGTGGGTTCTTTCTTATTATGCGAAAGTTCAATTGCAGTTTCTGCAGCAGCCATCCCGCTCATCATTCCAGAACTTATACCTCCTCCAGTCATTGGATTTACCGTATGCGCTGCATCACCAACCAACATCAAACCGTCCGCAACCATGCATTTCAGGGTTTTATCAACCGGGACACCCCCAGCCACTGTGGTTAAGACTGAACATTCAGGATATTTCCATTGAAGAAATTCATCAAGAAATTTCTGTGCAGATTTCCCCTCTTTCGCATAATAGCCGGAAATCCCCAAACCAACATTTGCGGAATTATTCCCCTTTGGAAATACCCACAAATATCCTCCAGGTGCCCATTTTCGGGATAAATAAAACTCGAATTTATTGGATTGAACCTCAATACCTGAAATGGTTTTCTGAATACCTGATTCCATGTCTTTTAATTTTACCTGAGTCCGGAGTCCTCCCCAGCGACCTACTCTGCTTTCCACACCATCAGCGCCGATTACAAACTTTGCTCTTACTTCAAAAGGTGAGTTCAAGTAGTTTCCCTTAACTCCACAAACCATATCATTATCAATAATCAATCCATTTACATAGGCTTTGGTAACGACTATTGCGCCTTCCTGGGCAGCCATATGAGCTAAATCATAATCAAAAATCCTCCGATCAAGAATGTACCCTATATCATTTAAATCAAATTCAACTTCTGTTTCATTGGGAGCTGTAAGCTTAATTCGATCAATGGTAGATTGAATCCAACGAGGATCAGGATCATGAAAATAACGTAAACCTTTATCACTGATAGCTTCACCACACCTTACAGGCATACCAATATCCCTGTCTTTCTCAAGAACAAGAACCGAGAGACCACCACGGGAAGCAACTTGAGCAAAAGTGGTACCTGCAGGTCCACCTCCAACTACGATACAATCAAACTGCTTCTGTTGCCACATTGCTTAATACATCAATTGGACAAATGAAAACACACAGATCACAATCAATACAAATTTCATCATCAATTTCAATATTAGATTCCATCACTTCAATACAATCCACCGGGCATACCCCTACACAACAGCCGCAAAAATCACACTTGTTTCCCTCTATTTGGATCATAGCTATTGATTGTAACCTTCTTTTTGATCAACAGCAAATGTTGGAAATACTATCCCATAGCGAAAATAATGGTAATAACGCAAAAGATAAAAAAGTAGAAATAAAGGAATCAAAAACCAGCCTTGTCGCATTGCTACAAACATCGCCATAATGAAAATCGGAAATATCCTCGCACGATGAACGTGCCGACCATGTTTCATGAGAAAAGAAACAAAGGGAAACGGGAACGTAACTGCAGATGCGGTGCTTATCACAGGATCATCCAGTATAAAACCAATTGCTGTGGACATAATCAGCAAAACCGATGAGCCCAAAGAATATTTCCAACGTTTTTGATTGGAAATCACAGTTTTTTCGCCTGTATCCTCATCTTGACGAATTGGAATGCCGTAAATAATATAAATTGCTAAATAAGCCAAAATATAAGGAACAGCATGAGGTGCACCTGTCATTATATTCCCACCCCATCCAATCAGAAACATACCTGCACTGAATAAAAAATGGACGATAAATTTTGAACTCATTATTTGTTCCTGCCCATATTCGATTAATTCATTTTTAATCAAAAATAATATGGATAAGGTAGTAATGAGAATGAGCGATATTACGCCTATGAACCATCTTGAAAAATCCCAAAATAAAAAACGATCATGATGACCAGAATACGCAGCCATTCCTGCCACAAAAAGAGTCCAAAATCCAAACCAGCACAACGGTTTCCATTTCATGATACCATCAAAATTTTCAGAAAACGCTGAAAGCGATTTATATGCAGTGGATTCAGAGGGGACTATACGAGAAATAATCATTGGATAAGTTTTATTCCAAATAAAACGTCAAAAATTTCAATTAGAATAATAAATCCAACAATAGAAGCTGCAATACCTAAAAGGATTGTTATGAGATTTTTAGAGATGATCATTTTATTCATGCCGCTTTTAAATTCATCCATAAATTGGTTCACACCCCACTTGTAAATAATAAAAATGGCTGTAAGCATGCCCCCAATGGGAAGCATATATTTAGTGGATAAATAGTCCATAAAATCAAAAAAACTCAAGTCAAAAATGGTTGTGAAATCCGTAAAACCTCCCATGGATAAGGAACAAAAAATGCCTACCGTAGTAATCACGATGCCAAAAATTGATGTAGCCTTTGCACGACTCCAACCTTTTTGATCAATGAAATAAGCCGTAACCACTTCCAAAATAGATATGGCTGACGTTAATGCCGCCAAAAACAACAAAAAGAAAAATAATGTACCCCAAATGGCACCACCTGTGATTTTTGGGAATATAGTAGGGAGTACTTCAAAAATGAGCCCTGGACCGGAACCCGGATCAGCGCCCATAGCAAAAACCGTTGCAAAAATAGCGACACCAGCCATTATAGCTATACCAGTATCCAATAAAATAATCCACAATGCAGAAGATAATAAATTTTGATCTGATCGGAGATAACTCCCATAGGTGATCATCGTCCCCATTCCCAAACTCAGGGTGAAAAATGCATGTCCTAATGCCAAAACAATACTGGAAGGAGTTAAATCTGCAAATTTGGGTTTGAATAAAAAATCTAATGCTTCTGAACCTTTTGGTAATGTAAGTCCCCTGATCATAAGAATAATGAGAATGACTAGAATGGCCGGCATCATTATTTTAGACCATTTTTCAATTCCACCTTTCACACCATTTACAATGACCCAGATACATATTCCCATGAAGATAAATTGCCAAAAGATGGGATTCCACGTATTTGTTTTAAACGATTTAAACTCACTCGCCGAGGCATCTGAATTACTTACAAGTTTGAAATCTGACAATTTTACCGGTTTAGAACTGGAGTTATGAAATTCAATTTTATTATAACCTAATTCAATACCAATAGGATCTTTATTATAGTTAATGTCATTAATAGAAATTGAATCATTTACATGTTTTGTCCAATTTGTATGGCACCAATCCCAAAAGGCATTAGGATAATTATTGTATTCCTTCTTATTTAATTTTAAATCATATTTAAACTTCATCAATTGTTTATCTATATCAAGGTTTGGGAAAATTTGGCTAAAATTTTCTATATCTATATCGCTAAGCGAATGTCTCTTTTCTTTATTATCTTGATATTTCCTATTAGACTGAAATACAAAAGTTTCCCCTTTTACGGTCATATCTCCATTGAATGGAAAGGAAATAGCACCATTCTTATTTTGTTTCTCTTTTGTAATAAAAAAAGTTTCTCCTGGTATAATAACAGTATTATCTGGAAAAGTAACCTCAATACCAGATTGTAAAGAGTCAAATCCTCCCATCAAGCTTAGGGACGTATATCTAAGAGTCCATCCTCCAACAACGCCATAAAAAGATAATATTACAAAAGCGGAAGCCACGCCCAACATACCAACCCATTTCCAATTGGACTTTGGAGCAAGTGTTTCAAAAGCACCAACAGGACTGAGTTGTGTTTTCCTACCTAAAACAAATTCACCAATCACAATGGGTAGACCAACGATTAGGATACATAACAAATAAACAATCGTAAATGCTGCACCGCCGTTTTCTCCTGCCATATGAGGAAATTTCCAAATATTCCCTAACCCAACAGCAGAACCTGATGCGGCTAGAATAAATCCAATTCTTGATCCCCAATGTTCTCTTTGATTACTCATTTCCCTTCTTTCTGTTGTGTGTCTTCTGCAGTTGATTGTTCCAAATCTTCACTCATTATTTCATCAAATGATTGCAAATGTGCATCAACAATCGCATCTATGAGACCATAAACATAAATAAATCCAATCCACCAGGCACTTTTATTTCGTTTTTCAAGATATTGATGTTTTGGAAACGCAAGATCATCATTATAATATTTATAGCCTACACGGAATTCATTAAATTTGATTCCGGCATAAATTTCAGCCGCAAAAATAATGCCTGCTTTTAAATATTTTTTGTTATATAACTGACCTCCTCCGGGACAAAGCAAGGCATAATATGCAGCTTTCTGTGGTGTACGTATTTGCAACGTATCTTTCTCTTGTCCATATCCAAATGAAATTATTAATCCAAAAACGAACCATATCCTTACTACTTCACGAAATCGAAATTTTTCACCAATATTTTTTAAACCGAGGCTATACATTCAATTTCAATATCTGCATTCATTGGCAAACCAGCTACTTCTACTACGGATCGGGCAGGTGGTTCAATCCCTTTGAATTGGTCGCTGAAAACTTCATTCACTGTTGAAAAACGGGAAAGATCAGTAAGATACACTGTAATTTTCAATATTGAAGAAAATTCTGTACCGCCTTCCTCAAGAACCGCATCTAAATTACGGAATACCTGCTCCACACGGTCTTGAAAATTCCCCTCTACAATTTGACCTGTATCCGGATCAAGCGGGATCTGTCCTGCGGTGAAGACGAACCGTCCATCTGAAACCGCCTGGTTGTACGTTCCAACCGGTTCCGGTGCATCAGAACTGTAAATTATCTTTCGCGTCATCGTTTTATTCCTCGATACAGCAAACAGCTAAACCTACATCTTCATCCAGTTCTCTGTGAATTGATCCATCAAATTTTCGGATATAAAATTCCCCTACCACGGCAACTGTCATTTCAAATACATGACCGCCTTTCACGTTCATATCATGGTCACCAAACGTGATATGCGCATGAATAAACGGCTCCCCGTCTTTCAACGTAATATTCCCCATACAGGAAATCAATTCATGTGTTTTATCAAATTTTTTATGGATGTAACTCTTGGAGCCAGGGTCAAAAACGCCGACCTCAATATTTTTCACTGCACCGATTCCGGATATTTCCCCATTTTGAATACCGTTTTTACTACAGAATGCCGTAAGAGTTTTCATGACCGGTTCATCTTTTTCAAGAAAGATAAAATATGTCTTGTCCACTTGTTTAGATTGCATTTTTCCCCTTTCGTCAGGATGAAATAGCATCCTGTACGATCTTGTAACTTTCATCGATGGCATCTTTTAATTTCGAATTATCTTTTCCACCAGCAGTGGCAAGATGAGGTTTTCCTCCTCCGCCTCCCCCCATCACAGCTCCAATCGAACGCGACAAATCACCTGCTTTAATCCCTTTTTTGATCAGGTCAGATGTAACAACGATCACAGCAGTTGGTTTTTCGCTGCCCGTCATCCCCAAAACCCCAACGCCGGATTTAAGAACTGACAATAAAGAATCCCCAATTGATTTCAGTTCATCTACAGAAGATGCATCAACTTGTTTCCGGACGAAGGTAACATCACCAATTTTCTCAGACTTTTCAACAATGGATTTCACATCAACACTGACGGATCTGGAACCTTTTTTCAAAGCCTTTTCCAATTCTTTTTTCTGTTGTATCAGTTGCCGGACCCTTTCGGACAAGTCTTCAGCTGAGGAATTAAACTGAGCTTGGAGCATATGGATAATATCCGTTTGATTTTGCATAAACTTCACTGCTTCCCGTCCGGTGACTGCGACTATTCTTCGCACACCTGAAGCAAGCGAAGATTCTTCAATGATCTTTATGAAACCGATATCTCCAGTTTGATTTGTATGAGTTCCTCCACAAAGCTCTTTGGAGTAATCTCCAACGGATACCATGCGTACCTTATCACCATATTTCTCTCCAAACAGAGATTGAGCTCCTTCCTGTTGTGCTTCTTCAAAACTCTTTATAGAAACATCCAAAGTAGTGTTTTTTTGAATTTCCTGATTTACTAAGGATTCAATCTGAATAATTTCTTTTGGGGTGATTTTTTCAAAATGTGTCAAGTCAAACCGGAGATAGTCCGATGCAACTAAAGATCCAGCTTGATGAACATGATCCCCAAGTACTTCCCTCAATGCTGAGTGCAACAGGTGGGTTGCAGTATGATTCAACTGAATAGCACGGCGGCGATCTTCATTCACATTGCATTGAACCTGCTGTGTCGCTTTCTTTGGATCAAATTCTCCCTTACAATAATGAATATAGGTTTCTCCATCTTTCTTTGTATCCATGACCTGTAATGTAATCCCGTTATAAAGAATAACCCCTGTATCGCCGATCTGACCTCCAGATTCAGCATAAAACGGAGTCTGGTCCAATATGATGAGAATTTCATCTTCAGGCTTGCTCCACTGTCGAATAGCAGAAGTACACGAAAGTTGTTCAAAGCCTACAAATTTTGAATTCGGACCTTCACTGATGATGTTCCATTTAATATTCACTGTTTCCTTTCTGAATTTACCTGAAGATTTTGCACGTAATTTTTGTTGCTTCATTTCCTTGTCGAATCCTATTTCATCAACTGAGAGTCCTTTCTCCCGCGCCATAAGTTGAGTGAGATCAAGAGGAAAACCATACGTATCGTATAAACGAAAAGCTTCCTTACCTGGAATTACATTATCCGCTAAATGTTCCACGACTTTGTCAAAATGAGTCAGCCCCCGGTCCAAAGTGGCATTAAATGAGGTTTCTTCCGCTTTAAGCACCTGACAAATATGAGATTTTTTATCAATGACTTCAGGATACACATCCCCCAAAATTTCACCAACAGTTTCCACCAATTCATGAAGGAATGGTTCATGCAGGTTCAGTCTTCGGCCAAATCGGGATGCACGTCGTAAAATTCGCCGCAACACATATCCCCGTCCTTCATTTGATGGCATCACTCCATCAGCTATGGAAAAACTGAGCATTCGTATATGATCCGCAATAACTTGAAATGCTGCTGGATCAGTTTTAAAAATTAAATCTGAAATCTTTTCAATTTTTTTGAAAATAGGCAAAAACAAATCTGTATCATAATTGCTGTTCTTTCCCTGCAGAACAGCTGTGATACGCTCAAGTCCAAGTCCCGTATCAACATGTTTCGATGGCAGATCATGGAGATTTCCATTCTCATCACGATTACTTTGGATAAAGACCAGGTTCCATAGTTCCCAGTATTCATCTGAGGAATTCAATCCATCTGGAGTTTGTTTTGATAGTTTATTTCCAACATAATAATGTATCTCTGAACACGGTCCGCAAGGTCCGGTCTCTCCCATCTCCCAGAAGTTATACTTCTTACCAAACCGCAATACACGTTCAGGTGAGATATCTGTTTTTTTCGTCCACAGATCAAACGCTTCATCATCATCGTTATATACTGTAACCCAAAGACGATTTTTATCCAACTGCCAGATTTCGGTAAATAATGCCCACGCCCATTGAATCGCTTCTTCCTTGTAATAATCTCCAAAGGACCAATTGCCCAGCATTTCAAAAAAAGTATGGTGATACGTATCCAATCCTACTTCTTCCAGATCGTTATGCTTTCCGCTCACTCGAATACATTTCTGGCTGTTCACTAGTCTTGATGCAACGGGTTTTTGTTCACCGAGGAAAATTGGTTTGAACTGGTTCATCCCGGCATTCGTAAACAGAAGAGTTGGATCATCTGAAGGAACTACAGAAGAGCTGCGGACAGACTTATGCCCTTTACCTTTAAAATAATCTATAAAAGATTCTCTTATCTCTCGGCTGTTCATCGAATCAAACTGATTAGATTATTGTTTCATCAACTTAAAAAGTAAAACTCGTTTCAATTCCTGTCAGGTTTACAGGTTCCAACTCTCCATCACTGCTCATTCGGAATGTCCGTTGATAGGTATAATTCAATACCATTCCGGAACCAAGTTCTATGCCAATTCTATATCCCATCACCGTACTCTCGGTAAACTCAAACTCGAAAGGATTAGGCACATTCATTTGCTGATAAAATAATTTTGCAGTTTTAATTTTACTTATACTTTTCTTTAATCCAAGTTCCGATTGAAAACTTTGGTTTGCCTGGTTGGAAAACATATTGCCGTCCCATATATCTCCCCTCAGATTCTGGTATGCCATTTGGAATCCTAGCAAACCGAAAACATCCATACCAAAATTGGCAAAGATTCCTTTCTGCTTCCCAAAACGGCCCAGTTTACTTTCCTTGGTTTTGATTGAATCACCCTCCATTGAAACCCGTTCAACTTCGTAGGTCTGGTTCCAATAGCCAAATTCAAAGTTTCCTTTTGGAATAATTCGATACTCCAAATTAAAATGTGCAGGTCCAAATTTAGCTGCTACTCCTACAGGAATAATCCCGGATCCAAGCGAAACTGAACTGTCAGGATTCCCCGGATAGTTGGTTTCCCCAATCATTTTCGCGATCTGTGCATAAATGGAAATTGACATGTTTTGTTCAGTAACAACCGGGTAACCAATATCGATAGCAATTGCGCTCATTGGATCATCTTTAATTTCTGCGGGATTGAAAATGTTATGATCTAATGGAAGTGTATTAAACCAAACATCGAAACTCTCAGGATTTGAACCTTCAAATTCTAAATAGATTTGCCTCCATTCTTCATAATTGTCCATGGCATTAGAATATTTGTCTTCATCATCAGGGAAATGGTCAAAAAAGTCAGGATATTTATCCCCATCACGATCTTTTAATCCCAAATGTTGGTTTCGATCCATTACAGCAGAAACACCGATGGGAATTCCAGCAAGCACTGGGGTTTGAACGCGAATTCCGGTTAAACCCAGATTTTCTTTAAAATCGTTCACAAATCCCTGAACAGAGAATAGATTGCGTTTAACACTGAAATCCAAACCGACTTTGCGAACCTGCGGATATTCTATCGCGTTGGTATAACCGTTCACCAGAATTCCATACCCTAGCTTTACATAATCCAGGGAACCAACCTTGAAGTAAAGTGGATCATTTGGAAAACCAAACCTGATATAATAAATTTTGTCAATCAGCGTATTCTTAATGGCTTCTCCATCAGAAAAATCCCATTCATCCTTGTGGATGTTTCCGTCAGCATCTATATAAAAAACTAGGTCCAGCGCTACTCCAAACTTCCAGATGGGGATTACTGGACGAAGGGCAATCTGGTTCCATACTTTTCCATCAATTGTCACAGCTCCAAATGCGCCCTGTACAGACCTTTCTGTCTGAGCAAGAAGAACAGTAGTAAAACAGGTATAAATGAAAATTTTAGCAGTTTTAGACATATTCACCCTCAATTTTATGAAAGAAAATTACCTTTCCTCTTCTCACCTATCAATGATTTATTCTCTTTCATCTCTTTTCACAAACTAAAACAACATTATTTAGTAATTTCTTTTATGGAACTAATTAATTATTTTAGAATTTTATCATGGAATATAAATAAAGAAAGCAATGGGATTTTGTAAACATATCTTCATATATGCCTTGATCGTATTTCAACCAGTTCTAGGCCAATCAAAACCGGAAATTTCAGATTTAACTATGGACGTAAAGAAAAACGGTATATTTATCAAGTTAAAGACAACCGTACCTGTAGACCTACAAAATATCACCGGTTGGGCTACAGAATCCGGTTGGTTTTATATCACCGTACTTGGTGCGATTTCTGATTCCGTTTCCATCACACATTCACAATATAAATTTCCTATTACAAATATTCAGACTGCAAATTCGACTGAATCGACACAAATAGCATTGCAATTTCAACGTGAAATCGAGAGCTTTGAGTTTTATCAATCTGACGCACCTCCTGAAATACTCCTCTCTCTTCGCTTCCCTGTAGATGAAATATTTGTTCAGGCAGAAAAGGGAAACATATCGAAACAAACATCAAAATTTGGTTTTCAGAAAACAAACAAATCCCGTCAATATAAGCGAATCAGGACAGGGCTGTACCTGCTGGGGTCTTCCCTTACGGTTGCAGGAACTATGGACATGGATAATAAAAATGAAATGAGCTGGGAACTTCCAGCAGGGCTTTCAATCCTTGCAGGAACCTATTTTTTTGATACAGTTCTCCGGCCTAAATTGAACAGGAAATAACCGGTTAACCTTACAAATCTTCATAAAATAATTGGAAAACCTTCATAACTACTTTGCTTATTTCTATGTAGCAGGTTTAGTAGCCATGGCGTTTTTTTTTCGGATTTATTACCGAAAGAAAAAATTGCGGGATACGGATGAAAAATACAAAAATGAACTGCCCTCTCAGTAAACAAATTTTTTTTCTTGGATTGTTTCTCCAAATGCTCTTTGCGGGGAATACCATAGAACAAACAACCCAGTCAGCTGAAATAGTTATTAATGCTTTCACCGGTGTTGAATTTCGGGCGGGAATTGAACACCGACATTTAACACCACACCTTCATGAAATTGCTTTATATGGTCATAGTTTATCTGACGATATCAAAGACCAGTTAAAAGCAGTTGGATTTAATTTCTCAAGTGAGTTCATTTCCCGGAGAACCACAAATAATGAACGTGCAGAGGGAGTCGGATTAGACCAATACCACGATTTTGGAATCTTTCGTTTCCATTACACCCTGAATGGTACACATAGTGTAGATGTTACAGACACTGATGGAAACGGTATTCCCGATTATATAGACCACATAGTGGCATCATTTACCCACGTTTATGACCAAGAAATAAACCAAATGAGTTATTATCGTCCGCCTGGTGATGGATGGTTACCTGGGGAAAATGACAATGGAGGTTCTGATGCTTATGATATATACATTAGAAATATTTCTTCTAATTATTATGGCTATGTTCAATCGGAATACATGGCTCAAAATACTGGAAATAACGAAAACTCACCTGGTGTTACAGAAATCAATGCTTTTACCAGTTATATGGTAATGAGAAATAACTATAGCGGATTTTATTCTTCTAATAATCAATATGGACCTACTACTGAACTTGAGGCAATGCAGGTTACAGCAGCTCATGAATTTTTCCATGCTATTCAATATGGTTATGATGGAAGAGAAAAACCCTGGTTGCTGGAAGCTACTGCAACTTGGATAGAAGAAATAGTTTATGATGACATAAATGACTGTTACCAGTATATGCCTAACTGGTTCAGTTCTCCGCAAACATCCTTAGATGCAACTGGTTCTCATTGGTATGGTTCCTATATCTTTTTTAAATATATTGAAGAACACCTTGGTGGGCCTGAAACCATTCGGCTTATTTTTGACAAAGGGGTTGAGACCAATAGTGAAAATGGAGACTACAGTCATCAGGCAATAAGCGATGGACTTGAGCCTGTTAGTTCATCATTTCAGGATGCTTTGAATAAAATGGTTATTGCTAACCGTGTCATGTCATCAAACCCTGGCATCAATGCTGAAATGTACAGTTACGAAGAAGCGGAAGCTTATCCTTTGGATGGACCAAATACCTATACAACCGTGAACTTTTCAGCGGGGGATACTGTAACTGTTTCCAGCACTAATTTGCAGGAATATGCCAGCCAATATATCAATGTCAATACGGAAACTCCAGTTAACATTACTCTTACAAATACATCAGGACCTGAAGGAGATTTAAATCTACACAGTATATCTGAAGATTACAGCGGAAACTTTATAATACAAACTGCTTATCCGATGAATATTGATCCTGCAGGATACAGTTCAATTTATTTAGCAGTAGTTAGTCAAAATAGTGATGGAAGTGATTGGAATTATGAATTATCAGTCACTTCCTTTTTTAGTGTTTATCCAGGAGACACTGATAATAATGGTATTGTCGATGCTCTGGATGTATTACCAATTGGAGTGTATTTCTTTGAAAGTGGGACACCGCGAGAGACAGGTTTTGACTGGTCACCCTATAATGTACTTCCCTGGGAAACTATCCCAGCTACGTATGCGGACGCTAATGGTGATGGAGTGGTAAATGAAGTGGATATCATTGGTATTGGTGTAAACTGGGGCAATACCCATGAGGTTAGCGGAGAGACATATGTTATTGATCCCTATGATGAAACTCTTTTAAACAATCATCGTAGTGCTTTTCAAGAAATCCATAATTCGCTTTCAGGAAATGGTGAAGTCATAGAGGCAATAAGGGAATTGTTAAGGTCTGTATTAGGTATTCATACACCGGAAGTTTTCTCCCTGCATCAGAATTACCCTAATCCATTCAACCCGACAACAACAATCCAATTTCATTTGCCAACGGATGAATCTGTTTCCTTGACGGTTCACAATATATTGGGTAAAACCGTAATGGAACCCATTAAAGATATTACCTATCAAACTGGCACTTACAGTATTTTGCTGGATGGAAGCCAGCTAAGCAGCGGTGTGCACTTCTATAGTCTTCAAGCTGGGAGGTATCACAAAATTCGGAAAATGCTCGTTATCAAGTAATGCTATGAAAACAGGAAGATACATATTATTGTCACTGGTTCTTCTTATGAGTTGTGAAGAAGACCCAAATGGACCAACAGCAGATTTCACTTATACAACGAATTATCTCATCGTTTCATTTACTGATGCATCAACACCAGGAGATGGTGCAATCAACACATGGGCGTGGGATTTTGGAGATGGGGAAACATCTGGTCAACAGAACCCAACACACACATACACTGCACCGGGAACATACTCAGCAACCCTGACCGTGACCGATGAAAATGATTTAAATGACACTTATACCGAAGATGTAACTGTAGAATTCAGGTCACCAACCACAGATTTCACTTATACAGCAAATTATCTAATCGTTTCATTTACTGATGCATCAACAGCAGGAGATGGTGCAATCAACACATGGGCGTGGGATTTTGGAGATGGGAGCACAAGCGCAGAACAGAACTCAGTCCATACATATGCAGAAGCAGGAACATACACAGTCAGCTTGACAGTGACAGATGAAAATGATTTAAATGACACTTATACCGAAGATGATATAACTGTGGAAGAGTATACAGGGACAGGTCCGGCTGCTAGTTTTGGTTATTCAGTAAACTTTTTAGAGGTGACATTTACGGATATTTCAACAGAAGGAGATGGAGCAATCCTCACATGGGCGTGGGATTTTGGAGATGGGAACACAGGCACAGAACAGAACCCTGTCCATACATATGCAGAAGATGGAATATACTCGGTCACCCTGACGGTGACCGATGAAAATAGTTTGGTAGATACTTATACAAAGGCAATAGAAGTACTCATTTCAGTCCTTTCGCTCACACCTGAGAGTCTATCCATTGACATTGGATCAGTAGGCGAATTAACCCTCAACATAGAGGATTTAGAGGATGCAATATTCGGGATTAGCCTTCGTATTGCATATGATTCGACTGGTGTGTCATTTGCTGGTTCTACAGAATTTGGAGAGGGATATTTCTTTGGTTCAGAAGCAGTAACTTTTGTAAAAGATACGTCTTCTACAATTCACATAGCTACAACATTGACATCAGGTGAAGGTGTGTTCGGTTCCGGCATTCTTTATACGCTTGAGTTTGAAGGGAAGTCAGAAGGGAGTCACCTCGTGGAGATATTATCCAACTTCCTATTCTTCTATGATTCAAGTGGAAGTAAGGTAACTATACCTAACTTGACAAAATCAGCAACGATAAATGTGGAATAGACTCGGCAACCCTGTAAGTGATGGTTATTACGATCACCTTTCCTGGGACGGAAAAATGGGGAATGGAAAAAAAGCGCCTTCAGGAATCTATTTTATATTTGTGGAGGGAGATCAATTCCACACATGGCAGAAAGTTACTCTCCTTCGCTAAAATTATCCTGGCAATTTTCCTTCAGAATCCAAAGCAATTAGATCTTCATATCCACCAATGGGCGTATCATCAATGACGATTTGAGGGACTGTTCGTCCGCCGGTAATCCTTTCAAGATTCTCACGGCTCATCCCTTCTGTTTCAATATTAATTTCTTCAAACTCAATATTTTTCTCATTCAAAAACCGTTTTGCATTGGGACAATATGGGCACCAGTGTGTTGTGTATACTTTTACGTTCATCTTTTTCCTAAATCGTAAAGTTTATCGAATGACGACCATTTTTCCAGTTTGAATTTCATTGTCAGTTTGAATTCGGTAAAAGTACAACCCTGATCTCACTAATTTCCCACGATAATTCTTCCCATCCCAAACGACTCGATTAACTTCTTCGTTTACATAGGTTGAAATTAGGGAATGAACCTTTTTCCCTAATAAATTAAATACATCAATTTTCACAATGGATGGAATTGAAATCTCAAATATAATTGTTGTATTGTCTTTGAAAGGGTTTGGATAATTTACAGGCAATAATAATTCATCTGTAGCAACACTAATAAACTCAGTCCTTTCATTTATCATTCCATATTCATCAGTTACAACCAACTTGACAAAATAATTACCTGCTCCAAAATATGCATGAGACGGATTTCGTTCAGTACTAGTACTGTCATCCCCAAAATCCCAATTCCAATTGGTAATATCGCCATCTCCTGCAACTGATCTATCAGTAAACGTTACTTCAAGATTGTCAGCATTATAGATGAAACCTGCTGTTGGACCTGTGTATACTATCTCCCTAAAATTCGCTACCAGATTACGACTTTCGATAATCGTAAAGTTGTAGGAAGCTTCTGCAGATATTTCTATCCCATCCTCTGTCCAGTTTACAAAAGTATATCCATCATTTGCTGTTGCAGTTACAGTCACAATTGCATTTTCAAAATAATTTCCTGAACCGGATACAATACCACTCCCTTCTGGTTCTATTAACAATGATACAGAAAAAAAAGAAGAATAGAAAAAATTATAAATCTCGTCAATTCCACCACAATTTGGCATGGGAGCACCGTTCTGATTTGACCAGCAGTCAAAACTTATCGGATATTCAAGAATAAGACCGGAAGAAACATCCCAGAGTTTCAAAACAAAATTTTCTCCAGGATTCATACCTTCATCAACATCTGGAGTTGTACTGTCATCTCCATAGATTGGAATATTAATCCAAGCTAAATCATCATTAAGTACCAAAATTGCTGAACCGGCACAATTGCCATTCTCATCAAAAGCAGCAATCCAGTCACATTCTTCAGCATTTTGGCCGTTTATAGTAACTGTACCAATAAAAGTACCTGATGCGGGATTGGGAGTAAAATCAAAACCTTCAGGAGGAGTTTCAGGAGAATATTCTTTTGGTGTTACCTTTAATTTTAATGTATTTAGGGATGGATTATCCAAAACCAAACTATCCACAGTTGTCATATCTACACTGACCAAATTTCCACCAGATGCATCCTGAAGAGTAAATGTTCCCAGAACTGATAGACATCCATTATCCCAACTAAGAGTTATTAAGTTATCTTCGGGATATTGCAGCTGAATGTTCCATACATGTTCTATAAGATCTAAACTGTCTCCATTTACAATTTGAGTGTAATAACGATCATTTTCCCAAAACAAGGCTGCATCAAACGCAGGCGATGGGGGTTGTGGAGGTGCATACTGATCAATCCCATCGTCATATCCATCTGTTGCATCTGGAGAAAAACCGATTGTAAGGTCATAACTTCCTACTCCTCCCATGACATTGATTGTTACGGAAAAATCAGGACTCTGAGCAAATATTTGACTGACAAAGATCAGTATTACGACCACAATCAATCGTTTGGTATGACAATAACTAAAATTCACAGAGGGAATGTAAACAGGAATTTCTATGGAGATTATTCCCGGGATGCAGGAACTGTGATAATAATTTCTCCAATCCCACTGGATCGTACCCAATAACCATGCCCCGGTTCTAATATGTCTGAGGCAAAATAATTTGTAGAAAATCCATATATTGAATTGGGTAAAATCAATCCATCAGGATCAATAATATTGGAAACATTTATTTCCGATGAAATTCCGGAGATCATGTTCCATCCTTCTGTAAGTAAAATATAAAGTTGATCTGTTTCGACTCCGGTAATTTGGACCGAACCAGCTTCCTGGAATCGAAGCCAGTATCCATCCCCCTGAATAAGTTCAGTCTCAGGAATGTATGCACCGTTGTATGAGTATAATGTTCCTCCAACCGAAGAGGGGAAAATGGTCTGATATGATGGATCATCAACTGCCAGAGGCAACCCAACCATATTCCAATTTTCAAGAGAAACCACATTTATTGTTGCTGCTCTCCAAACTCTATCTGCGTATTCCGGATGATCAATATATGGATTCCGATTTCCCTGGATTTCATAAACAACTTCATTCCTGTCCAGTTCTTTCTCACTCACGGGATCACTTTCATGCCAATCCATCAAAAGATTTACTGCCAATGGTTTCAATTCAGCACCATCAACCATCTGATTTGCATCCCACCCGGAATCTTCACCAAAATACCGGGTGGACATATAAAAATACGTTCGTGCAAAATCACCTTTGTAATCATCAATTGGTTCAAAAACTGTTCCCTCACAATCCGGATATGAGCAACTTCCAACTTTACTGCCGTTCTCTGATACCCAGGTTGATGTACCAACCTCTCCAAAAGGATAATTAGCCCTGCGATTATTGACATAACCATCCGTTGGATATACATGATAAAGATCGGTTTTCATGGGATAATTATCATCAAACCAACTGGAAGGCCAGGAGTGCTCCCTGTTATAGCAGTCTCCCTCCTGGCTGTAATTTCCACATTGATCAGTGACAAATGTAAACTCATAAGGCGGTGTTCCATCGGGAATATCGGAATACATGTCCCACACCTTGCTGTTTGTCTTCACATCTGTAGATTGAAAATGAGTCCAAAGCGAACTATTACTCTGGCTGTCATGATCATTAATAATTTCATGGAGAGCAGTTTTTAATTCAATACCGAATAATCCTTCTGATGGATCATAATAACCGTCTGGAATATCAAATTCATCCGGATATACAAAAGAGGTTATGGTCACTAATGCTAATACAATCGACACATGCTTGATCATTACTAATTGATTATCCATAAGATTACCAAGTAATTTGAGAAATGAACTTATTCTATAAAAGAAAAGGCAGAAAAAATTTTCTTCTGCCCCTGTGATGGAAATGTTTTTCCTCTTCATGATTGTCAAACCAATAGTTAACGCATTGGTTTATTCCTTGATATAAATACTAAACACAGAAATAAAAGTTCTTATTAAATTATCTTTCAAAGACAATAGAAATAGTTCCATTTCCTAAAGATCTCACCCAGTACCCTTTACCAGGTCCAATTGAAGATACAGTGACATAACCTCCCCCAAAATATTCATAGATTGTATTGGGAATGAGAAGTCCATCCGGATCAATTACTGCATCCACATTAATTGGATATGAAATACCTGAAATCAGGTTCCATCCTTCAACAAGATTAACAGTCACTTCAGAAATTTGCTCGCCTGAAAAATCCTGAACATATTCATCCGTCATCCTGAGCCAATATCCAGTCCCTGGTGTAAGCATTTCTTCCTGTATATAACTGCCGTTTTCTCCAAAAGAAAATAATGTGTTTTCAACTGCATTATCAAAAAGGTTTAGATATCCGCTATTATCCACCTGAACCGGTAGACCAATCATATTCCATCCAGAAAAACAATCAATTCCCAGTGATATTATTTCTTCAGACTGATTGAAATAATTTGCTCCAATATCGATCCTGGTTCCATCAGGGTCTTCATATTCAGGGTCACCAGTATCGATGCAGGGAGATGCAGGATCATAAGAAAACTGATACTCATTGGGATTTATGAATTGAGGATTTTCAAAAATATTCCCGGTACCTGGCTCAGGCAGACACTCTGCCCAAATCGTCCCTCACCCAACGCAATTCAGCATATAATTGTAATCATTATTCCAGGCATTACAATAGGAAAGCTCCACGTTAGTATCCTCTCCAACTAGTGCTAATCCGTATGTATTGTCTATTAGATTACAGTTTATGATGGTAGCATGAATATCGTCATTGACTTGAATTCCCCAGTGAACATTAATCAGATTACAATTTGTGATGGAATTTGTTGAGTAGCCGGATAAATTAATTCCGTATGAACCACCATTTACTATAGTACAACGATCAATATCAAGGGAGCCAGTGATATTGTTGTTGCTATCGCCGGCAATCCATATGCCAGTGCCCTCCAACAAATCAATCACAGCGCCATTTCCTTGAATATAGATAGATTCCTCACCTGAGCCGATTCCTCCTGTATAAATAAAATTCGGATCTAACACTATGTACCTGTCATAACCGTAGGCAGGTCCTGCTTGCACATAAACATCATACAGGCTTATTGAATATGCATACGTCAGCACAAATAATGATAAATTTATGATATTTTTCAATTTCATCAATCGCCTTGTTGAAAACTTTAGTAGGATGAATCAGATCTTATTGTAGATAAATTATCTTTCCAATGAAATAAAATCCTACAGATTTAACAGGGTAAAGATACATTTCCGTTATAACAGGATGCTCACTTTAATTTTTTCGATTTTGAGTATTGTTTGAATTCGTAATAGTGATCTCACCAGCATTGAAAGATCGTATCCAATAGCCCTTACCAGGCTCGAGAGATTGAGCATAAACATAACCGGAAGCACCTTGGAATTCAAACAAAGTATTTGGAATAATGAGGTCATTAGGATCAATAATTTGATCTGCATTCACTGAAGAAGAAATACCCGAGATAAGATTCCATCCTTCTGTCAGTTCAATCGTTATTTCACTAAATGGCTCCCCCAGAATTATATGAGTGCCTGCTTCCTCAAAATGAAGCCAGTACCCGTTACCAGCTGAGAATGATGTTTCAGGGGTATATCCACTTGGACTATACGAAAAAAAGGAATTTTCAGTCGCTGTTGGAAACAGATTCAAATAACCCGGATCAGTAACTACAAGAGGCAATCCAACTAAATTCCAACTTTCCAGGTGCGGTAAATCCATTTCCACCTGGGTACTGATAACTTGAAAAATGTGAGGATCCGGGGCTCCTATGAACGGATGATCCGCACTTCGGCCAGAAGCATCAGCTGCGTGTATATAGTAAGCCACTTCACCGCCAAAGGGCAAAGCAGGTATATATCCCGAAAATTCATTACCAACGATTGATTCCATGACTGCTAATTGATAAACACCGCCATTAACACGATAATATACAATTGGAAAATTATTATTTACTGATGCACCGCTATAGGGAATGACAGTAGCTGTAATTTCAAAATCGCCATTACTGGACGGAATTTCTCCTGAAAGAGGAATATGTCGGATATAAAGCATACCCCGGTCTGCAACTCCTTTTGCACGGCAGTGCAATGCATCTGTGGATTCCCAACTGCCTGTGAATCCCAAAACTTCATACCCGGGCATAGCTTCTTCATAAGATGCTAAAGCATCGTCATCCCAGGATGATCCTGTAATAGGAACAAACACCTTATCATTCAAAATTAGAGAATTTGTATAAGGTTGATTTTGTGGGGTATACACACGATATACTTCATACGGTGTTCCATAGGATGACATTTGATTTGCAAAATAATCCGCTGTAGCTTCGATTTCGTCATATTGGTTATGACTTGTAGGCACGGAACGAACCAAAACCTTATCAACATCCAGAAGTTTCCCCCAGCAATCTATATGGTCGATATATGTGTTGTTCGGATCAGGGATAACATGAAAATTAGTTACACCTGTGAAATCTTCTAACAGTTGTGCGATTTCCGCATGACTTTGAGACGGGTTTTCTTCCCAGACAAGTTCGGAAGCTGCCGAAATACCCATACCATCAGTCATATAGTTACCACCAGCCGTGATCAAACTCATTCCATAGAGCTCTACATCTAGAAATTCTGCCATCTCAATTGGAATGTCATTATCATTCGGCCGGGGCCTATTATAGATAAAATTCACAATCCCTACTTCATTATTTCCATTCACAACATACCAGGGGCCATAATCTCTTGTCCAATATGATTCACTTGGAGCATGTAAAAAAATGCAATTATCTAAGTTTACACCGTTGGAACTATAATAATTTGTGACTGTGTTTTCCTGACTTTGGCCGCTTACAATGGTTGTTACCATTATGTCCTCCGACATCTCTGCGATAACAGAATAAGAAATTCCAAAAGGATAACGGACCAAAACACCTTCCATGGGTTCAAACTCTGCAATGTTACGGACTGGGCCAATTGGCGGATCAGTTGGATAAAAGTCACGTCCGATTTCATCTTTCCGCTGTTCTTCTTCGGGTGTCAACCAGTGAGGATAAGAATCCGGATGATTCTGAAACCATTCATCGGTCTTTATTTGCAAATCACTGCCCTGATTGCCAGCATGCAACAACCCGATCATAGTAAAAAGTCCTATTAACGAAAGAAACTTTCTCATGGTTTTACCCGGTTTAACCTAAAATCAGGAGGGCACAAGTTTTAACCTGTGCCCTCTATCTTCTCGCCTGAGAATTTTATTTCATCAGAACCATTTTCTTGAAGGCATGGAAATTCTTGGCGGTTATTGAATAGATATAGATTCCGCTTGCCATCGGTTCACCGAATTGATCTTTACCATTCCACATTACCTGGTGATACCCTGCTGGTTTTACCTTCGACACGATGTCAGTTACCTGCTGTCCCACAAGATTATACACTCTGATTGTTACAAATGATTCTTCCGGCAATTCGTAATTAATAGTCGTGACTGGATTGAAAGGATTGGGATAGTTCTGTGACAACACAAATGTTTTCGGCAGTTCAGCTGCCCTCTTCAGCATAAAGGAATCAGCAGTTCCGTCAAGTTCGATATGTCCCATGTCCTTCAGCTCATATTCCTGACCCGTGCTCTGGTCAACCAAAACCCATTGCATTTTCTCCCCGGCATCAACATTTATCTGGTAATCAATCTGAAAACTTTCACGGTTACTCATCACTTCAACAAGTCCACCCTCTTCAGCATATTTCATATTATTTTCAAATCTGACATCAGCTGCTCCTACCGGTGGTTTTGGAGGCAGACTGTAACTCAGCTGTCTCTCTTCCGGGATATCAATCCCGAAATAAAGAATTGTACCATTGATCGTGATTTGGTTTGCATCTTTCATGGTATTGTCGACAACAACCTTAGCATTACCACCAGGCCCGGTCACAATAATTTCACCGGTAGCATTGGCACGTATCCAGTAGCCATAACCTGGCTCAATTGACGGTGAGTTAAAATAGCCATTTTCTCCGAATCCATAGAGTGTATTTGGTATTACAATATCCAACGGATCAATCCAGCCTCCATTAGGCAACGAGCATCCTGAGATCATATTCCAACCCTCATTAAGAGAAATTGTAACCGATGAAAAAACTTCTCCATAGATCGCTGATGTGCCCGCTTCCCCAAACCGAAGCCAGTAACCATTCCCGATGGACAGTTCTGAATTGAGTCCATAACCATTTTCATCAAAGGAATAGAGCGTGTTCTCAATAGAACCAGGGAAAACTGCCTGGCAGTCTGCATTCTCAACAATGAGTGGCAAACCAACCATATTCCAGTCATTAAGATTGTCAACATTCACTGTAATGTTCAGTGCTCCAACTGTGAGGGTTACCGGTACAGTAATCAGTCCAACATTGGAATTAATTTCCATATCACACGTGTACATTGAACCCCCTTCCAGATCAGCTGTATCAAATATAATCTCAATTTCATCGGTATCCCCGCCTAATATACTTCCGTTACTTTGACTCAGGCTTATCCATGAAAGGGGATCAGGAGCATTTATTTCAAAGGTTGTAGTTCCCTCCGAACCATTCGCAAGGGTGTAATGTAAATATTCAGTTCCATCCGTGCCAGTCACAGTGAGATAGTTACCGTTCCAACCATCACCAAACGAATCTTCAGCATAGACGGTATACACACCATTGTCCAAGGAAGCATCTCCATTAAATGGAGCACCACCTGATGCAACAATATTTCCCAAAGGATCAACTATTCTCCATGAAACTTCATATTGATAGTCTCCCCCGTCACATACAATTGTGACATCAGTAGCCCGCAAATCGGGAGCATAATCAGGATGAATCATAGAAGTAACTTCGGCTGCTTCTATCTCCAATCCAGCAGAAATTCTTCTCTTTTTCTCTATATCTTGGTCAGTTTCAAGAGCTAATTGTTCTTCCATATTGATGCTTCCATCATCAGGGTTGCTCCTTCCTGAAGTGGTTTCAATAAGATTTATGCTGTAATCAACCGAACCTCCTCCAACATTTGAAATGGATAATATTTCCGTTAATGTTTGATCTGCAGGAACAGACACGTCAAATGAAATGGGATCAACATCCATTTGGGGTGGTGTTGGCAGATTGGATGGAGGGAAAATAATATAATCAACCCAAGAACAATCACTGCCATTTGAGACTGATCCATCTTTGTCATACTCCCAAGTAAAAGTCCGATTTCCAGCGTTTACATAGAAAGAAGCTTGTGACCAATTCACATCACCAGCCCACTCCCCTTGCAGCGATCCATCAATGTAAAACTTTAAATAATCATAGTTATTCTCTGATGAAACTTTGTAGTAAAAAGATATCTCATCACTGGCAAAGACATCCAAAGTGACTGAAATCACGGAAGTCTGGTTATGTGAGATAGCACCAGATTTTGCAGCATAATTGCCTTCGTAAGCATCTTCAGCAATCGTCCACTCCGCATTTCCATTAAACTCCCAAGGATATTGGACAAAATCACCAGATTCAAAATCCTCCAGACAAAGTCCAATTGTGAGAGAAACCTGATCAGAAACGGAATAGTTATTATCAGCGCTGATCTCTATTATAAAATCTGCTACTGAACCAATGTTTGCCCAATCAGCAACTGTTACATTAAAAGTAATCGTACCACTTGAATTAGCCGGCATAACCGATAGCTCATCAGTTCCATCATTAACGATGATCAACCCATCATCATTAGGATAATTAAGAATAGCCGCCACATTGCTTATAGCAGCACCACCGTCGTTAACCAGTGTAACAATTAGATCTGCGGTATCACCCGGGTCAAGTTGACCGTTTTCATCATCCACAGCCACCATACCAACTGAAACCAGCGGAGCGTACGCAATCAGGGAAATGGTAGATTCCCAGGTTTCACTGCCAGCATTTATAACACAGGATAAATCAAAATTATGCTCATCAGGAACATCAATGGATACATCAAAGGACAGTCCGCTCACAGCCGCTGTTTCATTCGGCCCAATATAACTGATGGTTCCAATGCCGTTTGTAATGGATATATAGGAATCACTAGAAGTAATGGTGACCGTAACATCCGAAGCATCATCATTGCCCACATTTTCAAGAGCAAGAGTCAGCTCCACCGATTCACCAAATTCAATTATTTCATCTAAACCAGAATTTACAGAAACATTATCGATGACCAGATAGGGACCATCCGGTGATAAAACCATAACAGTTGATTCATATGGGATATAGTTAAAACCAGTGATCACCAGATCAAGTTCCCCTGGTACATCTCCCGCATCGCCAAGCTCCAAAGTGGCTGTACCTGATTCATCGGTGTAACCGTAAGCAAGCAGTTCTCCATTGAGGGAAAGGGCAACCAAATCACCTTCTGTTCCAGTATAGGCTGAAAACGTATTAGCACCCAAAATAATTACATCCTCGAATTCGGCATTGATTATTGTGGGAGGTGCAGTCCTAATCGGTACTGATGGATCTCCAAACATTGTCCAATATTTTGTTTCATTAATACCCTGTGATCCCTGAGCATCATTCATATACAAACATCCATTGGTTGCAATACCGCCAATGGTTCTGGTTAAATTTTCATTATAGCTCTCAGTTAATATGAGATTCATTCCATACTGGCCATGCATAGGAGGCTCCCACGATTGACTGATGGTAGAACCATAATGACCGATAGACCCGGTTGGTTCTCCATTATGTGTCGCCCTTTGCCAGGCTTCGCAAAAACATTCATTAGTGCTTTGAAATTCACCAACATTACATCCTACCGTTATGACAAAGGGCAATAAATTGTCATTTTCAAGTGAATTTATTTGGGAAGTATTAAGGGAAGCACCATTTCCCCAACTGTTTATTGATCCATGTCCCGTATAATTGATTAAGCTTACCCCGTTGTTAATGGCTGTAATACCCTGCTGATCAGTTCCACTGGGATCATAAATGCCTTCGTAACTGTCATAGGTAAATGGTGAGAGTACTGTTTCCCACAAGAAATCGTTGAACTCATCATCATCATATCCGCCAAAGCCAGTTCCCTGGTTGGAAGCGATTCCCAAGGCATCATCATACCATTCTGTAAATCCTAATTGAGGATATCGTTCATATTCAATGCTTCGTTCTACCTGGGTAGATATTTGGACAGAGTTGCTTCCAGAAAATCTTCCAACAATGACTTCCGCATAAGAATCATTCCCTAAAATAAAGCCATAGGTAGGATCAGAGGCGCTACCACCCACTGAAGGGGACGGAATCTGTGCAATATCCCCTACAAGGAGTAAAAATGTTAATCCATTATCATTATAATAATCTGAAACAAAATTCTGGATTGCACTGGAATTTGATCCTATATTGCTCACATCGAGCATTTCTGTTGGAATCCCTTTCTTGTTTTTCCAATCTACCAGCGGCTGCATCTCATCCATAAAAGTTCCGTAACTGATGACAAGCATATTCCCATGATCAACCAAATAAGTAAACCGGGAGTCCTCATCAAAATTGAGGAAATGATTCTGGTAAATATTCAGGAATTCACGGGAATATTTGACTTCTTCATTCGACCTTTCAAAAATGTTGATATTATCCTTTTCAGCAGCTGAGACTTCAACAAGAATGCGTTGGTAAACTCTCAATATTTTCTGTACAGGATTATACTGAATGGGATTGAAAACAACCGTTTGGCCCCGAAGATCTCTAAGAATATAAGGATTTTCTAAACCAACAATTTCCCCAGGAAAAAACTCATTATTTTGATAAACATCCCCGAATGTGTAGGAAACATCTTTAGGATCAATTAAACGGGAGAGGTTCCCCTTTGAAGGAGCAACCAGAACATCTCTATACTCCACAAATTCTGATGAAATTACTTTCACCTCCATTTTCGCCTGATCGGGAATAATAATTGAACGGGAATATTTATGGACATCCGGAGAACCCTCCAACAACAGGGAGGCACCATCATCCAATTTGATCAAATACATGTCCCCCGCAGGAGTTTTGACAGGAGTGAGATGAAAGCCATCAATTGAGAACTCAATTTTACTGGTTTCAAGATCTGAATAGATCAGTTTTAACTGGGTCTTGGTTGGAGTATCAGAGGTAATATCCTGCCAGGTTGAACCGATGAGAAAGGTTACGCAAAATAATGCAGTAATGATTTTTTTCATAATTTTTTAATCCCTTTGAAAATAATTTTCTTACTATCAAAAATACAACGTATTAATAACATGATTCACTCACTTCATTTCATGAGAACCATTTTTCTGATATTTGTAAAATCAGGGGTTTCCAATTTGTAAAGGTATATACCACTGGATACTTTATGGCCATTCAGATCAGTGCCATCCCATTGCACTGTGTACTTCCCTGCTTTCTGGCTTTTGGAAGCTAAACTGGTTACCTGTTGACCATTCATATTATACACCTCGAGAGAAATATACGATTCCTGAGACAATTCGTAGGTGATGGTTGTCACAGGATTAAACGGATTGGGAAAATTTTGAGATAATAAGTACTGATCCGGCGATATAGAAGATTTTTTTAGTGAAAAAGTTCCTGATTGATCCGGTATCATAAAATCACCATTTCCTGTGAGTTTATATTCATTTCCATCATCACCGATCAAAATCCAACGTTCATTGTCATTCACTTGATAGTGAACACTTAAATCGCTTTGGGGATTGAAGTATTCAATTCGTCCTTCATTTTCAACAACTCTCCACCCACCAGTAAATCGAACGTCAAACACTCCTGCCGGCGGCTTGGGAGGCAAACTATAACTCAATATTTCACTCTCAGGGATATCTACCCCGAAATAGAGGGGAAATCCATTAAATGCGATAACATTAGCTTCACTGACACGATTCTCAATTATTTGCCGTGATTTCTCTCTTGCTAAACTTGAAATGGTAATTTCACCTGCACCATAGGATCGAACCCAATAGCCATGTCCTGGTTCCAATGTTTCAACAGCGAAATACCCATTTCCACCAAAACCAAACGATGTAAGGGGAATGATCAAATTATCCGGGTCAAGAATATTATCCAAGGCAAAATCTGCAGAGATACCAGAAATTAAATTCCAGTTTTCCTGTAATGAGATTGTTAAATTCTCAACGTAGGAGCCACTGATGGTGGTCATATTTTCATTTGAAAATCTCAACCAGTATCCTGTTCCCATGGTTAATTCTGTTTCTGGAATATATCCATTCACTCCAAAGGAAAATAACGTATTTTCAATAGCATCGGGAAAAAGTGATTCAAAACCTGCATCACTCACTTCCATTGGTAAACCTACAATATTCCAATCAGACAAATATTCTACAGTAATATCGCTGGATGGTTCTTCTGTTGGAGGAAAGGTAATATCGTCCAGCCAGGTACAATCCTCTTCCATATCAGTTGACCCAGGACCCTCATCCTTTTCAAAAGACCACTTAAATGTATGGGGCCCAACAGTCACTGGAAAACTGGCAAAAACCCAGGGTGTCCCACCATCTGTTGTAGGCTGATATTGCCCCATTTGCTGATCATCAATGTAAAATACTAATCCATCATAAAAATTGGTACCGGTTGGGCTGTATTCAGATGCCACTCTATAATTGAAATCAATATTTCCATCGTATATAACATCTAAAGTAATAATCAACTGAGAAGTTTCACTATGATCAATATCACCAGATTGGGCGGAGTAGGTACCGTTATAAGGATTACTGCTGTCAATAATCCAATCAGCATTCCCACCGAATGCCCAATCATTCTGACTGAAATCTCCGGATTCAAAGTCTTCATCCGGTGGACCTACAGTGGTGAAATCCCATACGGGTCCCACTGTTTCTCCATAATCATTCATGGCAATTATATTCCAAAAATAATGGGTGGAAAAGTCTAAACCACTCAACATATAGGAACTTGAACTTGATAAATCACCATTCACAATATTGGTTGGGGGATTATCCGTACCTATAAATACCAAATATGATGTAGCCCCACCTCCATTTGACCAGGAAAGATTCGATCCTACATTGACAAATCCCTGACCATCAGCTGGGTTAGGATTGTAGGGAGGATAAGGCGGTATTGGTTCTGTAAATATTGCATTTACAGCTTCCAGGGCATCAACTCTTCCAGAGCCATAAGTATTATCTTTTCCATTACTCCCTAAATCCAGAGCAGTCTCCTCCAGAGTCTGATTTATTTGTTCGGGAGTCAACGAATTATCCTTGGAAAGCATCAAAGCAATAACACCAGCTACACAGGGAGTAGCCATGGAGGTTCCCGACCATCCACTTTCATATCCTGTGTTGCTGTAATGGGCAAGTGATTTTATATTTTCCCCTGGAGCAGAAATATCTGGACGAATCAATCCCATGCCGGGACTATAAGCATAATCGTTAAATGGACTGATGCTTTCCCATGTGACAGGACCGCGACTGGAAAAAGAAGCAATATTATCGCTGCTATTGGTTGCGCCAACACACACTACGGCAGAAATCCCCCCTGTCAGAGTTTGATCAGGATGGAGCCATGGCGGTGGGATATCTCCTGGAGTACGGACGTTATCTGGAATTGGATATGAACCTTGGTCTCCACCTTCATTCCCTGCTGCAATTGAAGCTATGACACCAGCAAACAAGGCATTATTCATTGCATCCCTCCAACTGGACCGATCCGGCCCCCAAGCATGCAGCCATCCTAAAGAGAAACTCATAACATCAACATTCATATCGACACAGAATTGAATAGCTTCCCAACAATCGGACTCTGCTCCACTCCCTCCTGAATCCAGTACCTTTAAAGCCATAATTTTCGCATCAGGAGCCATTCCGGTTTGAGACCCTGCTGTTCCATCTCCGGCAACCGTTCCCGCACAATGTGTTCCATGACCATGATCATCCATGGGATTGTTATCATTATTAGCGAAATCATACCCATGATTTGGATAAAAAAGTCCACCCCACATGTGATCCTGTAAATCCACATGATCGTAGTTCACACCCGTGTCAATCACTGCAACCAACGCCCCATCACCGGTATATCCCAACGCCCAGACATCGTCTGCGTTTACAATTGTTACATTCCAGGTTATTTCACGGTCTCTATCGGAATTTGAAATGGCTGCCATATCCTGCGGAGTATCTATTAACATTTTCCTTTTTTCATCATGGTCAATACGATGAACATCGGATCTACTTGAAAGTGTTTTAATTGCCTCAGGAGTGGCGTAACAATTAATTACATTAGTAATCCATAAGGAAGTTACATCTTTGACCTGCCCTGTATTTTCTAGGGTGGAAAGCTGATTTAATATATCACCCTGAGTATTTTGAGCAAAATATTTAAGTTCGTTTATAACAAATTGACGCCGATTTGCTTTTGACAAACCCTGCACATTCGAATACAAAATATCTGAATCAATTTGTTCTTTCATCACAATATTAATCCTGATAAAAGACTCCGAATTTGTCCGGGATAATTCCTCAGATAATTGAGGGGTAATCGGTGTCTGTACATTTTGAATGTCGTTCGCCAGCAAAAAACGAATGGCAATCAAAAGCAAACAACTCACTCTGTTCATAGTATTATTCTTTTCCTCTTTCTCTCTTCGTTTGTTATTGTTTAAAGAATAAACTTTCCCAATTTAAACAAAATTTTCTTAATAATAACATTTATTGCATCGAGATCAAATTATCTGTATCAATACTAAATAAATACCTGACGAAACATTCTCACCCATTTAGTTGGTTCCATCCCAGATAACGTTATGTTCTCCTGCTTTGGTATCTTCAGAAAGTAATGTTTTTACCTTCTGCCCTGCAATGCTGAAAACTGAAATGGTCACTAATGTCTCTTTCAGAAGAACAAGATCTCAACCATCAGATATCATCATCTTAAATTGTATATGAAACGTCTAACCTATCCCTGTTACTCATAACCTGAATTTCTCCATAATCTCCACAGTATTTCCTGTCGACTGAAAACCGGGTCTCAGTTACTCGTTAAAATTATATTTCCTGGGTTGTTTGCACGTACCCAATATCCTCCCCCGGGTTCCAATGTATCTACCTGAGAATAACCATCATTCCCAAATCCATAGATAGTGCCACCCACTATTATAGTGGATGGGTCAGAAATATCTCCAATAGCAATCGATTCTGAAATACCAGAGATCAGATTCCATCCTTCATTCAGGCTAATTGTAAGTTCACTGATTGGAAAACCGGTAATGATACTAATTCCAGGATCGGGAAACCGTAACCAGTATCCTTCACCATGAAAAAGATATGATTGAGCCATATAGCCATTATCAAAAAAATAAAGCGTCCCTTCGATTGACTCAGGAAATAAGGTGCTATATGATGCATCTTCCACTTCAAGAGGCAGGCCCACGAGATTCCAGTCTGAAAGATAGTCAATAGAGATACTTTCTTGCGGTGGTGTTGCAGAACAGACAGCATAGCACTCCTCCATGGTAGTAAAGAATGCATCGGAATAATCCACACCATTCACAACCCAGTCGCATCCGGAAAGATATTGACATTCTTCCTCACTCCAGCCAATTCCCAAAGCCATATCACAATTACCGAAATCAATCCCCGTAAGGTCAATACACTCAAGATTTGAAGAACAATCCAGTAATTCACCATTGATATAAAAATCAGCCCAGCACCCATCGCAGTAATTTGCTACACATTCCGCTTCCGGGTAGGCAGGGCACTCCCCTACTTCACAGGGATCAGCGAAACATTCTACCGGGAATTCACACTCATCAGATATGGAAATAGACGATACATTTATTGCAGTGCATTCCACACACTCAAATTCCTCACCTTCAATTTCCACAAACCTGTGAATATAGAGGTCCAGAATTTCCAGGTTATCCAATTGAGTAACCCAAGTTATAAAATCTCCAGATTCGTTTTCCAAGTAATAATGTGAGCAGAGATCCATACACCACGATGCCTCCGCTTCACGAAGATAACCTGTGAGGGAATACAGCGGTGAGAAATATACTAATAATAAAAGTATAAAAGAGAATCTACCAATTGAGCCTTTTTTGATCTGAAAGATATTTCGCAAAATTTTATGTCTATCCTATTTCAATAAAATGATCTTTTGTGATTGGGAAAAAGATTCTGACTCTAGATGAGCAAAATACACCCCGCTGGAAAACCTGGAAGCATTCCATTGAACAGAATGGGTTCCCGGTTTCAGGTGTTCATCTATAAGGGTTTCCACCAACCGCCCGGTTATATCAAAAACCTGCAGTAGGGATGACGCATGGGTTATTCCTACGGTAAATCGTAACGTGGTGGTCGGATTAAAGGGATTCGGATAAACGGGGTGTAAAGCAAATGTTTCTGGAACGGTTTGTGCAGACTTTCTCAATATCCACTGTTCAACTTCTGGAGACAAAGTGATTTGGTTTTGGCCGGTTAAGTAGATTGCCGCACTCCACTCCGTTCCGTTCGCAATGACAGGGACTAACTCCCAATATTTGCCATCTTTTATATTGCAGTTAAACGTAAGTGGACTGCCATTATTCATCACTTCAATTACACAGTCATCAGTTGTGCAGAGTTTTGCGTTACCGGAAAAACGGATGTCTCTTGCACCAGTTGGTGGTTTTGGTGGCAAACTGTATTTCAATTTATCTTCTTCAGGAATACCTTCACCAAAATACAAGGTGGTGTTATTGAATACTAATGCGTTCAAGTGTTCAGACGGTTCTAATAATCTAATTCTACTTGCCGTAGCTGAAGCAGATAAGGTTATCTCACCCTCCCCGGAACTTCTCAGCCAATAGCCATAGCCGGGATCCATGGTCTCTGTTTCAGTGTATCCATCTTCAAAGCCATAGACTGTTCCAGGGATGATCAGTCCATCAAGATCAATTATATTTTGAACATTTACGGGTGTGGTAATTCCTGAAATCAGGTTCCACCCTTCCATAAGAGAAATCGATAACTCATTGATTGCTTGTCCAGATATTGAGACGTTTCCTTCATCAGTGATTCGTATCCAGTAACCAATTCCGGGAGCAAGGTTTTCTTCCTGAATATACTGACCATTAAATGAAAAGAGAGTATTGGTCACTGAATTTGGAAATAAATTCTCATAATTTGAATCTTCTACGTTCAAGGGAAGTCCAACCATGTTCCAGTCTGAATAAACAATAAACTCCACGTTATCTACAGGTGGCTCTGAATCTCCAGTTGGTGGAAATTCCACAACATCGATCCAAGCGCAATCTTCCTCCATGTACGTAGAACCATCCCCTCCGTCTTTTACATAACTCCAGGTAAAAACATGCTCACCCGGAGATACTGAAAATGAAGCATAAGTCCATGGTGTGCCGCCATCCTCTGTAGGCTGGTATTGCCCCATTTCTGTTCCGTCAAAAGAAAAAACCAAACCATCATAAAAATAATTGCCGGAAGTACTGTACTCAGATGCAACCCGGTAGTGGAATCCAATCTGACCATATCCGGTTACATTTAAATTCAAATTCAAGATTGACGATTGATCATGACTGATTTCACCCGACCGGACAGAATACATACCATCATAAACAGATTCCGTATCGAAATACCATTGTGCATTGCCATTAGAATTCCATTCATCGGAAAATTCGTTCGATTCAAACGACTCTGTATAGAACGTATACATCTCCATTTCAATAAAATAATCATCGACTGTAATGGTAACTGGTATATCAGCTGTAGAATAATTTCCCGCTTCAGCATGAACTATATACGTGCCTTCATAAACAGCTGGAAAAGAAAAATAACCACTATTATCAGAATAAACCAGGTTATCTGGATCACTGCTCAAAGTTAACTGCGCCTGTGCAATGGGAGCTCCGGTGTATCCGTCAGTAACCTGGCCAGTAACAGGAACCATGAGAATCGGTTCAAGCTCTACATCTAAAACCGTTTGTTGTAACGGTGATATGCTCACATTATTTATTGTTTGTGTTTCATAGCCTAATGCCGAAAAAGTCACACCATATGATCCCATTTGAAGAAGACGGTAATATCTTCCGAAGAAAAGATCACTTTCATAAGGTTTTCTGAATTCGCCTGTATTGTCAATACCATCGATATAAATTTCGGCAACTACAGGATCACCGCTTTCAGCATCCGTAATATGCCCCGTCAATGCCTTTCTATTAACACGGGTTAACAGTATGAGGGCAGCTTCAAGATTGTCTTCACAAATTCCCTCAATCTGGCTGGCAGGCGGAATAAATTCCGTTCCCAATTCAATTGTAAATGAAAAGACGCCATATTCGCCGTATGCATAATCATCAGTGGTACCGCTGGCAGGATAAAGTTCGTAGGATGGCATTGGATCATAATATCCTCCACTCTGTCCTGGTATTGTAAATGCCATTTCATTAGCTAATTCTTCAAGTGCATCATGATCGGGTGCCTGGATATTGTTAGCGTATCCAAAGGGGAACAGCACTAACTCACTATAACTGTGGTAGGTGATTCCAGTAACAAAATGATGACTTCCTAACATATCTCTCATGGCCTGAATTTCAGGTTCTGAAAATGCTGAAGGCCCACGGTAAGTTTCGCTGTACGTATCACCTGATGAACCCTCCCCTCCCCAATTCCAGGCATAATTCCTGTTCGGATCCACTCCATCCCCGCCGCCAAAATTTATTGATCCATTTTCATTGTTGTCCCTGATGTTTTTTCTCCACCACAGATCAACTTCATCAGTGACAATCTTATGACCATTTGGATTCACCAACGGCATAAACCAGATTTGTTTATTATTAACCTCATCAGTAATTGTTGGATCACTTCCATAATTAGAGATTATGTGATTCAAAACATACATATTCACCTCAAGGCTAATTGGCTCCCGAGCATGATGTTCCGCCATATAAAACACTGAGGGTTCATCCTCCTCCTCTTCCACATTATCTGAAACTTTCATTGCCCAGATTTCATGGTTATAATCATTATAGTATGAATTACCAGCCATGGAATACTCTTTGCCACGGGTATTCCCGATATCATAGAGTTTACATATATCTGGATATTGTGATTCTATTTCCTGGAGGTCCTCCAGAAGTTCATCATAATTCCGGTATCCATATAAATCTCGTACCTCCCCGAGATTTTCCTTTAACTGTTCTTCAGTTTGTGTAACAGTAATACGGAAGCCTCGTGTTAATAATTCCTCATATTGAGATTTTGAAACCACTAAATCCAGAAATTCCCCAGGTTTGAAGGCAGCAATATCGTAATCAGTTTCGTTAAATTCAGTTAATACGGTTTTATCCGGACCAACAAATCTGACTACCATTCTTTCTTCGGCAACAAGACCTGACAAAATCATTCCTAATCCAGCTATCAATATTCTGTTCAGGATCAATTTCATCTTATTTTTTCATATCAAAATTAAAAGAGGAGTACATCGGCTCCTCTAGGTTTACATTATTATTCGAAGATATTTTTCTTCTTTCGTTCTAAAATATTTTCCATTTGGCATTATGAGCCTATTTCATCAACAGCATTTTTTTTACCGAATGGAATGTACCTGCTTCCAGCATATAGATATACACACCGCTGGCAACAGGTTCTCTGTCCTGATTTGTTCCATTCCATCTGATGGTGTGATATCCGGCTCTATATGTTCCTGAAACAAGATTTCGGACTTCCTCACCTTTGAGGTTATACACTTTCAAAGATATTTTATCATCTCTTGGTAATTCAAATTGTATCTCCGTAACCGGATTAAACGGGTTTGGATAATTTTGAGAAAGGCTGAATGATTCAGGTATTTCAGGAACTTTCCTCAATTCAAAGTTTGAGATTTCCCCAGATGCTTCCAACACTCCCTGTTCGGAAAGTGTAAATTCTTCGTGTGTCACAGAATTTATCAAAACCCAGTTCATGTGTTTATCATCATTAATTTTTACATTATAAGAAATTGTAAGCTGATCTGAATTATTCATGATTTCGATCGTCCCGGACTCTTTCATACACTTCATATTGTCTGAAAAACGTACATCAAAACCACCTGCAGGTGGTTTAGGAGGCAGTCCATAACTGAGCGCTTCTCTATCAGGGATTTCTATACCGAAATACAGTGTATTACCATTGAATGAAATAGTATTTGCATATTTTAATCCATCCAGAGAAACAGGTTTAGACTTTGCTAGCCCAATATCCGATGAAATAATAATCTGGCCTTCTCCGTAAGAACGAACCCAATAACCCAATCCTGGCTCGATTGAATTAGCATTTTCATACCCATTTTCTCCAAAACTGTACAAGGTATTGGGGATCACCAGCCCATCTGGATCAATCCAGCCACCGTTCGACTCAGAGCAGCCAGAAATCATATTCCAATCTTCCAATAAGTTCACAGTAATTTCAGATACCATTTCACCCGACATTGTATTCGAACCTTCTTCATCAAAACGTAACCAATAACCCGCACCCATAACTAACTCTTGTTCCTGTTCATACCCATTTTCTCCAAACGAATACATTGTACTCTCCACAGCATCAGGAAAAACGGACATGACATTGGCATCTTCCACAGCCAGCGGCAGCCCGACCATATTCCAATCTTCAAAATGATCAACAGTCATTTCCACAATCATGCCAGCGCCTACGGTTAATATAACCGGAACAGAAATATTATATTCATCTGGATCATTACTAGATATAATGATTGAAGCAGTATATTCGCCTTCCTCAAGTTCTTCAGCATTAAAGATTACCATTAAATTTGCAGAGCCATCAGGATCAATACTACCGCTCATTGGTGAAACTGTTAACCATGGATCTTCTGCATAGAACAAGATGGCCATTTCATCGTGGAGATATGATGAATTGAATACAACCTGTAATCCATCCGTGCCCGTCGCATTTTCAATCCCCACAGTACAGCCATCTCCGGTATCTACTGTTTTATACTGGTAAATTATCGTACCATTTGCATTAATAATCACCTGGAAGGTTTCTGGACCTCCACCATTTCCATAATGGGGAACACTATCCCATTCTACGATAAATCTATCAAATCCTCCATGATAGTAGATTGTACCGCCATTATTCGGATTTAAATCATCCCAGAAAAGAGCCAATAGCGTATTAGGTTCACCTGCATTTGGTATTTCCTGATTGGAATACGTCGTTGACGACGATGTGAACGTAATGAAGCCATTACTGCAAATATTGACCATATCATACATATTACCATAAAAACTAAAGTCAAATCCTAAATCAATCGAACCCCATGAATAGTCATCCATAGAATCTCCAGTAAGTGCGGTTCCAACGGAGTTAATCTCAATCCAGTCGTAATCCGGTCCGCTCTCTTCATCGCTGTCAATCCAGTAATATCCAAATTCATCGGGACCGCCAAAATCTTTCTCAGACCGTACTCCGGGTCGGGTATCTACCTCTCCCTTGCCCAATTTATAGCTTATGAAATCAGCGGACTGTCTACTGTCTGTTGCAACAATCACACTATAGTTCAAAACACCTTCACCGGAATTGGCAATAGTGAGATTTTCCTCTGTCGTTTCACCAGATTCCACATTTGCTTCAAGACTCATGGGAGTAACGGAAATGTCAGGATACTGGGGGGGAGATACGGAAGGAAAAATGATATAATCAATCCAGGCACAATCACTCCCATTGGAAACAGTCCAATCTTTTTCGTATTTCCATCTGAAAGTATGTTCACCTTGAGATACCGGATAGGCTGCTTGCAGCCAGTTCACTTCTCCTGACCAGGCATCCATTTCTGATCCATCAATGTAAAACCTGAGATAGTCATAACTGGCTTCTGAGGATATTTTATAATAAAAAGAAATTTCTCCGTCGGTTGTCACGTTCACCGAGACATACATCTCTGAAGTCTGATTGTTGGCAATAGCACCAGATTGAGCGCTATACGTTCCTTCATATGCCTCAGTGGAAATAGTCCATGGACCATTGCCGCCAAATTCCCATGGATAACCAGCAAAACTTCCCATTTCAAAATCTTCAAGAACTAAGCCGACTGATAGAGTAAAACTATCGGTGGTATCGTAATCATTATCAGCAGAAATACTTAAATCGAACAAAACGTTGTGACCAATTTCTGTATCTTCTGATACGGACACACTAAAAATAACTTGAGCATTTGAATAAGCCTCCAAGGATTCAAGAGTACCAGAATCAACATTAATAGTCAAAAAAGGATCAGAGGTTGAAAGAAAAACACTAAGATTACGGGCTACAGCGCCACCATCATTATCAAGAGTGACACCAATGTCTGCCGATTCACCCGGGTCTAGCCGCCCATTACCATTATCATCATTTGTAACCTGTATGGTACCGGCAGAAATAACAGGTGCATACGCTGTCATATGCATGCTGCTTTCCCATGTATCTTCATCAGCGGTAATGGATGCAGCTAACTCAAAAAGATGATCATCCGGTACTGAATTGGATACAGTGAAAGAATAAGCATAGGTCTGGGTGAAAGTACCCTCTGGCAGGATTGTTCCAAATTCTTCAGAATCATCCATCAACGTGATATACTCATCATCTTCTGAGAGCGTCATTTCCACATCCGTAGCAGGATCACTCCCTACATTTTCCAGCGTCACCGTAATGAGAACGGTTTCACCAAATTCTACCACCTCATCACCCCCAGCATCAACTGTAAATTCATCTATTGTCACATAAGGGCCATCCAAAGGAGTGACCAAAACCTGGTTCATCACCGGCTGAAATTGAGGCTTCGTGATGACAACATCTGCCATACCAGGCTCATAAATAGGTGTGATTGGCACTTCAACTATACCTTGTTCACCAATCATCGCTGTACCATGCAACGTTCCATTGAAAGAAATGGCAACGTAGGAGCCAGGTTCTGCTGACACTTCGAAAAAATCGATGCCAATCGGTAAAACATCCATATAATTCACACTGTTGACTTCACCCTGAGTTTGGTAAATCACAAGGGAGGGATCTCCAAGCATGTTGTACGCCTGCCAGTAATAAAGCGGACTTGAATGAGACGGATATCCCTGAATGTCAACTTCTGTAACAGCCAAATTACCTACAAATACCAACGCATCTGTGGAGACATATTCACTCGCAAAAGGTCCATCAAAAAGCCCCCAGGATGTCTCTTCATAAGTTGGCACGTAACCACCGTTATTCCCTGAAATTGGAAAAGCTCCAACAGCCCAGTAAAAATCTTCAAACCAATAAGAAGATGGTGAAGAACCAATATAGGCAACTGCTCCGCCATTTTCTTTGCGTACCCAGGTTTCGCCGATACATTCAGAATAACCAAAATCTCCGGTGAGGCAGGCATTGCCAATGGCTAAAGGATACATATCAGGATTATTGAAATTATTTACAGCTGGTATGGATAAATTGGGAGAACTCCATTCAGTCTCCGTACCATGGGCAGTGTACAAAATAACACCAATTCCTTCATCTACAGTATCGTAGCAACCGGAGTAGCTATTTAAGTAAGAATTAATTTGACTAAAACCATATAAAGAATTATAATAATTTTCTGTTCCATATAAAATTGTCGGTTGACCCACCGCAGAATTCCAATAGCCATCTGCACCAGCAATGAGAGTCACATCATCCAGGTAGGATGGATTTTCAAATTCATATTTCTCATAGTACAGGGTTTTATTGATTTGAGCCTGGAGCTGTGAAGTATTCGTTGCAGAAAACCTGCCATAATACATTTCCGGGAAATAATCGCCGTCAACACTGCAGTAATAGAGATCAGTCTTCTTATTAGTCGAAGAACCAGTGGCAGAAGCAGGAACCTGCTGGACATCCCCGACGAAAAGTACAAAGGAAGGTGCAGGGTCATCAGGAGTACCATCGTTATAATGACCAAAAATCCAGTTTTGAATATTCGCAACGGATGATCCAATATCGTTGGTGTAACCAATTATAACCTCAAATCCTTTCATGGTTTTCCATTCAATAAATGGTTGCAGCACAGTTTCAAAAATGGGATCGGAAACAATAAGATATTTTACTGGAAATTTTGTTAAATCTGGATGGTCAGGGTACTCCTGATCTCTACCATTGAGCACACTTTGATATATGACGTCAAAATATGGTGAATAGGTGGAAGCTTTTATGTGCTTGGTCAAGTCTTGATTGCTGCCGGTTAAATCAACCTGGACAACCAGGTCATTGTAGATACGAATCCGGTTTGTGGTTGGATTATAACGCACTGGAGCCAGCACAACCCGGGCAATGCGCATTCCCCGCAGGGTGCCAAGAACTTCTATGGAAGCCAGTTCATGATCTGAAAATATGTCTCTATTGTAAGCAGTCTCCTCATATTCAAATTTAACTTTATCCATATCAGCACTTTTGGAGATAGATGGCTGAACTGGCATTAGTTTTTGAGTAATACCTAAATCATCAAGAGCATACTCTTCAACATTAAATCCGGTCACACGGATGGACACTTCCGCACCAAAAGGTATTTCAATCAGTTCTTTCCTTGCAGGGAGCTTTGGTGTACCGATTGAACCAATATAATGACCTTGAGGAATGCTAATCTCAGAAAAAACACCTTTCTCAGTCTCTACATCAAATCCATTGATATGAGAGACCTCATATTTCAGTGCTATTTTTTCTTCGGTATTTTCCAAGAGGGCAAGTTCGGTATTATCTGGACGTAATGTAATACTATGACTTTCCCCTAATAAGAAAGCAACCGGAAAAATGAAGAACATTCTCATTGAACTCTTTAACATCAAATAATCTCCTCGGTACTAGTCAGATACCATTTGCTGAAGAATTTATTGGATAATACTATTATATCCAGAGCCATAATTGCATGACAGCTATCATGTCATATATTTAGAGAAAAATTGAATAAAAATTTGCATGAATATCCCAAATATTTTTGCAACGTTTTTACGCCATGACTAATCAAGCCGATCTAAGAACTTTTTAACCTAGGTATAAAACCAACGAAATACAATAGCGATTTACTCATAATACTCTCATATTAATCGTACGCCCGGGAGGATTCGAACCCCCAATCCCCTGGTCCGTAGCCAGGTGCTCTATCCAATTAAGCCACGGGCGCATATTTTCGTAGCCCGTAGGGGAATCGAACCCCTATTACAAGATTGAGAATCTTGCGTCCTAACCGTTAGACGAACGGGCCAATAATGCTGGGGTGCAGGGATTTGAACCCCGACTGACGGATTCAGAGTCCGCTGTCCTACCATTAGACGACACCCCATTTTACAGGGAAATCACACCTGACAATTTACAGATGAGTATAGATTTATGACCAAGGAAGTTTTCGTGGACTAATAACGGATAATAAAAATAATTACATGAAACGAAAAAAACCCCACAGTAGCGGGGTTTTTGATTTGAAAAACTACTTAAGGAGTACCATCTTTTTTGTATCTTTGAAATCTCCTGCCTGGATCTGGTAAAGATAAACACCTGCACCCACAGATCTACCGAAATAATCTGTAGCATTCCAGACAACTGATTGGAATCCGGCAGGCTGACTTGTATTGACTATTTGGTTTATCTCTCTCCCGCTAAGATCATATATTGTTAGCGTTACATGATCATAAAATGGAAGACTATATCTGAGGGTTGTCACTGGATTAAAGGGATTGGGGTAGTTCTGATGAAGAGTATAGTTATCAGGAAGAATGGTTCTCTTGCCTAAGGTCATTTCTTGAGAACCTCCAGGAAGTGTGATCTCTCCCGCTCCTGTAAGAACATACTCCTCTCCAACTCCGGTAGCAAGAATCCATTCTTTCTGTTCCCCTGCATTTATCATTATGTTATAGTGAATGTTTAAGCTTGAATTGGTGTTTATAACCTGAATCTTCCCTCCATCCTCCGTATTCCTCATATTATCAGTAAAACGGGCGTCAAAGGCCATATATGGAAATACAGGGGGCAAACTATAACTTAAGCGGGTTTCATCAGGAATGTTCTCTCCGAAATACAAAGTATTGGTGTAATTACCATTTGCAAATTCCAGCCTATTACTCCGGTCCAATCTATCTGCAGAGGATACAGCTCTTGCTGATTGCTGTGAGCTGGACAAAGTAATGTCCCCCTCATCATTGGTCCGCAGCCAATAGCCTTCTCCAGGGACCAGACTCTCTGTATACAGATAAGAACCATTATAACCGTAGAGTGTCCCATCAATAATAATTTCCCAAGGATCAAGTATGTTTTCAAGAAAAATAGTAGAAGAAATACCGGAGATTAGGTTCCATCCCTCATTCATGCTCATTGTAAGAGAAGTTATCTCACCACCAGTGATATCACTGCTCCCTGAATCGTCAAAGCGAAGCCAGTATCCTTTGCCATTTTCAAGGGTTTCTTCCAGTATATAAGACACGCCGAAGGAGTATAAAGTTCCATTTATGGCATCAGGAAAAATTGTTGATACATTTCCATCTTCAACAACAAGAGGAAGCCCGACCATGTTCCAGTCAATTAAATGGTCAACCGTAAGAGTCATCTCCGATTGAGTTGTTGAAACCGTATAATCTACGGTAACTGCTTCTTCTGGATATGCCACATCAAGCAGGGCTATTTGGATATTTCCAATACCTTCGGTCTCCTGGACAACCACATCAAGAGAAAAATCAGCCGTTTTTTCTCCATTTAGTGCACCCTCATCTATCCAATCGGCTATGAGGTCGATTTCATCCTGTCCCAGCGAACCCGCCGGAGGCATGTTGCCATTAGAAGATTCGGGTCGTGTAATTCTATCATACAATTCACTCGCTTCATGATCACCAGGAACAATCACATTATTAGACATTAAATCTTCATACGATAATAAATTCAATCCACCTGCTGGGTTTGAGCCATCATGACATCCTGTACAGCTCTGGTTAAAAATAGGCTGAATTGATACGCTGTAATCAATCCCCACAATATCTGCAGTAACCGAATCTACATAAGGAGGATAACACAAATTTCCAATACATATCATAGAAGCCCAGCCATCGGGTATCTCATTTACATTTTTTACTACTGCAATAGTGATAAGGGAATCAGTAGTGTTTGTTATTGATCCTTCAAACTGGACATATGTGCCTAGATCAACATCCGCTGATGTCTCTCCATAATCAAACGAAAAAGTTTGCGCAACGCTCAATTGAGGAAAGCTGATGAACAGCAGTAGGAAGGATAAATAATATTTCTTCATCCTCTTTTCTCAAACTTAATTGAAACTTCTTTCCTTTAAGATTTACGCAACTGGCCTTACTTCATGAGAATCAATTTTTTGGTGATAGTATGATCTTTAGAGCTTAACCTGTAAAAATAAACTCCTGAGGATAAATGACTCCCGTCAAACTGTGCGGTATAAAAGCCAATCTTATGTTCTCCCTCAACAACTGTAGATACTTCTTCCCCTAAAAGATCATACACCTTCAATGAGACAGGACCGGATGAGGGAACCGAATAACTGATTGCGGTCACAGGATTAAACGGATTTGGATAGTTCTGATCAAGGGTGTATTTTTCAGGTAGAGAACCACTCCTCTTCAATAAAGAGAACCGGTCAGCATCACCGATGATCTCTATGGTGCCAGAACTGTTTAATTTATATTCATCTCCAGTTGATTGATCTATAAGAACCCAATCATAAACATCATGATAAATTGAATAATCAATCTTCAATGACTCTGAGTTATTCATCACTTCAATCTCTCCACCATTATGTACAACTTTCCAGTCACCAGTGTAACGAACATCCAAGGCTCCCGCTGGTGGCTTAGGAGGCAAACTATAACTCAGGATTTCTTCCTTAGGGATCTCTACACCAAAATAAAGGGTTTGACCATTGAAGCTGATTGTATTGGCATCTATAAGACGATTTACAAATTTCGATTTCCTGCTCCCTGCATCAGAGGAGATCGTAATATCCCCTTCCCCATAAGAACGAATCCAATATCCAAAGCCGGGCTCAATGACATCAGCCAGATTGTATCCCTCACCGAATGAATAGATTGTATTGGGAACTATTATTCCATAAGGGTCGGAAATACTATTCACATCTGCCGGATTTGAAACACCGGAAATTATATTCCAGTCTTCGTCAAGTGTTATGGTTATCTCCTCAAAATCATCACCAATCATGGTAGTTGAACCATACCCATCAAAGCGCAGCCAGTAACCTGTACCTTCCACCAATTCCGTTTCTAGGACATATCCCTCACCAAACGAATACAATGTGTTATTCATTGCATCCGGGAAAAGAGTGAGATAATCTGAATCTTCCATACCAAGGGGTAATCCAACCATATTCCAATCATCCTGATGAATAAGAGTTAATTCAACATCCGGATCCAAAGAAACCCCCGTAATTCCAGCCTGATGAATGGGGTACATTGGATAAGGCCCATAAGATCCGTCATAATCATTTCCCGTAGATGTAAATGTTTGAATGAGAACTACTCCTTTTACATTTTCAAGATCCCACGAATTATCCAGATCAAAACTGTGGCTGAAGGATCCTTCCTGGCCTGTAAGGTTCAAGTTAAAGGATTCTTCATGATATCGCGACACAGTAGCGCAATAGCTTGAACCATAATAATATGTAAGCATAAAGAGGATTTTATTATTAGTAGTATTTATGTTTCCCGTCATCACTACGTCTACTTCAATATCAACCCCTCCAGAAGCATTTGTGGGCATGGTGATATCCATATAAACTGGACTATTATTAAGTATAAATTGATTATAAACAGGCAAATAATAAGAGTACATGTTTCCTCCGCCTATACCGCCTACAATCATTTCCTGACCCTGAAATGCAGCGTGGGGAATTCCACTGACAGCATACATGTTTTCTCTTTCTGTGCAGTTGGGACTGAAATGCCCATCACTCTCCCAAATTAATGGGACAAAATTATCTAATTCATTCATCATTTGGTTCAACCCGGCCCGGGCTGATGGACAGTAGGGTCACCAGGTTGCGGTAAATACCTCACCAACAACAAAAGTTTGAGATGCAAAAGAAGTGGACATAATAAATGTCAACATGATTCCATTCATTATTTTTTTCATTTTATTTCCCTTGATTTTATTTGGCTAGACTTGAATTTCTTCTCTGAAAGTTCGTAAATAATTTTACCCCATTGACTTCATAACGTGAAACAGGTGCAATTTACTCAATCTTTAAGACATCTCTGGTATTGAAATATTATTAAAATTATTTTAATAATACTGCTTTTTTGGTTTGGACAAATTCTTTTGATGAAAGTCGAATAAAGTAAATTCCTGATGGAATATTCTTACCACTCCAAGCGATCGAATGCTCACCTGCTGTCTGATAATCGTTTACTATGACGTCAACTTCTCTTCCATTAATATCAAGAATCGACAGCTTAACTGGTCTGTTCTCTTTCAGTTCATATTCTATGGTTGTGGAAGCATTGAATGGGTTGGGATAATTTTGCTGCAGTTGGAAAGAAATGGGTAAGTTTTTTGAAAAATTATCTACTGCAAGAGGCTGAAGTTCTGATAATGCAATCTTGGTTCCCTGCAAAATTTCTTTTGAATCATTATCCTGAATAAATGCTACCAGTTCACAATTGCCAGATGCCCACCCTAGATCAAGGGTAAATTCAAGATCGACAGTCTGTGTATCTCCAGTTGAGAAATCCAGAGCGGTTCCATATTGATCTGGTATCATTAACCTTTCCACAAAATTTAACTCAGTTTGTCCTTGCCATTCTTCTGCTATTTGACTCTCTGTGAGAACTAAATGAAGCACAATGTTGGTACTGGATGTAGAGGCAACCTTATTTGCTATTACTGAAACTGTATAATCCAATCCTGTATTTTCTCCGTTTATCGCAATGGTAAAAGAAGAAAGAACTGACTCATAATATTCATAAAATGGTAAATAAGTACTATACAAACTGGATGCTTGATCACCACCTAAGTAAAAATATTGACCGTCAAAAACTGCGGTAGGACATGCCATTTGACCCCCAACAATGTCAGCATAAAGGGCCTCATATAAGGAAAATCTAAATTGAGAAAAATCATTTGCATACTCATCCCAAACATGATACTCAATCACAGCTACATCATGGTCATTTGCTACTAAATCCTCTGCACCCATTGCAGCACCAGGACAATTTGTACACCAAGTTCCCCCAAAATTTTCCAATATAACCATATCTCTATCCACTTGCGCTTTTACTAAAGATAAAATACAAAATAATAAACCAATTATAATTATTCTATACATACTGCTTACTTTCATATTTGGTTTAATTTTCTTTGTCTAAATTTAGAATATCGAAGTCAAATTAACTTTAAATCCATCATCAAAGGGGGGAATTATCCTGCATATCCCGTTACTGCACACCAAGCCACCTCTCTGGGTACCATACATAAGTGAAAGTCTGTGTGTTGGTGTAATATTATAAGCCAGCTCCAGAGAAATACATTTCCTATCAATATCCATAACATTCCCCATCAATCGTTCCAGTGGATTTGTTTCACTCTCTCCAAGGTTCCCTATCTCATCAACTGAAACAGCATCAATGATAAGGGATAAAGCCCATGTGGGTGACTTGCCTATGCCTATGCTCACTATTGAATTATACTGTTTTTCTTTATCATCCTCAAACTCGCTTGAATAAAGGCTATCCGCCACAACTTCGCTATTCTGTTTAAAATAAACCCAATTGCCATTCGTTAGCTGCTGATATTCCAATTTCATTTCCATACTCCAGCCGTTAGATAAGGAAACATCAAAAGCAGTGGGAACAGTAACAGCTTTAATTAACTGATATTTCAGTTCATGCATTGAATCTGTTTTACTATTTATCCAAAGGGAAGGAACATCTTTGGTAAATCCCGCACCAACCTGATAATGAAAGTTACCATCAAATCCGTATCCTTCAATTTCTGCATAAATCTCTTGAAACGGATTCGCAGCTGGATTAGTTAAAGGAAAAACTCCTGCGCTAGATTTTGGGGCCCATTCGCCTAATGCACCCTCCCAGATATTAAGCCGGCTTGCTTGTGAATAATTTACTAATAAGGTAAACCAATCTTTAATGGGACAAAATACCTCAATTTGATATCCAATTTCATCATTGAAATCCACCTGATGGTTGATCCCCCCTAATAAGGTTGAAGAATGCTCCCGCATAGAAATGGGAGGCATCTGGAAATCAGTCACCCCACCATAGTTTTTTGAAAAATCCCCACGATTATCGGGGGAAAGCTGAATAAAATTATAACGCTTATAATCAATCGAAAACGACCAGTCCCAAAAATAGAGATTCACATTACTGAAAAATCCATTACCCTTATTAATCAATGAATCAACCTGACCTCCCAAAAGATCATCATATTCATGGTAAACAGTTTTATCCACATATTCTCCATAAATATCAAACCGGTCGTTTGGATATTCAAACCGCAAACCTTTCATTTGATGAACTAATCCTAAAGTTTCTTCTTTAAAAAATGGAGGATTCGGGATTTTTACTAAAGCTGGATGCTTTTCTCGCGTTTGTAAAAATGAAGCACCAATTGTATAGTTCTCTACAAAAACTTCTAAATCCGAAGCAAATACATTGTGATGTACTTCGTAACTTGGAATACGCAAATCTAATCTATCCAACTTCCAAATATTTGCTTTCCCATATATTAAATTGAAATTATATCTATCATTATTAAATTGAAAATTCAAACCTGTAAGACCATTATCAATATCAATACCTTGATTATCAAATTGGTTTAATAATAAACCTCTACCCCATATATTGTAAATATCACCTAGCATCAGCTCAATGGGACCCCGTTGATATTCCAGCCTTATTTTTCGTAGTCCACTGAAAGAACGGCCCAATTCAGGAGGATCACTAAATTCAAACTGAATCCAAGTGGTAAAATTTCCAAATCGAAGATTTGTATTGATCAGATTTTCAGAATATATGTAACCGTTTTCACTTTCACCATACTTCAATTGAGAATCACCATTAAAGGAAAATTGAGAAAGTAAAATGGATTGAGAAAAAACCAGTATATTAGTAAATATACTTCGTCTCATAATGTGTCTCTTACCCTTACTCTGTAGATGGTGTTACTGAGAGTGAATCTTGAACTGATAGGGGAACAGAGAGAGAGTCACTTTTCAGAGCATGAAGAATCTGCTCTTCCATCTCAACCTCATCACCGAGAATATATCCTTGGTGCCTCCAAAGAATCTTACCCTCACGATTAACCAAAATTGTCGTAGGTAATAAAACAGCATTCAATTTTTTTGAGATCTGTTGATTTGGATCAATAGCAACATGAAAAGTGAATTTTTTTGACCGTACATATGATTTGACTTTTGACAGGCTCCTTGGAGTATCCTGATTTATTGTCAATACATTAAATCCTCTGTCAGTATAGGTCCGATGAAACTTGTCCAGATGAATCATTTCCTTTTTACAAGGCGCACACCATGTTGCCCAAAAATCAACCAGAAGCGGTCCTTCATTAAAAAAGTCGTACAATTGAATTTTTTCTCCGTTAATCATTTTTAGTTTAATATTTGGTACATGATTCAATCTTTCATTCTCAGCAATGATAAACTGAGAACCAAATACTAATATAATGAGAAACTTTTTCATTTTTATTATTCGTCCTGTTTATTAGAGAACACGAGAGTTACAATAAAGGATTAAGGACGTCCTCCAATTGATTCTCAGGAATAAACTTCAAACTTACTTTTCCAAGTTGCTGAATTTCATTTACTTTCATTGTGAATGTATAATCAACATGAATTTTAACAGTTTCCATGGCAATTTGTAGCGACCATCCCCCAATTGTAAAATCAATTAACGGTGAAAAATGATGTGTGGGTACAAACAAGACGTTTTTACTGGTTTTGGAATACCAGTGAACCTCAGGGGTATCCACAATGACAACCACAATTTTACCCTCATTATTAAAAAACCTCACAACCGGTATTACCCGGTGGTTTCCGGTTTTGAATCGTTCCGTTAAATGTGCAGGAAAATTAAAATTGTCCTTATCAAACATGAAAACCGTAAAAGATCCATCCTGCCTTAAACCGGAATATGGAAGGGATGTGAGCATGTCCTTGATAATATTTTCCTTCAGCGAATACGTCACAGACAAAACGACGTTCATCTGTTCATCATTTTCAGTGTCATATTCAAATCTGGGTTTGCTCAGCGTAACTTTGTAAGGTGATGTGGTGAGATTATCCAGAACTTGTAAAAGCATTTTGGTATTTATTTCATTCTCAGGATTCTCTTGTTCCTGATTATCCACATTCAAATCTAATACCCATTCACCAGTGATATCCGGATCAGTATCGGTAGGTATTCCTTTGGCACCTGTAACAAGATCCATGGATTCTTCCAGAAGATCAATTCCATGATCAATCGACTTCGTTAATTCCTTTGCAAGATCTGGCATTCCATAGGTACGATACTGTGGTGCAGATAAGGTAGGATCTTTTTTGATCGGTAATAAAGGCATCAGCATTGTATATACGGTTTCAACTAAACGATTACTCAAAGAAGAAATATCTTGATGACTGCCTGTAATACTCCGCTTATCCAATTCTTCCCAGGTGGCAATATCAACCAGTTGAACCCTAATTTTCATTTCATCCAGTTGCCGGTCATATTTCCCTAATAACAGGAGGTCTCTCTGCCTTGAACGATCCCCCCGAAGCAACGTACGGTTATTCATCACTCTTTCCAAATCTGCATGATTCTTTATTTGAATTCCTCCATTTTTGATTAACTCTTCCCGGACTAAATCTGGAAAACCATCCCGCAGCCATTCAGTGACCTGGTCATTTTGGATGTTATCAAATTTGATGAGATAGAGACTGATTTTCGGTTTAGCAAAACCGATACTGAGGACAACAAATATAGCTAATAATAATTTGAGCCTATTTTGAATTCTCTGGGACATAATATTGAAGGTAACCCGATTTAACTGTGTGTTTCCAGACTTTATTTTCATAAACCTAATTTCATGAACTGTCTTTTTGTTGACTTTTTTCGATCTTTTTCCAGGAATCCCGAAGAGGTACAGTACGGTTGAAAATGAGATGATCCGGGGAAGAGTCCACAAAATCAACACAGAAATATCCCTGCCGTTCAAATTGGACCGTCACATTTGGAACTGCATCCTCTAGAGAGGGTTCAACCTTACATTGAGTTAGCACCTGTAGAGAATCAGTATTGATATCTTTTTTGAAATCACCATCTTGCCCCGGAATGGAAACAGAAAATAAACGATCATAAAGACGAACTTCAGCATCTAAGCAATGTTCGGCTGAGACCCAATGTATAGTCCCTTTCACTTTCCGTCCATCAGGGGCAGACCCACCTCTCGTTTCCGGATCGTAGGTACACCGTATTTCAACCACACGCCCGTTCTCATCCTTAATAACCTGAGTACAGGTGATAAAGTAGGCATACCGCAGGCGAATTTCCCTTCCGGGTGCCAACCGGAAAAACTTCTTCGGAGGATCTTCCATGAAATCATTCTGCTCGATAAACAGCTCACGTGAAAAAGGAACATTACGGGTTCCCGCCTCAGGATTCTCAGGATTGTTTACAGCAGCCAATTCTTCTGTTTGTTCTTCAGGGTAATTCTCAATCACTATTTTCAGAGGTTGCAATACAGCCATAACCCGCGGAGCCCGTTTATTCAGGTCTTCACGAACACTATGTTCCAGCAAAGAAACTTCAACTGTATTATCTCTTTTTGCAATCCCAATTTTTTCGGCAAAATTCCGAATGGATTGCGGGGTATATCCCCGACGTCGATACCCGGAAATTGTAGGCATTCGGGGATCATCCCAGCCAGACACAAATTCGCCCTCAACCAGCTCCAGAAGCATCCTTTTGCTCATAACAGTGTAGTTCAGGTTGAGCCGGGCAAATTCAATCTGCTGACAGTGATAGACCCCCAGCTGTTCTAGATACCAATCATACAGGGGGCGGTGATCTTCAAATTCAAGCGTGCACAGGGAATGGGTGATCCTTTCAATGGAATCTTCAAGCCCATGGGCCCAGTCATACATTGGATAGATACACCATGTGTCTCCCGTTCGATGATGTGATGCATGCAGAATTCTATAGATGACAGGATCCCGCATATTCAGATTTGGATGAGACATGTCAATTTTTGCCCGTAATGTTCGGGAACCATCGGGAAATTCTCCTGCTTTCATCCGCAGAAATAGATCATAATTTTCGTCGATTGAACGATCTCGATAAGGACTTTCCTTCCCCGGTTCAGTGAGAGTGCCTCGATATGACCTGATCTCCTCAGAATTCAAATCACATACAAATGCTTTTCCATCCCGAACGAGCTGAACAGCATAATCGAATAATTGATCAAAATAATCTGAGGCATAATACAAACGATCCTCCCAGTCAAATCCCAGCCATTTCACATCCTCAATAATGGAATTCACATATGTATCTTCTTCCTTGAGAGGATTGGTGTCATCGAAGCGGAGGTTGCACAGGCCACCATCGTATTTTTCAGCTATACCAAAATTCAGGCAGATGGATTTTGCATGGCCGATATGAAGAAACCCATTGGGTTCAGGGGGAAACCGGGTGTGAACCCGTCCATCATGTTTCCCTGTTTTCAAATCTTCATTGATAACAGCTTCAATGAAATTCACAGGTGATCTTTCTTCAGCAAACATTCTCAGTTTTCTTCCACATCTCCTGCCAATGGCAAGCGCTGGAGGGCCAATTCAAGACGCCTGAGGCACGTTTCCCTCCCTAACAGCCCCATCATGGCAAATAGAGATGGGCCAGCAGGAACGCCGCTCAATGATAACCGAACCGGGTGGATCAATTTCCCTGCAGATATCCCTTCATCCTCTGCAACATTCCGGAGAGCCTGTTCCACCCCATCCTCAGCCCATTCATCCAATGTGTTCAATGTTTCACAATACTTCCGGACTAACGAGCTAGCAGTATCATCTTTCCAGTGTTTCCGGGACGCTTTTTCATCATATGATTTCGGATCTTCAAAAAAATATTCGGAGATATTCTGCAGTTCAGTGAGAGATTTTGCCCGTAATTTTAGGAGTTCGATTACCTCTATCAGGAATCCATCCTCTTCCTCTCTACGCCAGTCCGGATTTATCTTTCGGATTCCTTCAAAAAGGTCATTTGCTGTAGAATTGAAAATATGCTGACCGCTGATCCAGTGGAGTTTTTTTTCATCATACACTGCGGGTTTTTTCTGCACCTGGTTTATCTGGAAGGACTGCGCCAGTTCATGCAATGAAAAAATTTCTTTTTCCGTATCAGGATTCCACCCAAGCAATGAAAGATAATTGATCAAAGCTTCCGGAAGATATCCATTGTCCCGGTATTCCTGCACACCGGTGGCACCATGGCGCTTACTGAGCCTGCGCTTATCGGGGCCAAGAATCATGGGAAGATGGGCAAACTCCGGTATTGGGAGCCCGAGAGCTTCGTAAATCATAATCTGTTTTGGCGTATTCGAAACATGATCTTCCCCGCGAATCACATGTGTAATGTCCATGTCATGGTCGTCAATGACTACCACAAGATTATAAGTTGGATTTCCATCTGAACGGGCAACAATAAAATCATCAATCTCTTCAGTATTTACTTCTATTTCGCCATAAATATGGTCCTGGAATTTAAGTACTTTCCGGGGAACTTTTAATCGTACAACAAAGGGGTGATTACCGGATAACTTTTCAGAAATGAGTTCTTCAGAAAGAGCTCGGCAAGTTCCATCATACATATAGCCACCGCTTTCGCTCTGTGCTTTATCCCGCTTTTGAGCCAATGCTTCCTTTGAACAGAAACACCTGTAGGAATGTTCAGTTTCAAGGAGAATGCTGATCATCTCGCTGTAGCGATCTCCCCGTCTGGACTGAAACACAGGTTCCTCATCCCAGGCCAAGCCAAGCCAGCTTAAAGAATCACAAATCTGTTGAGTAAATTCCTCTTTTGAACGTACCTGGTCCGTATCTTCAATTCTCAAAAGAAATTGACCATCATGATGCCTTGCAAACAACCAGTTAAACAGGGCTGTCCTGGCTCCTCCAAGGTGGAGTTCCCCTGTTGGACTGGGTGCAAATCTGACTCTGGGGTTCTTTGAGTTCATTTATCTATTAATTGAAAACTAATGAAGAATTAAAAATTGAACAGCCTGAAATTAGTTGATCACTAATGTATGATCAAACAGCATAGAAACATTCATCCAGAATGAAATTCCTGATTCTTTAAGGAAAAAAACGGATTGATACATTTTTATAGCTTACACGCTAATGTCAAACCATCCCCAATTGGAACCATTGAAATGGAAACTCTTGGATCGGAACTTAAGTTCTCATTGAAATTCCGGATTGCCTTTGTAGATGAATCCTGAATGGAATCATCTATTACGCTCCCTCCCCATAAAACATTATCAATTGCTATCAATCCTCCAATCCGAAGAAGCTCCAGAGATTTATCAAAATAACCTTGGTACTCTATTTTATCAGCATCTATAAAAGCAAAATCATAGGTTCCTTGTTTCCCCTCAGAAAGAAGTTGATCAAGTGTTTTCAAAGCAGGAGCAATTCGGAGATCAATTTTATCTTCTACTTGTGCTTTTTTCCAGTATTTCATACCGACATTTGCCCATTCTTCACTCACATCGCAGGCTGTTACGATTCCATCTTCAGAAAGCGCCATTGCTACTACAAGTGCACTGTAGCCAGTAAAAACACCGATTTCAAGTGTGCGCTTGGCCTGAATTAACTCAACTAAAAATGACATGAAGGCACCTTGCTCTGGAGAAATCTGCATTGCGGAATATTCCATCTGCGCTGTTTCTTCACGAAGTTCCCGGAGGATTTCCGGCTCCTTTACGGAAACATTTAAAAGATACTCCCTCAGTTTTTCATCCAGTATGATTGTGGCTGTAGACATAAGATTTCAGTATTATTTATAAAAAATTATTTATTTGCAATCAGCATCAAGCCGGAAGAAGGAATATCATCAATCCGCAGTTCCAATATCAAGTTCATAATATACACATAATCTCCCGGATCGTCTGGATCATAGGGAGTGATATTAAATGTGGTATCAACGATACCATTTCGATTTAAAAAAAATACATCCCTCTGGCCGGCTTCCCAATCTGTCCAAACGGGATAACCCTCACTCTGTGAATCTTCCGTCAAGGGCAGTATCCGTCCGTCAACCATTTGATCGAGATATTCATTGTACTGATCCTTTCCAACACCGAGGACATGGACATCCAAAATGTCCTGGGAGACCAGATCAAGATAAATGCTGTTCAGGAAACCGAACCGGCTTCTGCAACCCCCTCAGGATTCATGCCCAAAAAAGACAATACAGACATCACCTAAAAAGTCAGCAGGACCAACGGTTTGTTCAAAGGTTGAAGAATTAGGATTCAGGTCTATGAGAGGAAAATCAAACTTTGAATCTGCCTTTTCATCCTCACAACCAAACACAACCAACAATGCTATAAATAAAAGTCTTTTCATCTAATAAAAAAATGATAAATCAATAATCCAATTATCAGACCTTTAATAAAAGAAATCCAAATAATACCATAATCAGATATACCAAGTTTTTCTTGCCACCATTTTATCGACTTTTTAAGCAATTCATTCATCTCTTCAATTTACCAAGAGGAATCAATTTGTAATTGTTGGTTAGTACTCTTTTACTTCTTTTATCGTTCCATCTTCATTATAGTAAGTCCATTTACCATCTTTGCTTCCATCTTTGTAGTATATATCATGTTCTATCTGTCCATTTTCGTAATAGATAGTCCATTTACTATCTTTCTTTCCATTTTTGTGGTTTCCCTTCATTTTTATCTGCCCGTTTTCGTAATACCAAACCCATTTACCATTCTTTTTTCCGTTTTTGTAGTGTATATTATATTCTATCTGTCCATTTTCGTAATAGATATTCCATTTACCGTCTTTCTTTCCATTTTTATGATTTCCTTCTATCTTTGTCTGTCCATTCTCGTAGGGGTAGCTAAAATAACCATCTTTAATGTTATCTTTGTCTTTACCACAGGAAATAACGAATAAAATAAATGTAAATAAAATAAATAACTTTTTCATTTCATTTGTCCTTAGTCTAAATTTCATACTCCATTTGATTTCATCAAATAATTCAGTGATTATTGATTAGTATTCTTTGATTACTCTTAAGTAGTCTTTTACTTCTTTAATTCTTCCATCTTTATTGTAGTAAGTCCATTCTCCTTCCTGCTCTCCATTCCTGTACATTCCTTTGCTTTGTTTCTTCCCATTTTCATACCATCGAGTAAATATTCCTTCTTCCTTCTCATCTTTAAAATTTCCCTCTATCATTTTCTGACCAGTCTCATACCATAAAGTCATCTTTCCGTGTACTTTCCCATCCTTGTAAGTTCTTTCCGACTTCTTCTTTCCATTCACAAACCAAAAAGTCCATAAACTATCTTTCCCTCCATCCTCATAAATCCCTTCTTCCATCTTCTGTCCAGTCTCATACCATATAGTTCCTAAACCAACTGTATTACCATCCGTGTAAGTTCTTTCCGACCACTTCTGTCCATTAGGATACCATTTAGTATATATCCCATCCCATTTTCTTCCACTTTTGAAAGAAAGTTCCGAACTTTCTTTCCCATTTGGAGACCAAAAAGTCCATTTCCCATCTTCTTCTCCATCCGTATAAATTTCCTCACTTTTTTTCTCCCCAGCCTCATACAAAGAAATCCATATCCCATTTTTTACACCATCCGTGTAATCTCCTCCACTTTTCTTCTGTCCACTCTTATACCATTCAGTCCATGGTCCTTCTTTTTTTCCATCCCTATAAGTTCCTCCACTTTTTTTCTCCCCAGTCGTATACCATACAGTCCATTCTCCATCTTTTTTTCCATCCTTAAAAATCCCTCCATTTTTCTTCTGTCCAGTCACATACAAAGAAATCCATGTCAAATCTCCTTTCCCATCATTGTAAAGTTCTTCTTTAAATTTCAGTCCATTGTCATACAACTCCCAATAAGTCCATTTTCCATCTTTTTTCCCATCCGTGTACGTTCCTTCAGATTTCTGCCCATTCTTATACCATTCAGTCCATTTTCCATCTTTTTTCCCATCCGTGTAATTTCCTTCGCTTTTCTTCTCCCCAGTCGTGTACCATTCAGTCCATTTTCCATCTTTTTTCCCACCCCTGTAAGCACCTTCACTGTTCTTCTGTCCATTCTCATGCAAAGTAATCCATATCCCATTTTCTTTCTCATCCTTGACAGTTCCTTCATCTTTTTTCTTTCCTGCTTCACCCGTTTGGTATTGCCAAGTGCCATCTTCATTTAGAATTACTATTTCCTCATCATCAGTTGTTGCTCTTTGCTGTCCAAAAATAACAGATAGAAAAAGTGCAAAAAATAAAAATCTCTTCATAACCATCTCCTTTTCACGTTCTCAATTTGCCCCCAGGGGGGTATAGGATCAATTTGCAGTACACACTTACTCCAAACAAATTCAAAAGCCCTCCTTCCAAAGAGGTTACTCCCAATCAAACAGCGGAGAGGGCGGGATTCGAACCCGCGGTACGCGTGAACGCACACACGCTTTCCAAGCGTGCTCCTTAAGCCACTCGGACACCTCTCCAGGTAATTTTTTCAGATTACAAAGCGGAGGGGGAGGGATTTGAACCCCCGAAGGGCATAAACCCTTGCCGGTTTTCAAGACCGGTGCATTCAGCCGCTCTGCCACCCCTCCAATTAAGTAAATAAAAATTAGTCAGTTTCTTGTTCAGCAGATTTTGGAGGTTCTTTTTTCTGTTCTCCACCGTCAGTTTTTCCATCGGTACTGGAATTTTCTTCCATATGGACTTCCTGTTCCCCCTCAGTAACAGCTTCTTCCTGAACTTCTTCTTCCTCATCAACTGGCGCTTCAGCTTCTCCCTCAGGCTCTGGGTCTGAACTTTCCTCTTCCACTTCAGCTGGTTCCGTTTCCTCCGCCTGGGTGTCTTGCTCTGGTTG